>Ga0160469_100017_pt1 | contig 347423 bp, 299 predicted proteins | sample HID1972M_E11MG_FD_108246 | JGI IMG/M metagenome (GOLD analysis project Ga0160469, IMG submission 108246) | Enriched pill bug-associated microbial communities from UW Madison campus, WI, USA - HID1972M_E11 MG | ecosystem: Host-associated > Arthropoda: Insects > Digestive system > Unclassified ...
GAAGGCATCAACAACGAAATCCATATCGTGTTCAGACATAAAAAAATCCGGGAGCAGAGGGCTGTTCCCGGATTGTCTCTTACTGGCAGGATCGTTCAAGTACTCTTAAATGATCGGCATTATGTCGATGACACGGCTTTTTTGTTTCAGCATTCCAGAACTTAAACGCTGAAGGAGGAACCACACCCGCAGGTGCTTTTGGCATTCGGGTTGGTCACGATGAAACGCGAACCTTCCAGACCTTCGGTGTAATCCACCGAACCGCCCACCAGATATTGCAGGCTCATCGGGTCAACGACCAGGCCGACGCCTTCTTTCTCAATGGTCATATCACCATCGTTAATCTGATCGTCAAAAGTGAAGCCGTACTGGAACCCGCTGCAACCACCGCCGGTGATATAGACGCGCAGTTTCAGGTTCGGATTCTCTTCATCCGCAATCAGGTTTTTTACTTTGCTGGCGGCCGCATCAGTAAACTGCAGAGGCAGCGCTACGTCATCACTCATTTCATACTCCGGTTAATTCGCACTGGCTAAAGTCTCGCCAGGTCTTTTGCTCATTATCCAATACCTGACTAAATCGTTCAAGTATTCTCCCCGACGGCCTGTTTTTCTTTCTCCTCTTTCTCTGCTTTTTCGGCTTCCTGCTTCGCAAGAGTACGGGTCAGAATCGAGGAGTACAGCGGTTTCCCGCCCAGGAACTGGGCTAATAGTGTTGCGCCAAGACAGGTAATAATCATTGGCAAAATGAGCTGATAGTTGTCTGTCATTTCCAGAACTAACACGATACCGGTCAGCGGCGCACGCACAGATGCCGCGAACAGCGCGCCCATTCCAGCGATGGCAAAGGTGCCCGGTTCCAGATGATAATGCGGGAACCACGCCGTTGCCGCCATGCCGAATGCGGTACCGAGCAGCGTACCGAGTGCGAGCATCGGAGCAAAAATGCCGCCAGGTGCACCTGACGAGAAGCACAGCAGCGTCGTCACGACGCGCGCAATAAAGATAAACATCAGCAGGCCGACGGTGTAATGTCCCGCCGCCGCGATAGGAATGAGGTTGAACCCGCCGCCTGCCGCTTCCGGCTCAATCAGGCCGAGCACGCCGCAGATACCGCCGAGCAGGCCGCCAATCAGCACCCATTTCTTGATATCGCCGCCGTGAATACGCTGGAACAAATCCTGTGTACGCAGAACCAGGTTGTTAAACAGCGGTCCGACGCAGCCGAAAATCATCCCCAGCACCAGATACAGCCACAGGGTGTTTACTGGCGCATTCGCGAGCTTTCCAACCTCAATGACGGCGGTTTCACCGTTGAAGATACGGAACACCACGCTGGACATGATAACGCCAATGAAAACGGCCTTAATCGAAATCAGGTTATAGCGGAACTGCGGACGCATCTCTTCGATGATAAAGAGAATGCCCGCCAGAGGAGCATTAAACGCCGCGGCCAGACCTGCGGCCGCACCGGTTGCCAGCAGCGAGTGACGCGCTTCTGCGGTACGCAAACGGAAGATATCCAGCACCATGCGACCAATATTGCCGCCAAGTTGCACCGTCGGGCCTTCACGACCGAGCACCATTCCGGCCCCCAGCGTGCCCATGCCGCCAATAAATTTCACCGGAATGACGCGCCACCAGCGAACCGGGCGTAGCTCTTCGAGCGCGCCTTCGATTTCAGGAATGCCTGACCCGCCCGCTTCCGGCGCGAAACGACGCACCAGGATATAGCCGACCATCGCCAGCAGCCCGGAAAGAATAAAGGCCAACGGCCAGACTAAAAACCAGTGATCCGCCACCTGTGCCAACGTGCCAATGCGCACGTTTTGCACCCAGTTCACGGCTTTTTCAAAAGCGACACCCACCAGGCCGGCTAAGGTGCCAACCAGTGCGGCCATCAACAGGATGGCTAACGGTGTTTTATCCCTGCGAACTAAACGGCGTACCGCATCCCCGCGGCGCAATCGAACGATTTGCTGTGATTCAAAAGAGGGAGTTTCTGCTTTCATGCCATTATCATTAATTGGTAGGACAAATTGCAGATTGCATTGTAACCACCCTATGGCGGTACGTCGCGTTAAAATTCCTTCATTATTACATTGTTTCAATTGGGCAAAACTTTCATAACCTTCCGGGAATAAATTAGAATAGCCCGCTAACACGCTTTCTACGAACCAGGAACCTCGAATGAGCAAATCTGAGAATCTATACAGTGCGGCCCGCGAACTGATCCCCGGCGGCGTCAACTCGCCGGTCCGCGCCTTTACCGGCGTCGGCGGTACCCCACTGTTTGTCGAACGTGCCGACGGCGCGTATCTGTATGATGTGGATGGTAAAGCCTACATCGACTACGTCGGTTCCTGGGGCCCGATGGTGCTCGGCCACAACCACCCGGCCATTCGTAACGCGGTGATTGAAGCGGCATCACGCGGTCTGAGCTTCGGCGCGCCGACCGAAATGGAAGTGAAAATGGCGGCGCTGGTAACCGAACTGGTTCCAACCATGGACATGGTGCGTATGGTGAACTCCGGCACCGAAGCGACCATGAGCGCCATCCGTCTGGCCCGTGGTTTCACCGGGCGTGACAAAATCATCAAATTCGAAGGCTGCTATCACGGCCACGCTGACTGCCTGCTGGTGAAAGCTGGCTCCGGCGCGCTGACCCTCGGCCAGCCCAATTCTCCGGGCGTGCCGGCGGATTTTGCCAAACACACGCTGACCTGTACCTATAACGATCTGGCGTCCGTGCGTGAAGCGTTCGAGCAGTATCCGCAGGATATCGCCTGCATCATCGTCGAACCTGTTGCGGGCAACATGAACTGCATTCCACCGCAGCCAGACTTCCTGCCGGGTCTGCGCGCGCTGTGTGACGAATTTGGCGCGCTGTTCATTATCGATGAAGTGATGACCGGCTTCCGGGTTGCCCTGGCAGGCGCTCAGGATTACTACGATGTGGTTCCGGACCTGACCTGTCTGGGCAAAATCATTGGTGGCGGGATGCCTGTCGGTGCCTTTGGTGGCCGCCGTGAAGTGATGGACGCGCTGGCGCCAACCGGTCCGGTTTACCAGGCGGGAACGCTGTCCGGTAACCCGATTGCGATGGCTGCCGGCTACGCCTGTCTGACGGAAGTCGCCCAGCCGGGTATTCACGAAACCCTGACCAGCCTGACCAACCAGTTAGCGGAAGGCCTGCTGCGTGCTGCGCGTGATACTGGGATCCCACTGGTCGTGAATAATGTGGGTGGGATGTTCGGCATCTTCTTCACTGACGCGAAAACCGTAACCTGCTATCAGGACGTGGTGAAATGCGATGTGGAACGCTTCAAGAAATTCTTCCATCTGATGCTGGAAGAAGGCGTTTATCTGGCGCCATCGGCGTTCGAAGCGGGCTTTATGTCCGTGGCGCATACCGAGCAGGATATCAACAACACCATCGACGCGGCGCGTAAGGTGTTTGCCAAACTGTAGAGCTGGATGCCGGGCGGCGCTCTGCTTGCCCGGCCTACAACTTGTCGCCCCGGTAAGCGAAGCACCTCCGGGGAAAATCACCGGCTCTGCTTCCTCAGCAGATAAATAAAGTACGGTGCGCCGATAAACGTCGACAGCAGACCGGCCGGGATTTGGTACGGGAACAGCACCATCCGTCCGCACCAGTCAGCAATAACCAACATAATCCCCCCCACGAGAGCAGACAGAATCATGTGCGGCATCGTCCTGCGGAAACCCATCATCCGCGCGATATGCGGTGCCATCAGGCCAATAAAGCTCAGCGGACCAATGGTCATTGTCGCCGTCGCCGTCAGGCTGGCGGCTAACAGCAGTAGCGCCACGCGCGTCGGAGTCAGCGCCATGCCCACCGCGCGGGCGGTGTCACCCCCGAGCGGCAGTATCGTCAGCCAGCGCCGACACAGCGGCGTCAGCGCAAGCAACACAATCATCACCAGTCCGGTGTGCAGCACCTGCTCGTACGACGCGTTATACGTAGAACCGGAAATCCAGGTGAGGATCTGCGCCATCCGCGGATCGCCGCTCGCCTGCAACATCATCAGCAGCATCGTAAACGCAGTACTGAGCGCCATCCCGGCCAGCAGCATTCGGTGCGGAGAGAATCCGCCCCGACCGGAGGCAATCAGGATAATCATCAGTGTCACCGCCGCACCCAGACTGCCAGCCGGCAACAGCCAGCCAAAGGCATTGCCCGGCACGAAGAACAGCATCAACACCACGCCAAAGGCCGCACCGGAGGAAATCCCCAGTACTTCCGGGCTCGCCATTGGGTTGCCGGTCAGACGTTGAATAATACAGCCCGCGACCGCCAGCATTATCCCGGCAATCAGCGCCGCCAGAATTCGCGGCGCACGCCACTCCATCAGTGCATTCAGTAAATCGCCCGTCGCCCAGTGCCAACCCTGCGCATCCCGCCCGAGCGACAGCGCAGCCAGCATACCTATCAGCAGCACGCCACAACCGGCCAGCACCCACACCAGCACCCGCTGGCGTTCAGCCGCCACGCGATCGCCCGCATCCATCGCCGGAGCGCTAATGCTACGCAGACGCGGCAGCAGCCACAACAGCAGCGGTGCGCCAATCAGCGCGGTGACTGAGCCGGTAGACACTTCCATCCACACCTGTGAGAGCCACAAAATCAGCTGGTCAGAAAGCCAGAGGATCAACGCCCCAATCAGCGGAGCCAGTATCAGGCGCGAAAGCAAACGGCGCGCACCGAGCATTTTCGCCAGCAGCGGTGCAAACAGGCCGATGAAGCCGATAATGCCCACCGCATTGACCAGCAGCGCACTGATAACGATCGCCAGCGTCAGTGCCCCGAGACGCGCCAGTGACAACGCCAGGCCCAGATTACGCGCTACGCCGTCGTCGAGCCCCATCAGGGTTAACGGGCGCAGCAGCAGAAGTGTGAGCATCACGCCGCCGAGCAGCTGCGGCCAAAGTTGCTGCACCACGCTCCAGTCGGTTTGCGTCAACGTGCCGGTACTCCACAGGAACATGCTTTGCAGCTGGTCGTGGTGGAAAATCACCAAAAGCTGATTCACCGCGCCGCAGTACATGCTCACCACCAGCCCGGCAAGGATCAGCGTCACCGGCGACAAACGCTTGCCCCAGGAGACGCCAAACACCAACGCGCCGACCACACAGGCCCCCGCCAGAGCCGCAAACTGCGTTGAGAATGCGCCCGGAACGGCCCACAGCGTGGTGATCGTGATACCGAGCTGCGCACCGGTGGCGACGCCCAACGTCGTCGGTTCAGCAAGCGGGTTACGTAAAACTTGTTGGAACAGGACGCCAACCAGCCCCAGCCCGGCGCCGACGAGCAGCGAGATAACCACGCGCGGCAGCAAACTGTAGTGGAACAGCATCTGACGGATACTGTCGACGTTCGGCTGCCACAGTGCTTCCCGCCACTGCCCGCGTGGTAGCGCCACGTTAAAGTTGTGCCAGCTCAGCCACGCCGAGGCGATAAACAGCACGCAGAGAATTAATGCCGGGAAACGCGCGATGCGCTGGCTCATGCCTTGCCTCCCAACGCGTTATCGAGAATACGGATAAAATTCATCACCGACAGCGTCGCACCGTAGAACCACACGGCAGGCACACGCTGGAAACGCTGCTGACGTACAAACGGCATCGCCTGCCACAGCGGCGTGGCCATCATTTTCTGCATGTCAGCGTCGTTGCCGTGATCGAAACAGATAACGTCCACGTCCTTGAAGTCGCCCAGCCGGTCGATGCCGACCACCTGACTGCCCCAGAAGTTAGTTTCGCCCTGCCAGGCATTCACTATCCCGTACTCATCAAGGATTTGCTGGAACAGGCAGTTCGGACCGAAGGCCAGTACATGACGGGCATCGAGCAGCGTTACCATCAGCAGAGGTCGTTCGCCGCGCGCGGCAAAACGCGGTTTATGCTGCGCCACAAATTCATCGAAATGGTTGAGATGCGCGTGAGCCTGGTTTTCCATGCCCAGCAACTGGCCCATTTCCACAAGCGACCTGCGGGCGTTCGCCAGCGGATGTTTGCCGTCGCTGAAATTGAAGCCGCGGCCCGGGGCGATACGCGCCAGTTTTTCTGGCGACGGACCATAACCTGCCGACCACACCATGTACGACGGTTTCATCTCGGTCAGCAGTTCGAGATTAGGTTCGGTACGCAGGCCAACGTCAATCACCGACGCAGGCAGCCCCGGTTCGTTAACCCACAGGTTGTAGTTGGGAATATCGGCCACGCCATACGGCGTTACGCCCAGCGCCAGCAGCAGTTCTACCGGCAGCCATTCGAGGGCCACGATGCGCTGCGGATCCACCGTCGCGGCGTGCGCGCTTTTCATCTGCCAGAGCAGCGGAGACAGCGCCATAGCCGTCAATAGACGACGACGGCTTATCGAGAGGGAATCATTCATCAATAAACAAAGCTTACCGGGGCAGCACCCGCCGGATGCGGCAGGATCCCCATCGGAATTCCGTAAATTTTTTCCAGCGTGTCGCCACGCATCAGCGTTTCCGGCGTGCCCTGGGCAATCATTTCACCGCCGCGTAACGCCACCAGATAGTCGCAGTAGCGCGCCGCCATGTTGATGTCATGCAGCACCGCAATCACCGTCAGACCGCGTTGCTGACTGAGGCGATGCACCAGCGCCAGGACGTCAACCTGATGGGCAATATCCAGCGCCGACGTCGGTTCATCCAGCAGCAGACAACGGCTGTCCTGCGCCACCAGCATCGCAATCCACGCGCGCTGGCGTTCGCCACCGGAAAGGCTGTCCACCAGCCGATGGGCCAGCGGTTTCAGCCCCACCAACGAAATCGCTTCTTCCACTTTCTCGCGGTCCGCTGCGCCAAATCGACCCAACGCACCGTGCCACGGATAGCGGCCAATCGCCACCAGCTCGCGTACCGTCATCCCTTCTGCCTGCGGTAACTGCTGAGGCAGATAGGCCACCTTGCGGGCAAACGCTTTGCTGTTCCAGCTTTCCAGCGGTTGTCCGTCCAGCAGGATATCGCCTTCTGACGGCGGCTGGTGACGGCCCAACATTTTTAACAGCGTGGATTTACCTGAACCGTTATGACCGATAAGGCCGGTCACTTTTCCGGGCGGGAAGGTCAGCGAAAGCGGGTGCAGCAGCGTACGGCCTGGCACACGAAAGGTGACATCGTTCAGGGCGAACGTGGTGTCGGTCTGAGTTGTGGTGTCCTGCATAGCGGCCAACTTGTCAAAAGGGCACGGCGAACCGTGCCCAAAGAGGAGATTAGAAACGGAAGGTGGCTGTCGCCACAACCTGACGCTCTGCGCCCCAGAAACAGCCGTAGGTCTGGAAGCAACTGGCAACGTATTCTTTGTCGAACAGGTTATTCACGTTAACAGCGAGGCTTGAGCCCGCCATACCAAAACGTGCCAGGTCATATTTCACAACAGCATCGACCACTGTTGCGCTATCCACCTTGAACGAGTTCGTTGGATCGCCATACGAGGAACCGACGTAGCGAGCGCCAGTTCCTAAAGTCAGACCCGACAGCGCGCCTTCATAGAAGGTGTAATCCCCCCAGAGAGAGGCCATATTTTCTGGCACCTGCTCTGGCGTATTACCCTTCAGGTTGGTGTCTTTGGTGTACTCCGCATCGGTGTAGGTATACGACGCAGTCAGATTAATGTTGGCATTGAGAGCCGCCTTGGCTTCAAGTTCTACACCCCGCGCACGAATTTCACCCGCAGGGATCTGGCCCAACGGATTATTCGGATCGGCTGTCAGGTTGTTGGTTTTGGTCAGTTGATAAACCGCTGCCGTGAGCACAATCGGACGATCGCCAGGTACATATTTTACCCCAGCTTCATACTGCTCACCTTTAGAAGGAGCATAAGAAGCACGCGGTGTACTCCACAAATCAAATGCGCTCGGTTCGAAAGACTGACTGTAGCTGAAGTACGGGGAGATCCCGTTGTCGAACAGGTAGTTCACCCCACCACGCCAGGTAAATTTCTTATCATTACGTTCAACGTACCCGGCCTCTGGCGTGGTCGAGTTCTGACGAACTGTTGTTGCCTGCTGCGACCAGTCGTAACGACCACCAAGAGTAAACACCCATTTATTCCATTCAGCCTGATCCTGAACATACAGACCCGTCTGTTTGGTTTCATTCATCTGGTAAGGTTCTGCATCACCAAAATCATAATGTTCCGGCGTGTAACCACTGTACAGATCAATAGGTGGAGCGGAACCGAAAGCAGCATTAATGTCGTTACGCATGCGCATAAAGTCGACGCCCGTTAACAACGTGTGGCTCATGTCGCCAGTGGCAAATTTGCTTTCAAGCTGTGTATCAACGCTGAAGTTCTGCAGGCGTTCGTTATCCACCACAGTCCCACGATTCAGCGTGTGACCATCCGCAGCAATACCGGTCCCGTATACGCTCTGTTGCGCTGTTTTCAATTCTGCAAAACGCAGATTCTGGCGCACGGTGAAGGTGTCGTTAAAGCCATGTTCAAAGCTGTAGCCCACCATTTTTTCATTGCGGGAGTAGCTATTGTTACTGGCCCCTTCATTGAAATTCGTCGGCAGGCGAGAACCATCTGGCAGCTTCTCTACCGTACCCTCTTTAGGCAACCAGCCGTAATAGCCCGTTTCCGGTTCGTTCTGGAAGTACGAGAGGAAAGTGAAGTTGGTTTTATCGTCCGGGCGCCAGGAGAAAGACGGCGCGATAGCATAACGCTGCTGCTCAGCATTGACTTGCTGTTCGTTATTTGAACGCGCCACGCCGGTCAGACGATAGGAGTAAACGCCATCGTCATCAATCGCATCGCTGAAATCAAAGCCCGTCTGGAACAGGTTATCTGTCCCCATTTTAAACTGCACTTCTTTCAGTGAGTCGGTGGTCGGGCGTTTGCTGACCATAGAAATAATGCCGCCAGGGTTACTTTTACCGTAAAGCACCGAGGTTGGACCACGCATCAGTTCAACGCGCTCCAGCATATAGGGATCAACAACCGCATCGTTGTAGAAGTTACCTTGCAGCTTAAGGCCATCAAGATAGTTATTCTGATTGAGCCCGACGGAAGAGAAACCACGAATGATGACAAAATCATAGGTACTGGATGCACCACGACTGTTGACCATTACGCCCGGGGTATAGCCTAAAGCTTCTTTCACTGACTTTGGCTGATGGGTATCCATCTCTTCACGAGTGACCACAGAGACGGACTGCGGAGTCTTTTCAATTGGGGTATCGGTTTTCGTGGCGGTGGCGGAATGTTTGGCTGCGATGGTAGCCGCTGGGCCCCACGCGCTTTCCTGCGGCGCCGCTGGGGCGGCCGTCACGGTAATGGTTTCTTCTTTAGGTTGTGTTTCTGCCTGTGCCTGGACAGACATACCGCTAACCGCTGTGGCTACTACCCATGCGAGCTTGCGCACTGAGGTATTCATTGGCTGAGCAGTGTTGAGACGCGCCATTATTGTTCTCTGATGATATTGAGTGAATGATAACGTAAACGAGAATTATTATTATGCCCAAAGAATAATAGACGAAACGGAAAGTGCATAGCAAGCAGATCACGCCCCACAGTAAGCTAAAGGGATAAGAAATAATCGGGGAGTATTCTGAAGGTTAACGAGGTGTTACGTGAAATGTGTTTTATGGAGGAAATCAAGCTACGGTGGTCACGTTACTGGCATACTTCAGCAACGTGACCACCATGATATCGTAACAGTGTTAAGAAATATGATTTCGATCGATTAGCGAATATAATGTTTTGCCCCCAGAAACGTGTATGCCATTGGCTGATGCTTTCTCAAAGATTACAAACTTACCAACGCGGATGGCTTCGCGTGAATAATAATCATCAAAGTGATCATAAATTCCGTTTGGGCATTTCCCTTTAAGCCCCCGGTTAGACCATTTATTCATTTTCATTTTCCATTCCAAAGAATAATGATCCAAAGGGCAGACTATTTTCGCCCATGGATCACAAATCAATGTGTTTTCAATTAATTTCTCACTGCCATAACGAGTTTGCGTCCCCACTAATACCAGACAGTGATCCACTGGAGGGCGGATAGCCACCCTCATAATTACAATGGGCATACCTGTTTTTCTTTCATATTCATGAATATGATTACTAAGGTAATAAAAAGCAAGTGTAGCGTTTTCGCTACAGTTTCCCGCATGTGGAATGCCATCATGGTAATCCTGTTCAAGCTTCCGGTTCGTCTGGCTTGAGGAGAGGTGCAATGCTCGCAGTGACCTAAGGTTATTTTGACGCATCATGTCGCCACCGAGGGAATGCAGACGATATTTATGCGGATTTGTGTACATTAAATTACCAATATTATTTTTATTAGGATAAAACTTATTCGCTGATTTATAGGGTAATCTTGAGCGGGCATGTAACACTGCACTGTTAAGTTTTGGGATCATTACTTTTAGGAACTGATTATTAATCACTGTACTTCCTCGATTGCAAATTAAATATGTTTTAAAAAATTTTAACATCATTCATAAGCATGAAATACTAAATATGTAATTAAGTAATTGACACAGAACTATAAATCCCGATTAATTTTAATAAAAAGCCGCCGTTAGGTTATTAACTTAACGGCGGCTTTTTAGGACAATGTTATGATTAGTTACTCCCGAACATATCCTTAATCCAGCCCGCTACGCCGTCGCTTTTATCCTGCTTCGCTGGCTGCTGTTGCTGCTGCTGTGGCTGTGGCTGCTGCTGACCGCCGAACGGATTTGCATCCTGCTGTTGCTGTTGCATAGCCTGGCTCTGCTGACACAGCTGATCCGGATTGGTCGTCCAGACCGGCAGCTGACGCATACCTGCTCCATCACAGATAAAGTTGCCGTTGTCGTCGACGCTCATATTGACGATATCTTCCGGTGGCGTCAGATCCAGTGGGATCGGCGACTCGTTGGACAGATAACGCTGATAAATGGACATCGCACCACTGGCCCCATACAGCTTAGTTGGCTGGTTGTTATCGCGGCCAACCCAGGTGATCACCACTTCACGTCCGTCGATGCCCGCAAACCAGGTATCGACGTTATTGTTGGTGGTCCCGGTTTTACCCGCCAGATGCAGATTCGGATACTTCGCGCCAAGCTGACGACCTGTACCGCGCTGCACAACCTGCTGCATGGTCCACAACGTCATGTAGGCAGCCTGTGCCGGAACGGCACGTTCAGCCTGCGGATAGCTCTGGTAAAGCACGGTGCCATCTTCCGCAATGACCGAACGCAGCGCGGAAAGCGTCGCACGGTTACCGCCGCTGGAGATAGTCTGGAACGCCTGCGCCACTTCGATTGGCGTCAGGTTCAGTGCTCCAAGAATCATCGCCGGAACCGCACTAAGCTGATCCTTCGGCACGCCGAGTTTTTGCCAGGTATCGGTGATCGCCGGCAGTCCCAGCGCCATCCCGAGGTTCACCGTCGGTACGTTCATCGAACGCGTCAGCGCATCCACTAACATCACCTGACCGCTAAAGCGCTTATCATCGTTCTGCGGAGACCAGGTCTGACCGTTCGACAGGTGAATCGTGACTGGCGCATCGGCAATCCAGGTGTTCAGACGATAGGTATTCGCCTGACTCAGTGCGGTCAGATAGGTCGCCGGTTTTGCCAGAGAACCAATCGAACGACGCGCCTGCATCGCACGGTTATAACCCGCGTACTGCGGCTCTGCACCGCCGACCATCGCCCGCACTTCGCCGGTCATACGATCGACAATCACCATCGCGGTTTCGAGGTCGCTCAGCTTGCGCTGTTTCTTCAGGACCGGAATGCCTTCGGTGGCCGCTTTTTCTGCCGCATCCTGGGCCACGGAATCGAAGGTGGTAAAGATTTTCACACCGGAAAGATCTTTCACCTTGTCACCGAGCTTCGCCTGCAGCTCCTGACGCACCATCTGCATAAACGCTGGCTGTGGAGAAATCACCCCACCGCGCGGCTGCACGCCCAACGGACGCGCGCTGAGCATGTCATACAGCTCCTGATCGATAACCTTCTGCTGTTGCAGCAGGCGCAGGACCAGGTTACGACGTTCCAGTGCGAGTTTCGGGTTACGCCACGGGTTGTAGATAGACGCCCCTTTCACCATGCCCACCAGCAGCGCCTGCTGGTCGAGGCTCAGTTCTTCCACCGGGCGGCCAAAGTAGTACAGGCTCGCCAGCGGGAAACCGCGGATTTCGTTGTCGCCGCTCTGACCGAGGTATACCTCGTTCATATACAGCTCAAGGATCCTGTCTTTGCTGTAACGGGCATCCATGATCAGCGCCATATACGCTTCGTTGGCTTTACGCCAGTAGGAGCGTTCGCTGGAGAGGAACAGGTTTTTCACCAGCTGTTGGGTCAGGGTACTTGCGCCCTGCACCGTTCGGCCCGCCGTCAGGTTCGCCAGTACCGCACGCCCCATCGAGTAGAAGCTAATGCCGTCATGCTCGTAGAAGTGACGGTCTTCGGTCGCAATCAGCGTGTCGATCAGCAAGTCCGGGAAACCACTGCGCGGCACAAACAGACGCTGCTCGCCGTTGGGCGATGACATCATGGTTATCAGGCGCGGATCGAGACGGAAGAAACCGAACTGGCGGTTGTTATCCATGTTGGTGATGGAATCCAGATGATCGCCATCAAAGGTCAGACGCGCGCGCACCTGCCCTTCTTTACTGTCCGGGAAATCAAACGGACGACGTATCATCTCGATGCTGTTGGACTGCACCGTAAACTCACCCGGACGGGTCATCGCCGTCACCTGGCGGTACTGCGTAGCCGTCAGCAGTCGCACCATCTCATTCTTGCTGACGGGCATATCCGGTTCGAGGTTAACCATACGGCCATAGACCGCCGCTGGCAGTTGCCATACTTTACCGTCGATACGGGCACGGATTTTCTGATCCAGATAGACGCCGTAAATGGCCATCAACACCGCAAAAACGATGCCTAATTTGACCAGCAGCCAGAACCAACCGTATTTGCGACGAGGCTTCTTGCCTTTACCTTTTCCATTACGCGGCATCGGTTCGTCATCCTCATCTTCGTAATCATCATCGTCGTACTCTTCGTCCCTGAGACGACGACGGCTAACCTTCTGCTTAGCCGGACGTGCAGGCTTGCCTTTACGTCCAATCGGCTCGCGGTCATTCCCCGCCATACTTTTTCTCCGCTAAATTCAGGCGTAAGCGCCTGATTCTCTTTCCTTTCACATCATGGTGAAAGAAGAAATCTCTCAAAATGTTTTCTCCCTCTTCTTGTAGAAGAGGGCTGGATGAGGGCATCAGACCGCACTCCCCCTCACTTTACGAATACTTTTTCGTGCGTCGCGTCGGTGCCGTGTTCGCCGGATCATCCGGCCAGACGTGTTTCGGGTAACGCCCTTTCATCTCTTTCTGCACTTCGCGGTAGGTGCCTGCCCAAAACGCACTGAGATCGCGCGTGATTTGCAACGGTCGCTGTGCCGGAGACAGTAGCTCCAGCACCAGCGCCACGCGGCCTTGCGCGATAGTCGGCGTACTCGCCTCGCCAAACATTTCCTGCATTCGCACCGACAAAACCGGTGGGTTATCCGCATCATAACGCAGGGCAATCCGGCTTCCGGTCGGCACAGTGTAATGCGTGGGTAGCTCACTATCCAGACGTTGTCGTAATGACCAGGGCAGTAAACCCTGTAATGCCTGGGTGACATTCAGCGCCTTCAGGGCTTTTAGCGAATGGACGCCGGTCATGTGCGGCAGCAGCCAGGACTCGAGCCCAGCCAACAAGGCTTCATCATCCACTGCGGGCCATTCGTCTTCGGACAGCCAACGGGCGGCGCTCTGAATACGCAAGCGTAGCTGCTCCGCTTCCGGCGTCCAGTTAAGAATACTCAGGCCTTTATCACGCAGGCCGTTGAGCATTGCCTGATGCAGTTCGTCTTCGGAAGGTTTCGCCAGCGGCTGCACCTTTACCGTCAGCTGCCCGATACGGCTGCGACGCCAGGCTTTCAGCGTGCCCTGGTTTTCATCCCATTCGATGGTGTCAGACTGCGAAATCAGTTCAGGGCATTCGGCCACCAGCGTGTCGATGTCGAGCGCCAGCGCCTGTAAAATTCGCGCATCCGGGGACTGACTGCCCTGCAATAGAAGTGGCGCAATCAGCCATTCATGGCGGCCCAGTGCATCGTCGGCATCAAGCATTGCGCCCATGCCGTTTGCCAGCTGGTAGCGCCCTTCCTGACCGCGTCGGCGCGCTATGTTGCCGGCAAACCCTTTTGCCAGCAGCGCGGTTATGCGTCCGGCATCCGGCTGGCCGGACGGCTTATCAATGCGCTGGCTCAGCGCTTTGGCGCGCTGCTGCCAGTTCGGCTGATGACGCGAAAACGCCATTCCGAGGTCAGCATTTCCGCCGCGCGGTGGCTCTTCCAGAATCGCAGCCAGCTTTGCGGCAGTCGCTACCTCGTCCGGCGAATCTGCCGCCACCAGCATCGCCGCCAGACGCGGGTCATTACCGAGGGTCGCCATTTTCTGTCCCTGCGCGGTCAGCTGTTTGCCATCGAACGCGCCAAGCTGGGACAACAACGTTCGCGCAGCCGCCAGATTTGTGGCTGGTGGTTGATCCAGCCAGCTCAACTGCGCCGGATCCTGACATCCCCACTGCAACAGTTCGAGCACCAGCCCGCATAAATCGCTCTGCAGGATTTCCGGCTCACCCTGCGCCGCCGCGCGTTCTGCCTGCTCTTTACCCAAGAGATGCAGACAAATCCCCGGCTCAAGTCGTCCGGCACGACCCGCCCGCTGGGTCATTGACGCCTGGCTGACGCGCTGGGTAAGTAAACGCGTCAATCCGGTGCGTGGGTCGAAACGCGCCACACGCTCCTGGGCGCAATCGACGACCAGACGAATGCCTTCAATGGTCAGACTGGTTTCTGCGATGTTGGTCGCCAGCACCACTTTGCGCAGCCCTTTATCTGCGGGCAGGATAGCCTTGCGCTGTTCGCTTAACGACAGCGCCCCGTACAACGGGCACAGCACCACATCAGTGCCGACCCGCCCAGCGAGCTGGTCCTGTACACGCTGGATTTCACCCACTCCCGGTAAGAACAGCAGCAGCGAGCCCGCCTCATTGCGCAGCAGTTCCGCCGTCGCCACCGCCACGGCTTCATCAAAACGCTGATGAGTGGCTAGCGCCTGATAGCGTCTTTCCACCGGGAACGCACGGCCCTCGGACGAAATCACCGGCGCGTCGGGCAAAAGCGTCTGCAATCGGACGTTATCCAGCGTCGCGGACATGATGAGCAGTTTTAAATCGTCTCGCAGCCCTTGCTGCACATCGAGCAACAGCGCCAGCGCTAAATCGGCCTGCAGGCTGCGTTCATGGAATTCATCGAGGATAACTAGCCCAACGCCGCTCAGTTCTGGGTCGCGCTGGATCATTCGGGTGAGAATGCCTTCCGTCACCACTTCGAGGCGGGTGTGTTTACCGACGCAGGTTTCGGCGCGCATTCGATAGCCCACGGTGTCGCCCGGCTTTTCGTTCAGCAGTTCCGCTAATCGCTGAGCAACGTTTCGCGCCGCCAGTCTGCGCGGTTCCAGCAGGATAATTTTGCCTTCAATGCCGCCAGAATGCAGGATTTGCAGCGGCAGCCAGGTCGATTTACCGGCACCGGTGGGCGCGTTCAGCAGCACCTGGTGCGCCGTTTTTAGCGCCTGGAGAAGTTCGGGAAGGACAGAGGCAACCGGCAATGACGACACAAAGGGCTCCAGTGGGTGACTTTAAATGGCCGGGCATTGTAGCATTGCGCTAAATCATTACCGAGACCCTGGCATGCCCGAACCCAAAAGACTGTTTTTCGCACTTGAGCTTCCCGATGACGTACAGCAGCAGATTATTCACTGGCGTGCCGCGAACTTCCCCGCCGACAGCGGGCGTCCGGTAGCTGCCGCGAATTTACATCTGACGCTGGCGTTCCTTGGCGAAGTGAGTGCAGACAAACAGCGGGCGTTAGAAACGTTGGCCGGGCGCATCCGCCAGCCGGGTTTCACATTAGATCTCAATGACGCCGGGCAGTGGCTGCGTTCGCAGGTGATCTGGCTCGGCACGCGCCAGCCGCCACGCGGGTTATTACAGCTGGCGAATATGCTGCGCGCTCAGGCGGCCCGCAGCGGCTGCTATCAAAGCCCGCAGCCGTTTCATCCGCACATTACGCTGCTGCGCAATACGCCGACCGCTGTGCCTATTCCTGCGCCGGGTTTTAGCTGGCAGGTGCCCATCACTGAATTTGCGTTGTACGCCTCTGAATATTCCCGCGGTCGCACCCGTTATACCCGGCTTACGCGCTGGACACTTACCGAATAACAAGGAATCGTCATGCAGTTTCTGCCGCCGTTAAAACACGCCCGCCTTATTCAGCGCTATAAACGTTTTCTTGCCGACGTTATCACCCCCGAAGGTGAAGAATTAACCCTGCATTGTCCAAACACCGGTGCAATGACCGGCTGCGCCACCCCGGGCGATACCGTCTGGTACTCAACTTCGGACAGTAAAACGCGCAAATATCCGCACACCTGGGAAATCACCGAGACGCAAACGGGCGCATTTATTTGTGTCAACACATTACGGGCCAATCAGCTGGTAAAAGAAGCTATTCAGGCAGATGCTATTCCCGATCTGAAGGGGTATAGCGTGTTGAAAAGCGAAGTGAAATACGGTTCTGAGCGCAGCCGGATTGATTTCAAGTTAGAGGCGCAGGAGCGTCCTGACTGCTATATTGAAGTGAAATCGGTTACGTTAGCGGAACAAGAATACGGTTATTTCCCCGATGCGGTGACAGAACGTGGTCAGAAGCATTTACGAGAGTTGATGGGCGTGGCGGCCTCAGGTGACCGTGCCGTGGTGTTATTTGCGGTACTTCACTCTGCCATCACCCAATTTTCACCCGCGCGCCATATCGATCCGACGTACGCGCAGTTGTTGAATGAGGCACAAAACAAGGGGGTCGAAATTCTGGCTTATAAAGCGGAACTTTCTGCCGATAATATGACTCTGATAGAGCCGTTACCCGTGGTGCTAGCACCAGTGAAAACGGTTGAATAATAAATGTGCTGGTCGCGTGCGCAAATACGCTTTTCCTCACAGGGTTGTCAAGTGTAACGTTTAGACAATTGCTATCCTGAAAAGCATCTGCTATTTATAGCGGCCTGATTTTTCCCCCACATGGGGATCGATAGTGCGTGTTAAGGAGAAGCAACATGCAAGAAGGGCAAATCCGTAAAACATCGTCCCTGAGTATTCTCGCCATCGCTGGGGTGGAGCCATACCAAGAGAAGCCGGGTGAAGAGTATATGAACGAAGCCCAGCTGTCTCACTTCAAGCGTATTCTTGAAGCGTGGCGTAACCAACTCAGGGATGAAGTTGATCGTACCGTTACTCATATGCAAGACGAAGCAGCCAACTTCCCGGATCCGGTAGACCGTGCCGCGCAGGAAGAAGAATTCAGCCTCGAACTGCGTAACCGCGACCGTGAGCGCAAGCTGATCAAAAAGATCGAAAAAACGCTCAAGAAGGTTGAAGACGAAGATTTCGGTTTCTGCGAATCCTGCGGAGTTGAAATCGGTATCCGTCGTCTGGAAGCGCGTCCGACTGCCGATCTGTGCATCGACTGCAAAACGCTGGCGGAAATCCGCGAAAAGCAGATGGCTGGCTAAGCCATTCGTTTCGCATAACATCACCATGGCGGGAGTTTTCTCCCGCCTTGTTCTTTTTTGGCATATGGCAAATTCAGATTATACAGGGCGTTTTGCCCCTTCCCCCTCTGGCGAACTTCATTTTGGTTCACTGATTGCCGCGCTTGGCAGCTATTTACAGGCCCGCGCCCGTCAGGGAAAGTGGTTAGTTCGTATTGAAGATATTGATCCTCCCCGTGAAGTTCCCGGTGCTGCAAATACCATTCTGCATCAGCTGGAACATTATGGCCTGCACTGGGATGGCGACGTTGTGTGGCAGTCTCAACGCCATGACGCCTACCGTGAACGACTCGCCTGGCTGCGCGAACAGGGGCTGAGCTATTACTGCACCTGCACCCGGGCGCGAATTCAGAGCGTCGGCGGCATTTACGACGGCCACTGCCGAACGCTGCATCTCGGCCCGCAGAATGCGGCGCTGCGTTTACACCAGACTCAACCGGTATTGCAGTTCGACGATAAACTGCGCGGCACGGTTGTCACCAACGAGCCGCTGGCGCGGGAAGATTTTATTATTCACCGCCGTGATGGTTTATTTGCCTACAATCTTGCCGTGGTGGTTGACGATCATTTTCAGGGCGTGACGGAAATCGTGCGCGGCGCAGATTTAATTGAGCCGACGGTGCGACAAATTTCGCTGTATCGTCATTTTGGCTGGCCGGTTCCGCACTATATTCATCTGCCGCTGGCGTTGAATAGCGACGGCAATAAGTTGTCGAAACAAAATCATGCGCCTGCGTTATCTACCGGCGACCCGAGGCCGGAAATAATCCGCGCTTTGGCGTTTCTTAATCAGGCTATTGTTAATGAGTGGCAGGACATGACGCTCGAGGATCTGCTGAAAAACGCGGTGCAAAACTGGAACCTTTCATCAGTTGCCTAAATGGAGCATTCTCAAATGCCTCGTGCTGAGCTATGATTAGCCGCTATTTTTTTGTCCTCATGACTTCCGACTGACTTGAAAACCGAGGTGCAACATTTTTACCCGAGTCGCTAATTTTTGCCGTAAGGTGCTTACCCGTGAAGAAACCGGGGCTGAAACCGTCGAGATAAAACCAGAAATGACGGTAATTCCGCGTGAGCAGCACGCTATTTCCCGCAAAGATATCAGTGAAAATGCCCTCAAGGTGCTCTACCGTCTGAACAAAGCGGGCTACGAGGCTTATCTCGTGGGCGGCGGCGTGCGCGATTTGCTGCTGGACAAAAAACCCAAAGATTTCGATGTGACCACCAGCGCCACGCCGGAGCAGGTTCGTAAACTGTTCCGCAATTGCCGTCTGGTCGGCCGCCGTTTCCGTCTGGCCCACGTGATGTTTGGCCCGGAAATTATTGAAGTTGCCACCTTCCGTGGCCATCACGAAGGGACGCCGGACGATCGCGCCACTTCACAGCGCGGCCAAAACGGCATGCTGCTGCGTGACAACATCTTCGGTTCCATCGAAGAAGATGCCCAGCGTCGCGACTTCACCATCAACAGCCTTTACTACAGCGTGGCAGATTTCACCGTCCGTGATTACGTCGGCGGAATGCGCGATTTGCAGGACGGCGTCATTCGCCTGATTGGCAATCCAGAAACCCGCTACCGTGAAGATCCGGTGCGCATGCTGCGCGCGGTGCGTTTTGCCGCCAAGCTGAACATGCGTATCAGCCCGGACACCGCCGAGCCAATCCCACGCCTGGCCACCCTTATCAACGACGTGCCACCGGCGCGTCTGTTTGAAGAATCGCTGAAGCTGCTGCAGGCCGGTTACGGTTACGAAACCTATAAACTGCTGCGCGAATACAGCCTGTTCCAGCCGCTGTTCCCGACCATCACCCGCTACTTCACCGAAAACGGTGATAGCCCGATGGAGCGCATCGTCAGCCAGGTGTTTAAAAACACCGACACCCGAATTCACAACGACATGCGCGTGAATCCGGCGTTCCTGTTTGCCGCAATGTTCTGGTATCCGCTGCTCGAAACCGCACAGCGCATCACGCAGGAAAGCGGTCTGGCCTATTTCGACGCCTTCGCCATGGCGATGAATGACGTGCTGGACGAAGCCTGCCGTTCGCTGGCTATTCCGAAACGTATAACCGCCCTGGTGCGCGATATCTGGCAGCTGCAGCTGCGCATGTCCCGTCGTCAGGGCAAACGCGCCTGGAAGCTGATGGAGCATCCTAAATTCCGCGCTGCCTACGATCTGCTGGCGCTGCGTGCCGAAGCGGAAAACAACCATGAACTGCAGCGTTTGACGCAGTGGTGGGGCGAATTCCAGGTGGCAGCACCGCCGGCTCAGAAAGACATGCTCAACGGTCTGGATGAAGAACCGGCTGCGCGTCGTCGCCATCGTCGTCCACGCAAGCGTGCGCCTCGTCAGGGCGGCACCGCGTGACACGCGTTTACATCGCCGTCGGCAGCAATCTGGCTTCACCACTCGATCAGGTGAACGCGGCGATTGCTGCCCTGGGCAAAATCCCGCAAACCGCCGTCGTGGCGGTTTCGTCGTTTTATCGCACGCCGCCGCTGGGTCCGCAGGATCAGCCGGACTATCTCAACGCCGCCGTGGCGCTGGATACCGACCTCGAACCAGAAGCGCTGCTGGATAACACCCAACGCATCGAACTCGAGCAGGGCCGTACCCGCAAAGCCGAACGCTGGGGACCGCGCACGCTGGATCTCGACATTATGCTGTTTGGTGAGCTGACGCTGAACACCGGGCGCCTGACCGTGCCGCATTACGACATGCACAACCGCGGCTTTATGCTGTGGCCGCTGGCAGAAATCGCGCCTGACCTCATATTCCCCGATGGCACCTCGCTGACAACGCTGCTGCAACGCCTTAACTGTGCAAAACCTGCTCACTGGTAAACGGTAAAACCATTGCCCCGGTCTATCTGACTGATACAATGCCGCTAGATTCGGCTTTCGTTATCAGGAAACGCTATGAAACCCACCACCATCTCCCTGCTGCAGAAATGCAAACAGGAAAAGAAACGCTTCGCCACCATCACTGCCTATGATTTCAGCTTCGCGAAACTGTTTGCCGATGCCGGAATCGACGTCATGCTGGTCGGTGATTCATTGGGTATGACCGTGCAGGGCCACGACTCGACGCTGCCTGTCACCGTCGACGATATCGCATACCACACGCGCGCAGTGCGCCGTGGTGCGCCGAACTGCCTGCTGCTGGCTGACCTGCCGTTTATGGCTTACGCCACGCCGGAGCAGGCGTTTGATAATTCTGCCGTGGTAATGCGCGCCGGTGCCAATATGGTGAAGCTGGAAGGCGGTGCCTGGCTTGCTCCCACCGTAAAAATGCTGGCAGAACGCGCCGTGCCTGTATGCGGTCATCTTGGCCTGACCCCACAGTCGGTTAACGTCTTCGGCGGCTATAAAGTACAGGGCCGTGGCGATGCCGCACAAACCCTGTTTGACGATGCGCTGGCGCTGGAAGCCGCAGGCATTCAGCTGTTGGTGCTGGAATGTGTGCCGGTTGCGCTGGCGAAACGCATTACCGACGCGCTGACCATTCCGGTTATCGGTATCGGTGCCGGGAACGTCACCGATGGGCAAATTCTGGTGATGCACGACGCGTTCGGCATTACCGGCGGCCACATCCCTAAATTTGCGAAAAATTTCCTGACCGATGCAGGCGACATGCGCGCCGCGGTGCGGCAGTATATTGCCGAGGTCGAGTCCGGAGCCTATCCGGGCGAAGAACACAGTTTCCATTAAGGAGTTTGTTGTGTTGATTATCGAAACCCTGCCGCTGCTGCGCCAGCATATCCGTCGTCTTCGTCAGGAAGGCAAACGCATCGCGCTGGTGCCAACCATGGGCAACCTGCACGACGGTCATATGAAGCTGGTTGATGAAGCGAAAGCCGCTGCCGATGTGGTGGTGGTCAGTATCTTTGTGAACCCGATGCAATTCGACAGAGCCGACGACCTGGCCCGCTATCCCCGCACCTTGCAGGAAGACAGCGAGAAGCTGAACAAGCGCAAAGTCGATTTCGTGTTCTCCCCTGCCCCGGCTGATATTTATCCGCAGGGTACGGAGACTCAAACGTTTGTCGACGTGCCGGGCATTTCTACCATGCTGGAAGGCGCGAGCCGTCCGGGCCATTTCCGTGGCGTCTCCACCATCGTCAGCAAATTGTTCAACCTGGTTCAGCCGGACGTTGCCTGCTTTGGCGAGAAAGATTTCCAGCAGTTGGCGCTGATCCGCAAGATGGTGGCCGACATGGGCTACGACATCGACATCATCGGCGTGCCAACGGTACGCGCGAAAGACGGTCTGGCCTTGAGTTCTCGCAACGGCTATCTCACCAGCGACCAGCGCAAAATCGCGCCGGGCCTGAGCAAAGTGATGAATGCCATGGCGGACAAACTGCGCGAAGGCGATCGTGGTCTGGAAGAGATGATTGCCCTGGCAGAACAAGATTTGAACGAGAAAGGCTTCCGCGCCGACGACATTCAGATCCGCGATGCGGATACGCTTTTAGCGCTCTCTGACACCAGCCAGCGGGCCGTTATCCTGATGGCGGCATGGCTTGGCCAGGCGCGTCTTATCGATAACAAAACGGTTGAGTTAACTCTGTAGACAGGGGTTAAAAAACGGGCAATACTCCCGGCAATCAGTTTCGTGAATATATCATCCCGGTCCTCTTCCTATAGCGAAGAGGGCAACACAGCAACAAAGGTAAAGTTATGATTCGCACTATGCTGCAGGGCAAGCTCCACCGCGTAAAAGTCACTCATGCGGACCTGCATTATGAAGGCTCTTGCGCCATCGACCAGGATTTCCTCGACGCATCCGGGATCCTTGAAAACGAAGCCATTGATATCTGGAATGTGAACAACGGCAAGCGTTTCTCAACCTATGCCATCGCGGCAGAGCGCGGCTCGAAAATCATATCCGTGAACGGCGCGGCGGCACACAATGCCGACGTGGGCGACATCGTGATTATCGCAAGCTTTGTGACCATGTCTGACGCCGAGGCACGCACCTGGCGTCCAAACGTGGCCTACTTTGAGGGCGACAACGAAATGAAGCGCACGGCGAAAGCCATTCCGGTTCAGGTCGCGTAAGTTCTATCCTTGCGGCTGGTTGCTTATCAGCCGCGACATCGTTTCTAACGAATCCGTTCTTAAGATGTACAGACGTTTCAGTAAGAACGGATTATCTCCCGGCTTCACCTTCCCTTTCACCGTCGTCACCGCCATATGAAAACCGGCGTCGTTCGCCGCCTGCACCGCCGTGGTGTTATAGCCACCAAACGGGTAGGACAGATACAGCACGTGCGGGTTGAACTGGCCCAGCGCTCGGCGTGAACGTTCGAAATCAAACAAAATATTGTGATAGCTGCGGCTCAGCAAAATAGGCCGACGATACGCGTCCACGCGGTGCAAAAAGTGGGTGTGCGACTGAACGTCAAACACGTCCTGAATCTGCCGTAGCTCTGAAATACTCATAAACTGCAGCGACTTAGGGTCCCACTTCTGTGGATGACGCTTGATGCGCGACGAGATGATGAATGCCGTGGCCTTGAAGCCGTACTCTTTTAGCACCGGCCAGGCGTAGCGATTGACCGATTTCAGACCATCATCAAAGGTAATGACCACCGAGCGAGCCGGTAAATTCATCTTATTACGCACATAACCTTCGAGTTGGTACATCGTCAGCGTGGTGTAGCCCTGATCGCGCAGCCAGGTCATTTGGTTGCTGAATGCACGCACCGAGGTCGTCGTGGAGGTGTGGCGAAAACGGGTGTTTTCTTCGTCGCGCAAAATGTGGTGATACGTCAGGATCGGAATGCCGTTATCCTGCTGCGCATCCAGGCTACTGACCCACGCCAGCCGGTTACCAATACGGATTTGAAACCAGGTCTGATTCAGACGGTCTTTCAGTTTGGCAATAATCGGGTAGCGGATATTGTCTGCCAGCACGCCAAACGGCGCACTGCCCAGGTTTGGCGCGTTATACACCTTCGTATCCCGCCAGGTAACGAGATTCTGATTACTGAGCGGTTTGTTCAAATCACCGAGACTGTCTTCCACCCGCTGTTTACCCTGCACCGGCTCGAGATGCCCTTTATCGATAAACCCGGTGCCAAAGCCAAAGCTGAATTCGTAGTAATCGGCCGCAGTCGGTACCACCGCGAGAATTTGCCCCTCTTCCACGGTTCCGACGGTGACGACGTCATTACCTACCTGCGCCCAGATTATGGCGTCTTCGGTAGTTTGCATGTAGCGGGCGGGCTGCCCATGTTGGCTCAACAAACTGGCAGTGGCACTGCCAGAAAGAAGGACTAAAAAAGAGAAAATAACGCGAATCAGCATGCGCTCTAACCGGTGCGATATGAAGCGGTTAGTTTAACAAAAGTGCCATCAATACCAATGGTTAATTTGCATACAGGTCATGCAGCAGGACAAACGGGGGATTTTTTTGCTGTTGATGCCACAGACTGCTGGCATCGGGATAGCCTAAGGTCACGAAAGCATTACGAAATGCCTCGCTACTCAGTGTGGCGCGCAGCGGTACCATTCTTTCGATAAGCGAATAGCTGATACCGGAAATGACTTCGCAGTGGGAGTGTTTATGGCTCATTAACGCGGCAACGCGATAAGGCGCGTCCCCCGCACTGTCGGTCAGAAAAATAACGCCATCACCGGAATCGGTTTCATGCAGCGCATCGCACATCATACGACTGAGCATATTGGTGCTGAGACCACGCCAGAAACTCACCACCCGGCACTGCGGCAGTGGCCCAAATTTCTTTTCCAGACGATCCAGTAGCACCTGCGCCCTGTCGTCATGACAGGTAATCACCCAACCCAACATAGCCCAGCTCCTTAGCAGACAAGTAGTTTAGCGGAGTGAAGGTTCAGGAGGGGTGCGATTGATCAAGGTTTGAGGCCGGGCAACGGTGCGTCGCCCGGCTAAAAACAAACTTAGCTACGCAGCCCACGACCACGCTGGATCAAGTACCAGCACAGGGCATAGAACGCGGCGATAAACACGACCAGCACGCCGACGGTCGTGAACAGCGGGACGTCGGAGATGCCGAGGAAACCGAAGCGGAAGCCGCTTATCATGTAGACAATCGGGTTCAGATGCGACAGCGCCTGCCAGAACGGCGGCAGCAGCGTCAGCGAGTAGAACACCCCGCCAAGATAGGTCAGCGGCGTCAGCACGAAGGTCGGGATCAGGCTGATATCATCGAACGTTTTGGCGAAGACCGCGTTCAGCAGGCCCGCCAGCGAGAACAGGATCGCCGTCAGCAGCAGCGTCAAACCGACGAACAACCAGGAATGCACCTGGAATGGCACAAAGAACAGCGAAATCGCCGTAACCAACACGCCGACACACAGCCCGCGCGCCACGCCGCCACCGACGTATCCGGCGATAACCACGTGCGTTGGCACCGGCGCCACCAGCAGTTCTTCAATGTTGCGCTGGAACTTGGCGCTAAAGAACGACGATGCCACGTTCGCATAGGCGTTGGTGATTACCGCCATCATTATCAGGCCTGGCACGATGAACTGCATGTAGGTAAAGCCATGCATCTCGCCAATGCGCGAACCAATCAGGTTGCCGAAGATGATGAAATAAAGGGTCATGGTAATGACCGGCGGTACCAGAGTCTGGATCCAGATGCGCATGAAGCGGTTAATTTCTTTGGCCCAGATACTTTTCAGCGCCACCCAATAGAGCTGCATCATGCCTGTTCTCCTGTCTTATTATGAACCAGCGTGACGAACAGCTCTTCCAGACGGTTGGCCTTGTTACGCATACTCAATACCTGCACGCCCTGCTCGCTCAGCTGAGCAAAAACGCTGTTAATCCCCTGCTCACGCAGCACTTCCACTTCAAGCGTTGAGGTATCGACCAGGCGATACTGATAGCCTTCGAGGTGCGGCAGCGGGCTTTTCGCCGCGAGATCGAGAATGAAGGTTTCAGACTTCAGCTTCGACAGCAGGTTTTTCATTGAGGTATTTTCCACCAGCTGGCCATGCTGAATGATGCCGATGTTGCGGCACAGCATTTCGGCTTCTTCCAGATAGTGAGTGGTCAGAATAATGGTGGTGCCTTTGTCGTTGAGATCTTTGAGGAAACCCCACATTGAACGACGCAGTTCGATGTCAACGCCCGCGGTAGGCTCATCCAGAATCAACAGTTTTGGCTCGTGCATCAGCGCACGGGCAATCATCAGACGGCGCTTCATGCCACCGGATAACATCCGCGCACGTTCGTTGCGTTTTTCCCACAGATCGAGCTGTTTAAGGTACTTTTCGCTACGTTCAAGCGCTTCTTTGCGCTCAACGCCGTAGTAGCCCGCCTGGTTAACAACAATCTGTTGTACCGTCTCGAACGGGTTAAAGTTAAATTCCTGCGGCACCAGTCCGAGCTGACGCTTGGCGTTGACCACGTCTTTCGCCAGATCGTAGCCAAATACATTTACCTGACCGGAAGTTTTGTTCACCAGCGAGCTGATAATCCCTATCGTCGTGGATTTCCCCGCACCGTTTGGGCCTAGCAGAGCATAAAAGTCCCCGGCTTCGACCGTCAGGTCAATGCCACGCAGCGCCTGAACGCCGCCTGGGTAAGTCTTTTTAAGCTGTTTCAATTCAAGTGCAATGGTCATTCAGTGTCTCTTATTCAAATCTTGCAATCGATGTATGGTTTTAAATAAAGCCGAGTTGACCTATATTAGCGCAACGCACTTACTTGGTTACAGGTCATTAACCTCCATGAACGACATAGATACACTCATCAGCAATAATGCACTATGGTCAAAGATGCTGAATGAAGAGGATCCTGGTTTCTTTCAGAAACTGGCACAGGCGCAGAAACCGCGCTTTCTATGGATTGGATGCTCAGACAGTCGCGTTCCAGCGGAACGTCTGACGGGTCTGGAGCCGGGTGAACTGTTTGTTCACCGTAACGTGGCCAACCTGGTTATCCATACCGACTTAAACTGCCTTTCCGTGGTTCAGTATGCGGTAGATGTACTGGAAGTCGAACACATCATCATTTGCGGTCACTACGGCTGCGGCGGTGTACAGGCTGCAGTTGAGAACCCTGAACTGGGTCTGATCAACAACTGGCTGCTGCACATTCGCGATATCTGGTTCAAGCACAGCTCACTGCTGGGCGAAATGCCGCAGGAACGTCGCATGGACACCCTGTGCGAACTGAACGTGATGGAACAGGTGTATAACCTCGGCCACTCTACGATCATGCAGTCTGCCTGGAAACGCGGGCAGAAAGTAACGATCCACGGCTGGGCTTACGGCATTCATGATGGCCTGCTGCGTGACCTCAACGTCACCGCGACCAACCGCGAAAGCCTGGAACAGGGTTATCGCATGGCGATCTCTAACCTGCACACTCGCCACATCAATCACAAATAAGCCTGTAAAAAAGCCGGGTGGCGATTTCGCCTTACCCGGCCTACGACGGAGCATTCTTTAAGCCCGGTTCGCATTCGCGCAGCCGGGCTTTTTATTTACTCGTCCTGCGGTACCACTTTCCCGACGTACGGCAGATGGCGATAACGCTGCGCGTAATCAATGCCATAGCCCACAACGAACTCATCAGGAATTGAGAAACCCACGAATTCCACCGGAACTTCAACTTCGCGACGTTCTGGTTTATCGAGCAGAGTACAAATCGCTAAGGATTTCGGTCCACGCAGGCTCAGGATCTCACGGACTTTGGAAAGCGTGTTTCCGGAGTCGATGATGTCTTCAACAATCAGCACGTCTTTGCCGCGGATATCTTCGTCCAGGTCTTTAAGGATCTTCACATCACGGGTGGTCGACATACCGCTGCCGTAGCTGGAAGCCGTCATAAAATCGACTTCGTGGGGGACGTGCACTTCACGACACAGGTCCGCCATAAACATAAATGAGCCGCGAAGCAGGCCAACCAGCACCATTTCGCTGCCGCTGTCCTGATAATGTTCGGTAATTTGACGGCCCAATTCGGCGATACGCGCTTTGATCTCCGCTTCTGGGATCATCACTTCAACAGTATGTTTCATATAACTAACCATCTGATTTCAGAGATAAATCTCTCAACCACGTGTACCTCAGCACACGCCGTTGATCGGCAAGCCACGCAGTATACCAGTAAAACCATTTATCGGGTGTATGAGATAAGAAAGCTCAATTTGTGATTCCGATCACACTTGTTAAATCCTATACTTAATTGCTACTAAAAAATTAACAACATATAGGTGTGCTTTCTATGGCAGAAACAAATCCACAACAGAGCGGGCTTCTTGTGAAGCTGACGGCGCTGTTTGCAGCCTTTTGCGGGCTGTATCTGTTAATCGGCGGAGTCTGGCTCGTTTCATTGGGCGGCTCCTGGTATTACCCTATCGTCGGGCTGGTCATGCTCGCCGTCACCGCCATGCTGTGGCGTGGTAAACGTTCCGCCCTGTGGCTGTATGCGCTGGTGCTGCTCGTCACCATGATCTGGGGCGTCTGGGAAGTCGGTTTCGACTTCTGGGCACTGACGCCGCGCAGCGACATTCTGGTGTTCTTCGGCATCTGGCTGATTCTGCCATTTGTCTGGCGTCGTCTGATTGTGCCATCCAGCGGAGCAGTTGCCGCACTGGTCGTGGTGCTGCTGATTTCTGCCGGTATTCTGACCTGGGCGGGCTTCCACGATCCGCAGGAAATCAACGGTACGCTGAGCACTGACGTGACGCCAGCGGCGCCGATTTCTCAGGTGGCCGATCAGGACTGGCCTGCGTATGGCCGTAATCAGGAAGGCCAGCGTTGGTCTCCTCTGAAACAAATCAACGCGGATAACGTGCATCAGCTGAAGCAGGCGTGGGTCTTCCAGACCGGCGACCTCAAGCAGCCGAACGATCCGGGTGAAATCACCAACGAAGTGACGCCGATTAAAGTCGGCGACATGCTGTATCTCTGCTCCGCGCACCAGCGCCTGTTCGCTCTGGATGCCGCGACCGGTAAAGAGAAATGGCACTTCGACCCGCAGCTCAACACCAACACCTTCTTCCAGCACGTAACCTGCCGCGGCGTGTCGTATCACGAAGCCAAAGCAAACAGCGCGCCGGCTGACGTGGTTGCTGATTGTCCGCGTCGTATTCTGCTGCCAGTGAATGACGGTCGTCTGTTTGCGCTGAATGCCGATAACGGCAAACTGTGCGAAAGCTTCGGTAACAAAGGCGTGCTGAATCTGCAGACTAACCAGCCAGTGACGACGCCGGGGATGTACGAACCGACGTCGCCACCGATTGTGACCGATACTACTATCGTTATCGCCGGTTCCGTGACGGATAACTTCTCGACCCGTGAAGCGTCAGGCGTTATCCGTGGTTTCGACGTGAACACCGGTAAACTGCTGTGGGCCTTCGACCCGGGCGCGAAAGATCCCAATGCGATCCCGGATGATGAACATCACTTCACCCTGAACTCGCCAAACTCGTGGGCACCTGCGGCCTATGACGCGAAGCTGGATCTGGTGTATCTGCCGATGGGCGTAACGACTCCGGACATCTGGGGCGGAAACCGTACACCGGAGCAGGAACGTTATGCGAGCGCGATCGTAGCGCTGAATGCAACCACCGGTAAGCTCGCCTGGAGCTACCAGACCGTTCACCACGATCTGTGGGATATGGACCAACCGTCGCAGCCTACGCTTGCAGATATCACCGTGGGCGGCAAAACCGTGCCGGTGGTCTACGCTCCGGCGAAAACCGGTAACATCTTTGTGCTCGACCGTCGTAACGGACAGCTGGTTGTCCCTGCGCCAGAAAAACCGGTTCCACAAGGCCCGGCCAAAGGCGATCGTCTGAGCCCGACTCAGCCGTTCTCTGACCTCACTTTCCGTCCGAAGAAAAATCTTTCTGGCGCGGATATGTGGGGTGCGACCATGTTCGACCAGCTGGTGTGCCGCGTGATGTTCCACCAACTGCGCTACGAGGGCATCTTCACGCCACCGTCTGAGCAGGGCACGCTGGTATTCCCGGGTAACCTGGGGATGTTCGAATGGGGGGGTATCTCCGTCGATCCAAACCGTCAGGTGGCTATTGCTAACCCAATCGCCCTGCCGTTCGTTTCTCGTCTGATGCCACGCGGTCCGGGTAACCCGATTGAGCCGCCTAAAGATGCGAAAGGTTCCGGTACAGAAACCGGTATTCAGCCACAGTACGGCGTGCCGTATGGCGTGACGTTGAACCCGTTCCTGTCGCCGTTTGGCCTGCCGTGTAAACAGCCGGGCTGGGGTTATATCTCCGCACTGGATCTGAAAACCAACCAGATTGCATGGAAAAAACGTATCGGTACGCCGCAGGATAGCCTGGGCTTCCCAATGCCGTTTAAACTGCCGTTCAATTTGGGGATGCCAATGCTGGGTGGCCCAATTTCCACTGCCGGTAACGTCCTGTTTGTCGCGGCAACTGCGGATAACTATCTGCGCGCGTACAACATGACTAACGGTGACAAACTGTGGGAAGGCCGTCTGCCAGCGGGTGGACAGGCAACGCCGATGACCTATGAAGCGAATGGCAAGCAGTACGTTGTCATCTCAGCGGGCGGTCACGGTTCGTTTGGTACGAAGATGGGCGATTACATTGTGGCCTACGCTCTTCCGGACGACGCGAAGTAACATCCTGACGCCCGGTAGCGCTATGCTTACCGGGCCAAAAGCGCAGGATTTTCTCAGCCCGGTACGCTTGCGCGGCCGGGCATTTTTTTAAACCGTAAACCCAAGCATCATTCCCGTATCTTCATGCTCTAACAAATGACAATGCGCCATATAGGCATGCTCTTTCGAGGCTGTGTGGTCAAACTTCACTAACACCTCACTGACGCCCCCTTCGACCCGAACCGTATCTTTCCAGCCTGACCGATGAGCCGCTGGCGGTTTGCCATTTTCTGACAGAATTCTGAACTGGGTTCCGTGAATATGGAACGGATGCAGCATCATGTCGCCTTCGCCCGAAATCGTCCAATGTTCAAACTGGCCGCGACTGGCGGCAAACATCGGCTTATTCATATCAAAGGCCAGGCCGTTAATGCGGTTGGCATTGTGGAAATCAAAGCCCTGAGCGCCGTGATTCATATGGCCCATGTTGCCGTGGTCCATCCCTTCCATTTTCATATCACCGTGGCCCATCATTTGGCCGTGATCCATGCCGCCCATCGCCTGCTTGCCGTACTTTTTCATCAACGCCTGCATGCCCATCATGTCGAGCATTGGGTCCATCGATAGCTGGAATTTACGCTGAGTCAGGCCCTCGAGGGAAGGTAGCGCAGGCAGCTTCGCCAGGGTGTCCGGCAGATTTGCGGATGCCGGGATCGGCAGCGGCTGAATGCGCATCACCGGGTGAGCCTTGTCAAACGGCGCCACCGCCATCCCCATTTGATTAACGGGCAACATCACCAGGTCAAACGGTTTGCCGTCGCTGGTGTCCACCAACACTTCGAAACGCTCGCCCATCAGCATCGGCAGCTCGGTCACTTTTACCGGTTCGGCTAACAGGCCGCCGTCGCTGGCAATCACATACAGCGGACGGTTATCGCTGGCCGCCAGATTCAGCGAGCGTGCGTTACAGCCGTTCAGCAAGCGCAGACGCAGCCAGCCTTTAGGCGGCGCATGCTGCGGGTAAATCGCGCCATTGGTCAGCAGCGTATCGCCAAACCAGCCCACCGCGGCGCTCATGATATACAGCTGATAATCAATCTGCCCCTCGGCGGTAAAACGCTTGTCCTGGATAATGACCGGCACATCGTCAATGCCCCACTGTTTAGGCAGCAGCAGCGAATGGATCAGCGAGTCTTCAATCAGCACCAGCCCCGCCAGCCCCATCGCCACCTGATGCCCGGTTTTTCCGTGCTGATGCGGGTGGAACCAGCAGGTCGCGGCCTGCTGCGTCGGCGTAAAGGTGACGGTACGCGTGGCACCGGGTTTAATGATGCCCTGCGGGCCACCATCGACATCGCCGGGAATTTCCAGCCCATGCCAGTGCACGGTGGTTTCTTCAGCCAGCTGATTATGGATATCCACGGTAACCGGTTTGCCCTGCTGCAATTGCAGCGCCGGGCCCAACAGATTGCCGTTATATCCCCAGGTGGTCGCGTTGTGCGGTCCAAACTGGGACTTGCCACTTTGTACCGTCAGCGAAATGCGGCTGCGGGAATCCGTGGTAAGTAAATTGGGGATCGGTAACGCGGGGCGATCGGCCGCCAGTGCGCTTCGACTCCATAACGGTAATGCGCTGGCGACCCCTACTGCGGCGGCTAATTTGATAAATTCACGACGTTGCATCTTCACTCCCTTTTCGTCTGCAGGCGATTTATTGAGCTTAAACCTTTCCCTTAGCGGAAGGTCAAGCATAATCCCATTAATAAAGCCCTGCGCAGGTTTTAGAAGTGTGCTAACGTTGAATTTCGTGGATGCATTGGTAACTAAAATGAAGACGTTTTTTAGAACTGTGGTACTCGGAACTCTGCTTGCTATCTCTGCTAACAGCTATGCATTGAGCGAATCCGAGGCCGAAGATATGGCCGATCTCACGGCGGTATTTGTGTTCCTGAAAAACGACTGTGGTTACCAGAATCTGCCGAACCAGCAAATTCGCCGTGCTTTGGTCTTTTTTGCCCAGCAAAACCAATGGGATCTTAGCAACTACGACACCTTTAACATGAAGGCGCTCGGTGAAGACAGCTATCGCGATCTCAGCGGCATCCGCATCCCTACCACCAAAAAGTGCAAAGCGCTGGCTCGCGATTCTCTGAGCCTGCTCGCGTACGTCAAGTAACCCCTTCTGCTGAAATAATGACCGTGCATCACCGGTCATTGTTGGCTATGATGTTGCGCCTATTTTGAAAGGGTGTTAACGAAGGAGGTATCCACCAATGGCCGACAATTCCCAGTGGCATGAAACGCTGCACGACCAGTTTGGTCAGTACTTTACCGTTGATAACGTGCTCTATCATGAGAAGACAGATCATCAGGATCTGATTATCTTCGAGAACGCCGCCTTTGGCCGCGTGATGGCGCTGGACGGTGTGGTGCAAACCACCGAGCGCGACGAGTTTATCTACCATGAAATGATGACTCACGTTCCCCTGCTGGCCCACGGTCATGCGAAACACGTGCTGATCATCGGCGGTGGCGACGGCGCAATGCTGCGTGAAGTAAGCCGTCACAAAAACATCGAAACCATCACCATGGTCGAGATTGATGCGGGCGTGGTGTCCTTCTGCCGCCAGTATCTGCCGAACCACAATGCCGGAAGCTACGACGATCCGCGCTTCAGCCTGGTTATTGACGACGGCGTCAATTTTGTTAACCAGACCACGCAAACGTTTGACGTGATCATTTCCGACTGTACCGACCCGATCGGTCCCGGTGAAAGTCTGTTTACCTCGGCATTTTATGAAGGCTGCAAACGCTGCCTGAATCCGGGCGGGATTTTCGTGGCGCAGAACGGCGTGTGTTTCCTGCAACAGGACGAAGCCCTCGATAGCCATCGCAAGCTCAGCCGCTACTTTGGCGACGTCAGCTTCTACCAGGCGGCCATCCCAACGTATTACGGCGGCATCATGACCTTCGCCTGGGCGACGGACAACGAAGCGCTGCGCCATCTCTCCACCGAGATTATCCAGGCCCGATTCCATCAGGCTAATTTGACCTGTCGCTACTACAATCCGGCGATCCACACCGCGGCCTTTGCCCTACCGCAATACCTGCAGAACGCGCTGTCTGCCCTTGAGGAGGTGAACCCAATTGAAAAAGCTTAAACTGCATGGCTTTAACAACCTGACCAAAAGCCTGAGTTTTTGTATTTACGATATCTGTTACGTGAAAACGGCAGAAGAGCGCGATGGTTATATCGCCTATATCGACGAACTCTATAACGCCAACCGTCTGACCGAAATCCTGTCTGAAACCTGCGCGATCATTGGCGCCAACATTCTGAACATCGCCCGTCAGGATTACGAACCACAGGGTGCCAGCGTCACCATTCTGGTGAGCGAAGAGCCGGTTGACCCGACGCTTATCGACACCACCGAACACCCCGGCCCGCTGCCGGAAGCCGTGGTTGCCCATCTCGATAAAAGCCATATTTGCGTACACACCTACCCGGAAAGCCACCCGGAAGCCGGCTTGTGTACGTTCCGGGCCGATATTGAAGTGTCGACCTGCGGGGTGATTTCACCGCTGAACGCGCTGAATTACCTGATTCATCAGCTGGAGTCGGATATCGTGACCATCGACTACCGCGTGCGCGGTTTTACCCGCGACGTGAACGGCATGAAGCACTTTATCGATCACGAAATTAACTCCATTCAGAACTTTATGTCCGATGACATGAAGGCGCTGTATGACATGATGGATGTAAACGTGTACCAGGAAAACATCTTCCACACCAAGATGTTACTCAAAGAGTTCGACCTGAAGCACTACATGTTCCACACCCAACCGGAAGACTTAAGTGAAGAAGAGCGGCAGGCAATTACGGCCCTGCTCTGGAAAGAGATGCGCGAAATTTACTACGGCCGGAATATTCCCGGCATTTAGTACTCTCCAACAGCTGAGGCTGCTCTTACTCTGGTTGAACGAGCCGAAGGGCGATTTCACGCCCTTTTAGCTCGGCTTGCACCTCAGGCGAAAGCTGCGTATCGGTGATCACATCGTTAAAATCGGCAAGTGTTGCCACCGTGAATAACGAATGAGCGCCATATTTACTGCTGTCGGCAAGCAGCACTTTGCGTTGAGCATTAGCGATAATGTCCTGCTTCAGCCCGGATTTCTCTTCCGTTGGCGTTGTGACGCCAGTCATGGCACTCCAGGAGTTACAGCTCAGAAATGCGATATCAGGGAAAACGCTGCGAAGCATTTTGCGACCATACTCACCGATACAGGACTGACTGCTGTCATCAATTCGGCCGCCAACGATGGTTACTTCAATCTGCCTGAACTCGGATAAAAACAACGCGATATGCAAATCAACGGTAATCACCCGTAAGGGTAAATGCGTTAAGCACTTCGCCAGTTCAAGCATCGTGGTTCCGGCATCCAAAACGACGGCATCTCCCGGTTTAACCAGCGAGGCGGCGAACCGAGCGATCGCCTTTTTTTCAGCAGGCGATCGCAGTTGCTTTTCGTTAGTCGTAGGTTGCACGGGTTCAAAGCGACGCAGTGCAACGCCGCCATGGCTTCGGCTGATCACACCCTGTTCATCCAGTTTGATCAAATCACGTCGGATAGTGGCCGCAGAGGCATCAACCGCCTCAACCAGTTGTTCTACCGTAACCAGCGTATGGTTTTTTAGATACGCCACAATATTATCCAGACGGTGTTGTCCTTTCATAACAGGATATTACGCCAGTTGCCTTGCCAGTTTGATCGAGACAGTCATGCTCTCAGATTTTGCTTTTCCCGTCCAGGCGATATCAAATGCGGTGCCATGATCGGCAGAGGTCCGAATAAAAGGCAGACCAGCCGTAATATTTACACCGTCATAAAACCCCATAAGTTTCAAAGGAATATGCCCCTGATCGTGATACATCGCGACCACCATGTCGTACTGCCCTTCATAAGCCTGGAGAAAGACAGTATCAGGCGGGCAAGGGCCGTAAACCTCGATCCCTTTTGCCCTGGTGCTGGCGATGGCGGGTGCCAGGAATTGGCTCTCCTCATCACCAAACAGACCATTTTCACCCGCATGAGGATTAACTCCGGCAACCGCGATTCTGGGTTTCGTGTATCCGACACGCTTCAGAAAGGTATCCGCAATACCAATAACGGTTTCGACACGGGGCGTGTTCAGCATGTCCAGGAATTTGCGCAAAGCAATATGTGTAGAGACATGGATAACTTTTAGCTTTTCCGTGAACAGCACCATTGCATAATCACGGCTTTCAGTCAGCGCCGCCAACAGCTCTGTATGCCCCGGATAGTTGTGCCCGGCGAGATGCAACGCTTCTTTATTCAGGGGGGCCGTGGCAATCGCATGGACATCCCCTTTCAATGCCAGCTCCGTCGCCCGTTTAACACAGCGATAAGCCAGATCACCCGCCTGAGCCTGAACTTTACCAGGCTCGAGTCGTTGTGGATCCGCCAGTGGCTCATCGATCACATGGATAACACCCGGCGTAAAGCGAGCGGCGGATACCTCATTGATTGCACGAAACTCAACCCCCTCTGCCAGGCCTTTTTCCTGTAACCGTTGCAGAATATGCAGACAACCCACGACCACCAGCGGCGCCCCGTTGAGTTCATCTTCCATTAATGCTTTAACAATGATTTCAGGCCCAATCCCCGCAGGATCGCCCATTGTGATTGCAACAGTTTTAGTGCCCACTATACATCTCCTCAATATAATAAAGCGCATCACACAGCGTGCTATCCGAACCAAATCCCCCTGCCTTAGTGATCACAGGTAAATCGTCCAGTTCGCTATTGATAAATGTCCCGCAAGGGATGCAGGGCGCGACCTCACTCTGGATCCGGTATCCCTCTGCGCCCAATGCAGTGGCAACCGCAGTCGCAATATCGCCCCCCGTCAGAAACAGGCCGCCGACCCGTGCTTGCGCCAGGATCTTCAGCGTGATCTCCCCAATGCGTTGGCTTAACACATCGCCCAATTGCTGACGATTCATGCCGGAAGAAGCACATAACGCATCAATATGCTGTCTCTCTTCCGCACTGCGGCTGGTACGTAAGATCGTATGGTGTTGACGACTTAGCTGCGCACAGGCTTGCTCTGTCACCGAGGCTATCTCCAGTGCATACGAAGAGGAGACCAGGCGGGATACATCGATATCCACCACCTGCGCTCGCCCCTGGCAAAGCGCACACTCCACCTGCCGACGTGTGGCCTCACTCATTGAACCCGCCACCACAAGCACCGGTAAAGCCTGCTGTTCATGCATAAAGAGGCTGACAGGTAAGGCATTTGCGAGACCCGCCGCACCGACCATCAGCGGAAGTGGTGTTTGTTCGCTGAGCGCTTGTGCAATAAGCATCAAATCGCGATCTTCAACAGCATCGACGACGACCATACACTCAGCCTCGGCGGCCCAGCCGCTTAACAACGCGCTTAATCGTCCACGACGAAGATCCTCAAGGTGGACTTCGTGAACAGGCATGTCGCTTTGCAGTGCAACCAGCCCGGCAATTCTTGAGGAGGTGATCGGCGTTTTCGGATCGCTGGCAAATTCGGTGTCCAGAAGCGGAACGCCATTGACCAGACAATGGCCATCCTGTGTCGTACGCCCGGCTGAAGGGATTGCCGCGGCAATCACCGCCAGACGGCGACCGCTGGTTTGCATCGCCGCGACCACCTCCGCGCCCACGTTGCCACGGAAGGTTGAATCGATTTTTTTGTACACCAGCGGTAGCGTCGCGGTTTCACACCAGGGCCGAAGAGCGCGACGAACAGACTCTGCGGCTTGTTCCGCAGGCATTGCCCGGCTTTCAGTATTGATGATTAGCACATCCGCATGGCGTGAAGGCTTCTGCGCATTACGGAGCATCACTTCCGTCCTCGCGCCCTTTTTCGCCAGCTGCACACCCGTATCGTTCGCCCCGGTAAAATCATCAGCGATAACGATCATTTTCATGCGCTTTTCTCCTGGGCCAGCAGTCGGGCCCTCTTCTTCGCCACCCATGAGGTTAATATCGGGGTCAGAATTGCAGTGGTGATCACCGAAGCCGCGATCAGCGGGGCTGCCGCTGCGGCAACAGCCGCTAATGACGGATCGGCCTGTGCAATGGCGAGCGGCGTTGCCACCGCGTTGCCTGCCGTACTGGATGCGGCGGCACCAGCAATACCGCTTCCACCCACCAGACGATCGGCACGAATGTTAAAGAAGCCGCCGATAAACGTGGTCAACACGCCAAGCAGGATCCCCGCCAGGCCGCCCTGTAACAGCATCTCAAGGTTAATCCCGGCCCCGAGGGCAAAGGCGAAGAACGGGATCAGTAACGGCCCGCCTTTGGTCAGGAAGTCACGCATATTCGCATCGAGGTTCCCCAGGGTCATCCCGACCAGCAGTGGGATCAACACCGCCACCAGCGCCATAATGGGAATATTGGCCATACCTGCCGCGCCAAGAGCGATCATGGTGAAAAACGGCCCGTCATTGAGAGATAAGATAGAAATCGCGCCGACATCGCGTTCGTTACCAAATTCGCCCACTAAGGCCGCATAAAGCCCGCCATTGGAGTTGCTCATCGCGGCAATGATGGCTACGCCGCTTAAGCCGAAGATCCCTTCGGCACCAAACAAATGCTCAACCCCCAATCCTAAAGCGATAGCGACGAGCAGCTTAGTGAGTGTAATCGTACCGCCCTGCAACAAGGCTTGCGGCGCGGCTTTTACACTGATACCCGCCCCCATGCAGAGCAGAAATGCGCCTATTAAAGGCGCTGCGCCATTTTTAAACAGCGCAGTAGTAAAGCCGCCGATCTCCAACGCCTGTGGCGCAAATGTGTTGACGATTGCCCCAATAACCAGTGGCACGACCATCATGCCGCCAGGGACCCGCTCAATTGCTTTCTTGATGTTCATGTCGTTCCACCTGTCCGAAGTGATTAAATAAAATCATATTGATTATATTAAATCAAATAAAACCCGAAACCCCCTTAGATCACAGTTTCAAAATGATCACAAATAATCAATTAATCATTTTGAGCAAAAAAAAGCCGGGGTAGATCCCCGGCCGTGTGGTGCTGATAACAATTATGCTTTACTGACAAACTCGCGATACGCTGCAATCACCAGAAGAAAGTCTTCTACGCCACACATCGACAGACTTTCCTCGTCGTAATAGTTCATCCCTTCTTCCATCTCATCGCCGGAAAACTCCAGCAGATTCGCGCGGACCATCACCTCTTCGCCGTCCAGCCACAGCGTATATTCATGGCCAGTTCGCTGCCAGGAACGCTCGGTGCCTTTTACCGCCGCTGCCGCCTGTTCAACTTCATCCAGTAGTGCGAGGTTATCTTTCACCTCTTCGTTGAACCAGTGCCCGACGACTTCGTGGCCCATCGACATCCGCACTTTTACGCCTCCGGTAATATCGCGCAGAAATTCGTATTCCATAGTGTGTTCCTCGTAAACGGCAACGCGCCACAGCTGCATTGCACCTGTGCTAATTATCGCAGTTAGGGAGGAGAAAAAAAGCGTGGCGGGCGTAAGGAATGGAAATAAAAAACTAACCCTCCACCTGAAAGGGAGAGGGTTAGTTTGAGGGAATTTGAAGGCTTTTACACTGCGGTCTGGAAAATCACGCCGTCGGCTTTCTCGGTGTACTGAGTCAGCTTGTCAAAGTTCAGATAGCGATAAGTATCCACCGCGGTCTTATCAACCTGCGACACGAAGGTCTGGTACTCTTCTGGCGTTGGCAGTTTGCCGATCAGCGCCGCAACGGCCGCCAGTTCAGCAGAAGCCAGATAGACGTTCGCGCCAGTACCGAGACGGTTCGGGAAGTTACGGGTCGAGGTAGAAACCACCGTTGAACCGTCTGCCACACGCGCCTGGTTGCCCATGCACAGGGAGCAGCCCGGGATCTCAATGCGCGCACCGCTCTTACCGAAGATGCTGTAATAGCCTTCTTCCGTCAGCTGCGCAGCATCCATACGGGTCGGCGGAGCCACCCACAGGCGGGTTGGCAGCTGGCCTTTATGGGCATCCAGCAGTTTACCTGCCGCACGGAAGTGACCGATGTTGGTCATGCACGAACCGATGAACACTTCGTCAATCTTGTCGCCCTGCACGTCAGACAGCAGACGCGCGTCGTCCGGATCGTTCGGCGCACACAGGATTGGCTCTTTGATATCCGCCAGATCGATGTCGATAACCGCCGCGTATTCCGCGTCAGCATCGGCTTCCATCAACTGCGGATCCGCCAGCCATTTTTCCATGCCCTGAACGCGACGCTCAAGCGTACGACGATCGCCGTAGCCTTCCGCAATCATCCACTTCAGCAGCACGATGTTAGAGCTTAAATACTCTTCGATCGGCGCCTGGTTCAGTTTGATGGTACAGCCCGCAGCAGAACGTTCAGCGGAGGCATCGGTCAGTTCGAACGCCTGCTCCACTTTCAGATCCGGCAGACCTTCAATTTCCAGAATGCGGCCAGAGAAGATGTTTTTCTTCCCTTTCTTCTCAACGGTCAGCAGGCCCTGCTTGATAGCATACAGCGGGATAGCATGGACCAGATCACGCAGAGTAATGCCCGGCTGCATTTTGCCTTTGAAGCGCACCAGTACGGATTCCGGCATGTCGAGCGGCATTACGCCGGTCGCAGCAGCAAACGCCACCAGCCCAGAACCGGCCGGGAAGGAGATGCCAATCGGGAAACGGGTGTGGGAGTCACCGCCGGTGCCGACGGTATCCGGCAGCAGCATACGGTTCAGCCACGAGTGGATAACACCGTCGCCCGGACGCAGGGACACACCGCCGCGGTTCATGATGAAGTCCGGCAGAGTGTGGTGCGTGGTGACGTCAACGGGCTTCGGATACGCCGCGGTGTGGCAGAAGGACTGCATCACCAGGTCCGCAGAGAAGCCCAGACACGCCAGGTCTTTCAGTTCATCACGGGTCATTGGGCCGGTGGTGTCCTGAGAGCCTACAGAGGTCATTTTCGGTTCGCAATAGCTGCCAGGACGCACGCCCTCTACGCCACATGCACGGCCAACCATTTTCTGCGCCAGCGAATAACCACGGCTGCTTTCAGCCACATCTTTCGCCTGACGGAATACGTCGCTGTGCGGCAGACCCAGCGCTTCACGCGCTTTGGTGGTCAGGCCACGACCGATGATCAGCGGAATACGGCCACCGGCACGCACTTCGTCGATCAGCACATCGGTTTTCAGCTCAAAGTTCGCCAGCAGTTCGTTGGTTTCGTGGTTACGCACTTCACCTTTGAATGGATAAACGTCAATTACGTCGCCCATGTTCAGGTTGTTAACGTCCACTTCTACCGGCAGCGCGCCCGCATCTTCCATGGTGTTGAAGAAGATAGGTGCGATTTTACCGCCCAGAACCAGACCGCCGCCGCGCTTGTTCGGCACGTTCGGAATGTCATCCCCCATGAACCACAGCACCGAGTTGGTGGCGGATTTACGGGAAGAACCGGTACCGACCACGTCACCGACATAGGCCAGCGGGAAGCCTTTTGCCTGCAGCGCTTCGATCTGTTTGATCGGGCCGACGGCACCCGGTTGATCCGGATCGATGCCTTCACGGGCGTTTTTCAGCATCGCCAGGGCGTGCAGTGGAATATCCGGGCGTGACCAGGCATCCGGTGCCGGAGACAGGTCATCGGTATTGGTTTCGCCAGTCACTTTGAACACGGTAACGGTCAGTTTTTCAGCCAGCTGAGGACGGTTCAGGAACCATTCAGCCTCGGCCCAGGACTGCATCACCTGTTTGGCGTAGGTATTACCCGCTTTCGCTTTTTCTTCGACGTCGTAGAAGTTATCGAACATCAGCAGCGTATGCGACAGGGCTTTAGCGGCAATCGGTGCCAGCGTGGCGCTGTCCAGCGCGTCAATCAGAGGGTGAATATTGTAGCCGCCCTGCATCGTACCCAGCAGTTCGATCGCTTTTTCAGGGGTCACTAATGGGGAGGTTGCTTCGCCTTTGGCGACAGCAGCAAGGAAACCGGCTTTCACGTAGGCAGCTTCATCGACGCCTGGTGGTACACGGTTGATCAGCAGATCTAACAGGAATTCTTCTTCGCCCGCGGGCGGTGCTTTCAGCAGCTCGACGAGTGCGGCCATTTGGGTTGCTTCTAAAGGTTTTGCAACAATCCCCTCGGCGGCACGCTCAGCTACGTGCTTACGGTATTCTTCTAGCACGACGGTATCTCCTCGCTCTCATTATATAATGCGGTTTACGCTTATGCCTTCAAGCTACCTCTGCGTTGGCTACATTCGTTCACCTCAGTCACTTACTGGAGTAAGCCCCTGCGGATTCGCTCTCTTGCCGCCTTGATGCCACTTGAATGCCTTTGCGTAACGGACGGGATGTTCTCTTCACGCTCCTGTGAGACAGCAGTTAGTAGGGTACTTTAGCCCGATACCGCGTCGGGCAGCATAGCAGGATTTAGGGGGGGTGTTAATCCGTTTACAAAAAAGCAACATTAAAAATTTGCTGAATCGTTAAGGTCAGCATAAAGAAGGTAAAAAACGCTTTTTTAGTCAGGTTAATTTCCTAAGAATCACTTCAATTGCGCAATATCCCAACAAAAGTCAAAAAGAAAAAATAAGTCTCCTTATACTCCCGGCAATGCTGCCATTTTCGGCAATACTCTCTGACACAGGCCAAATTTTTGCGCCAGGAGATAAAAATGACGTTGCCTTTCAAGCCCCATATCCTTGCGCTCATCTGTAGCGCCGGGCTTTTAGCCGCCTCGGGAACACTGTATGTCAAAAGCCGCGCGGCAGATGCACCGCCCGCGCCTGTCGCACAGCCTGTCGCTGCTGCACCTGCAGCCGTAGCCACACCGACCACCGCCGCCGCACAGCCGGTTGCCGCGACCTTTACTTCTGCGCAAATCGATCAGTGGGTCGCGCCTATCGCACTCTACCCGGATAACCTGCTGTCGCAGGTGCTGATGGCCTCAACCTACCCAAGCAACGTGCTGCAAGCCGTGCAGTGGTCTCAGGATAACCCAACGATGCAGGGCGATGCCGCCGTGCAGGCCGTCGCTAACCAGCCGTGGGACCCGAGCGTAAAATCGCTGGTTGCCTTCCCGGCGCTCCTGTCACTGATGGGTGAAAACCCGCAGTGGGTGCAGGATCTGGGCAATGCGTTCCTGGCCCAGCCGCAGGATGTAATGGATTCAGTGCAGAAATTGCGTGCCGTCGCACAGCAAACCGGGACGCTGAAATCGTCCCCGCAGCAGAAAGTGACCACCACCCAAATCGCTCCGCCGCCGCCGGATGCGACATCGACATCAACGACGTCTACGACCCGAAGCAGCACCACCACCGTTGTCGAACCGGCACCTACCACGCAAATTATCAAGATTGAATCCGCCGATCCGAATGTGGTGTACGTGCCGACGTACAACCCAAACACCGTCTACGGCACCTGGCCGAACACTTCATACCCTCCGGTTTATTTACCACCGACCCCGGGCCAGCAATTCAGCAACAGCTACATGAATGGCCTCGGCTATAGCCTCGGCGTCGCTACCACCTGGGCGCTGTTCAGCAGTATCGACTGGGATGACGACCACCATCATCACGATGACGATTACTACCATCACGATGGCGGCTATCACGGCGGCGGGAATAACAACATCAATATCAACGTCAACAACTACAATCATTTCACCAACCAGCATCTGGATGGTAAGAACGTGAACTGGCAGCACAACCCGACGTTCCGTAATAACGTGCCGTACCCGAACAACAACGTGGCGCAGCGGTTCCATCAGACCAACGTCCCTGGCGGCCTGAGCGCCACGCAGCACACCACCGACCAACGCCAGGCGGCGCTGAATCAGTTCCAGCAGCGCACCCATAACGGCGCAGCAGCCGGGCTGACTGCGGGCGGTGTCGCCGCCGTTGCAGGCAATCGCAATTCACAGCGTGAGGCGGCCTCGCAGCAGCTGAACAAAATCACCCAGCGCAGCAACTACCGTGGCTACGACACGCCGCAGAACCGGGCGGCTGCGAAAGAGAAGCTACAGCACCCCACTGCGCAGCAGCAACAGCATCGTCAGGATGTGAAATCTCGAGCTCAGAACCCGACGGCGCAACAACAGCAGCATCGTCAGGAAGTGAAGTCACGAGTCCAGAACCCAACAGCGCAGCAGCAACAGCATCGCGAAGCGACGAAATCGCAGGTGCAGCAGCACCGAGCCACTATCACCCCTGAGCAGCATCAGCAGCGCCAGCAGAAGGCACAAAATGTGCGTTCTAACGCGTTCAGTGGGAACGACAGCCGCTCGCCGTCCTGGGAAGCCCAGCGTCAACGGGGAATGCAGAGCCGCAGTTCCGCGCACCTGAACAGTAATCAGCGTGCGGCGGTCCAGCAACATGGGTCTCAACATCGCGAACTGCGTCACCGCTAAGGAGCTGTTGTAATGAAAAAATTGATGATTTCTGGCTTACTGGCGCTGTTTGCCCTACCCGCTTTCGCTCAGCAGCATTTTGCTACGCCAGAGAAAGCCGCTAACGCGCTGGTCGATGCCGTTTCCAGCCAGAACAACACGGCGCTGGACGATTTGCTCGGTGAAAACTGGCAGCAGTATTTACCGCAGCAGGAGGCCGATCCCGAAGCCGTAGCACGTTTTCTGCGTGACTGGAAAGTCAGCCATAATATTGTCGAACAGGGCGATACCGCGCACCTGAACGTCGGGCGTGAAGAGTGGCAGTTGCCGATCCCGATGCTGAAAACCGCAGAGGGCTGGCACTTCGATATGGCGCAGGCCGCCGACGAAATTCAGACCCGAGAAATCGGGCGCAACGAGCTGTCGGCCATTCAGGCAATGCACGCCTACGTTGATGCGCAAAATGATTACTATCAGCGCTTCCAGGTGTACGCCCAGAAATTTACCAGCAGTGAAGGTAAAAAAGATGGGTTGTACTGGCCGACCCAACCAGGCGACGAACCGAGCCCGTTAGGGCCGGCGTACAGTCCTGTGGTGCCAGGTGAAGGCTATCATGGCTATCGTTTCCGAATTATCCCCGATAAGGATAAACAAGGCTTCGCCCTTATTGCCTGGCCGGTGGCCTTTGGCGAGACGGGGATCATGAGTTTTATGATCAATCAGAACGATCAAGTCTGGCAGGCCAATCTGGGTGAGGAGTCAAACACCCAAGCTCAGGCTATCAGCCTGTTCGCCCCGGAAAAGCCGTGGCAGGAAATTAATCAGTAAACGCCGAAGGGCTCGCATCAGGCGGGCCCTTTTTCATTATCTCCCCGCCCAATCGCGTGAACTCGCGCACATTTCAATATCCTGCTGACGAGCCGCCTTGCTCTCTGTGATACTAGTCATCATCAGTGGCGGGATTTTTCGGATGCAGAATGACAACTAAACGCGCGTATCTTCAACGAGGAGTGCTTATCTGGCTCATCGCCTGCCTGCTGAGCAGCGCCCTGCTGTACGCCGAGCAGATCCGCCGTCAGTATTGGGCGTGCGATCGCGCATTCAACGGATTGTTCAGTACCATCAGCACCGCCCTCACGCAAAATGAATCAGTCATTCCCATTCTCAACGGTGATGAATCGCTTTCGTTGCTACAGCAAAAATTCCCGCAGATTCAGGTGCTGGAAAAAACCGTTCAGCGCCCGCTGAATGCACCGCGCGTCGAAACGCTCTCTCCGATGAGCTACTGGCTGTATAACCCTTATCGCCAGATTCGGGTGCAAATCAATCTCGCGCCGCTGCTGCAAACCGACTCACGCTTTGCCGATATTCAGCTCAGCCTGAGCGTCCCGCCAGCCCAGGGGAAATATCGCTGGCACTGGACACGACAGTTCCCGCAGCACTTTCAGCCGTTCATTTTGCAGGCCAGCGCTAACCCTGACTGGCTCGGCGTGGCGCGTTTACCGTATTTCCTGATTGTCGCCACCTGGACTATGGTTATCGGCATGATAATGCTGCTTTTGTGGGGCCGTGAACAACAACGTACCGATCGCCAGCGCGCTGATTTTTATCAGCACGCGCGGCTGAACACGCTCGGCGAAATGGCCGCTGGCGTGGTACACGAAATTAACCAACCACTGACGGCGACCCAAATGTGGATCCAGGGCGGAATGCGCCAGCTGGATCAGGGCCACAATGCCGAAGCGCTCCACGCCATGCGCTCGGCGTTGACTCAGACTCAGCGAATAAGCGAGTTACTCACCCGTTTCCGCGCACATCTGACCCAGGAAGCGGTTGCGATGACCAGGGTCAATCTGGAACATAGCTGGCAGCGAGTCGGCAATCTGCTGGAACACGAGCCTGGCTCAAAACACATTCGCCTCACTCATGATTTCAGCGCACGGATAATCCAGGCCGATCGTCTTTGGCTGGAACAGGTGCTGCATAATTTGCTCAACAACGCCATTCAGGCCCAGATGGCAAGCGGACGTGGTTGGGTGCATATTGCCAGCGCTGCGGTTGGCGATCGGGTGAAGGTGACTATCGCCGACGGTGGTCCAGGCTTTAGCCCGGAGGCGCTTAAGCTGGCGCTAATGCCGCTGTTCAGCGAACGCGAAGGCGGATTAGGTTTGGGACTGACGCTCACAGAATCGCTGATGACGCGGATGAATGGCAATATTCAGCTGGCGAATACTCCGGACGGCGGGGCCGAAATCAGTTTGTGGTTTATCAGAGAGACGTAACTATCGATGGAAAACATTATCTATGTGGTGGACGACGACGCGTCGATTCGCGAATCGCTCTCTTTTCTGTTCTCGACCATGCAGTGGTCAACGCAGTGCTTCGACGCCATTGACGCCTTTAGTGCGGTCTGCAAGCCAGAAAGCATGTTAACCGGCTGTCTGCTGCTGGACATGCGGATGCCGGGCCAAAGCGGGCTGGCGTGGATCGAAAAACACAGCGCATCGCACCCGCTGCTGCCGGTGGTGATGATGACTGGCCACGGCTCAATCGACGCTTGCCGTCGGGCGTTTCATCACGGCGTGTTTGAGTTTTTCACCAAGCCGCTGGACGCCGATCTGCTCATCGAGACGGTTCATCTGGCGTTTGCTGAAAGCGAAAAACGCCAACGCGGATGGCGGGAACACACTCGTGCCAAAGCGCTCTTCGCCCTGCTCACCGCCAGAGAAACGGACGTGCTGCATGAGCTGATGACCGGAGCCAGCAACAAAGAGGTCGCGGTGCGCCTGGCGCTCTCAACCCGCACCGTCGAAGCGCACCGGGCGGCGATTTTCAGCAAGCTCGGCGTCAGCAGTCTGGTGCAGGCCATTCGCGAACACGACAAACTGGACTACGTATAATTACCAGGACGGCTCCGTATTCCCCCGAATTACGCTTTCTGCTTTGCCTTGTTAGCATGACTGAACACGACAAAGAGGAAGCCCGCAATGAAAAAACTCATCATCTCCGCCGCCCTGATGGCCGGTTTAGTCTCTGCCGCAGCTCAGGCTGCCCCCCTGAGCCAGAAAAACATCTCCCTGACGCAGGCCAACAGCCTGGCGCAGGAAGCCATCAGCGCCTGCAGCGCGAAGAATTATCAGGTGACGGTTACCGTGGTCGACAGAGCGGGTGTGGTGAAAGCCGTGCAGCGAACCGACAACGCCGGACCGCACACCGTGAAGGCCAGCGAAATGAAAGCCTTCACCGCCCTGACCATGAAAAATGCCAGCGGCAAAGTCATGGAAGCCGCACAGAGCAATGCGGGCGCGCAGAATTTAAAAGATATCCCGGGCCTGCTGTTGCTGGCCGGTGGTTTACCGATCAAAGACGGGAATGAGGTGATTGGTGCTATCGGTATCGGCGGGGCGCCGGGTGGCAATCTGGACGAAGCCTGTGCGCAAGCGGCACTGGATAACGTGAAGTTGTAAAACGTCTGGTCGATCAGAACACTGAAGCAGAAGAATGTGAAAACATCCTTCTGCTTTTTTATTGCCTGCTAAGCAGTAACTTAGCCCTGATGTGGCATCAGGCCAGGCTGTGCGACCACGGCAGGACGTGTGCTGGTCAGCGCATTTTCATCGGCTTTAATGCTGCCGGAGTTTGCAGCCCAAACACCTTCCTGGGTTTTGGAGATCGCCTGATGCTGAGCATTCAGGTTTTGGCCCATGTTGGCAATATGGGTGGTTTCAGTACCACCGCTGTTGTCCGCCCACGGGATGACCGGATCGTCAGCCAGCGCCAGACCAGAAAACAGAGTTGTGGCCAAGACTGCAGTAGTCAGAAAAGTTTTCATGGAGCACCTCGCTATAGTTTTTACGCTATAAGTTTACACCGTGATTATTTTCAGAGTAATGAATAGATGTGCACAGATATTTACGTAGAAATGTTTTTAAATAAACGACTTACCGCTTCGCTGAGCATCCACAGGCGGTTTACACGCTTTCTACAGGCATAAAAAAAGCGGCCCGCAGGCCGCTTCTTACATTCAGAAATCTTATTTCTTTTTCGCTTTCGGGTTCGGCAGGTCGGTAATGCTACCTTCGAACACTTCTGCCGCCAGACCAACGGACTCGTGCAGAGTCGGGTGAGCGTGGATGGTCAGAGCGATGTCTTCTGCATCACAGCCCATTTCGATAGCCAGACCGATTTCACCCAGCAGCTCGCCGCCGTTAGTACCGACAATCGCACCACCGATAACACGGTGAGTTTCTTTGTCGAAAATCAGTTTGGTCATACCGTCTGCGCAATCGGAAGCGATAGCACGGCCAGAAGCAGCCCACGGGAAGGTGGACGTTTCGTAGCTGATGCCTTTCTCTTTCGCTTCTTTCTCAGTCAGACCAACCCAGGCAACTTCTGGCTCAGTGTAGGCGATAGATGGAATCACTTTCGGGTCGAAGTAGTGCTTCATGCCCGCGATAACTTCAGCGGCAACGTGACCTTCGTGAACACCTTTGTGTGCCAGCATTGGCTGACCGACGATATCGCCGATAGCAAAGATGTGAGGGACGTTAGTACGCAGCTGCTTGTCGACACGGATGAAACCACGGTCGTCCACTTCCACGCCAGCTTTGCCCGCGTCGAGGTTTTTACCGTTCGGCACACGGCCGATAGCGACCAGCACGGCGTCATAGCGCTGCGCTTCAGCAGGCGCTTTTTTGCCTTCCATGGAAACGTAAATACCGTCTTCTTTCGCTTCAACGGCAGTCACTTTGGTTTCCAGCATCAGGTTGAATTTCTTGCTGATGCGCTTGGTGAAGACTTTAACGACGTCTTTATCGGCAGCCGGGATAACCTGGTCGAACATTTCAACCACGTCAATCTCTGAACCCAGAGAGTGATACACCGTACCCATTTCCAGACCGATGATACCGCCACCCATAACCAGCAGGCGTTTTGGTACGGTTTTCAGTTCCAGGGCGTCGGTGGAATCCCACACGCGCGGATCTTCATGCGGAATGAACGGCAGTTCGATCGGACGGGAACCCGCCGCGATGATAGCGTTGTCGAAGTTGATAACGGTTTTGCCGTTTTCGCCTTCCACTTCCAGCGTGTTCGCACCGGTGAATTTACCCAGACCGTTTACCACTTTCACTTTACGGCCTTTGGCCATGCCAGCGAGGCCGCCGGTCAGCTGAGTGATAACTTTTTCTTTCCAGGTACGAATTTTGTCGATATCGGTTTTCGGCTCACCGAAGACGATACCGTGTTCAGCCAGCGCTTTCGCTTCTTCAATAACTTTCGCGACGTGCAGCAGCGCTTTAGAAGGGATACAGCCGACGTTCAGACAAACACCACCGAGGGTGCTGTAACGCTCGACGATGACGGTTTCCAGACCTAAATCAGCGCAACGGAAGGCAGCGGAGTAACCTGCCGGGCCTGCCCCAAGTACGACGACCTGAGTTTTGATTTCAGTACTCATCATGACCTCTGTTATTTATTCCCGACGATCCCTGGTCTTACTTCGCCCATTGCCACCGGGATGTTCTATCCGCCCGTATTTTACAAAATTGTTAACAATTTTGAAACAACAAACGGCAAACGAATTGTCTTTTTGCGACGATAACCTCATGGTGCGTAATGAGATTACCAGAAAAAAGCCGGCCGATTGGCCGGCTTTTTCGCTTACATCACCAGGCGGCGAATGTCAGCCAGGGTGTTGTTAATGATGGTAATGAAGCGAGCACCATCAGCACCGTCGATGACACGGTGGTCGAAGGAAAGAGACATAGGCATCATCAGACGCGGTACGAACTCTTTACCGTTCCACACCGGCTCCATCGCCGACTTGGATACACCGAGGATGGCCACTTCTGGCGCATTCACGATTGGCGCGAAGTGAGTCGTCCCGATCCCGCCGAGGCTGGAGATGGTGAAGCAACCGCCCTGCATTTCGCCAGCGGTCAGCTTGCCATCACGGGCTTTCTTGGAGATAGCCATCAGTTCGCGAGACAGTTCGGTGATGCTCTTCTTGTTCACGTCTTTGAAGACCGGAACAACCAGACCGTTCGGGGTATCAACCGCGACGCCGACGTTGATGTATTTCTTCAGCGTCAGTTTCTGGCCGTCTTCAGACAGAGAGCTGTTGAAGCGTGGCATCTGCTCAAGCGCAGTCGCAACCGCTTTCATGATGAACACCACTGGGGTGAACTTCACGTCCAGCTTGCGCTTAGCCGCTTCTTCGTTCTGCTGTTTACGGAACGCTTCCAGATCGGTGATATCGGTTTTGTCGAAGTGGGTAACGTGCGGGATCATCACCCAGTTACGGCTCAGGTTAGCACCAGAGATTTTCTGGATGCGGCCCATTTCCACTTCTTCGATTTCGCCGAACTTGCTGAAGTCCACTTTCGGCCATGGCAGCATGCCTGGCAGACCACCACCGGTTGCGGCAGCAGGTGCTGACTCAGCACGTTTCACCGCGTCCTTCACGTACGCCTGAACGTCTTCGCGCAGGATACGGCCTTTACGACCGGAGCCTTTCACTTTTGCCAGGTTAACGCCGAATTCGCGTGCCAGACGGCGGATAAGCGGCGTCGCGTGAACGTAAGCGTCGTTCTCAGCGAACTCTGATTTGCCTTCTGCTTTCGCAGCCGGGGCCGCAGCAGGTGCTGCTTTAGCCGGTGCCGGAGCGGCGGCCGCAGGTGCAGCAGCCGGGGCCGCCGCAGGTGCAGCGCCTTCCACTTCGAAGACCATGATCAGAGAGCCGGTAGACACTTTGTCGCCGGTGCTGATTTTGATTTCTTTTACGGTACCTGCGAACGGGGCCGGAACTTCCATTGAAGCCTTGTCACCTTCTACGGTGATCAGTGACTGTTCAGCGGCAACTTTGTCGCCCACTTTCACCATCACTTCGGTGACTTCAACTTCGTCACCGCCGATGTCCGGTACGTTAACGTCTTTTGCGCCAGTCGCAGCAGGGGCCGCAGCTGCAGCCGGAGCTGCAGACTGTGCCGGAGCAGCAGCAGGTGCTTCACCCGCCACGTCGAAGACCATAATCAGGGAGCCAGTAGACACTTTGTCGCCGGTGTTGATTTTGATCTCTTTCACCGTGCCTGCGAACGGGGCCGGAACTTCCATTGAGGCTTTGTCGCCTTCAACGGTGATCAGCGACTGTTCAGCGGCAACGGTGTCGCCCACTTTGACCAGGATTTCGGTGACTTCAACTTCGTCGCCGCCGATATCCGGCACGTTAACGTCTTTTGCCGCAGCCGCAGCTGGGGCAGCAGCAGGTGCCGCTTCTTTCTTCTCTTCTGCCTTGGCAGGTGCAGCAGCAGCTGCACCGTCGGCGGAATCGAAAATCATGATCAGTTTACCGGTCTCGGTTTTGTCACCGACAGAGACTTTGATCTCTTTGACGATGCCAGCCTGCGGAGACGGAACTTCCATAGAGGCTTTGTCGCCTTCTACGGTGATCAGCGACTGTTCAGCTTCAACTTTGTCGCCTACTTTGACCAGGATCTCGGTGATTTCAACTTCATCAGCCCCGATGTCCGGCACATTGATTTCGATAGCCATTATTCTCTTACCTCTTACGCCAGACGCGGGTTAACTTTATCTGCATCGATGTTGAACTTGGTGATCGCTTCCGCTACCACTTTCTTGTCGATTTCACCACGTTTGGCCAGTTCGCCCAGGGCTGCAACAACCACATAAGAAGCATCAACTTCGAAGTGGTGACGCAGGTTTTCACGGCTGTCAGAGCGACCAAAGCCGTCGGTACCCAGTACGCGGTAATCATCAGCCGGTACATAAGTACGAACCTGTTCAGCAAACAGTTTCATATAGTCAGTCGATGCAACTGCCGGTGCGTCGTTCATCACCTGAGCGATGTACGGAACGCGCGGAGTTTCCATCGGGTGCAGCATGTTCCAGCGCTCACAGTCCTGACCGTCACGGGCCAGTTCGGTGAAGGAGGTGACGGAGTACACGTCAGAGCCCACGCCGTAATCGTTGGCCAGGATCTGCGCTGCTTCACGGACGTGACGCAGGATAGAACCGGAGCCCAGCAGCTGAACTTTACCTTTGTTACCTGCAACGGTTTCGAGTTTGTAGATACCTTTACGGATACCTTCCTCGGCGCCTTCCGGCATTGCCGGCATGTGGTAGTTTTCGTTCAGCGTGGTGATGTAATAGAACACGTTCTCTTGCGCTTCACCGTACATGCGAACCAGACCGTCATGCATGATGACAGCAACTTCGTATGCGTAAGACGGGTCATAAGAGATACAGTTCGGGATAGTCAGAGACTGAATATGGCTGTGACCATCTTCGTGCTGCAGACCTTCACCGTTCAGGGTTGTACGACCGGAAGTACCACCGACCAGGAAGCCACGAGCCTGCTGATCGCCTGCCTGCCAGCACAGGTCACCGATACGCTGGAAACCGAACATGGAGTAGTAGATGTAGAACGGGATCATTGGCAGGTTGTTGGTGCTGTAAGACGTCGCAGCCGCCAGCCAGGATGCACCAGCACCCAGTTCGTTGATACCTTCCTGCAGGATCTGACCTTTCTCGTCTTCTTTGTAATACGCTACCTGCTCACGGTCCTGCGGGGTGTACTGCTGGCCGTTGGAGCTGTAGATACCAATCTGACGGAACAGACCTTCCATACCGAAGGTACGCGCTTCATCGGCGAGGATCGGAACCAGACGCTCTTTGATAGACGGGTTCTTCAGCATCACGTTCAGGGCACGAACGAAAGCGATGGTGGTAGAGATCTCTTTGTTCTGCTCTTCCAGCAGCTGAGAGAAGTCTGCCAGCGCAGGCATTTCCAGTTTCTCGGAGAAGTTCACCTGGCGGCTTGGCAGGTAGCCATGCAGCTTCTGACGCTGTGCGTGCAGGTAGGTGTGTTCTTCAGAACCTTCAGCGAAGGTGACGTACGGCAGTTTTTCGATGTCAGCATCGGTAACCGGTACGTTGAAACGATCGCGGACATAGCGAACGCCGTCCATGTTCATTTTCTTCACCTGGTGAGCGATGTTCTTGCCTTCGGCAGTTTCGCCCATGCCATAACCTTTAACGGTATGTGCAAGGATGACAGTCGCTTTACCTTTGGTGTCCTGCGCGTTTTTCAGTGCAGCGTAGACTTTCTTCGGATCGTGACCACCACGGTTCAGCGCCCAGATCTGCTCATCAGTCCAGTCTGCAACCAGTGCGGCGGTTTCAGGATATTTACCGAAGAAGTGCTCACGTACGTAAGCGCCGTTTTTGGATTTGAAGGTCTGGTAGTCGCCATCAACGGTTTCGTTCATCAGCTGAATCAGCTTACCGCTGGTGTCTTTACGCAGCAGCTCATCCCAACGACCGCCCCACATGACTTTCACTACGTTCCAGCCAGCACCGCTGAAGATGCCTTCCAGTTCGTTAACGATTTTGCCGTTACCGGTGACCGGGCCATCCAGACGCTGGAGGTTACAGTTGATGATGAAGCACAGGTTGTCCAGCTTGTCGCGGGTTGCGATGGTGATAGCACCCTTGGATTCTGGTTCATCCATCTCGCCGTCGCCCAGGAAGGCATAAACGGTCTGCTTAGAGGTATCTTTCAGGCCACGGTGTTCCAGATATTTCAGGAATTTAGCCTGGTAGATAGCACCAATTGGGCCCAGACCCATGGAAACGGTCGGGAACTGCCAGAATTCTGGCATCAGTTTCGGGTGTGGGTAAGAAGACAGACCGTTACCGTGAACTTCCTGACGGAAGTTGTTCATCTGCTCTTCGGTCAGACGACCTTCAAGGAAGGCACGTGCGTAAACGCCTGGAGAGATGTGGCCCTGGAAGTACACCAGGTCGCCGCCGTCTTGCTCGTTGCGTGCACGGAAGAAGTGGTTGTAGCACACTTCATAAATGGTCGCAGAAGACTGGAAGGAGGACATGTGGCCACCCAGTTCCAGATCTTTTTTGGATGCGCGCAGAACGGTCATGATCGCGTTCCAGCGGATAGCTGAACGGATGCGGCGTTCCAGATCCAGATCGCCCGGATATTCCGGCTCATCTTCAACGGCAATTGTATTCACATAATTGCTTGCCCCGGCTCCAGCTGCCACGCTCACACCGCCTTTGCGGGCTTCGGAAAGCAGCTGATCAATCAGATACTGAGCGCGCTCAACACCTTCTTCACGGATGACCGATTCGATCGCCTGTAGCCAGTCGCGAGTTTCGATCGGATCCACGTCATTTTGCAAACGGTCTGACATGGGGGGTATTCCTTATCTATCTAATAACGTTGATTAGTCTGGAACCTGTCCCATTGCGCTTTCTGCCCTTCATATTTCGGGCAATGAAAAGCGCAATAAGACAGGTTCTGCGTTTAGTTGCCGCGCTCTAAAAACTGGCGCATAAAAATCAGGTGATGCTAGTCCTTCCGTTGCTGTAGGCGGCGAAGCGAGCGGTCTCGACGACTTTGCTCGCGGCTGCGGTCCAGCAAGATTTCCTCAATGAAGGCCAGGTGACGGTGCGACGCTTCTCGTGCCTGCTCCGGCTCTCTGGCCATTATCGCCTCGAAAACACGAGTGCGATGGCTGCTGACCAGCGGAAGCATTTCCCGACTGGCATACAGCAATTCAAAGTTCTGTCGAACGTTCTGCGCAAGCATAGGTTCCATGCAGCGTAGCAGATGGAGTAAGACCACATTATGAGCGGCTTCGGTGACGGCAATTTGATACTGGACGACAGCGCTGGATTCGGCATCAAGATCGCCAGACTGCTGAGCGACTTCAATCGCGCGATGCAGCTCGCGGATGCGCGTACGATCTTCTTCGTTACTGCGTAAAGCAGCATAGTACGCGGCAATACCTTCCAGTGCGTGGCGGGTTTCCAGCAGATCAAATTGGGATTCAGGGTGGTCGGAGAGCAATTCTACCAGCGGATCGCTGAAGCTCTGCCAAAGGCTACTTTGAACAAAGGTACCGCCTCCCTGGCGACGAAGCAGAAGGCCCTTCGCTTCGAGACGTTGGATCGCCTCACGCAGAGAGGGTCGGGACACGTCGAACTGTTTCGCCAGTTCGCGTTCAGGCGGGAGTTTTTCACCGGGGCGCAGCGTCCCCTCAAGAATCAAAAACTCCAGCTGCTGCTCAATCACATCGGATAATTTTGGTTGGCGGATTTTGCTGTAGGCCATGGTTCCCTGTCTCAAGCCATTTTACCCGGAGTCAATTGGTCTTACCAATTCATAGTTCGTGACGCTAAAGTAACAAAGTATTCACCTTCTGTCCATACAGGTTTTGATTGAAATCAGTAAACCCGGCACATTTTAACAACCTTACAGAAGAGACGTTTCAGAATTGTAACTTTGCACAAATGTCGCGTTTACCTATAAAGGAGGAGATTTAACCTGGCGGAAACGAAAAATGTGCAGCCTGAACCGATTCAACACCGAAAAAAATGCATGAAAATTCATGTTCTCCCGGTAAATCCTGAATATCAAACGGCCGGGCGCCGCCCTTCCTGCATTTACATTTGCTTTCTTTTTATGCAACTCGTCATCACCCCTTCATAAAGCAGGTGCATTCAGGCTCGCTTACCACTATTCTCCCAACTGCGGAAGAGTCTTGAATAACTTTCAGACCCCTGCTCTGTAAAAAATAATGTACAGGATATGGAAAGTTCATAACGACACGCGCTTAGAACCTGGTTCTTATAAAGCGTAGAGAAAACAATCACTCACGAGGTTTCATAATGGAAGGTCAACAGCAAGGCGAACAGCTGAAGCGCGGCCTTAAAAACCGCCACATTCAGCTGATTGCGCTGGGTGGAGCTATCGGAACGGGCCTGTTTCTGGGCAGCGCCTCCGTTATTCAATCCGCAGGACCGGGGATTATTCTCGGCTATGCGATAGCAGGTTTTGTGGCCTTTCTGATCATGCGTCAGTTAGGTGAAATGGTGGTAGAAGAGCCTGTAGCGGGTTCTTTCAGCCACTTTGCCTACAAGTACTGGGGCAACTTTGCCGGTTTCGCCTCCGGCTGGAACTACTGGGTGCTGTACGTGCTGGTCGCGATGGCCGAGCTGACGGCGGTCGGGAAATACATCCAGTTCTGGTGGCCTGAAATCCCAACCTGGGCGTCTGCTGCGGTGTTCTTCATCGCCATTAACCTCATCAACCTGACCAACGTTAAGGTGTTCGGTGAGATGGAGTTCTGGTTCGCGATTATCAAAGTGGTCGCCGTCGTAGCAATGATCCTGTTCGGCGGCTGGCTGCTGTTCAGCGGCAATGGCGGCCCACAGGCTACCGTGCGCAACCTCTGGGAGCAGGGCGGTTTCCTGCCGCACGGCATACAAGGGCTGGTGATGATGATGGCAATCATCATGTTCTCCTTCGGCGGTCTGGAGCTGGTCGGCATTACCGCCGCTGAAGCCGATGACCCGCAGAAAAGCATCCCGAAAGCCACCAACCAGGTTATCTACCGTATCCTGATTTTCTATGTGGGCTCGCTGGCGGTTCTGCTGTCGCTGCTGCCGTGGACGCGCGTGACTTCAGACACCAGCCCGTTCGTGCTTATCTTCCACGAACTCGGCGACACCTTCGTGGCTAACGCCCTGAACGTGGTGGTATTGACCGCTGCGCTGTCGGTGTACAACAGCTGCGTATACTGCAACAGCCGTATGCTGTTCGGCCTGGCGCAGCAGGGCAACGCCCCGAAAGCGCTGTCTAAGGTCGACAAACGTGGCGTGCCGGTTAACACCATTCTGGTTTCTGCACTGTTCACCGCGCTGTGCGTGCTGATCAACTACCTGGCGCCGGAATCCGCATTTGGCCTGCTGATGGCACTGGTGGTTTCTGCTCTGGTAATTAACTGGGCGATGATTAGCCTGGCGCACATCAAATTCCGCCGCGCGAAGAAACAGCAGGGCGTCACCACGCGCTTCCCTGCCCTGTTCTATCCGCTGGGGAACTGGATTTGCCTGTTTACCGTTGCTGCGGTGCTGGTCATCATGCTGATGACGCCGGGCATGGCCATCTCCGTGTATCTGATCCCGGTGTGGATTGTGATTCTGGGCATTGGCTACATGGTCAAACAGAAAGGGGCTAAAGCCGTCCGCGCTTAATCCTTTCACGCTCTGTACCTCATTGCGGGTACAGAGCGTTTCTCCCCCGTCCAAAAAGATGTACCATCCAGCGGTAACAGCCGACAAAAGGATGCGTGCGACCGATGAAAAAGAACCTGACGATCAAAGACATTGCCGAACTGGCGAACGTCTCCATCGCGACTGTTTCACGGGTGCTGAACAACAACAGCTGGGTGTCTGACAAGACGCGCGAGAAAGTGCAGAAGGTCATCGACGATCACAATTTCAGCCCGAACCTGATGGCCCGCAGCATGATCTCCCGCAAGAGCATGACGCTGGCCGTTGTGGTTTCCGACATCACCAGCCCTTACTTTGCCACTCTGGTCGAACAGATTGAAAAAGCCTGTTTGCAGGCGGGCTACAAAATCGTGCTGTTCGATACGCAATCCGCCAACAAGCGCACTGATTCACGCCAGGTGATTGCCGAAGATCAGATTTTCAGCAGCATCATCGACAGCCAGCTCGACGGGGTAATTATCCTCGGCGGCAATATCGACTACCTGAAAATCCCCGAAGGCTATCTCGATGGTTTACAGAAGCTTATCGCCACGCTGCCGGTGATTGTAGTGGGGCGAAAACTGGCTCATTACGATTACACCTGCCTGCAGCGCGATCAGGTGAACTGCGTGAAAATGGTCACCGAATATCTGCTGGAAAAAGGCCATCGCGACATCGCGTTTATCGGCGGTTCGCCGGGCGTATACATGACCGGCCAGCGCGTCAGCGCCTTTCGCGACACCCTGCGACAGGCTGAGATCGACGCAGACAACGCACACATTATCGAAACCAACTTCTACTCCCAGCATGGTTATGAGGCCATTTCGCGGCTGCTGAAATCCGGGCGCGCCCTACCCCAGGCGTTACTGGCGATCAACGACCGTGTGGCGATGGGTGCCATTCGTGCTCTCAAAGACAATGGCCTGAATGTGCCGGACGATATCGCCGTCGCCAGCTGTGAATACTTCCCCGGCAGCGAATATTACATTCCGCGCCTGACCACCGTCGATCATCAGAATAATGTGTTAGGTCAACAGGTTATCAGGCAAATGATGACCCTGTTGCAGGACATGTTGCCTGACGCATCAGTGATAATCCCCCAGCTTATTACCGGCGAATCTGCTTAATTTCTTCCCTCGACCTTGCCCGGTAGCAGCGCTCCTGACCGGGCTTACAAATCGATCCAAATCACATATATGAGATCATTAAATTGACCAATCATTTTCCCTGATCATATTTTACTGAAAACGTTTTCAGGTTTTCGGCGCAGAGAGGGCAAGATGAAACCGACCATGATGACTTACATCCACGAAGAACACGCGACACTGTCGCAAATTCTGAATAACTATCCGGCGTCAATCCCGGCAATCGAAGACGAGAATGAGTGGCTGCTGCTGGCTACGGGATCAAGCGTCAACGCAGCGGTCAGCGCCAAGTACTACATGGAAAGCCTGTCTGATGTGCGCGTGACTATCGCTGAGCCGTTCCACTATCAGCATTTCGAGAAGCATAATCCTGCCATTCGTACGGTAGTGGCTGTTTCGCAGAGCGGGGAAAGCACCTCTACCCTGCATGCCCTGACGGCACTGAAAAAACACTATCCCGTGAAAACCGTCGGCGTAACCAGCAAACCGCAAAGTGAGCTGGCCAAAACCGCAGATACCTTTGTGCTGCTGGATATCGGCGAAGAGCGCGTGGGCTACGTGACCAAAGGCTACGTCTCCACCATTCTGACACTAATGCTGATGGGCTTGCGCCATGCTCACGCCGTTGGGGCGATTGATGATGCGCGTGAGCTGCAAGAGCTGGCGACATTGCGCGAAGCCGTGAACGCAATCCCTGCCATCATCGACTCCACCGAATCATTTTTCACCCGCTGGCAGGACAGCCTCATCGCCTCCCCACGCTTCACCAGCATTGGCTACGGCCCGGCGGTTGGCGTGTGCATGGAGATGGCGACCAAATTCACCGAAACCGTGCGCGTGCCGTCTCAGGGCATTGAAATGGAAGTGTTCATGCACGGCCCGTATTTCGAAATTAACCCGCAGCACCGACTGTTTTTCCTCGATGTGCCGAGCGTGGCCCGCGAGCGTCTGAACCTGTTGCGCCAGTACGAACAGCGCCACACCCAGTACGTTTACACCGTCACGCCGGGCAGCAGCGACGACCCGCATACGCTGGCGCTGAATGTCGATGTGCCGGAAACCGTGCTGCCGCTGCTGATGATTATCCCGTTCCAGATCCTCGCCCATCACATCGCCGAGGGGAAAGGCAATAACCTGCCGCAGCGCATCTTTACCGACTTTGGCATTGCCGTAAAAAGTAAAACCAAACCTGGCGACTACGCCTGATTAGCCGACCGTACCCTCTGACTTATAAGGTGCTTCACCATGGCGACTTCATACTTACCCATAGCAGAGCAGATCCTCGCCGCCGTTGGCGGTAAGGAAAACGTGGTTCACGCCACCCATTGCGCCACCCGTCTGCGTCTGAACCTGAAAGACGACAGCAAAATCAATGAAGAGCAGCTGTACACGCTGCCAGAAGTGGTGAAGCTGGTGAACAATGGCAGCCAGTTCCAGATTGTTATCGGCCCTAAAGTTGAGAAAGTGTTCGCGGCGTTGGGCCCAATGCTCTCGGACGGCAACGCGCCCGCCGAGCAGCCTGCGCAAAAAAGCGCGTTGTTCAACCGGATGCTGGCAACGCTCTCCGCCATTTTCACACCGTACATCGGCGTGCTGGCGGGCGTCGGGGTGGTCAAAGGATTGGTCGTTTTACTGCAAACGATGGATCTGATTTCCACCAAATCCTGGCTGTTCGTGGTGCTGAACGCGCTCTCAAGCGGGGTGTTCGTGATGCTGCCGCTGTTTATCGCCGTCACCGCATCCGATAAATTCAAAACCAATCGCTTTACCGCGCTGGCGCTGACCGCGGCGATGATCTTCCCGTTAACGGACGCCGCCACGCCAAACAGCATCGAGATTTTCCATCTCACCTTCCCGCTGAAAATCTATGGCGGCGCAGTGATCCCGGCAATTTTCGCGGTGTGGTTCCTGAGCTACGTCGAGCGCTGGTTTAAAAAAGTGATTCCGGAAGTGGCAGCGCTGGTCTTCGTGCCGTGCCTGTCTCTGTTGGTGTGCGGTTTCGTGGTCTTCACGGTGATTGGCCCGATTGCCGACTACGTGGGGATTGGTATCGCCAACGGTTACACCTGGCTGTATAACCTGAGTCCGGTACTGTCCGGCGCGCTGCTGGCGGGCATTGGCCAACTGTTTGTTGTGTTCGGCGTGCACTGGGGAATCATCCCGATTGCGCTCATCAATATGCAGGTCAACGGCTACGACACCGTAATGGCGATGTTTATGTCGGCGGTCATGGGCCAGTTTGGCGCGGCGTTCGGGGCCATCTTTATTGCCCGTAACCTGAAAGACAAACAGCTCGCGATTTCCGCATCTATCTCCGCGTTTTTCGGCATCACCGAACCGGCACTGTATGGCGTAAACCTGAAATACCGGATGCTGTTTATCTTCGGCTGTATCGGTGCGGCAATGGGTGGCGCTATCACCGGCTTCCTGCGGGTTAAAACCTATAGCTTCCTGCCGGTGCTGAACGTCTTTGAGCTCGGTTTGTTCAGCGGCCCGGATTCGAAAGCCATCTACGAAGTGATTGCGATTGCAGTGGCCTTCAGCGTCCCGGCCATTCTCACCATTCTCTACGGTAAAAGCCGGATCCTGGTTTCGGCTACCGATTTACGCTAATTATCCACATGCTGTAGCGGCTGAAAACCGCTACAGCAGCATGTTATCTGCCTCACACTTTCTTCTGCACAGCTCATTTATCCATATCAGCGCCGCATTCCTGCAACGCAATATTTCCATCGCCCGTGAATAATCGACTGCATATCTCATGGCGAGGAAAGGTAGATGGATAACAACAAATTAACGGTCAAAGAAAAAATCGGCTATGGCATGGGCGACGCAGGGTGCAATATCATCTTCGGCGCCATTATGTTGTTTGTTAACTATTTTTATACCGATATCTTTGGGCTAGCGCCTGCACTTGTCGGGGTATTACTGCTGTCAATTCGCGTCATCGACGCGGTAACAGACCCGATTATGGGCGCGATGGCAGATCGCACCCGCAGCAAATATGGCCGCTTTCGTCCGTGGCTGCTGTGGATTGCGTTCCCGTATGCACTGTTCAGCGTGATGATGTTCACCACGCCGGACTGGAGCTACAGCAGCAAAGTTATCTATGCCTTCGTCACCTATTTCCTGCTGTCGATAACCTACACGGCAATCAACATTCCGTATTGCTCGCTCGGCAGCGTTATCACCAATGACCCAAAAGAACGCGTGGCGTGCCAGTCCTATCGTTTCGTGATGGTCGGCATCGCCACGCTGCTGCTGTCGCTGACGCTGCTGCCGATGGCCGACTGGTTTGGTGGCGATAACAAAGCCAAAGGCTACCAGATGGCGATGACCGTGCTGGCGTTTATCGGCATGTGCATGTTCCTGTTCTGCTTTGCGACGGTGCGCGAACGCGTACGTCCGGCGGTGCAAACCAACGACGAATTAAAGCGCGACCTGAAAGACGTGTGGAAAAACGATCAGTGGGTGCGCATTCTGCTGCTGACCCTGAGCAACGTCTGTCCTGGCTTTATCCGCATGGCGGCGACCATGTATTACGTTACCTGGGTGATGCAGCAAAGTACCCATTTCGCGACGCTGTTTATCAGCCTCGGCGTGGTGGGGATGATGATTGGCAGTATGCTGGCGAAAGTGCTGACCGATCGCTGGTGCAAGCTGCAGGTATTCTTCTGGACCAACATCGCGCTGGCAATTTTCTCCTGCGCCTTCTATTTCTTCGACCCGCACGCCACGATGATGATAATGGTGCTCTACTTCCTGCTCAACATCCTGCATCAGATCCCGTCCCCGCTGCACTGGTCGCTGATGGCGGACGTCGATGACTACGGCGAATGGAAAACGGGCAAACGCATCACCGGCATCAGCTTCTCGGGTAATCTGTTCTTCCTGAAAGTCGGGCTGGCGGTAGCAGGCGCGATGGTCGGCTTCCTGCTCTCCTGGTACGGTTACGATGCGGGTGCAAAAGCGCAAAGCCCCGCAGCGCTTAATGGCATTGTCCTGCTGTTCAGCATCATTCCAGGCGTGGGCTATTTGATCACTGCGGGCGTGGTGCGCTTGCTGAAAGTGGACCGTGAAATGATGAAGCAGATCCAGTCCGACCTGGAAAAACGTCGTCAGAACTATCGTGAACTGAATGATTATCAGACCGAGGCTGAACTCGTAAGGAAACCACAATGAGCCACTGGCCTAACCCTTTTATTGAGCAGCGCGCGGACCCCTTTATCCTGCGCCATGACGGCCTGTATTACTTCATTGCTTCGGTGCCGGAATATGACCGGCTGGAAATTCGCCGCGCCGCTGATATCGACGGATTACGCACAGCCGAACCGGTGGTGGTGTGGCGCAAACCCGACGCCGGCCCGATGAGCCAGCTCATCTGGGCGCCAGAACTGCACTGCATCGACGGTACCTGGGTTATCTATTTTGCCGCAACGCACACCCATGATTTAGATACGCTGGGAATGTTCCAGCACCGGATGTTCGCCCTGACCTGTGACGACGTCGATCCGCTGACGGGTATGTGGTGGGAGAAAGGCCAGGTAAAGACGCAGTTTGATACTTTTGCCCTCGACGCCACGACGTTTGAGCATCAGGGAAAGCAGTGGTATCTGTGGGCGCAAAAGGCGCCAGATATCGCCGGAAACACCAATCTGTATCTGGCCGAACTGGAAAATCCGTGGACGATTAAGGGCACACCGGTAATGCTCAGCAAACCGGAATTTGACTGGGAGTGTCGCGGTTTTCTGGTTAATGAAGGCCCGGCAGTGCTGGTTCATAACGACAAACTGTTCGTTAGTTATTCCGCCAGCGCCACCGATGAAAACTACTGCATGGGGCTGCTGTGGATTGCGCTCGACGCCGACCCGATGCTGGCCAGCAACTGGCATAAATCACCGCAGCCGGTGTTCACGACCAGCTATGAAAACAAACAGTACGGGCCGGGGCATAACAGCTTTACTCAAACCCCGAACGGTGACGATGTGCTGGTTTATCACGCCCGGAACTACACCGAAATAGAAGGTGACCCGCTGTATGATCCGAACCGTCATACCCGTTTGAAGCTTATCCGCTGGAAAGAAAACGGGATGCCTGATTTCGGCATCCCGCATGCGGATTCACTGTAAAAACAACGGCACGCTGCTAAACCCAAATAATTCGAGTTGCAGGGTATTAAACCAGCGTGCCGTAAATCGTCAGCAACGCCATGATAACCACCACCGCATAAGAAGCTTTCTTCGCCATCGACACCGCCGCTTTTGGTGTTTCCACTTTATCGACATGAGTCTCACGCGCCAGCGAGAACTGCGCCAGACAAGTCAGCACCTGATACTGCGACGTGTGGCGATCGCCCAGCGAGGCGAACCACGCTGGCAGCGCTTTTTCACCATGGCCAATCAGCGCGTACACAACGCCCACCAGCCGAACCGGCACCCAGTCCAGCACGTGTAAAATGGCATCGACAGCGGATTGCTGACGATCACGCGGCGTCTGATAACGCGCCAGCCAGCTTTGCCACGCTCGCAGGAATGCGTAGCCCATCAGCGTTGCAGGCCCGAACGGGCCGCCGACTACGAACCAGAACAGCGGCGCGAGATAGTAACGATAGTTAATCCACAGCAGCGCATTTTGCAGCTCACGCAGAAACTCTCGCTCATCACAGCCCGGCGGAACGCCATGAATCAGCGTCAACTCAGTGGCCATCGCATCGCGCGCATGGGCATCGTTGCGGGAAGCGGCTTTCAGATAGGCGTGATAATGCAAACGTACCTTGCCCGCGCCAATACACAGCAGGCCAATCAGGATCCACATCACCAACAGCGGAACGTTAAACAACACCCCGAGCAGCGCGCGCTGCAACACATACACAATCGCCATCGCGATGACGGTCATCAGCACGGTGACAAAAAAGGAATAGTTCTTGATGCGGCGGAAAAGCACTTCCAGCCGGTGGTCGAGTTGCCAGTGTTCGCCCAGTTTGAACAAACGTTCGGCGATCAGCACCAGTAAGGTGGTAAACAGCGTCATGTCATCTCCTTATCTGACGGGTGGCTCACCAGAGCACGAAACCGTGGCCAGTCAAACGCCGGGCCAGGATCGGTTTTACGTTCAGGTGCGATATCACAGTGGCCCGTCATATTGCGGGCAATCGCCGGGTAAGCCGACATCAACACTTGGGTCAGGGCCGCAAGTTGCTGATATTGTTCGTCGGTATACGCCAGAGTATCCGTGCCTTCCAGCTCAATACCAATCGAAAAATCGTTACATTTCTCGCGCCCGTTATAGCGTGAAACACCCGCATGCCAGGCGCGTTTATCGAAGGGAACATACTGCACGATTTCGCCGTCACGGCGAATCAGACAATGGGCTGAAACGCGCAAATGGGCAATTTCGGCGAAAAAAGGGTGCGCTTCGGGGTCTATAGTTCCAGTGAATAATGCGTCAATCCACGGGCCACCAAATTCACCGGGCGGCAAACTGATATTATGAACCACCAGCAGCGAAGGCGCTTCATCATCCGGGCGGCAATCATGATGCGGCGATGGAACGCGACGGGCATTCTCCAGCCAGCCACCGTGTAACTGCATGCGGGCTCTCCTTAATATATGGTGCAGAAATCCGGTTCAGAGTAGCATGTTTATAACTTATGATTCCTTACCATTTGGAGTTTTATCATGCCGCCTCGCCGCTACAATCCTGAGCATCGTCGTGACGTACTGCTGGAACGTATTAACCTCGATATCCCTGCTGCCGTTGCCCATGCACTCCGTGAAGATTTAGGTGGCGAAGTGAACGCCGCGAACGATATTACCGCGCAGTTATTGCCGGAAGACACGCGCTCTCACGCCGTCGTGATCACCCGTGAAACGGGCGTATTCTGCGGTAAACGCTGGGTGGAAGAAGTGTTTATTCAGCTCGCCGGAGACGACGTCAGCATCACCTGGCTCGTTGAGGACGGTGACTTACTGGAAGAAAATCAGCCACTGTTTGAACTGAATGGTCCATCGCGCGTACTGCTGACCGGCGAACGTACGGCGCTGAATTTTGTGCAGACCCTTTCCGGCGTCGCCAGCAACGTCCGTCGCTATGTCGATCTACTCGAAGGCACCAAAACGCAACTGCTCGACACCCGTAAAACACTGCCAGGACTGCGTACCGCGCTGAAATATGCAGTGCTGTGCGGCGGCGGGACCAATCACCGTCTCGGCCTGTCGGATGCATTCTTGATCAAAGAAAACCACATCATTGCCTCCGGATCCGTACGTCAGGCGGTGGAAAAAGCCTTCTGGCTGCACCCGGATGTGCCGGTGGAAGTCGAAGTGGAAAGCCTCGAAGAATTGCAGGCCGCGCTAAAAGCCGGGGCGGACATCATCATGCTGGATAACTTCGACATCGAACACATGCGCGAAGCGGTGAACATCACCCACGGCCAGGCGCAACTTGAAGTGTCCGGCAACGTAACCTTCGACACCATTCGTGAATTTGCTGAAACCGGCGTGGATTACATCTCCGTTGGTGCACTCACCAAACACGTGCAGGCCCTCGACCTGTCGATGCGTTTTAAATAACATCGTCTGCGAAGGGGTTTGCGAGCCCCTTCGCAGCGCAATGCAACGCTCGTGCAATCGGCCATAAACCTCTGAAGCCTCCTTCCTGATCCCATTTTTGCTATTCGCCAGCCGCATTTCTCCCTGCCAAAGTGCTCCCGTTTAACAAGGAGCGAAACATGGACAAGCAGCAAGGATTCACCCTGATAGAACTGATGGTTGTTATCGGCATCATTGCCATCCTCAGTGCCATTGGCATTCCGGCTTATCAAGGCTACCTGCGAAAAGCGGCCCTCACTGACATGCTACAAACGTTTATGCCGTACCGCACTGCCATTGAGCTTTGCGCTCTCGACCATGGCGGAACCACCACCTGTGATGGAAGCACGAATGGGATCCCTTCCCCCACCACCAGCCGCTATGTCTCTGCCATGGAAATCCTCCAGGGAACGGTGACATTAACCGGCCAGGAAAGCCTGAGTGGCTTAAGCGTTACCCTGAAACCCGCATGGGACAATGCGAATGGCGTAACCGGCTGGCAGCGCACCTGCACCATCGCCAGCGACGGCAGTCTGCAACAGGCATGTGAAGACGTATTCCGCTTCACGGCACCTTGAGAGGCAAAAATGAAAAACGATAAACTTCTCACGTTATGCCAGCGGTACCAGGCAGTACTGCTCAGTAATGGCGAACAGGTTCTGAATATTGCGGTGGTCGGTACGCCACCTGGCGAGTTAATGGCCGCCCTGCGATTCGCCACGCAAAAGCGCATCGATATTGAATGCTGGGATCAGCCCCGCATGGATCAGCATCTTCACACCGCTCATGATTCACATTTACCTGCCGCCAGGGACGACAACGGCAACGTTGTTGAATTGCTGAACCAGACCTTTCAGCAGGCGCTCCAGCAACGTGCATCCGACATTCACGTCGAGCCAGGAGAAGAGGTATTGCGCATTCGTCTGCGGGTGGACGGCGTGCTGCATTCCCTGCCGGATTTCTCTCCCACGCTCAGTGCCCCCCTCATTGCCCGCCTTAAGGTATTGGGAAATCTGGATATCGCCGAGCGGCGATTGCCGCAGGACGGCCAATTTACCGTCGACATCTCAGGGCGCAGCGTCTCCTTCCGCATTGCTACCCTGCCTTGTCGCGGCGGTGAAAAGGTGGTTCTCCGCCTGCTGCATCAGGTGAAGCTGGCGTTGGATATCAATACGCTGGGAATGAACAACGCCCAGCTCGAAGCCTTTCTTCAGGCGCTTCATCAACCGCAGGGTCTGATGCTGGTCACCGGCCCCACCGGCAGCGGCAAAACCGTCACGCTGTACAGTGCGCTACAGGCACGTAATCGCCCGGAGATAAATCTGTGTAGCGTCGAAGATCCGGTCGAGATCCCGCTCGATGGCATCAATCAGACGCAGATCAACACCCGGGCAGGCCTGACTTTCCAGAGCGTTTTGCGCGCGCTGTTGCGCCAGGATCCGGACGTCGTGATGGTGGGCGAAATCCGCGATACCGAAACGGCCGAAATCGCCATCAACGCCGCACAGACCGGGCATCTGGTGCTATCGACGCTACACACCAACTCCACCACCGAAACGCTGGTCAGGCTTCAGCAAATGGGCGTCGCCCGCTGGATGATCTCCTCGGCGCTGCTGCTGGTCATCGCCCAACGGCTAGTACGTCGTTTATGCCCGCATTGTTGCCAGCAAGAAGGACACCATGACGCACTCCCGGTTTCCCTGTGGCCCAAAGCATTGCCGCGCTGGCGAGCCGTCGGGTGCGAGCGCTGTTATCACGGATATCACGGGCGTATTGCGCTGTTTGAAGTACTCACCATTGTGCCTTCTCTGAAACAGGCTATTGTCAGCGGTGCCAGTCCGGAAGACGTGCAGCGTCTGGCGCGAGATTCCGGCATGATGACCCTGTTTGAGCATGGCTGCGAAGCCGTCGAGCAAGGGCAAACCACCGTGGAAGAACTGCTGCGGGTGATCGGCGTCCCCGATGGCGAGTAAACAGCTCTGGCAATGGCGAGGCGTGACGTCGCTCGGTGAAATCCGCCAGGGTAGCGTCTGGGCGGAAAATAAAATGGCCGCGATGGCGAGTGCCGGGCGCGACGGGGTCCAGCCATTGTCGCTCACTCGCCGGTCGACCCGAAAATCACACTGGCGAACGCAGTACAGCAGCGAGCTAATGCAGCAACTGGCCACATTGCTGCAGGCGGGGCTGACGCTTTCAGAGAGTTTGATGCTGTTGGCTGAACAGCATCCTGTCGCGCAGTGGCAGGCAATGATGCAGGATCTGGCCCAGCGGTTGGCGCACGGTGAATCACTCTCCGACGCCATGCAGCAGTGGCCAGAGGCTTTTCCACCGCTGTACCACACGCTGATCCAGGCCGGAGAAATGACCGGTAAGCTCGATTATTGCTGCGCCCATCTTGCCCGTCAGCAGGAAGAACAACATAAGCTGAGCCAAAAGGTGAAAAAGGCGCTGCGCTATCCGCTGATCATATTGCTACTGGCGTTATTGGTGGTGATTGGGATGAGTGCCTTTGTATTGCCGGAGTTTGCCGCCATTTATCGCACCTTTAATACGCCGCTTCCGATGCTGACTCAGATGGTGATGTCGATGTCTGCCGGAGTACAAACTGGGTTACCGCTGATTGGATTACTCGCCACGCTGCCTTTTTTACTGCGCCCTGTTTTGGGACGTAGCCCGCACTGGCATCGGCTTCGGCCGCAACTGCTGTTAGCACTTCCGGTGGTGTCCGGGCTGATTCGCGGACAAAGACTCAGCCAGATTTATACCGTTCTCGCCTTAACGCAGAACGCCGGGATCCCTTTTCTGCAAGGACTGGACAGCGTGGAAAAGACCCTGACCTGCCCGTGGTGGCGCGATGTTATCCATCAGACCAGCGAATCCATTGCCAAGGGCAGTGCCATCTGGCAGGCAATGGATCAGCAAAAAATCTTTACGTCGCTGTGTAAGCAGCTGGTCAGAACCGGCGAGGTATCGGGCTCTCTCGATAAAATGCTCGAGAATCTGGCGCACTATCACAGTGCTCAAACGCATCAACAGGCGGAGAATCTGGCAACGCTACTCGAACCAGTGATGTTACTGGTGACGGGAATTATTATCGGAACACTGGTGGTGGCAATGTATCTGCCAATATTTCATCTGGGGGATGCTATCAGTGGAGGGTAATCGCTGGCGCAAGATACGCCAGCGATTTACGGCATTACAGGCTGTTGAACACGCGGTTCTCTTGTTCCTGAACGCGGATAAAGGTCGTGCGTTTGGTCAGCTCTTTCAGGCGTGATGCACCGACGTAGGTACATGCAGAACGTAGGCCACCGAGGACATCACGGGCGGTATTTTCTACCGGGCCACGCAGTGCCAGCTTAACGGTTTTACCTTCTGCCGCGCGGTATTTAGCAACACCACCGACGTGACGATTCATCGCAGACTCGGAGCTCATACCGTAGAACAGCATGAATTTTTCGCCGTTCTCTTCAACTACCGTGCCGCCACTTTCTTCGTGACCGGCCAGCATACCGCCCAGCATCACGAAATCAGCGCCGCCGCCAAAGGCTTTCGCTACGTCGCCCGGAGTCGTACAGCCGCCATCACTTACGATCTGACCGCCGAGGCCGTGTGCCGCATCGGCACATTCGATAACCGCAGACAGCTGCGGATAACCAACGCCAGTTTTTACACGAGTGGTGCAAACGGAACCAGGACCAATACCGACTTTCACGATGTCAGCGCCAGCCAGGATCAGCTCTTCACACATCTCACCGGTAACGACGTTACCCGCACAGATGGTTTTGGTCGGCCAGGCTTCACGCGCTTTAATCAGGAACTGAACGAAATGTTCGGAATAACCGTTCGCCACGTCGATGCAGACGAAGTTCAGCGTAGAATGCAGATTGAGGATCTGTTTGGTTTTTTCGAAATCCGCGTCGGACGTACCGGTAGAAACCATCACGTGTTTCAGCACATCTTCAGACACGCTGTCCGCAAAGGCTTTCCAGTCTTCAACAGAATAGTGTTTGTGCACGGCGGTCAGAATACCGAAGGACGCCAGGGCTTTCGCCATTGCGAATGTGCCAACCGTATCCATGTTTGCAGCAATGATTGGAACGCCAGACCATTTCTGACCAGAATGCTTAAAGGTGTATTCGCGTTCCAGCTCAACTTCGGAACGGCTTTTGAGGGTAGAGCGTTTAGGGCGGATAAGAACGTCTTTAAAACCTAACTTCAGATCTTCTTCGATACGCATGTACGGATTCCTGGGGTTAGAGGCAAAAATGGACTAAGCACAACTCCAGTGACGTTATCATACGCAGTAATCATCCCTTCGCAAGACTGCGATTTTCACTTTTTTTACGCTACAATCGTACAAATTTACCTGGTGAACAGCGATTTTAACGTTCGTCATTTTTGTCACCGTAAAGCTTAAATTTAACCAGTTGATTTGTAGCGGTAATTATTCACAGGATAGGGTGGTATGGGGTATACAGTCGCGTTAACGGGTGGCATCGGGAGCGGAAAAAGCACCGTTGCGAACGCCTTTGCCGACTTGGGCGTAAACGTTATTGATGCCGATATCATCGCTCGTCAGGTTGTCGAACCCGGAACGCCGGCGTTACAGGCCATTGTCAGCCATTTTGGCGATGCGCTACGCTTGCCCGATGGCAGCCTCAATCGTCGTCAGCTTCGGGAGCGTATTTTCGCTAATGCCGCTGAGAAATCCTGGCTTAATGCCCTTCTCCACCCCCTGATCCAGCAGGAAACACAGCGTCAGATGCAGCAGGCAACTTCGCCTTATGTTCTGTGGGTGGTTCCGCTGTTGGTGGAAAATCAGCTCTGGCAAAAAGCTGACCGAGTGTTGGTGGTTGATGTTTCTGAGGAAACACAACTCCAGCGCACGATGCAGCGCGATAATGTGTCAGAAGCACATGCAAAACAGATCCTAGCCGCCCAGGTCACGCGTGAACAGCGCCTCGCCGTGGCGGACGACGTTATTGATAACAACGGCGCACCAGATGCCATCGCATTGGATGTAGCCCGCCTGCACGACAGCTATCTGAAGCTGGCTTGTCAGGCCGATTCACAGGAAAAATCGTAATGCACACCCACGTCCTCTTTGAACATCCCCTGAATGAGAAAATGCGCACCTGGTTACGCATTGAGTTTCTGGTTCAGCAACTGAATTGCAACCTGCCGGTACGCGATCACGCCAGCGCATTGCATTTTTTTAGAAATATTGGGGACTTACTGGATGTGTTCGAACGCGGTGAAGTTCGTACAGATTTACTCAAAGAGCTGGAACGCCAGCAGCGCAAACTGAAGCAGTGGGATGAAGTGCCCGGCGTCGATAAAAATCGCATTGAATCCCTGCGCCAACAGCTGAAAAACAGCAGCAGCATTCTCATGGCTGCACCGCGCGTTGGCCAGTTACTGCGCGAAGACAAACTGATTGCTCTGGTGCGCCAGCGTCTGAGCATTCCCGGTGGCTGCTGTAGCTTTGATTTACCGACGCTGCACATCTGGCTGCATGCCCCACAGTCGAAGCGCGACGCGCAGGTAACGCATTGGCTGGAAAGCCTTGAGCCGATGAATCAGGCGCTGACGCTGATTGTCGATCTGATCCGTAATTCCGCGGCGTTCCGTAAGCAAACCAGCCTGAATGGTTTCTTCCAGGATAACGGCGAAGACGCCGATCTTCTGCGTCTCCAGCTGGTGCTTGACGATCAGCTGTATCCGCAAATCTCCGGCCACAAGAGCCGTTTTGCCATCCGTTTCCTGCCTCTGGACAGCGAAAATGGCACTGTTCCAGAACGTCTGGATTTCGAACTGGCATGTTGTTAAGGAATCATCATGAGCGACGTGATTAACGTAAACTGCCCCACCTGTGGCAAGAGCATCATCTGGGGCGAACAGAGTCCGTTCCGCCCCTTCTGTTGCAAACGCTGCCAACTGATCGATTTAGGTGAGTGGGCCGCTGAAGAGAAGCGGATCCCGAGCAGCGGCGATTTGTCTGAAAGCGACGACTGGAGCGAAGAGCAGATTTAAGCCTGCGCGATCAGTTTGGCGATAACCGGTTCGTTGGCAGGTGGAAACTCTTCTGCCAACAGATCTTTCTGTGCGACCCAGCGTCCCGGTTGACCTTCTTTCCCCCAAGGCTCGCCCTGCCAGCTATCCACCAGCCAGAACCACAGCGTGATATGCCGGTCCGGAAATTCAAACTCCAGCTTATCAAACAGCATTGCAGATTCCGGCAAGATCCCCACTTCTTCGAATAACTCTCGCGCCAGTGCCAGCTCCGGGCTTTCACCTTCTTCAATCTTCCCCCCCGGGAACTCCCACATGTTTGCCATATGCGCATCGGCGGCACGCTGGGTGATAAAGATTTCGCCCGCGGCGTTACGCAGGATCCCGGTTGAAATTTGCAGTTTTTTCATTGTCTTCATTCCATAAAAAAGGCGCTGTCACCAGCGCCTTTGTTTCGCAGATCTGAGTGTTTAGCAGAGCTTAGTTGATACGACCATGGCACTGCTTATATTTTTTACCTGAACCGCACGGACACGGATCGTTGCGACCGACTTTACGCTCGCCGGTTTGGGCAGCCAGCTCTTCGGAGACAGCGGTGTTGTCATCAGCATGGCTAAGCTGCTGCATCTGTGCCAGACGCTCAGCTTCTTCGCGGCGCTGTTCTTCCATCGCTTCGACTTCTTCCGGCATGCGCACCTGCACTTTGCACAGGGTGCTGATCACTTCATATTTCAGTGTTTCGAGCATAGCCGCAAACATGGAGAACGATTCGCGCTTGTACTCCTGTTTAGGATCTTTCTGCGCATAACCACGCAGATGGATACCCTGACGCAGGTAGTCCATCGCTGCCAGGTGCTCTTTCCACAAGGAGTCGAGTGTCTGCAGCATTACGCCTTTCTCGAAGTGGCGCATCATTTCGGTGCCAACCACTTCTTCTTTACGCTGATAGACTTCGATTCCACTCTGCAGAATACGCTCACGCAGTGTTTCTTCGTGCAGATCCGGCTCTTTATCCAGCCACTCTTTGATTGGCATTTCGAGGTCGAAATCGTTTTTCAGGCGTTCCTGAAGGCCCTCAACATCCCACATTTCTTCCAGAGACTGTGGTGGAATGTGCGCGTCAATGGTGGTTTTGAACACGTCTTCACGGATGCTGGCGATGGTTTCGCTCACATCGGACACGTCCAGCAGTTCGTTACGCTGGGAGTAGATCGCACGACGCTGATCGTTCGCCACATCATCATATTCCAGCAGCTGCTTACGAATATCGAAGTTACGGCTTTCCACTTTACGCTGTGCGTTAGCAATTGCTTTGGTCACCCACGGGTGCTCAATCGCTTCGCCAGGTTTCATACCCAGCTTACGCATCATACCGGAAACGCGATCGGAGGCGAAAATACGCATCAGGGCATCTTCCATCGACAGGTAGAAGCGGGAAGAACCGGCATCGCCCTGACGACCTGCACGACCACGCAGCTGGTTATCGATACGGCGAGATTCGTGACGCTCAGTACCAATGATATGCAGACCGCCGGATGCCAGAACAGCATCGTGACGTACCTGCCAGTCCGCTTTAATCTGGGCTACCTTCTCAGGCGTTGGCTCTTCCAGAGCGGCAACTTCTTCCTGCCAGCTACCGCCCAGCACGATATCCGTACCACGGCCCGCCATGTTGGTTGCGATGGTCACTGACGCCGGATAACCCGCTTGAGCAACAATGCCTGCTTCGTTAGCGTGGAATTTGGCGTTCAGAACGTTGTGCTTGATACCCGCTTTGGTCAGCTCGTTTGAAACCACTTCGGATTTCTCGATGGAGATGGTCCCCACCAGTACTGGCTGGCCGTTAGCTGTACGCTCTTTAATGTCTTCGATAATCGCGCCGATTTTGTCCAGCTCGGTCATGTAGACCAGGTCCGGCATATCTTTACGAATCATTGGACGGTTGGTCGGCACTACGATGGTGTCGAGTTTATAGATGGAGCTGAACTCGAACGCTTCGGTATCCGCAGTACCTGTCATACCCGCCAGCTTCTCATACAGACGGAAGTAGTTCTGGAAGGTAATGGAAGCCAGCGTCTGGTTTTCGTTCTGAATGTCCACGCCTTCTTTGGCTTCAACCGCCTGATGCAGACCGTCAGACCAGCGACGACCCTGCATGGTACGACCGGTGTGCTCATCGACGATGATCACTTCACCATCTTTCACGATGTAGTCGACGTCACGGGTGAACAGCACGTGGGCACGCAGTGCGGCAGTTACGTGGTGCATTAGCATGATGTTGGTTGGAGAGTACAGGGACTCACCTTCTTCCATAATGCCTTCTCTCACCAGCAGTTCTTCAACCAGCACCAGACCACGTTCGGTGATGTTAACCTGACGCGATTTCTCATCCACGGAGAAGTGACCTTCACCCTGGAAGGTGTCGGAGTCTTCTTTTTCCTGACGGATCAAATGCGGGATAATTTTGTTTACCTGCTTGTACATCTCGGAGCTGTCTTCAGCCGGGCCGGAGATGATAAGCGGGGTACGTGCTTCATCGATGAGGATTGAATCCACTTCATCGACCAATGCGTAATGCAGTTTACGCTGAACGCGTTCATCAGGGCTGAATGCCATGTTATCGCGCAGGTAGTCGAAACCGTATTCGTTGTTGGTACCGTAGGTGATGTCGGCGGCGTACGCTTCACGCTTCGCTGGAGCGGGCATACCGGACATGTTTACCGCAACGCTCATCCCCAGGAACTCAAACAGCGGACGGTTGTTTTCAGCATCACGCTGTGCCAGATAGTCGTTGACGGTGACCACGTGAACGCCTTTACCTGACAGGGCATTGACGTACGCAGGCAGCGTTGCAGTCAGGGTTTTACCTTCACCTGTACGCATTTCCGCGATGCAGCGGTCATTCAGAACCATACCGCCGAGCAGCTGTACGTCAAAGTGACGCATGCCGAAAACACGTTTACTGGCTTCACGGACAACCGCGAAAGCTTCTGGGATCAGGCTTTCTACGGTTGCGCCTTTTTCCAGGCGCTCACGGAATTCGTTGGTTTTTGCTTTCAGCTCGTCATCAGAGAGCTTTTCCAGCGCAGGTTCCATGGCATTGATTTGTACAACGGTTTTGCGCATACGACGCAGTGTACGATCGTTACGGCTACCGAAAACTTTGGTCAATAAATTAAGCATAATTAAAATCTCAATCGCCCCGCCATGCGGAGTCTTAGTCATTAGTTGAAGTTTATTTTTTTCAGCTAAGGCGTTGAGGTCCGGCGCGGATGCCGTGTACCTGGCTTACCCAGGCGCTGACAGAAAAAGCTTGATGTGAAATGGGATCAGCGCTGTATGCCACTGAGCGTACGATAACCGGCTGCTGGCTTTCGCGCATCAGCAGTGCGCTGAGCGTATCCAGCAGGGCCAGGTGATGTACTTCGAGTGGCGCAGACGCTTCTGCGACCGGCAGCGCCTGTGGCGCCATCGCGAAGGAAAGATGACGAATGACCGTTCGGATGGCGTGCTGATGCCAGTAATCGACGGTAAACGTTGGACGACGGTTGCCTTCCAGTAACGCCAGATGGGTGAAACTGACTTTGGTGGTAGCCGTGTGGCTACTGGCGGTTTTGGTCGGGGGCGTGGATTCTGCGGCATTGGCAATCGCAGGCAGGCCGAATCCTGCCGCGACCATCCCCAACAGGAGATGCGGCCAGAAATATCGTCTGCCAAACTGTCGCCAGCGCGTCAGTATTCCGTTCACTTACCTTTTCACCTTGATTGCCAGGCAACCCTTCAAAATTTTTAAGCGTTCAGATAGTACCATTAATGGCTCAAGCCAGCAGCACGAATGAGGGCAATCCACGCGGAAATGTGCTCAGGAAAGCAGCGATCGCACACGTCAGGCAAGTGAGAAACAGGAAGAATTGAAGAATGAGGGATTTTCAGAAACTAAAAAGAAAAAACGACTGGCTCCCTGGACGGAGAGAGTACCAGGTTACCAGTCGAATTTACAGTTTGGTGTCAGGCTTACGCCAGAACCAATGACGGGGCTTTAAATGCCAGTGGCAGTTCAGCGTCGTCTTCGAAGGTCACAAACTCCCAGGCTTCCTGTTTGGCCAGGACTGCCTGCAGCAGTTTATTATTCAGTGCGTGACCTGATTTGTACGCGGTGAATGCACCGATGATATTGTGACCACACATAAAGAGGTCACCGATAGCATCCAGCATTTTGTGGCGTACAAATTCATCTTCAAAGCGCAAACCGTCTTCGTTCAGTACGCGATAATCGTCAACAACGATGGCACAATCGAAGCTGCCGCCCAGGCACAAACCACGGGACTGCAGATATTCGATATCACGCATGAAACCAAAAGTACGTGCTCGGCTAATCTGACGCATGAACGCATCCGCAGAGAAGTTCATAGCATAACGCTGGTTGCTGCCGTCAATCGCCGGATGGTTAAAGTCGATGGTGAAATCCAACGAGAAACCATTGAACGGTTTGAATTCAGCCCATTTGTCGCCGTCTTCTACGCGAACCGTATCTTTAATGCGCACAAATTTCTTCGCACAGTTCAGTTCATCAATGCCTGCGTCGAGCAGCAGATAAACGAACGGGGCAGCGCTACCATCCATAATCGGGATTTCCGGCGCATCGACTTCAATCATGATGTTGTCGATACCCAGACCCGCCAGGGCGGCATTTAAGTGCTCAACCGTTGAAATCCGCACGTCATGCTCGTTGACAAGGCAAGTACAGAGCATGGTATCACGCACAGATTTGGCATCTGCCGGAAAATCAACCGGTGGATTCAAGTCGGTGCGACGATAGATGACCCCGGTATTTGCCGGCGCAGGGCGCAGCGTCAGTGTGACCTTCTTGCCAGTATGTAAACCGACACCAGTCGCCTGAACGATACGTTTAAGAGTCCTTTGTTTGATCATCGTATAATCTCGCCAAATTACTTATCCAACCGAAGTGTACTATACATTCGGCAGGCCAGTTTAGCACAAAGAGCGCAGATTCCCAAATTCCAGCTAATTCTTAATCAGCTTGCTTGCGCAGGAATGCGGGGATATCCAGATAATCCGGTTCTTTGGTGGTCTGCGGCGTATTGTCGTTTACCACTTTAGCGGCCGGTTTCTGCTCCTGAGTCAGCGGCGCCATACCGTGCTGCTGGTAGCGATCCATCACCGGCTGCTGCTGCTGTTTGTTCGTTACCAGGGTAATTTCAGGACGCTTGTCCATACCGATACCGGTAGCAACGACGGTCACGCGCAGTTCGTCGTTCATATCCGGATCCAGGGAAGTACCGATAACCACGGTCGCGTTATCCGATGCAAACGCACGGATGGTGTTACCCACGGTTTCGAACTCATCCAGACGCAGGTCGAAGCCAGCGGTGATGTTAACCAGCACGCCGCGCGCACCTGACAGGTCGATGTCTTCCAGCAATGGAGAAGAGATAGCCATTTCAGCCGCTTCTTCCGCACGATCTTCACCGCTTGCCAGGCCAGATCCCATCATTGCATAGCCCATTTCGGACATTACAGTGCGCACGTCAGCAAAGTCGACGTTCATCAGACCCGGACGGGTAATCAGTTCAGCGATACCCTGAACAGCGCCTTTCAGTACGTCGTTGGCTGCGCCAAATGCGTCCAGCAGGGAAATGCCACGACCCAGCACTTTCAGCAGCTTGTCGTTAGGAATGGTAATCAGAGAGTCCACATGTTTGGACAGCTCGGCGATACCCTGCTCCGCAAACGCCATACGCTTTTTGCCTTCAAAATTGAATGGCTTAGTCACGACAGCAACGGTCAGAATACCTAAATCTTTGGCAACTTCAGCGACAACAGGTGCAGCACCCGTACCGGTACCGCCGCCCATGCCAGCTGCGATAAACACCATGTCAGCGCCATCAAGGGCTGCACGCAGTGCTTCACGGTCTTCGTCTGCCGCATTGCGACCGACTTCCGGATTTGCGCCAGCACCCAGACCTTTGGTAATCCCATTACCAATCTGAATCGTCTGGCCGACAGCCGTTTTACGTAACGCCTGAGCGTCAGTGTTCACTGCGAAGAATTCAACACCCTCAATGCGCTCGCGCACCATGTGTTCGACGGCGTTGCCACCGCCACCACCGACGCCGATGACTTTAATCACCGCGTCGTTGGTCAGTTCCATAGGTTCAAACATAGTTTCTCTCCGTTTTGTGCCTGTCGCCTGAGAGCGCTAATTTTCGGCGCTCTCTTAAAAAATTAAAACTCTTTTCGCAGCCAGGTATTGATTCGTTTGATCCACGAACTCACTGCGACACGTTTTTCCACTTCAGCTTCACCACTCAGATGTGACTCTTTTCCGTAGTGCAGCAGGCCCACAGCCGTTGAATAGTACGGCTCCTGAGCATAATCCGTCAGTCCGGTAATGTTCAGCGGTGCACCAATGCGCACCTGCGTATGGAACACGCGCTGAGCGCAGGCCGCCAGGCCTTCAATTTGCGCCGCGCCACCGGTCAGAACAATCCCTGCGGCCAGATGGTGTTTGACACCTTGCTGGCGCAGCTGTTCCTGCAACTGCAAAATCTCTTCGTTCACCAGGTTGAGCAGCTCGGTATAACGCGGCTCAATGACCTCTGCCAGCGTCTGGCGCTGCAGGCTACGCGGTGGACGACCACCTACGCTTGGCACTTCTACGCTCTCATCTTTACCGACAATAGAGCCCAGTGCGCAACCGTGGCGAACTTTAATCGCTTCGGCATCGCTCGGTGGCGTACCAAAGGCGTAAGCGATGTCGCTGGTCACCACGTTCCCGGCATACGGGATAACTTTAGTGTGACGCAGCGCACCGCCGGTATAGACGGCGATATCCATTGTACCACCACCGACATCAACCACGCAGACGCCCAGCTCACGTTCATCTTCCGTCAGGACGGAATAGCTCGACGCCAGACCAGCAAAAATAAGTTGGTCCACTTTCAGACCACAACGTTCCACGGCTTTGACAATGTTTTTCGCCATATCGTTGTGACATGTGATCAAGTGCACTTTTGCCTGCATACGTACGCCGGACAAGCCTACCGGGTTTTTGATCCCTTCCTGGTAGTCGATGGCGTACTCTTGCGGAATCACATGCAGAACACGGTGTTCATCGCGTACGCGTACGGACTTCGCCGTATGCACCACGTTCTCAACGTCTTCCTGCGTCACTTCTTCTTCAGAAATCGGCACCATCCCGATTTCATTTTGACAGCTAATATGTTTGCCTGAAAGCGCCAGATACACTGAAGAAATCTGGCAATCAGCCATTAATTCCGCCTGGTCAATGGCGCGCTGTACGCATTTCACCACGGATTCCAGGTCGTTCACACCGCCTTTGTCCATACCCCGGGATGGGCAGCTGCCCACACCAATGATATTCACCATTCCGTCGGGCAGAACTTCCCCTACCAAAGCGGCTACCTTCGCGGTACCAATTTCCAGTCCTACTACCAGTTTTCTGTCCGTCGCTTTGATCATTGTTGCTCTGCCTGTGCCTGATTTTGTTGTTGATGTGTATCCTCTACGGGAGCGGGCTGCCACCCTACTGCCGCGCCTGAGTCATAACGCAAATCAACGTAGCTAATCCGTTTGCCATCGGTTTGCGCCTGCTGCTGAAGAACAGGATAGAGTTCTATAAAGCGCTCAAGCCGTTTCATCGTATCGCCGCGCCCCAGGTCCAGCTTGATGTCGTTATTCAACGTCAGCTGCCAGGAGCGGCGTGCGGTCATCGCCGCCACTTTCAACGTAAACTTATCTTTCGCCAGCATCTGCCCCATATCGCGATAGCCTTGCAGCACTTCGTTCTCGCTACCTTCCGGGCCATACAACATAGGCAGATTCTGCTTACTGGTGCGCTCGGCCGGTACGCTAAACGCGTTACCGTCGTTGTCCACCATATGCTGATCATTCCAGCGCGCAATCGGCACATATTCAACCAGATGAATCTTCAATTCGTCTGGCCACTGCTTACGAACGCTTGCCTGCTTAATCCACGGCAGGCGTTCGATCTGACTCTGAATGATATTCACGTCCTGAGTCATAAACGTGCCCGGCGAACCGAGCGCCAAAATGGCCTGGCGAATATCATCATTACGCGTGTAGTGACGTTCCCCGGTCACTACCAGCCTGGATAACGGCAGACGCTGCGCATCTTCCATCCAGTTCAGTACCATCCAGCCGCTCATCAACACGGTGAATAATACCGCGAGCAGGAACATCATCCCTGCAAGACGCGTTCCATTATTTCTGCGTGAAGAAGCGATGTCGTCCTCTTCTTCTTCACGGTTCCGTGTGTTCAGTGCTGCCTGCGACATATCAACCCGCCAGGTCCAAAATACGTACCACCAACTGCGAGAAGCTCATGCCGGCCTGACGTGCCGCCATCGGCACCAGACTGTGGCTGGTCATGCCTGGGGAGGTGTTAGCCTCCAACAGATAAAGCTGACCATCGCTGTCCTGCATTACATCAATGCGTCCCCAACCTGAACACCCGAGAATGTTCCAGGCTTTGAGCACCAGGGCCTGAATTTCTTGCTCACGCGCCGAATCTTCATAACCAGGGCAGAAATACTGCGTCTCGTCAGAGAGATACTTCGCCTCATAATCATAGAAGACTCCGGCCGGTTGGATGCGAACCGACGGTAAAATTTCTTCACCGAGTACTGCGACGGTAAATTCCGGCCCGCTTAACCATTTTTCGATCAGAACTTCTTCATCGTGCTGAAAAGCCAGCGTTAAGGCATCGTGAAGTGCACTACTTTCGTCCACCTTCGACATTCCGACGCTGGAACCTTCCCGGCTAGGCTTCACAATCAGCGGCAAACCGAGTGCGGCAATGCGCTGTTTTTCGTCCTGTGACAGGCCCTGCGCGAACTGAGTACGCGTCAACGCGACCCAGGGTGCCACCGGAAGACCTGCGCCCTGCCAGAGCAATTTACTGCGCAGTTTGTCCATCGAAAGTGCAGAAGCCATCACGCCACTGCCGGTGTAAGGCAGGCCTGTCAGCTCCAGTAAGCCTTGCAACGTACCATCTTCCCCACCGCGTCCGTGAAGTGCAATAAACGCTTTCTTAAAACCCAGGTTTTTCAGCTGAGTGATATCTGCGTCACGCGGATCGACCGCATGTGCATCAATACCCGCTTCGCGCAGACCCGCCAGCACAGCCGCGCCGGAATTCAGTGAAACCTCACGCTCAGCGGAGGTTCCCCCGAGGAGGACAGCGATTCTATCAGCCATGGCGCTCTTCCTCCTGAGTTTGCGGCTTGAGTTTGATTTCAGCTAAGTTACGCGCGATTTTGCCAATGTTTCCCGCGCCCTGTATCAAAATCAAGTCGTTACCGGTTAGAACCGGCGCCAAAATCTCAGCGACTTTCGCCGGGTCTGACACCAGAATAGGGTCCACTTTACCGCGACCACGAATGGTACGGCACAGAGAACGGCTATCCGCTCCCGGAATCGGCGCTTCGCCCGCTGCGTAAACTTCCAGCATCAGCAACGCATCAACTTCCGTCAGTACGTTGGCAAAATCGTCATACAGATCGCGCGTACGCGTATAACGATGTGGCTGGAACACCATAACCAGATTTTTATCCGGCCAACCCGCGCGAGCCGCTTTAATGGTTGCATCCACTTCCGTTGGGTGATGACCGTAGTCGTCCACCAGCATAGCGGTACCGCTTTTACCGTTAACGCCTTCCAGCGGATACTCGCCAAGGAAATCGAAACGACGGCCAGTACCCTGGAAGCTTTCCAGCGCGCGCAGAATGGCTTCGTCTTCGATGCCTTCTTCTGTGGCGACCGCCACCGCTGCTGCCGCATTCAGGGCGTTGTGACGACCCGGTGCGTTCAATGTTACGCGCAGCGGCGCGTTATCATGACGAATCAGAGTAAAGTGCCCCTGCGCGCCAATCTGTTTGTAATCTTCGACGCGCACGTCGGCGTCGTCACTAAAACCATACGTTGTAATCTGACGACCAACGCGCGGCAGAAGCTCGCGGATAACCGGGTCATCAACGCACATCACCGCACGTCCATAAAACGGCAGGTTATGCAGGAAATTAATAAACGTCTGCTTTAAATTTTCGAAATCGCCCTGATACGTGTCCATATGGTCGGCTTCGATATTGGTGACAATCGACACCATTGGCTGCAAATGCAGGAACGATGCATCGCTTTCATCCGCTTCCGCAATCAGGTAACGGCTGTGACCCAGGCGCGCATGCACACCCGCAGCTTTAACCAGGCCACCGTTGACGAAAGTCGGATCCAGACCGGCTTCGGCGTAAATGCTCGACACCATCGCGGTGGTCGTGGTTTTACCGTGCGTCCCGGCAACGGCAATGCCGTGGCGAAAACGCATCAGTTCGGCCAGCATCTCTGCGCGGCGAATAACGGGAATACGCGCTTCATGCGCCGCAACGATTTCCGGGTTATCCGCAGAAATTGCCGTTGAAACCACCACCACGCTCGCATCGCGCACGTTTTCAGGACGGTGATTGAAATAAATCGTGGCACCCAGCGCCGTCAGCTGCTGAGTCACCGGGTTCGGCGCGAGGTCCGAACCACTGATCTGATACCCTTCGTTAGCCAACACTTCGGCAATACCGCCCATGCCAGCACCGCCGATGCCAACAAAGTGAATGTGCCGGACGCGACGCATCTCGGGCACAATGGAACGCAGTTTCGCCAGTTGTTGTGTATTCATTCTCTAAACGCCATCGACTACTTAAAAATTCGTGCAGCGCAAAAGGCGCTGCGATGATTAAGCCTGAGCTGCCAGGCTGACTGCTTGCGCTACACGCTCGGTAGCATCCGGGATGGCGGCGGCACGTGCGCGCTCGGCCATCTCCAGCAATGTCTTTCTGTCCCAGCCCGCAAGGGTGCTGGCAACGGCATCCGCGGTAAATTGCGGCTGCTCAAAAATCTTCGCGGCGCCTGCTTTTTCCAATGGCAGCGCATTCCAGTACTGCTGTCGGTCTTTATGCTGGAACGGTACAAAAATCGCGGGCAGCCCGGCGGCGGCAATTTCGCTTACCGTCAGCGCGCCGGAGCGGCAAACCACGACATCGGCCCAGGCGTAAGCTTTGGCCATATCGTCAATAAATTCAGTGACCTTGTGCTGCGGCTGACCGGCATCGGCGTACGCCTGCTCCACGGTCTGCTGCCCACCCTTGCCACTCTGATGCCAGATGGTTACGCTATCGCCCAGCTTTTCGGCGACCTGCGGCATCGTCAGATTCAATACGCGAGCGCCCTGAGAGCCCCCAACGACCAGTACGCGAATTTCGCCTTCACGCCCGGCCAGACGCTGTTCCGGCAGCGGAAGTGCCAGCACGTCAGTGCGTACCGGGTTGCCTACCACTTCGGCGTTCGGGAATGCCCCCGGAAACGCCTGCATCACGGTTTTGGCAATTTTCGACAACCATTTGTTGGTCAGTCCGGCAATGCCGTTTTGCTCATGCAGCACCACAGGAATTCCCAGCGACCACGCCGCCAGGCCACCCGGACCTGAGACATATCCACCCATTCCAAGCACCACATCTGGCTGAAAACGCTGCATAATTGCGCGCGCCTGACGCCAGGCGTTGAAGATACGTATCGGCGCAAAAAGCATTGCCTTGAGACCTTTTCCGCGCAAACCGGAGATCTCAATGAAATCAATGTCGATCCCGTGTTTCGGCACTAAGTCCGCTTCCATACGATCGGCGGTACCGAGCCAGCGAATCTGCCAGCCCTGATCCATCAGATGGTGCGCAACGGCCAGCCCAGGGAACACGTGTCCACCGGTACCACCCGCCATCACCATCAACCGCTTAGCCTGACCACTCATCGAACACCCCGTGTAAACGCCTGCGCTTTTTCCAGACGCGTTTCATAATCAATGCGTAACAAGAACATGATGGCCGTCGACATAATCAGCAGACTGGAACCACCGTAACTGATGAGCGGCAGCGTCAGACCTTTGGTTGGCAACATACCCGCTGCCGCACCGACGTTAACTAACGCCTGGAAGCTGAACCACACACCAATCGAACACGCCAGGAAACCTGAGAAACGCTGGTCCATCTCCAGCGCCTTGCGGCCAATGGACATGGCGCGGAAAGCGACGAAGAATACCATTAAAAGAGCAAGGACCACACCGATATAGCCCAGTTCTTCGCCGATGATGGCGAAGATGAAGTCGGTGTGCGCTTCCGGTAAATACTCGAGTTTCTGTACCGAGTTGCCGAGGCCCTGCCCCCACATCTCACCGCGGCCAAAGGCCATCAGGGATTGGGTCAGCTGGTAACCGCTGCCAAACGGATCTTCCCATGGGTTCCAGAAGGAAGTAACGCGGCGAATACGGTACGGCTCGGCAAGGATCAGCAGGACAACCGCCGACATTCCCATACCGATAATTGCAATGAACTGCCAGAGCTTAGCCCCGGCGAGGAACAGCATCGCCAGGGTCGTCACGAACAGCACCACCACGGTACCGAGGTCCGGCTGTGCCAGCAGTAAGATCGCCAGCACGAATATCACGCCCATCGGTTTTAAGAAGCCGCGCAGGTTGTTTCGCACCTCATCGCCTTTACGCACCAGGTAGTTAGCGATGTAGCAGAACAGCGACAGCTTGGTAAATTCCGCAGGCTGAATACGCAGCGGGCCAAAGGCAATCCAGCGCGATGCACCGTTAACCGAGCTGCCGACAACCAGTACAATCAACAGCATCGCGATCGCCGTTATCAGCATTGCGGTGCTGTGGCGCTGCCAAAATGCCATCGGCAAACGCAGCGTGACCAGGCCCAGACAGAACGCCAGGACGATGTACAAACCGTCTCGTTTAGCGAACAGGAACGGATCGTTCGCCAGACGCTGGCCCACAGGCATTGACGCTGAGGTCACCATAATAAAACCGACGGCTGCCAGGCCCAGGGTCAGCCACAGCAGCATGCGATCGTACATGACCAGACTGTCGGTATCCTGCTGCCGGGAGCCCATCACCCAACCTTTTAATGCCGCAAACAGCCATACCAGGATTCCGGATCCCGGCATATGGGGCATTCTCAGGCGTGGGAAAGATAAACGCATTAACCAAGCTCCTTCGCCAGGCGGGTAAATACATCTCCGCGCTGTTCAAAATTCTTAAACTGATCAAGGCTGGCACAGGCCGGAGAGAGCAGGACCATGTCGCCGTGTTTCAGTTGCGGAGCAATCAGACGTATTGCTTCTTCCATTGTTTCGGTACGAACGGCGGCGTCAGGACGCAGTTCCGCCAGCGCATCACCATCGCGACCAAAGCACCACAGACGCACGTTGTCGCCTTTCAGCCAGGTCTTCAGCGGGGAGAAATCGGCAGATTTACCGTCGCCGCCCAGCAGCAGATGCAGCGTGCCATCAACATGTAAGCCGTTTAGCGCAGCTTCGGTGCTGCCGACGTTGGTCGCTTTCGAATCGTTAATCCAGCGCACGCCGTTATGCTCCAGCGCTAACTGGAAACGGTGCGCCAGACCGGTAAACGTGGTCAGCGCTTTCAGGCTGCTGGCACGGGGCAAACCAGCGGCATCCGCCAGAGCCAGCGCCGCCAGGGCGTTACTGTAGTTGTGCTGACCCGTCAGTTTCATCTCGCGAACGTTCAGGACTTTCTCGCCTTTTACGCGCAGCCAGGTTTCGCCCTGCTGGCGGTTGAGGTGGTAGTCACCCATATTGACGCCAAAACTGACGCAGCGCGCATCGGCGCCGCGAACCGGCATGGTCAGCGCATCATCGGCGTTCACCACACAGGTTTTTGCATTTTCATAAACCCGCAGTTTGGCGGCGCGATACTGCTGCAGGCCAAACGGATAGCGATCCATATGATCTTCGGTAACGTTGAGGATCGTCGCGGCCACAGCTTTCAGGCTGGAGGTCGTTTCCAGTTGGAAGCTGGAAAGCTCAAGCACGTACAGTTCGCGCGAAACGTCCAGCAGCATTAACGCTGGCAGGCCGATGTTGCCGCCCACGCCGACGTTCACACCCGCAGCTTTCGCCATTTCACCCACCAATGTGGTGACGGTGCTTTTACCGTTCGAACCCGTAATGGCAATAACCGGTGCCTGCGCTTCACGGCAGAACAGTTCGATGTCACCCACGATTTCGACGCCCGCATCAGCAGCCGCGCTCAACGATGGATGAGCCAGAGCCATACCAGGACTGGCGACAATCAAATCCGCCGCCAGCAGCCAATCATCATTCAGGCCACCGACAAAACGCTCGACGTCTTCTGGCAGCTTATCCAGACCAGGAGGCGTCACACGGGTGTCCATCACGCGCGGGGTCACGCCCTGCGCGAGGAAGAAATCGACGCAGGAAAGCCCGGTCATTCCCAGACCGATGATGACAACGTTTTTATCCTGGTAATCAGTCATCATTAACGTACCTTCAGCGTTGCCAGGCCAATCAGGACCAGCATCAGCGAGATAATCCAGAATCGCACAATCACGCGCGGTTCCGGCCAGCCTTTCAGTTCATAGTGGTGATGAATTGGCGCCATACGGAAGATGCGCTGACCGCGCAGCTTGAAGGAGCCGACCTGCAAAATGACCGACAGGGTTTCAACCACAAACACACCGCCCATGATTAACAGCAGGAATTCCTGACGCAGCAGCACGGCGATAATGCCGAGCGCGCCGCCCAGCGCCAGAGAGCCCACGTCGCCCATGAAAACCTGAGCCGGATAGGTGTTGAACCATAAGAAACCTAAACCGGCCCCGACGATCGCTGTACAGACGATCACCAGTTCCCCGGCATGGCGTAAATACGGAATGTGCAGATAGTTGGCAAAGTTCATGTTACCGGTAGCCCATGCCACCAGTGCGAAGCCCGCCGCCACGAAGACCGTTGGCATAATCGCCAGGCCGTCGAGGCCGTCCGTCAGGTTTACCGCGTTGCCGGTGCCGACAATCACGAAATAGGCCAGCACGATGTAGAAAATGCCGAGCTGCGGCATGACGTCTTTGAAGAACGGCACAACCAGCTCGGTGGCTGGCGTATCTTTTCCGACCATGTACAGCGCGAAGGCCACGCCCAGCGCAATCACCGACATCCAGAAGTATTTCCAGCGGGCAATCAGGCCTTTGGTGTCTTTACGCACTACTTTGCGGTAGTCATCGACGAAGCCGATGATGCCGTAACCCACCAGCACCACCAGCACGCACCAGACGTACGGGTTAGAGGGGTAAGCCCACAGCAGAACAGACACCACAATTGCGGTCAGGATCATGATCCCGCCCATGGTCGGCGTGCCGCGTTTACTGAAATGCGACTCCGGGCCGTCGTTACGTACGACCTGGCCAAACGCTAATTTTTGCAGACGGGCAATCATACGCGGGCCCATCCACAGGGAGATGAACAGCGCGGTCAGCAGGCTGACGATGGCGCGAAACGTCAGATAGGAAAAGACGTTAAAGCCTGAGTAATATTTGACCAAATGTTCGGCCAGCCAAACTAACATGTTCCGTTCTCCTGTAGAGCGCGAACCACCTCTTCCATGGCAGCGCTACGTGAACCTTTCACTAAAATGGTAATAATCTGATGCTCTTCGATAAGCGTTTTCAGACGTGAAATCGCTGCTGGCTTGTCGGCAAAATGCTCGCCAACGCCGCTGGCATCGCTAATCGTTTTACTGAGGGTGCCGACGCTGATAACGCAGTCGATGCCCGCCGCTTTCGCCGCTTCACCCACCTGGTTATGGCAGGCTTCGCTTTCGTCGCCGAGCTCCGCCATGTCGCCCACGACCATCACGCGGAAGCCGGGCATTTCAGAAAGCACCTGCGCCGCTGCGGTCATTGAACCGACGTTGGCATTGTAGGAGTCATCAAGCAGAAGCTGGTTTTCGGCCAGTTCAATCGGGAACAGACGGCCCGGCACGGCTTTCAGGGTGGCGAGACCGGCCTTCACTGCCGCTAAATCAGCACCGACCGCCATCGTCAGCGCCGCTGCGGCCAGCGCATTGGCGATGTTGTGACGGCCTGGCAGCGGCAGCAGCACCTCGACGTTGCCGACCGGAGTCTGCAGCGTGAATTCGGTGCCGTGGCTGGTGACGTGAATGTTGTTAGCGGTGAAATCACTGTTCGCCGCATTCGGCGAGAAGCGCCACACCTTACGATCGCCAATCACGCTCTGCCAGTTCAGCCAGTCGTTATTGTCGGCGTTCATAATCGCGATGCCGTTCAGCGGCAGGCCGCTGTAGATTTCACCTTTCGCTTTGGCAACACCCGCCAGCGAGCCGAAGCCTTCCAGATGCGCCGCCGCCAGGTTATTCACCAGTGCGGCTTCCGGACGCGTCAGGTCGACGGTCCAGGCAATTTCGCCCTGATGGTTCGCGCCTAATTCAATCACCGCGAATTCGTGTTCCTGGGTCAGACGCAGCAGCGTCATTGGCACGCCGATGTCATTATTCAGATTGCCTGCGGTGTACAGCGTGTTGCCACACTGGCTGAGAATGGATGCCGCCATCTCTTTCACCGAGGTTTTACCGGAAGAACCGGTTAATGCGACAACGCGCGTTGGCACCTGCTGACGCACCCAGGCTGCCAGCTCGCCAAACGCCAGGTGGGTGTCTTTCACCACCACCTGCGGTAAATCACAGTCCAGTTTACGGCTCACCAGCAGTGCACCTGCGCCAGCGGCTTTGGCCTGTTCGGCAAAATCGTGGGCATCGAAACGCTCACCTTTGAGGGCCACAAACAGGCAGCCCGCAGTGATTTTGCGGGTGTCCGTGGTCACGGCATCAATCGTGGTGTCCTGGCCCATCAGCTCGCCGTTGAGGATCTCAGCGATTTGGCTCAGTGGAAGGCTAATCATGCGACGACTCCCAGCAGACGCGCCGCGGTGACGCGGTCGGAATAGTCGAGACGGCGATTGCCCACGATTTGGTAGTCTTCGTGACCTTTACCGGCCAGCAGCACGACATCGTTCTCTTTGGCCTGCATGATGGTGGCAGTCACGGCTTCCGCACGGCCTTCCATCACTTTCGCCCGGCCTGCATCGAGCATTCCGGTGAGAATATCGTTGATGATGGCGCGCGGCTCTTCGGTTCGGGGGTTGTCGTCCGTTACCACGGCGATATCCGCGAACTGTTCAGCAATGGCACCCATCAGCGGGCGCTTGCCTTTGTCGCGATCGCCACCGCAGCCAAATACGCACCACAGCGTACCGGTGCAATGCAGTCGTGCGGCTTCGAGCGCTTTTTCCAGAGCATCCGGCGTGTGGGCATAATCCACCACTACGGTCGGTTTTCCTGGCGCGCTGAACACTTCCATACGACCGCAAACCGGTTGCAAACGCGCCGCAGATTTCAGCAGGTCGGCCAGCGGATAATCCAGCGCCAGCAGAGTCGCCAGGGCCAGCAGCAGATTGCTGACGTTAAATGCGCCCATCAGGCGGCTTTCGATTTCGCCTTCGCCCCAGCTGGAGTCGAAGTGAATGGTCGCCCCACTGTCGTGGTAGTTCACCGCCGTGGTTTTCAGCCAGCGGCCATGACAGTTCGGATTAATGTGGTCTTCCATCGACACCGCGACGGCGTCCGGCAGTTTTTCCAGCCAGCGACGGCCCACTTCGTCATCGGCGTTAATAATCGCCTGGCCGAAATGGTGCGTGGAATAGAGCATCCACTTCGCCGCTTCGTAGTGTTCCATGTCGCCGTGGTAATCAAGATGATCGCGGCTGAGATTGGTAAACACCGAGGCGACAAATTTCAGCGCCGATACGCGATGCTGAACCAGGCCGTGAGAAGAAACTTCCATCGCCGCAAACGAGGCACCCTGCCCCGCCAGGCCAGACAGCACATGCTGTACGTCGACCGCAGAACCGGTGGTGTTTTCGGTTGGAATGACTTTATCCAGCAGGCCATTGCCTACGGTGCCCATCACGGCGCTGGTTTCACCGAGCAGCTGCGCCCATTGCGCCAGAAGCTGTGTGGTGGTGGTTTTGCCGTTAGTCCCGGTCACGCCGACCAGGCTCAGTTGTTCTGAAGGCTGGTTGTAGAAACGTCCCGCCAGGGCGGACAAACGTTCGTTGAGCTGGCTGAGATAGATGACCGGCACGCCGTGCATTTCGCGGATTTCACCATCCGCAGCTTCATCTTTTGCTTCAGCAATAATGGCAGCTACACCTTGCGCTATCGCCTGCGGGATATATCGACGCCCGTCCGCCTGATGACCTAAAACAGCCACGAAAAGGTCGCCCGACGCCGCTACACGGCTGTCGAGTGTCATCTCTCGCAATGCCCGCTCCGGTGCATTTGGCACCCACGGAGCAAGAAGGTCGCGCAAATTACGATCTGCCACCTGTTCCCTCGCCTTGATTCGTCACAAATTCACTTTTCTCGCCCGTTGCCAGCGCATCCGGTTCAATGTTCATGGTGCGCAGAACGCCGCCCATGATGGCACCAAACACCGGCGCGGAAACGGCACCGCCGTAGTATTTCCCTGCCTGCGGATCGTTAATCACCACCACCAGCGCAAAACGTGGCTGGCTGGCTGGCGCAACGCCCGCGGTATAAGCAATGTATTTATTGATGTACTTACCGTCTGGACCCACTTTCTTCGCCGTACCGGTTTTAATCGCGATGCGGTAGCCTTTGATGGCCGCCTTCACGCCGCCGCCGCCAGGCAGCGCCACGCTTTCCATCATGTGAACCACGGTACGAACGATAGATTCCGGGAAGATACGCTCACCGGGAACCGGGGGATCAACTTTGGTTATCGACAGCGGGCGATAGACCCCGTAGCTGCCAATCGTTGCGTAGACTCGCGCTAACTGTAACGGCGTTACCATTAGCCCGTAGCCGAAAGAGAAGGTGGCCCTCTCTATGTCAGACCACCGTTGTTTTTGAGGATATAAGCCACTGCGTTCTCCGACCAACCCCAAATTGGTCGCTTTTCCCAGTCCAAAACGTGAGTAAGTATCTACTAACGCTGAGGACGGCATCGCTAACGCCAGCTTGGAGACACCGACGTTACTCGACTTCTGTAGTACCCCGGTCAGGGTTAATTCACTGTAGCGCGCCACGTCTTTGATTTCGTGGCCGTTAATTCGGTATGGAATGGTATTCAGGACCGTGTTTTCATTGACGATACCGCGTTGTAGCGCGGTCATCACCACCATCGGCTTAACGGTCGAACCGGGTTCGAACACGTCAGTAATGGTGCGGTTACGCATAATGTCTTTCTGCGTACCGGTCAGATTATTCGGGTTATAGGAGGGGCTGTTGGCCATCGCCAGCACTTCGCCAGTGCTGACATCCACCAGCACCGCACTACCGGATTCCGCTTTGTTAAACGCCACGGCGTTATTCAGTTCGCGATAAACCAGAGCCTGCAGGCGTTCATCAATGCTCAGCGCCAGGTTGTGCGCGGCCTGACTGTCTGTCGAGGAGATATCTTCAATCACGCGACCGTAGCGGTCTTTACGCACGATACGCTCACCCGACTGGCCGGTCAGCCATTTATCAAAGCTCTTTTCGACGCCTTCGATACCCTGGCTATCAACGTTAGTAAAACCGATGAGGTGAGCGGTTACTTCTCCGGATGGATAGTAACGACGAGATTCTTCACGTAAATGAATCCCTGGCAGTTTGAGCTTTTTGATGTAGTCGGCCATGTCAGGATTGACCTGACGCGCCAGATAAATAAAGCGCATCCGCGGATTGGTATTGATACGCGCAGCCAGCTGATCGAGCGGCATGTTCAGCGCATCGGCCAATGCTTTCCAGCGGTTATCGATGCTGACGCCGCCTGCATCATGCAATTCTTTCGGATCGGCCCAGATAGCCTTCACCGGCACACTCACCGCCAGTGGGCGGCCAGAGCGGTCGGTTATCATGCCGCGCGAGGTAGTGACTTCCTGCACGCGCAGGGAGCGCATATCGCCCTGACGCACCAGCATGTCAGGGTTGATTATCTGCAACCATGCTACACGACCCAGCAGGAACGCCATCGCCAGCAAAATACAGCCGCAAAGCAACGCAAAACGCCAACTGATAAAGTTGGCCTGTGCTTCCTGACGTTTTGGTTTAAGCGTCTTTGCCGCTGCTTTCATGCGTCGTGATAATCCTTATTTTTGTACAACGATGTTTTCCTGGGAAGGATCGACATGCTGCATTTGCAGCTTCTCCGTGGCGATCCGCTCAACCCGGCTATGGTCGCCGAGTGCATTCTCTTCAAGGATCAGGTTACGCCACTCAATATCCAGAGCATCGCGTTCCAGAACCAGCTGTTCACGTTGTGCGGTCAGCAGACGGGTATGGTGCGCCGTCGTGACCACCGTTATTGCCGACAAAATAATGCAAATGAACAGGCAGAGTGGCAGCTTCCCAAACCGCAAAAGGTCGTCGCCGATCACGCCAGGCAAGGCATGGCGCTCGTTGCTTCCTAACGACCCTTTCACTTTGCTTAGGGCTTCTGACACTCTGCTGATCATGCGTTCGTCCTCTCTGCAATACGCAGCACTGAACTACGAGCGCGTGGATTCTCTGCCACTTCTTGTTCGCCCGGCATCAACTTGCCTAGTGCTCGCAGATAACGGCCACCCAGCTTCCTGAGTTGCTCTTCGGTCATCGGTAACCCTGCCGGAACCTGTGGACCGCGGCTTTGCTCACGCATAAAGCGTTTCACAATACGGTCTTCCAGCGAGTGGAAACTGATGATGGAGAGCCGCCCACCCGGGGCAAGCACGTTGAGCGAGCTTTTTAGCGCCTGCTCTATCTCCTCAAGTTCACTGTTCACCCAGATGCGCACCGCCTGGAAAGTACGGGTCGCAGGATGTTTGAATTTGTCTTTCACCGGCATCGCCGCGGCAATGACTTCCGCCAGTTCTTTGGTGCGGGTCATTGGCTCAATGCGATTACGCTCAACGATGGCGCGGGCAATACGTTTGCCAAAGCGCTCTTCGCCAAAGGTTTTGATAACCCAGGCGATATCCGCTTCTTCTGCGTTCAGCAGCCACTCGGCAGCTGACTGGCCGCGCGAGGGATCCATACGCATATCCAGCGGTCCGTCACGCATGAAGGAGAAGCCGCGTTCAGCATCGTCAAGCTGTGGTGAAGAGACACCAAGATCGAGCAAAATGCCGTCGATCTTGCCTGTAAGGCCGCGCTCGCTAACGTAATCAGCCAGTGCGGAAAAAGGTCCATGCACAATGGAAAAGCGGGAGTCATCGATGGCGTTCGCCACAGCGATAGCTTCTGGATCCCTGTCGATAGCCAACAACTGCCCTTCCGCTCCCAGTTGCGAAAGGATCAGGCGTGAGTGACCACCACGACCAAAAGTGCCGTCAATGTAGATACCGTCAGGACGAATGTTCAGGCCGTTTACAGCCTCGTCCAGCAGTACCGTTGTATGTTTAAAATTTTCCATCATTTTATAAGGACAAGTCCTGCAACCGCTCCGACAATTCTCCAGAGGCGGACTGCTCAGCGTCGATATCTTCCTTGACCCGTTGATACCAGGTCGTTTCATCCCACAGTTCAAACTTGTTGAACTGTCCGACCAGCATCACTTCTTTGGTCAGTCCGGCGTGTTGCCGTAAAACCGGCGCAATCAGCAAACGACCGGCGTTGTCCATTTGACATTCGCTGGCATGTCCCAGCAACAGACGCTGTACGCGGCGTTCTGCGGGGTTCATGCTCGACAGTCGCGACAATTTTTGCTCGATGATTTCCCATTCGGGCAGCGGGTAAAGCAGCAGGCATGGGTGATGGATGTCAATGGTGCAAACCAATTGACCAGCAGCGTTCTCAAGCAGCAAATCCCGGTATCGGGTTGGGACGGCTAAACGCCCCTTACTGTCGAGATTGACTAACGTAGCTCCACGGAACATGCCAGCCTCACCCCTTTTCTCCACTTTCGCCCACAAATCCCCACCTAAAGGAGTTTACGGAGCGGAGGAAAAGCTTGTCAAGCCAGCACTGATGCCATAAGAGTCCTAAAACTCAATAATAAGCACCAATATTCGCCTTGATTAATTTCTGTCCAGCGAACGAGGCAAAATAACGTCATGAATAGTGGCGAGAAAAAAACCAACAGGTTCGTAACGATTTTGAACAACTCAATTTCACAAAGGTGAAAATATAAAGTGTCAGTTTGCGACGTGCGCGGCATTTTAGGACATTCTCCTCCGCGTTAATAGCCCTTGCTGGAACTGTTTCTGCCAGCCCAGAGCCCTAAAAGCGTGAGGAAATGTGAGGGAGTGAATGAAGTGACTGTTAAATCTGCAAAAGGCGACATGAATGTAACAAAACAATACAAAAGAAACCGTTCTTTACTTTTCATTAACCTAAATTAATACCGCTGGGCTTGTTTAAAAAGAAAGATAATAGTGATTGGATGAATCTTAAGGAATTGTCTGAATAAGTATTTTCATCTTTTTCTGGAAGGAAATTAGGAAAGGCAATTCGATTCGCGTGCCTTTCCCATTATCGCTTAGCGGCGGCTCAGACTTCCGCGACGATACAGATTACGGCGAATACGGCTGAGGCCTGGCTTTGGCTTACGAGGCTCATCCAGGCTTGCCAGCACGATTTCAAGCACGCGTTCGGCAACATCACGATGACGCTGCGCCACGGCCAGAACAGGGCACTGGAGGAAGTCGAGAAGCTCATGATCGCCAAAGGTGGCGATAGCCAGCTCTGAGGGCAGCTTCCCTTCTCGACGAAGCGTAACGTCCATCACGCCCTGAAGTAACGCAAAAGAGGTCGTAAACAGCGCCTGTGGCATTGGATGGGTTTCCAGCCATTTTTCAAACAGCTGAGCGGCGGCTTCACGCTCATAGCTGTTCGCGTAAAGGAAATTCACTTCGCGTGGGTCATCTTTCCATGCGCTACGGAAGCCCTGCTCACGCAGGAAGCTGACGGAAAGCTCCGGCAGCGCGCCAAGGTACAGTACCGTGTCCGCCGGGAATTTACGCAGCTCAGCGCCCAGCGCTTCGGCGTCTTCCTGATCGGCACCGACAACGCTGGTGAAATGCTCGCGATCGAGCGCACGGTCAAGGGCGACAATCGGGAAGGGATCGTTAGCCCAGCGCTGATAAAACGGATGCTCAGGTGGCAATGATGTCGACACGATGATCGCATCCACCTGACGCTGGAGCAGATGCTCAATGCAGCGCATTTCGTTGTCAGGCTGATCTTCAGAACAGGCAATCAGCAGTTGATAGCCACGCTGGCGCGCCTGCCGCTCAAGATAATTCGCAATGCGGGTATAACTGGTGTTTTCGAGATCGGGGATAACCAGGCCAATGGAACGGGTACGGCCCGCGCGCAAACCGGCGGCGACGGCGTTGGGATGATAGTTATGCTCGCGCACAACGGCCATGACCTTTTCGACAGTTTTATCGCTGACGCGATACTGTTTCGCTTTTCCATTGATCACATAGCTCGCCGTGGTGCGTGACACGCCGGCAAGCCTGGCGATTTCATCCAGTTTCACAATTGCCCCTTGCTTAAAATGTACAATCCATAACCATTGTTAAATCATGGAATAAATTCCATAACATCTAAGCGCAGAATGCGCACAGCGGCAACCGCTTTTGTTGACACTTACCGCTGATTTCGCAAAAAAAAGCCCGACATCAAAGGTCGGGCTACGGTTTTCGGATGAAACGCAGGCTTATCGCATTATCTTGTCGCCACGCGACAGACCCACAACGCCCGAGCGCGCCACTTCGACAATTCGCGCCACATCACGCAGCGAGGCAAGGAAAGCGTCGAGCTTGTCGCTGGTACCCGCCAGTTGAACGGTGTAGATAGACGGCGTGACGTCGATTATTTGCCCGCGGAAGATCTCGGTATTGCGCTTAACTTCTTCGCGCCCGTAACCGCTGGCCTGCACTTTCACCAGCATGATTTCACGTTCAACGTGTGCGCCCTGCCCAAGTTCGCTGACGCGCAGCACGTCCACCAGCTTGTGAAGCTGCTTTTCGATTTGCTCGATAACCTTCTCGTCACCGACGGTCTGAATCGTCATGCGGGAGAGCGTCGGATCGTCGGTCGGCGCCACGGTCAGGCTTTCAATGTTGTAGCCACGCTGGGAGAACAGTCCAATCACGCGCGATAAAGCACCCGATTCATTCTCCAGTAAGACTGATAATATCCGGCGCATAATCAGGTTCTCTCCGTTTTGCTCAACCACATTTCATCCATACCACCGCCGCGGATGTGCATTGGATAGACATGCTCACTGCCATCAACGATGACATCCACAAATACCAGGCGATTGTTCCGCACCTGCTCCAGCGCTTCGCTCAGGCGGGCTTCAAGTTCAGCAGGTTCGCTGACGCGGATCCCCACGTGGCCATAAGCCTCTGCCAGACGGACAAAGTCAGGTAACGAGGACATATAGGACTGGGAATGGCGTCCGGAGTAGATCATGTCCTGCCACTGTTTCACCATTCCGAGATAGCCGTTGTTGAGGTTCAGCACCAGCACCGGCAGCTCGTATTGCAATGCGGTTGACAGTTCCTGGATGTTCATCTGGATACTGCCATCGCCGGTCACGCAGATAACCGTTTCTGCCGGAAGCGCCATTTTAACGCCTAACGCAGCAGGCAGGCCGAAGCCCATCGTGCCGAGGCCACCAGAGTTTATCCAGTGACGCGGTTTATCGAACGGGTAATAGAGGGCTGCAAACATCTGATGCTGACCCACGTCAGAGGTCACATAGGCTTCGCCCTTCGTCAGACGCCAGATAGTTTCAATCACCGCCTGAGGCTTAATGTGTTCGCTCTGAGTGTCGTATTTCAGGCACTGACGCGCACGCCACTGGTCGATTTGCTGCCACCAGTCGCGGATATCATCCAGTGGCTGCGTGGTTGGCTCTTGATCCAGCAGCTCCAGCATTTGTTCCAGAACCTGACGCGCATCACCGACAATTGGCACATCGGCGGAAACGGTTTTGGAAATCGACGTCGGATCGATATCAATGTGCAATACCGTGGCGTTCGGGCAGTACTTCGCCAGATTGTTGGTGGTGCGATCGTCAAAACGCACCCCGACGGCAAAAATCACGTCGGAATTGTGCATGGTCATGTTGGCTTCATAGGTGCCGTGCATGCCGAGCATGCCGAGCGCCTGACGATGCGTCGCTGGAAACGCGCCTAATCCCATCAGCGATGACGCGACGGGCAGATTCAGTTTTTCAATCAGCGTACGCAGCACCGCTTCACTGGACGAAGTAATCGCCCCGCCACCGACATACACCACCGGTTTTTTGGCGGCGATAAGCGTCTGTAACGCGCGCTTAATTTGGCCCTTGTGTCCGGTCGTGGTTGGATTATACGAACGCATGCTGACTTCATCCGGCCAGCTGTACGGCAGTTTGTTGGCCGGGCTCAGGATATCTTTCGGCAAATCAACCACCACCGGGCCAGGACGCCCGCTGGCCGCCAGCCAGAAAGCCTTCTTCAACACGCCAGGTATATCTTCGGTTTGCTTCACCAGGAAGCTGTGTTTTACCACCGGGCGGGACACCCCCACCATGTCGCATTCCTGGAACGCATCATAGCCAATCAGCGAAGTCGCCACCTGACCCGAGAGGATAACCAAAGGAATCGAGTCCATGTAGGCGGTCGCAATCCCGGTAATCGCGTTGGTCGCACCAGGACCGGACGTCACTAACACTACGCCCACTTCACCTGTCGCGCGCGCCAGACCATCTGCCATATGCACTGCGGCCTGCTCATGGCGAACCAGAACATGATCGATTCCCCCCACAGTATGCAATGCATCATAAATATCGAGGACCGCGCCTCCCGGGTAGCCGAATACCTGCTTTACGCCCTGATCGATTAACGATCGAACGACCATCTCGGCGCCAGACAACATCTCCATGGTTTGCCTCCAGGCTTAGTTGATGACGGCGGAACTCATTTCCGCATCGTCATACAACAGGGTTATATCGCGCCCCGTTGATTTTAGAATGACAGCATTTCCTTAACATAACCGCTCCCTATCAGGCAGGCAATCAGCCACCTGACCCGCAGCACGGGGCCATACAGAAGAAAAGGAAGATGGATTTTCTCTAAATGGTGAAATACTTCAGGAATAAGAAAAGATGATGGAAAAAACTCGGAGGAATAGCGGTGTAGCAGGTAATCATGCATTTTTAACCCGACTACAGGCCATCGAAAAAAATGATGCTAGTGGAATGTGCCGATATTAATGGCATTAACAGAATAAACCAGATGCTTTCACATCTGGCTTATGGGTAAAATTATTTGCGCGCGAAGATTAACGGCGACAAACCGATACCAGTAGCTCTTCCATCCACTGATGGCCTTTGTCGCGACCCGCCGCTTCATGCCAGGAAAGGAAACAGGTACGGCTGTTTAATTTCATGGGCAGCGGCAGAATTTGAATATTCAATTTCTTCGTAAAATCTTCCGCTAACCAGCGTGGGGCAATAGCCACGAGCTCCGTCTGTGAGACGACATTAAGCACGCTGGTTAATGCCATTCCTTGATAAGCAATACAGGCTTGTTTTTCTACCGTATCGTACCAGGGCTGACTGAATGATGCGTAACGCTCAAGGGAAACGACAGCATGTTCTTCGTGATATATATCACTTTCTTTCAGTGGACCCAGCAGACGTGGATGGTCCGCACTCGCCACTAACACCATTTCATCGCGAAATAATGGCACACAGGCAAACTCAGGACGGCGGAATTCGTCATAGCCAATAACAAACTCGAGTTCCTGGTAGCGTAACTGATGTTCAGTATTTTGATTTAAGCAAGACTTAAATACTAAATGCGTATTGGGTGCGACCTTATTCACATTATTAAGAATTAATGAGGTCAACGCATTATCCAGTGGGCTGCATACACAGAGATTAAACACACGCTCACTGCTAATCGGTTCGAACCCTGAACCTGGCAACTCGTTTTGCACCAACTGCAATGCTTGTCTAACCGAACCGAACAGCTGAGAGGCCCTGGCGGTAGGCTGGATGCCACGACCATAGCGCACAAACAGCTCATCGTTAAACATGACTTTCAGACGCGAGACCGCATTACTGACAGCGGGCTGTGACATGCCCAAAAGATGGGCGGCACGAGTAATATTTTGTTCCTGCATGACCGCATCAAAAACGGTCAATAAATTGAGATCGACCGAACGGAGCTGGAGGCGCGCATGCTCCTGACCAGAACCTGTAGGCGGGATTTCTTTTTCAACGATCATACTTGACTCCACTGTCACACTTAACGTCCTTTTCTTAGGTGCAGTAATAAATACTGAAAATATGATTTAACACGCATATACATTCAGAAAAAGAGATACGGACAAAATTAGGAATTTATAAAGTTACACCAGTAAGATATGGATTAAACCCGGCTGAACTGCGTTCAATTAACCATCAAACAATAAGTGGCGCTTTGTAGACAAATTTTAATCATAAACGGGGGGAATAGACAACAGCACTTTGAGACAAGACTACTTTAGCAAATTTAAATTTGTGGTTTAAAACAACCTGGATCACATAACAAATCTTCATCAATAAACTGTGAAAATTCTTAAATCCAGAAAACACCGGTCGTTAATTGTCCGAATATCATCAGTTTACAGGAATGAATGGGATGCTCAAAAGCGTTTCCAGATGAAAATAAACATTTTAATATGATTCATTTTATTAAACCCCCGAAACAACATAACGATAATCTTCGATAAAAAAGAGCAGCACCAGCACAATTAGCTAAAGAACTTTCTCATTCTCCGGCCACTTATCCCCTCTATCGCCTCAGAAAAGGTTGACATCAATCTGCGTATCCAGTACCACTAAAAGCATAACGCATTCATCTGGAGCATGACGCAATGATCCGCACCACTCGTTTCACCGGTCTACTACTACTAAACGCAATCACTCTGCGCGGTAGACTGGTGGGCGACGTTTTGCGTTAAGTCATCTCCCAGTAAGACTAAAAACCCGCGCCTTAGCGCGGGTTTTTTTATGCTCGTAGCAAGGCGACCTAAGACTGACAAGGACCTAAAAACATGAGCCAACAAGTCGTTATCTTCGATACCACCTTACGTGACGGTGAACAGGCGTTACAGGCAAGCCTGAGCGTAAAAGAGAAACTGCAGATCGCTCTGGCCCTTGAGCGCATGGGTGTAGACGTAATGGAAGTCGGTTTCCCTGTGTCTTCCCCGGGCGACTTCGAATCCGTACAGACCATCGCGCGCAACATCAAAAACAGCCGTGTGTGTGGTTTAGCTCGCTGCGTCGAGAAAGACATTGATGTGGCGGCTGAGTCCCTGAAAGTCGCGGAAGCGTTCCGAATTCATACTTTTATTGCCACCTCACCGATGCATATCGCCACCAAACTGCGCAGCACGCTGGATGAAGTCATCGAACGCTCCATTTACATGATTAAACGCGCCCGCAACTACACCGACGACGTTGAGTTCTCATGTGAAGATGCAGGCCGTACACCGATTGACGATTTGTCCCGCGTCGTAGAAGCCGCAATTAACGCCGGGGCGCGCACCATCAACATCCCGGACACCGTTGGCTACACCATGCCGTTCGAATTCGCCAACATCATTACCGGCCTGTACGAGCGCGTGCCAAACATTGATAAAGCCATTATCTCCGTCCACACCCATGACGATCTGGGCCTGGCTGTCGGCAACGCCATCGCTGCGGTTCACGCCGGTGCTCGCCAGGTTGAAGGGGCAATGAACGGCATCGGCGAACGCGCAGGTAACTGCTCGCTGGAAGAAGTCATCATGGCTATCAAGGTCCGCAAAGACATCATGAATGTGCAGACCCGAATCAACCACAACGAAATCTGGCGCACCAGCCAGACTGTCAGCCAGATTTGCAACATGCCCATTCCGGCGAACAAAGCGATTGTCGGCACCGGCGCCTTCGCCCACTCCTCCGGTATTCACCAGGACGGCGTGCTGAAGAATCGCGAAAACTACGAAATCATGACCCCAGAATCCATCGGTCTGAATCAGGTGCAGCTGAACCTGACCTCACGCTCTGGCCGCGCGGCAGTGAAACACCGCATGGACGAAATGGGCTACAAAGAATCCGATTACAGCCTGGACAATTTGTACGACGCATTCCTGAAACTGGCTGACAAAAAAGGGCAGGTTTTCGATTACGACCTGGAAGCTCTGGCCTTCATTAATAAGCAGCAGGAAGAACCTGAGCATTTCCGTCTGGACTATTTCAGCGTGCAGTCTGGCTCCAACGACATCGCCACCGCCTCGGTCAAACTGGCCTGCGGGGATGAAGTGAAAGCCGAAGCGGCGAACGGCAATGGCCCGGTCGATGCGGTTTATCAGGCCATCAACCGCCTGACCCAGTTTGACATCGAGCTGGTCAAATACGGTCTGACCGCCAAAGGTCACGGCAAAGATGCGCTGGGTCAGGTGGATATCGTTGCTAACTATAACGGCCGCCGTTTCCACGGTGTCGGCCTGGCAACGGATATCGTTGAATCCTCCGCCAAAGCCATGGTTCACGTGCTGAACAGCATCTGGCGCGCCAATGAAGTCGAAAAAGAGTTGCAGCGCAAAGCGCAGAATAACGAGAACAAAAAGGAAACCGTGTAATGTCGAAGAATTACCATATTGCTGTTTTGCCGGGTGACGGTATTGGCCCGGAAGTGATGGCGCAAGCCCTGAAAGTACTGGAAGCCGTTCGTCAGCGTTTTGAAATGCGCATCACTACCAGCCACTATGATGTCGGCGGTATTGCCATCGACAAGCACGGTAAACCACTGCCCCAGGCCACCGTTGAAGGCTGCGAGCAGGCTGATGCCATTCTGTTCGGTTCCGTAGGTGGCCCGAAATGGGAACACCTGCCACCGGCAGAGCAGCCAGAGCGCGGCGCGCTGCTGCCGCTGCGTAAGCACTTTAAGCTGTTCTCTAACCTGCGCCCGGCCAAGCTGTATCAGGGCCTGGAAGAATTTTGCCCGCTGCGTGCAGACATCGCCGCTAACGGCTTCGACATTCTGTGCGTGCGTGAACTGACCGGCGGTATCTATTTCGGTCAGCCGAAAGGTCGTGAAGGCAGCGGCCAGCATGAGAAAGCGTTCGACACCGAGGTGTATCACCGCTTTGAGATTGAACGTATCGCTCGCATCGCATTTGAATCTGCCCGCAAACGTCGTCACAAAGTGACCTCGATTGATAAAGCGAACGTGCTGCAGTCGTCTATTTTATGGCGCGAAATCGTCAACGAAATTGCCAAAGAGTACCCGGACGTTGAGCTGGCGCACATGTACATCGACAACGCCACCATGCAGCTGATTAAGGACCCGTCTCAGTTCGACGTCCTGCTGTGCTCCAACCTGTTCGGCGACATTCTGTCTGACGAGTGCGCGATGATCACCGGTTCGATGGGCATGTTGCCGTCTGCCAGCCTCAACGAACAAGGTTTTGGCCTGTATGAACCTGCGGGCGGCTCAGCGCCGGATATCGCGGGTAAAAACATCGCGAATCCGATTGCGCAAATCCTGTCCCTGGCGCTGCTGTTGCGCTACAGCCTGGATGCAAACGATGCGGCTACCGCTATCGAAAGCGCTATCAACCGCGCGTTAGAGCAAGGCGTGCGTACCGGCGATTTGGCGCGCGGCAACGCGGCCGTCAGTACCGAAGAAATGGGCGATATCATTGCCCGCTATGTAGCTGAAGGGGTGTAATCATGGCGAAGACGTTATATGAAAAATTGTTTGATGCGCACATCGTGCACGAAGCGCCAAACGAAACCCCGCTGCTGTACATTGACCGTCATCTGGTCCACGAAGTGACGTCCCCGCAGGCGTTTGATGGCCTGCGTGCGCACCATCGTCCAGTGCGTCAGCCGGGTAAAACCTTCGCGACCATGGATCACAACGTGTCGACCCAGACCAAAGACATCAACGCGTCCGGCGAAATGGCCCGTATCCAGATGCAGGAGCTTATCAAAAACTGTAATGAGTTCGGCGTTGAGCTGTACGACCTGAACCACCCGTATCAGGGCATCGTTCACGTGATGGGGCCGGAACAGGGTATCACCCTGCCGGGCATGACCATCGTTTGTGGCGATTCCCACACCGCGACCCACGGCGCATTTGGCGCACTGGCATTCGGGATCGGCACCTCAGAAGTTGAACACGTTCTGGCGACGCAGACCCTGAAACAGGGCCGCGCGAAAACCATGAAAATCGAAGTCAAAGGCAAAGCCGCGCCGGGCATCACCGCCAAAGACATCGTGCTGGCGATTATCGGTAAAACCGGAAGCGCGGGCGGTACTGGCCACGTGGTGGAATTCTGCGGCGATGCCATTCAGGCGTTGACCATGGAAGGCCGTATGACCCTGTGCAACATGGCCATCGAAATGGGTGCCAAAGCGGGCCTGGTTGCCCCGGATGACACCACCTTCAATTACGTCAAAGGCCGTTTACATGCGCCGAAAGAGCAGCATTTTGAAGACGCTGTCGCTTACTGGAAAACGCTGAACACCGACGAAGGCGCAACTTTCGACACCGTCGTCACCCTGCAAGCAGAAGAAATTGCGCCGCAGGTGACCTGGGGAACCAACCCGGGCCAGGTGATTTCCGTTAACGACAACGTGCCCGATCCCGCATCTTTCGCCGATCCGGTTGAGCGTGCCAGCGCCGAAAAAGCACTGGCGTATATGGGCCTGAAACCGGGCGTGCCGCTGACCGACGTCGCTATCGACAAAGTCTTTATCGGCTCCTGTACCAACTCCCGTATCGAAGATTTGCGCGCAGCGGCAGAAATTGCCAAAGGTCGTAAAGTCGCTCCAGGCGTACAGGCACTGGTTGTTCCGGGCTCTGGCCCTGTGAAAGCACAAGCAGAAGCAGAAGGTCTGGATAAGATTTTCATTGAAGCCGGTTTTGAATGGCGTTTACCGGGCTGCTCCATGTGCCTGGCGATGAACAACGACCGCCTGGAGCCAGGTGAGCGCTGCGCATCGACCAGCAACCGCAACTTCGAAGGCCGTCAGGGCCGCGGTGGACGCACGCATCTGGTTAGCCCGGCAATGGCCGCAGCGGCTGCCGTCACCGGCCATTTCGCCGACATTCGTAGCATGAAATAAGGACACCATCATGGCAGAGAAATTTACCCAACACACCGGCCTGGTTGTCCCTCTGGATGCGGCTAACGTGGATACAGACGCGATCATTCCGAAGCAGTTTTTGCAGAAGGTCACCCGCACCGGTTTTGGCGCGCATTTGTTTAACGACTGGCGTTTCCTCGATGACAAAGGCGAGCAGCCAAACCCGGAATTCGTGCTGAACTTCCCGGAATTTAAAGGCGCATCCATTTTGCTGGCGCGTGAAAACTTCGGTTGCGGCTCATCGCGTGAACACGCTCCGTGGGCGTTGACCGATTACGGTTTTAAAGTAGTGATTGCCCCAAGCTTTGCCGACATTTTCTACGGCAACAGCTTTAACAACCAGCTGCTGCCGGTGACCCTGAGCGATGAGCAGGTCGATGATTTGTTTAAGCAGGTTCAGGCAAATCCGGGCATGACGTTTGAAGTCGATCTGGAAGCTCTGGAAGTCAAAGCGGGAGATAAAACCTACAGCTTTACCCTCGACGCCTTCCGTCGCCACTGCATGCTGAACGGTCTGGATAGCATCGGACTGACGCTCCAGCATGAAGCGTCCATTTCAGAGTACGAAAACAAACAGCCTGCGTTTATGGCGTGATGCGGTGCCCGGCGGCGTTACTGCCTTGCCGGGCAACTCTCACACTATACATCCTTCACCCGACACGTCAGCGCCAGCGTCACCACTGACACTGCCGCAATCACCCAATATACGTACTGATGCCCCCAGCTTTGCGACACCGCGCCCTGAATCACCCCTGCGAGAATAACCCCGGTAGAAATGCTGTTGGTGAAAAGCGTCGTGGCAGAACCCGCCCTGCCCGGCATCAAGTCCTGGAACCACAGCATGCCTATGCCGGCGATTATCCCAATGAACACCGCGTTAAACAGCTGCAATATCAACAACGCCTCGCGGCTGTGGAACAGAATAAGCCCGATATAAAACAGCACGCCCGCTGCCACAGCGGTCACCATCATCCGACGTTTTCCAAAGCGTTTAACGTAATAGCCCGCAAGGATCATCGCTGGGATCTCAAGTGCCGCAGCAGTGCCCATCAAAAAACCTGCGAGCTTATCCGGCAGGCCTAAATCGCTGCTGATCCACAGCGGCATATCAATGATGTACATGGTGTTGCAGGTCCACATCAGGGTGGAGGCCAAAAACAGCATACGCACGTTTTTATCGCCCCAGCCGCTGACCTGCGTTAATGCCACCGCAGCGGGCTGTTCAACGCGCGCCACCGACGGCAGCGCAAACGCAATCAGTGCCAGGCTCAGGACAAAAATCCCGGCGGCAATGGAAAACATCACGGTGAAGCCGTAATTGAGCGCCAGCATAAAGGCCAGCGGTGGGCCAATCACCCACGCCAGCGAAAGCTGCGCACGCATCACCGAACTGAACATCACGACTTCGCGTGCCGAGCTGTCAGCGTATTCACGTGCAAGGGCAAACAACTGAGGCATGGCGGTATTCGCCAGCGACGCCAGCAGCACACCACAGGTGATAAGCGTCAGATAATGACGATTAAAAGCAAACAGCAGCGCGTTGCCCACCGCCATCAGGCAGCAGAACAGTATCAGCTTCCGGCGATCGCCCTGGTTGTCAGAGCGCTTCGCCAGCCCCAGACTTATGATTATCCCGACGACGGCGTTGGCGGTATAAAACAGGCCAATCCAGAACGGCTGCGCACCCACTTCGCGGCTGAGAAACAGGCTTAACGTCGGCATCTGTAATGCGCCCGCAATCCCCATCATAAATGCCACCAGCATAAACGCGGCGTACACCCCGTTCATTCGTCGTGCCATCGTCATCAGCCAAAGCATGGTTCATCCTTAATCGCAAAAGAGAAACGAAAAAAGCCAGCAGAAGCATTCTGCTGGCGGGTCTTTCAAGGCTATCGCCTGATACCAATACTCAGTCACACATGATCAAGTCAAGTCAATGATGTTCCGAAGCCGGGCATGTAACTTCCCACTGCATCAAATCTTCCAGCATTTTCAGGCGCATTCCTGCGACCAGGCGGGCCAGCCATGACGCTCCCTGCGTCGCCGAAAAGTACTGTTGATAAAACTCACAAGCAGTTAGCTTCTTCATATTCATCTCCTCACTTCATCGGGAGTGATTATTGGCTTAATATGAGGATAAATAAATTGCTGGGTTTTCGTCAGGAGTTCCCCTTTTATGTCCTCTGGTCGTCTGCAACAACAGTTCATCCGTTTATGGCAATGCTGTGACGGGAAATCCCAGGACACCACGCTCAACGAGCTGGCCGAATTGCTCAGCTGTTCGCGCCGCCATATGCGGACTTTATTGAATACCATGGAAGGGAACGGCTGGCTGACCTGGCAGGCGGAAGCCGGGCGTGGCAAGCGCTCCCGCCTGACGTTTCTCTATACCGGGCTGGCGCTCCAGCAGCAGCGGGCGGAGGACTTACTTGAGCAGGACAGAATCGATCAACTGGTGCAACTGGTGGGCGATAAAGCCACCGTGCGCCAAATGCTGGTCTCACATCTGGGCCGCAGTTTCCGTCAGGGGCGACACATCATGCGGGTGCTTTACTACCGCCCAATGCGTAATTTGCTGCCCGGCACGCCTTTACGGCGCTCGGAAACCCACATTGCGCGGCAAATTTTCAGCGCATTGACCCGTATAAATGAGGAAAATGGGGAACTGGAAGCGGATATTGCGCATCACTGGCAGCAAATTTCCCCTTTGCACTGGCGTTTTTATCTTCGTCCAGGCATTCATTTTCATCACGGTCGTGAACTGGAGATGGACGACGTGGTTCACTCCTTACAGCGAATCAACCCCCTGCCGCTGTATTCCCACATTACCCGCATCGAATCACCCACCACCTGGACGCTGGATATTCACCTTTCTCGCCCCGATGTCTGGCTACCGTGGCTGCTGGGCCATATCCCGGCGATGATCCTGCCGCGCGAATGGGAAACCATGAACCACTTTTCCAGCATGCCGGTGGGCACCGGGCCTTATGCCGTTTCGCGCAATAATCAGAACCAACTCAAAATCCACGCCTTCGACGACTTCTTCGGCTATCGCGCGCTGATTGATGAAGTGAATGTGTGGGTACTGCCGGAAATCGGGGACGAAGTGACCTGCGGCCTGACGCTGGAAGGCTCAACCGAAGGTGAAAAAGCGGTCGAAAGCCGCCTGGAAGAAGGCTGTTATTACCTGCTGTTTGATGCCCGCAGCCAGAAAGGGGTATCTGACGACGTTCGCCGCTGGGTCAGCAAAATTCTCTCTCCTGCTAATCTGCTGTACCACGCCGACGAGCAGTATCAGGGGGACTGGTTCCCGGCTTACGGCCTGTTGCCGCGCTGGCACCATGCGCGTCCGGGCAAGGGCGACAAGCCCGCCGGGCTGGAAACGCTGACGCTGACCTATTATCGGGAACATCTGGAACACAAAAACATTGCGCTGATCATGAGCCGCCTGCTCGCTGAACATCAGGTGACGCTCGAGATCCGGGAGATAGACTACGACGAATGGCATCTCGGCGACATTCACAGCGACATGTGGCTAAACAGCGCCAACTTCACGCTGCCGCTGGATTTCTCGCTATTTGCCCATCTGTTCGAAGTGCCGTTAATTCAGCACTGTATTCCGCTGGACTGGCAGCAAGCCGCCGCCGACTGGCAATCCGGAGAGATAAATCTGGCCAACTGGTCACAACAGTTGATAGCCCAACGTTCGGTGGTGCCACTGATTCACCACTGGCTGCGCATTCAAGGGCAGCGAAGTATGCGTGGCCTGCGCATGAACACGCTGGGCTGGTTTGACTTTAAGTCGGCGTGGTTTGCACCGCCGGATCCATAAGGCTTTCTGAAAAGTCACAAACTCATTACAATGCTGTCGTTCTCAACGGGGTGCTAATTAACATACACACAATCATTCCAGATGCATCAAGGCGGCAAGCGAGTGAATCGCCAGGAGCATAGAAAACTATGTGACTGGTGTGAGCGAGCGTAGCCAACACAGAGGCAGCTTGAAGAATAACGTGTATGGGCTGAGATAATACCCGTCGAACCTGATCCGGATAACGCCGGCGAAGGGATTTGGGGCTCACTCAAAATCCTTTGCCACCCCTTAATTTGAGGTGCAAAGTGCTTAAAAAATTCCTGCCGTTACTCGTCCTGGCGAGCGTGCCCGTTTTCGCGAAACCGGTTCTCACCGTTTATACCTATGATTCTTTCTCTGCCGACTGGGGTCCAGGGCCTGCGGTGAAAAAAGCCTTTGAAGCCGACTGCAACTGCGAGCTTAAATACGTGGCGCTGGAAGACGGCGTGTCGCTGCTCAACCGTCTGCGCATGGAAGGCAAAAACAGCAAAGCCGACGTGGTTCTGGGGCTCGACAACAATCTGCTCGACGCCGCCACACAAACCGGGCTGTTCGCCAAAAGCGGCGTGCCGACCACCGGCGTTAACGTGCCTGGCGGCTGGAAAAATGACACCTTCGTCCCGTTCGACTACGGCTACTTTGCGTTCGTTTATGACAAGAACAAGCTGAAGAACCCACCGAAGAGCCTGAAAGATCTGGTCGAAAGCCCGCAGAAATGGCGCGTTATCTATGAAGATCCTCGCACCAGCACGCCGGGTCTGGGCCTGCTGCTATGGATGCAAAAAGTGTACGGCGACAAAGCCCCTGAAGCGTGGCAGAAACTGGCCGCCAAAACCGTCACCGTCACCAAAGGCTGGAGCGAGGCTTACGGCCTGTTCCTGAAAGGTGAAAGCGATCTGGTGCTGAGCTACACCACTTCTCCGGCGTATCACATTATCGAAGAGAAAAAAGATAACTACGCCGCCGCTGATTTTGCCGAAGGCCATTACTTGCAGGTGGAAGTCGCCGCGCGGACCGCTTCAGGCAAACAGCCTGAGCTGGCCGAAAAATTCCTGAAATTCATGGTCAGCCCGGCGTTCCAGAAGGCGATCCCTACCGGCAACTGGATGTATCCGGTCACTCAGGTCACGCTGCCAGAAGCTTTTAACGGCCTGGTGAAACCGAAAACCACGTTGGAATACACGCCGCAGCAGGTCGCCTCCGAACGTCAGAACTGGATTGCCGCATGGCAACGCGCCGTCAGCCAGTAATCGCCGGCTGGCTGGTGCCAGGCGTGACGGTTGCGACCTTAATGGTGGCCGTCGCGCTGGCCGCGTTTCTGGCCTTGTGGTTTAACGCTCCGGCAGCAAGCTGGAGCCGTTTGCTGCACGACAGCTACCTGTGGCACGTGGTCAGATTCTCCTTCTGGCAGGCGTTTCTCTCCGCCACGCTGTCGGTTATTCCGGCCATTTTCCTCGCCCGTTCGCTGTATCGACGTCGATTCCCGGGCCGTCAAATCCTGCTTCGCCTGTGCGCGATGACCTTAATTCTGCCGGTATTGGTGGCGGTGTTTGGCATTCTCAGCGTTTACGGGCGGCAGGGCTGGCTGGCCCAGTTGTGGCACTTATTCGGTTGGGAGTGGACGTTCTCGCCTTACGGTTTGCAGGGCATTCTGCTGGCGCATGTGTTCTTTAATATGCCGATGGCGACGCGTTTGCTGTTGCAGGCGCTGGAGCAAATTCCTGGCGAGCAACGCCAGCTGGCGGCGCAGCTAGGGATGCGTGGTTTCACCTTTTTCCGCTTCGTCGAATGGCCGTGGATGCGGCGACAAATTCCGGCGATTGCCGCACTTATTTTCATGCTGTGCTTCGCAAGTTTCGCTACCGTGCTGTCGCTCGGCGGCGGTCCGCAGGCCACCACTATCGAGCTTGCCATCTATCAGTCGCTCAATTTTGATTATGACCCGGGCCGCGCGGCGATGCTGGCGATCGTCCAGATGCTGTGCTGCCTGGGGTTGATGCTCATCAGCCAACGCCTAAGCAAATCGCTGATGCCGGGGAACACTCAGCACGTGGGCTGGCGCGATCCGGACGACAGGCTGCACAGCCGTGTTATGGATGTCACGCTGATCGCCCTCGCCCTGCTGCTGCTTTTGCCGCCGCTGATGGCGGTGATTGCCGATGGCCTGAACCGCAGTCTGCCGCAGGTGCTGGCGCAGCCGGTACTCTGGCAGGCGGGGTGGACTTCGCTACGTATCGCGGTGGCAGCAGGTTTTTTATGTATTACGCTGACCTTGATGCTGCTGTGGAGTAGTCGAGAACTGTACGCCAGAAAGCGAAATCTGGCCGGGCAAGCGCTGGAACTGAGCGGAATGCTAATCCTCGCCATGCCGGGTATCGTGCTGGCGACGGGCTTCTTTTTGCTGCTCAACAACAGCGTGGGCTTGCCAGGCTCCGCCGACGGAATTGTGATTTTCACCAACGCGCTGATGGCCATTCCGTACGCATTAAAGGTGCTGGAAAACCCGATGCGCGATGCAACTGCCCGCTATAGTCTGCTGTGTCAGTCGCTCGGTATGCAGGGTTTTACCCGTTTTCGGGTGGTGGAGCTGCGGGCGCTGAAGCGGCCGCTGGCACAGGCGCTGGCGTTTGCCTGCGTACTGTCGATTGGCGATTTTGGCGTAGTGGCGCTGTTTGGCAACGAGGATTTCCGCACCCTGCCGTTCTACCTTTATCAGCAGATTGGCGCCTACCGCAGCCAGGACGGAGCCGTGACCGCCTTTATCCTGCTGCTGCTGTGTTTCCTGTTATTCACCGTTATTGAAAAACTTCCGGGTCGTGATGCTAAAACTGAATGATGTCACCTGGCTTTACGAGCATCTGCCGATGCGCTTTACCCTCAGCGTCAAACAGGGCGAGCACATCGCGGTACTCGGCCCCAGCGGCGCGGGAAAGAGCACACTGTTGAACCTGATTGCCGGGTTTATCACTCCCGCCAACGGGACAATTTTTATCGAAAATCAGCCCCATACCGACACGCCGCCCGCAAAGCGTCCGGTGTCGATGCTGTTTCAGGAGAATAATCTTTTCAGCCACCTGACGGTGCGGCAGAACATCGGCCTTGGCATGCATCCTGGGCTGAAACTGAATGCCGCGCAGCAGCATAAGCTGGATATGATCGCCAGTCAGATGGGGATTGAATCGCTGCTGGAAAGAGTGCCGGGCGAACTGTCGGGCGGTCAACGTCAGCGTGCGGCGCTGGCCCGCTGTCTGGTGCGCGAGCAGCCGGTTTTGTTGCTGGATGAACCGTTTTCAGCACTCGATCCGGCGCTGCGTCAGGAGATGCTGCAGTTAGTCAGCGACGTTTGCCGCCGCCAACAGTTGACGCTGTTAATGGTGTCACACAGCGTGGAGGATGCACTTAGCATTGCTCCGCGTTCGCTGGTGGTAGCCGATGGGCGAATTGCCTGGGACGGTGCCACGGAGGAGTTGCTCAGCGGCAAAGCCAGCGCATCGCATCTGTTGGGAATTAGCGGCTCACAACCTTCCTGAGTATATCGAGATATACCGGCATCAGCGGGTGTTGGCACAGAACATACAGCGATACCAGAGTCAAAACTGACATCACCGGCGTCAACCATAACAGCCTGCCGCGCGGCAAAAAGCGCGTCAGGCGATCGCTGCCGGATTTACCTGAACGCCACAAACGCCAGCCAAACCACGCCGTCAGCCACAGCAAACCTGCTGCCAGTAACAATAACCACTTGAAGCTCCCGCTCTGCGCATCCGCAGGAATGTCGATCGCCGCTCCGGCAAGAATACCTGGCAGGAAATAGACCGGCGGCCAGAACAGGCAGCCGATGATATTAGGAATGATAAATTTGGATACGGGCAGGTCAAGCATCCCGGCAACCATCGGCACCAGCGGGCGAGTCGGGCCAATAAAGCGACCAATCAGAATGGTAATCATGCTGTGCTGATGCAGCGCGTGCTCGGTTTTATCCAGCAGCGCTTTGTTCTTTTTCATGAATGACCAGCGGTGCAGCGGCTTTTTAAAACGCCAGCCGAGCCAGAAAGAGATCCAGTCCCCGAGCAAACAACCGATAATTCCCGCCAGCCACGCCTGCCAGAAATTCACTTCTCCGCTGCCGATGAGTGCTCCCAGCGCCGACATCATAATGGTGCCAGGCAGGATCAGCCCAACCAGCGCCAGCGACTCGAGAAATGCGACCATCGCGACCGCAATCAATGAATACATCACCGACTGCGTAATGAAATGTTCCAGCAATGCTTGCATAGAGTACCCGGTAGGAAAACGAAGCAGGGATTCTCCCGAGGGGCACCCACTTCGTCAAGCCGTCAATTGTCTGAATAGTTTACAGGTTATGACCCGCATTCGCGTTAAGGGGTTCACTTTTTTCACACATTGTTTACACCCGCGCGAAACTCGCTGGGGCTGGCACCGGTACACTTCTTGAAAACGCGGGAAAAGTAGAGTTGATCTTCGAAGCCCACATTGCGCCCTACGCTGGCAATCGGCATCCGGGTCGTGCTCAACAACAGCTTCGCCTGGCTGATGCGTTGGTCTTCGCGCCAGCTCAGCACGCTAACGCCGAGCTGCTGGCGGAACAGGTGCGACAAGCGCGACGGCGACAGACACACATGCTGCGCGACGCTGGCAATATCAAAGTGGCTGTCCGCCAGATGATCGCTGATGTACTGGCAAGCGTCGCGCACCCGGTGGTCCATCGGCGGATGTAGCGATTCGTTAATGGCCTCCATACGCCGCAGTAAAAGCTGCTCCAGCAGATTGATGGCCAATAATTCGGAATAGCGTCCTACGCCCTGCCCGGCATCAATAATCTGCCCAAACAGTTCGGCAAATTGCGCCTGGTGCGCATCGTCTGGACGATAAAACCCGGTCTGTGCAAACAACGCGGGCCACGCCAGCCACTCGTGCCAGTAAGCGCGCGGACGGAAGTACACCCACTGGTGATACCACTCGCTGGCATCGGGGTGGCGGCCGTAGTGATGAATTTCGCCCGGCGGAAACAGCATGATATCCCCCGGACGGCATACGAACTGGTGCCCCTGATTGTCGATAACCCCTTCTCCTCGCACCGTCAGATTGAGGATATACCCCTTCATGCCGAGCGGCCTGTCCACGAAAAAATCGAGATAGCCTTCGGCCTCAATTGGCGTCAGCCCCGCCACCAAATGGGCGTTAAAAGAGTAGCCGGGTAACAGCGGGTCATTCTGGAGTTCAGGCATAAAAATACTCGCTCAGCATGCTCATCAGGAAATCAATTGTCCATATTGCCAGCGAAGCGAAAAAGGGCGAAATGGCCTGCGAGAATATTTGCACGCCGTCACACTTTGCGATGACACAGCATTATTGTCCATAAGATTAGCGGTTCCCGCCTGACGTTTTTTTTCCCTGATATCTACTGTTTCACCATGTCTGACATTCTTCATGGAGCAACACGATGGCAATAGCAATTGGCCTCGACTTTGGTAGTGATTCAGTGCGAGCGCTGGCGGTGGAATGTGCCACCGGTAAGGAAATCGCCACCCGCGTGGAATGGTATCCGCGCTGGCACGAGGGGCGCTACTGCGACGCCCCTAATAATCAGTTCCGCCATCATCCTCTCGACTACATCGAGTCGATGGAAACTGCACTGAAAAGCGTGCTGGACGAACTCGGCTCTCGCCGGGCGGAGGTCGTCGGGATCGGTGTAGACAGCACCGGCTCAACCCCTGCCCCAATTGACGCCGACGGCAACGTGCTGGCGCTACGCCCTGAATTCTCCGATAACCCAAACGCCATGTTTGTGCTGTGGAAAGATCACACTGCCGTCGAAGAAGCCGAAGCCATCACCCGCCTGTGCCACCAGCCGGGTAACGTCGATTACTCACGCTACATCGGCGGGATTTACTCCAGCGAATGGTTCTGGGCAAAAATCCTGCATGTAACCCGCGCCGACAGCAGCGTGGCGCAGGCTGCCACCTCCTGGATTGAACTGTGCGATTGGGTGCCTGCCCTGCTTTCCGGCACCATCCGTCCGCAGGATATTCGTCGCGGGCGCTGTAGCGCCGGACACAAATCCCTGTGGCATGAAAGCTGGAACGGCCTGCCGCCTGCCAGCTTCTTTGATGCGCTCGATCCGCTGCTCAATCAGCATCTCGATTACCCGCTATTTACCGACACCTGGACTGCCGATGTTCCGGTCGGCACGCTCAGCGCCGACTGGGCACAGCGCCTGGGTTTAGCGGAAAGCGTGGTCATTTCCGGCGGCGCGTTTGACTGCCACATGGGTGCCGTGGGTGCCGGTGCGCAGCCGAATACGCTGGTCAAAGTCATTGGCACCTCAACCTGCGACATTCTGATCGCCGACAAATCCAGCGTCGGTGACCGCACCGTGCAGGGTATTTGCGGCCAGGTGGACGGCAGCGTGACGCCAGATTTCATCGGGATGGAAGCCGGGCAGTCTGCCTTTGGCGATATCTACGCCTGGTTTGGCCGCATTCTCGGCTGGCCGCTGGAGCAGCTCGCTACCCAGCATCCTGAACTGAAAGAGCAAATCAAAGCCAGTCAGAAACAGCTTCTGCCTGCGCTGACCGCCGCCTGGGCGCAAAAACCTTCTCTCGAACATCTGCCGGTGGTCCTCGACTGGTTTAACGGCCGACGCACGCCGAATGCGAATCAGCGTCTGAAAGGGGTCATTACCGACCTGAACCTGGCGACGGACGCTCCGGCCCTGTTCGGCGGCCTGGTCGCTGCCACCGCCTTTGGTGCGCGCGCCATTATGGAGTGCTTCACCTCTCAGGGCATCCCGGTGAACAACGTGATGGCACTGGGCGGTATCGCCCGTAAAAACGTTGAGATCATGCAGGCCTGCTGCGACGTGCTCAATCGACCACTGCAAATCGTCGCCTCTGACCAGTGCTGTGCGCTGGGAGCCGCCATTTTTGCCGCCGTAGCCGCAGGCGTTTACCCCGATATTCCACAAGCGCAGCAGCAAATGGCCAGTCGCGTCGAGCACACGCTCGAGCCTCGCCCTGCTCAGGCCCAGCGCTTCGAACAGCTTTATCAGCGCTACCAGCAATGGGCGAAAAGCGCCGAACAACACTATCTCCCTTCTGCAGCACCGACGGAAAACAAGCCGGTGGTTCAGGCAGCACTGACTCATTAAGGAAATGAAGATGACCATTTTTAACAATTATGAAGTGTGGTTTGTCATTGGCAGCCAACATCTGTACGGCCCCGAGACGCTGCGTCAGGTTACGCAGCATGCAGAACACGTGGTCAACGCGCTGAACGCGGAAGCCAAACTGCCGTGTAAATTGGTGCTCAAACCACTGGGTACCACGCCGGATGAAATCACGGCTATCTGCCGCGATGCCAACTATGATGACAAATGTGCCGGGCTGGTCGTCTGGCTACACACCTTCTCACCGGCCAAAATGTGGATTAACGGCCTGACCATCCTCAATAAGCCGTTGTTACAGTTCCATACTCAGTTCAACGCCGCGCTGCCGTGGGACAGTATCGACATGGACTTTATGAACCTGAACCAGACCGCGCACGGTGGCCGTGAGTTCGGTTTCATCGGCGCGCGCATGCGTCAGCAGCATGGCGTGGTGACCGGCCACTGGCAGGATAAACAGGCGCATCAACGTATTGGTTCATGGATGCGTCAGGCGGTATCAAAACAGGATACCCGCCAGCTAAAAGTGGTGCGTTTCGGCGACAACATGCGTGAAGTTGCGGTCACTGATGGTGATAAAGTCGCGGCGCAGATTAAATTTGGCTTCTCAGTGAATACCTGGGCGGTCGGCGATTTAGTGCAAGTGGTCAATGAAATCAGCGATGGCGATGTCAGCGCGCTGGTTGATGAGTATGAGAGCAGCTATCGCCTGACGGCCGCCGCGCAGGTGCACGGTGATAAGCGTCAAAACGTGCTGGACGCCGCGCGAATTGAACTCGGTATGAAGCGCTTCCTCGAACAGGGAGGCTTCCACGCCTTCACCACCACCTTTGAAGATTTGCACGGTCTGAAGCAGCTGCCAGGCCTGGCGGTACAGCGTCTGATGCAGCAGGGGTACGGCTTTGCGGGTGAAGGCGACTGGAAAACCGCGGCGCTGCTTCGCATCATGAAAGTGATGTCGACCGGCCTGAATGGCGGCACCTCCTTTATGGAGGATTACACCTATCACTTCGATAATGGCAACGATCTGGTGCTGGGATCGCACATGCTGGAAGTGTGCCCGACGATCGCCACCGCCGAGAAACCTGTTCTCGACGTGCAGCATCTGGGCATTGGCGGCAAAGCCGATCCGGCGCGTCTGATCTTCGATACCAAAACTGGCCCGGCGCTGGTCGCGAGTCTTATCGATCTCGGCGATCGTTTCCGTTTGCTGGTGAATACCATTGAAACCGTACAGACCCCGCACAACCTGCCGAAGCTGCCGGTGGCCAACGCGCTGTGGAAAGCCCATCCGGACCTGCAAACCGCCTCCGAAGCGTGGATCGTGGCAGGCGGTGCGCACCACACCGTGTTCAGCCACGCGCTGACACTGGAAGATATGCGCCAGTTCGCTGAACTGCATAACATCGAATTGACCGTTATCGACAACGACACCCGTCTGCCAGCTTTCAAAGATGCGCTGCGCTGGAATGAAGTCTATTACGGTTCAAAACGCTAAGCTGATGCCCGGTGGTGCTCCGCTTACCGGGCCTACGCGCGTGTAGGCCCGATAAGCAACACGCCATCGGGCAAGGAGTTCACTATGTTAGAGCAGTTAAAACAGCAGGTGCTGGACGCCAATCTCCAGCTCCCGCAACACAATCTGGTCACCCTGACCTGGGGCAACGTCAGCGCGGTTGACCGCGAAAAAGGCGTATTCGTCATTAAACCTTCGGGCGTCGATTACAGCCTGATGACCGCAGACGATATGGTGGTCGTGAGTCTCGCGACGGGCGAAGTGGTCGAAGGTCATAAAAAACCGTCATCGGACACGCCGACGCACCGCCTGTTGTACCAGGCGTTTCCGACCATCGGCGGCATTGTTCACACCCATTCGCGCCACGCCACTATCTGGGCGCAGTCGGGTCAGTCGATCCCAGCGACGGGCACCACCCACGCGGACTATTTCTACGGCGCAATTCCCTGCACGCGCAAAATGACAGACGGCGAAATTAACGGTCAGTACGAATGGGAAACGGGCAACGTAATCGTCGAAACCTTCGAAAAACAAGGGATCGATGCCGCACAAATGCCCGGCGTGCTGGTCCATTCTCATGGCCCATTTGCCTGGGGAAAAAATGCCGAAGATGCCGTGCACAATGCCATCGTGCTCGAAGAAGTCGCTTACATGGGGATTTTCTGTCGCCAGTTGGCGCCACAACTTCCGGATATGCAGCAAACATTGCTGGATAAACACTACCTGCGTAAGCACGGCGCGAAGGCCTATTACGGGCAGTGATACCTGTATAAAACCACAGCAATTCAGTGAAAACCAGGCTATAATCAGGCCTGGTTTTCTATTTGAGTAGAGCGTGTGACGCAGGCGCGAGAAGGTTTTTTATTAACCCGTCACTGGCGGGATACCCCGCAGGGAACGGAAGTGACGTTCTGGCTGGCAACCGACGACGGTCCGCTGCAGGTGACGCTTGCGCCGCAGGATTCAGTGGCATTTATTCCTGAATCCCAACGCGTTCAAACCGAGCGCGTACTTCGCAGCGAGCGCGATGCCCGGCTGGCACCTCTCGCATTGAAAGACTTCCATCGCCAGCCGGTCTTCGGCCTTTACTGCCGCTCCCATCGACAGCTGATGCGCCTCGAAAAACGGCTCCGCGAAGAGGGCATAACCGTTTATGAAGCGGATATCCGTCCACCAGAACGCTATCTGATGGAGCGTTTTATCACCGCTCCCGTCTGGGTGGAAGGTGAGCGTCAGGGTAATGCGCTGACTAACGCGCGTCTGAAGCCGAGCCCGGACTATCGTCCACCGCTGAAGTGGGTATCGCTGGATATCGAAACTACGCGCCACGGCGAGCTTTACTGCATAGGCCTTGAAGGTTGCGGTCAACGCGTGGTGTACATGCTGGGGCCTGAAAATGGCGACCCTTCGCAGCTCGATTTTCAGCTGGAGTATGTCGCCAGTCGCCCGCAATTACTCGAGAAGTTGAACGCCTGGTTTGCCGAACACGATCCGGATGTGATCATCGGCTGGAATCTGGTGCAGTTTGACCTCAAAGTTCTGCAGAAACATGCCGAACGTTACCGAATCCCGCTGACGCTCGGACGCGGAAACGTTGAGATTGACTGGCGTGAGCACGGCTTTAAGAACGGCGTGTTCTTCGCTCAGGCCAACGGTCGTTTGATTATCGACGGCATCGAAGCGCTGAAATCCGCATTCTGGAATTTCCCGTCATTTTCGCTGGAATCCGTTTCACGAGAGCTGCTCGGGGAAGGCAAGTCTATCGATAATCCGTGGGACCGGATGGACGAAATTGACCGCCGTTTTGCCGAAGATAAACCCGCACTGGCGAAATATAACCTCAAAGACTGCGAGCTAGTGACGCGCATTTTCCACAAAACGGAGATTATGCCGTTCTTACTGGAACGCGCGACGGTCAATGGCCTGCCTGCCGACCGTCACGGCGGTTCGGTTGCAGCCTTTGGTCACCTCTATTTTCCGCGGATGCACCGGTTAGGTTACGTCGCCCCTAATCTTGGCGAAGTGCCTCCCCAGGCCAGCCCCGGCGGCTATGTCATGGATTCCCGACCCGGACTTTACGATTCGGTGCTGGTGCTCGATTACAAAAGCCTCTACCCGTCGATTATCCGCACGTTTCTGATTGACCCTGTCGGCCTGGTGGAAGGTATGGCACAGCCGGACACCGAACACAGTACCGAGGGTTTTCTTGGCGCGTGGTTCTCCCGCACGCAGAATTGCCTGCCGGACATCGTCGGGCAAATCTGGCACGGGCGCGATGAGGCCAAATTACAGGGTAATAAACCGCTTTCCCAGGCGCTAAAAATTATCATGAATGCCTTCTATGGCGTGCTCGGCACCAGCGCCTGCCGCTTCTTCGACCCGCGCCTCGCCTCGTCGATAACTATGCGCGGTCATGCGATCATGCGTAAAACCAAAGAGCTGGTTGAATCGCAGGGCTACGACGTGATTTACGGCGATACGGACTCCACCTTTGTGTGGCTGAAACGTGCGCACAGCGAAGAAGATGCTGCGAGAATTGGCCATGAACTGGTGAAATTCGTCAACGATTGGTGGTCAGCAGAGCTGCAAAAACAGGGGCTGACCAGCGCGATGGAGCTGGAGTTCGAAACCCATTTTTGCCGCTTCCTGATGCCCACTATTCGCGGCACCGAGACGGGCAGTAAAAAACGCTATGCGGGTATGATCCAGACTGGCGATGAACAGAAGATGGTGTTTAAAGGGCTGGAAACGGTGCGAACGGACTGGACCCCGCTGGCGCAACAGTTCCAGCAAACGCTGTATTTGCGCATTTTTCGAAACGAGCCGTACCAGGATTTTATTCGCGAAACTATTGATAAGCTGATGGCCGGTGAGTTCGACGACAGGCTGGTGTACCGCAAGCAACTGAGGCGTCCGTTGGCGGAATATCAACGCAACATTCCGCCGCATGTCCGTGCGGCGCGGCTTGCTGATGAACATAACGCCAGGCTTGGCCGCCCTTTACAATATCAATCTCGTGGTAGCATTAAATATGTCTGGACCACCAGCGGCCCGGAGCCGTTGGCGTATCAGCAGTCACCGCTGGATTATGAACACTATCTGACTAAACAGTTAGAACCCATCGCCGATGGAATTTTGCCCTTTGTCCATGATGATTTTGCTACACTACTGACAGGACAACTGGGGCTATTTTGACAGGTGACTAACACCCTGGCTTCCAGTACCATAGCGCCCTTTCCATTCCTGGACCCCAATTTTGACTCTCCGTGGTTTTTTCCGCGGAGGACAATTATTGCCTGCAATTGAAGATATAGAGCCCAAATTATATGCCTTTTACACTTGGTCAACGCTGGATCAGCGATACAGAAAGCGAGTTAGGATTAGGGACAGTCGTAGCGCTGGATGCGCGCATGGTCACTCTCCTTTATCCGGCAACGGGTGAAAACCGACTGTACGCCCGCAACGACTCCCCCATCACCCGCGTGATGTTCAATCCAGGCGATACCATTACCAGCCACGAGGGCTGGCAGCTGCGCGTTGACGAAGTAAAAGAAGAAAATGGCCTGCTGGCGTACACCGGTACGCGTCTGGATACCGAAGAAGAAGGCGTGGAACTGCGTGAAGTGCTGCTCGACAGCAAACTCATCTTCAGCAAGCCACAAGACCGTCTGTTTGCCGGGCAAATTGACCGTATGGACCGTTTCGCTTTGCGCTACCGTGCGCGTAAGTATCAGAGCGAAGAGTACCGGATGCCGTGGAGCGGCCTGCGCGGTCAGCGTACCAGTCTGATCCCGCACCAGCTTCATATCGCCCACGACGTGGGTCGTCGCCACGCGCCACGCGTCCTGTTGGCCGATGAAGTGGGTCTCGGGAAAACCATTGAAGCCGGGATGATCCTCCATCAACAGCTGCTGTCCGGTGCAGCCGAGCGCGTTCTGGTTATCGTGCCGGAAACCCTGCAACATCAGTGGCTGGTCGAGATGCTGCGCCGCTTCAACCTGCGCTTTGCGCTGTTTGATGATGAGCGTTATGCCGAAGCGCAGCACGACGCGGATAACCCGTTTGAAACTGAACAGCTGGTGATTTGCTCGCTGGATTTCGTGCGCCGCAGCAAGCAGCGCCTGGAACACCTGTGCGACGCCGAGTGGGACATCATGGTGGTGGACGAAGCCCATCACCTGGTCTGGAGCGAAGACGCGCCGAGCCGTGAATATCAGGCCATCGAACAGCTGGCCGAACGCGTGCCGGGCGTTCTGCTTTTAACCGCGACGCCGGAGCAACTGGGCCTCGAAAGCCACTTTGCGCGTCTGCGCCTGCTGGATCCGAACCGCTTCCACGATTTCGAGCAGTTCGTCGAAGAACAGCAGAATTTCCGTCCAGTCGCCGATGCCGTTTCTCTGCTGCTGAGCGGCGAGAAGCTGAATAACGAACAGATGAACGCCCTGAGCGAACTGATGGGCGAGCAGGATATTGAGCCACTGCTTGCGGCGGCGAACAGCAACAGCGATGACGGGGAAAGCGCCCGTCAGGAACTGATCTCAATGCTGATGGACCGCCACGGCACCAGCCGCGTGCTGTTCCGTAACACGCGTCACGGCGTGAAAGGTTTCCCAAAACGCGAGCTGCACACCATCAAACTGCCGCTGCCGACGCAGTATCAGACCGCGATTAAAGTGTCCGGCATCATGGGTGCGCGTAAATCGTCAGAAGAACGCGCCCGTGACATGCTCTATCCGGAGCAGATTTATCAGGAATTTGAAGGCGATACCGGCACCTGGTGGAACTTCGACCCGCGCGTTGAGTGGCTGATGGGCTATCTGACCAGCCACCGCTCACAGAAAGTGCTGGTGATCTGTGCCAAAGCCGCCACTGCGCTTCAGCTGGAGCAAGTGCTGCGCGAGCGCGAAGGCATCCGTGCCGCCGTGTTCCATGAAGGCATGTCGATTGTTGAACGTGACCGCGCCGCCGCCTGGTTTGGTGAAGAAGATACCGGCGCGCAGGTGCTGCTGTGTTCTGAAATCGGTTCCGAAGGCCGTAACTTCCAGTTTGCCAGCCATCTGGTGATGTTCGATCTGCCGTTTAACCCGGATCTGCTGGAACAGCGTATTGGTCGTCTGGACCGTATCGGCCAGGCGCACGATATTCAAATCCACGTGCCGTATCTGGAAAAAACCGCGCAGTCAGTGCTGGTGCGCTGGTTCCACGAAGGTCTGGACGCGTTCGAACATACCTGCCCGACCGGTCGCACCATTTACGACAACGTGCATCCGCAGCTGATTGAATACCTTGCGGCACCGGAAAATACCGATGGATTCGATGCACTGATCAAAACCTGTCGCGAACAGCACGATGCGCTGAAAGCCCAGCTTGAGCAAGGCCGTGACCGTCTGCTGGAGATCAACTCCAACGGCGGTGAAAAAGCGCAGGCGCTGGCAGAAAGCATTGAAGAGCAGGATGACGACACCGGGCTTATCAGCTTCACCATGAACCTGTTCGACATCATCGGCATTAACCAGGACGACCGCGGTGAAAACCTGATAGTCCTGACGCCTTCCGATCATATGCTGGTTCCGGACTTCCCGGGCCTGCCCGAAGATGGCTGCACCGTGACCTTTGAACGTGACGTGGCGCTGTCCCGCGAAGATGCGCAGTTCCTGACCTGGGAACATCCGCTGATCCGCAACGGTCTGGATCTGATCCTGTCCGGCGATACCGGTAGCAGCACCATTTCACTGCTGAAAAACAAAGCGTTACCTGTTGGCACCCTGCTGCTTGAGCTGATTTATGTGGTTGAAGCGCAGGCACCGAAGCAGCTTCAGCTGCACCGTTTCCTGCCTGCAACACCGGTCCGTATGCTGGTTGATAAAAACGGCAACAACCTTGCGGCGCAGGTCGAGTTTGAAACCTTTAACCGTCAGCTCAGCGCCGTTAACCGCCACACAGGCAGCAAGCTGGTTAATGCCGTACAACAGGACGTGCACGCCATTCTGCAACAGGGTGAAGCTCAGGTAGAAAAAGTGGCGAAGGCGCTGATAGAAGCGGCTCGTCAGGAAGCTGACGATAAGCTGAGCGCCGAGCTGTCGCGTCTGGAATCACTGAAAGCGGTCAATCCGAACATCCGCGATGACGAGCTGGAAGCGATTGAAAGCAATCGTCAGCAGGTGATGGAAGCCCTGGCGCAGGCCGGCTGGCGTCTCGATGCGCTGCGACTGATCGTCGTTACGCATCAGTAAGGAAAAAAGTATGGTACTGGAGTCCTACAATCCGCCACAGGATCCGTGGCTGGTGGTGCTCTATCAGGATGAGCACATCATGGTGGTCAACAAGCCCAGCGGCCTGTTGTCCGTCCCCGGCCGCCTGGACAGTCATAAAGACAGCGTGATGACGCGCGTGCAGCGTGATTTTCCGCAGGCTGAGTCGGTGCATCGTCTCGATATGGCGACCAGCGGTGTGATTGTTGTGGCTCTGACCAAAGCGGCGGAACGGGAGCTGAAACGCCAGTTCCGCGAGCGTGAACCGAAAAAGCAATATCTGGCCCGCGTATGGGGACATCCGGAAAAAGCCGAAGGTGTGGTGGATTTACCACTGATCTGCGACTGGCCGAACCGTCCAAAGCAAAAAGTCTGCTTCGAGACAGGCAAATCGGCGCAAACCGAATTTGAGGTGCTGGAGTTCGCCGACGACAACACCGCGCGGGTGCTGCTTAAGCCTATTACCGGCCGCTCGCATCAGCTGCGTGTGCATATGCAGGCGCTGGGGCATCCGATTCTGGGCGATCGTTTCTACGCCACGCCAGAAGCGCTGGCAATGGCACCTCGCCTTCTGCTGCACGCAGAAATGCTGACCATCACCCACCCGCAGTTTGGCAATAGCATGACGTTTAAGGCACCGGTAGATTTCTGATTTGAGATGACGTCTTCGGCCGTCGGGGGTGCAGCCTGTGTGGACTCGGACAGCGTGCAATCACAGGAGCGTACACGAAGTACGTGACTGTGATGCGCACTGCCCAGGTTCGAAATGGCAAGTAAACCAGGTCGATTTACTTGAAACCTTTTTGTTCCTTCACTAATTCGTATGCACGCTGAATTTCCTGCGCTTTTTGCTTCGCCATTTCCATCATTTCCGGCGGTAAACCTTTCGCCACCAGCTTATCCGGGTGATGTTCGCTCATCAGCTTGCGATAGGCGCGCTTGATGGTAGTCGCATCATCTGTCGATTTCACACCGAGCACGTTACACGCATCTTCAAGCGTAGGGCCACGCTGCGCCTGCTGCCAGCCACCGCCGGACTGCGATTGCTGCTGATAGCCGCCGCCGAACTGTGCGCCGCCCTGCATCATGCGCAGGAACTGTTCAAACTGGGCACGGGAGATACCGAGTTCGTCGGCAATGACAAACAGCACTTCACGTTCGTTAGGGTGCAATGAGCCGTCGGCAAACGCGGCCTGAATCTGAATTTCCAGAAACATCCTAATCAAATCGAAGCGACCAAAACAGACACCGCGGAATGCACGCATCTTTTCGCGCAGCGGGTAATTATCCGCTTTACCGACGCGGAAAGCCTGCTGCGCCGCGGTACGGGACTCACCGTGAAGATTCATGCGGTCCATCAGAATACTGGCTACATGGATATCCGCTTCGGTCACACGGCCTTTCGATTTGGTCAAATGCCCCATCACCTCAAAGGTGGTGGCAAAAAACAGCGACTGACGCTCTTGCTGGTTGGCAAATAAGTTGAGCCTGCGGCTACGCGCCTTATCAAACATGTGGCCAATCAGCAGTCCAAGTACCGCTCCCCAGAATCCGCCACCCATCATAAGTGCAACGGCCACACCAATCACTTTACCCCAATACTGCATAGACTCCCCGGATAGTCATAATCATCATGTCGCAGGTAATGACTTCCGCCTTGATAAAAGGCGATTTTCGCAGCGATGACCTGATGGTCAGTGCAGGACATAACCTATAATTTGCTTTATCATACTCGCCATTCTACACAGTGCCTAACGCCACTGGCTCGAAGCGGCAGGATTAACACTGGCGCGTGACCGATGAGTACGTTAGTCTCTGACCGTTTGCAAGCCGCGAAGCCACAGATGACGGAACAACAAATAAAACGTATGAAAAAACGTATTCCCACCCTTCTGGCAACCCTGATCGCCAGCGCCCTGTACAGTCAACAGGGTGCGGCAGCCGACCTCGCATCACAATGTATGCTGGGGGTACCAAGCTATAACCGTCCGCTGATTCAGGGGGATACTAATAGCCTGCCTGTCACCATCAACGCCGATCATGCCAAGGGTAATTACCCTGATGATGCCGTATTTACCGGCAATGTCGATATTAATCAGGCGAACAGTCGATTACAGGCAGACGAAGTGCAATTGCACCAGAAGCAGACGCCTGGACAGGCGGATCCGGTTCGCACCGTAGATGCTTTGGGCAATGTACACTATGACGATAATCAGGTGATCCTGAAAGGTCCTAAAGCCTGGTCCAATCTGAATACCAAAGATACCAACGTCTGGAAAGGCGACTATCAAATGGTCGACCGTCAAGGCCGTGGTACTGCTGACGTCATGAAACAGCGTGGCGAAAACCGGTATACCATTCTCGATAACGGAACCTTTACGTCCTGTCTGCCAGGTTCGAACACCTGGAGCGTGGTCGGGAGCGAAGTGATTCAGGACCGCCAGGAGCAGGTTGCCGAAATCTGGAACGCCCGCTTTAAAATCGGTCCAGTACCCGTGTTTTATAGCCCCTATCTGCAGCTGCCGATTGGTGACAAACGCCGTTCAGGTTTCCTGATCCCGAATGCCAAATACAGCAGTAATAACGGTACGGAAATCTACCTGCCGTACTACTGGAATATCGCGCCGAACTTCGATGCCACCATCACGCCACACTATATGGAAAAACGTGGCGGCGTGATGTGGGAGAACGAATTCCGCTACCTGACCAAAGCTGGCGCCGGGCTGTTTGAATTCGACTATTTGAATAAAGATAAAGTCTACGAAGACGAACACCCTGGAGACGATAATAGCCGCCGCTGGCTCTTCTACTGGCGACATGCTGGGGTGATGGATCAGGTGTGGCGCTTCAATGTCGACTACACCAAAGTCAGTGACCCGAACTACTTCAACGACTTTGATTCCAAATACGGTTCCAGTACCGATGGTTACGCAACGCAGAAATTCAGCGTTGGCTATGCCATTGAGAACTTTAACGCCACCGTATCCAGCAAGCAGTTCCAGGTCTTTGATACAGAAAACTCGAATTCCTATTCTGCACAGCCGCAGTTGGACGTTAACTACTACCAGAATGACGTTGGGCCGTTCGATACTCATGTCTATGGTCAGGTCGTGCATTTCAAAAACACCAACGACAACATGCCGGAAGCGACGCGTGTACACCTGGAACCGACGATCGATTTGCCACTGTCGAACGGCTGGGGAAGCATTGATACCGAAGCCAAGCTGATGGCGACACATTATCAGCAGGATGACGTCGACTGGTACAACACCCGTTATGGCACGAATCTGAAAGAAAACGTTAACCGCGTACTGCCGCAGTTTAAAATTGACGGCAAAATGGTCTTTGAGCGCGATATGGACTGGTCACAGGGCTATACCCAGACCCTCGAACCACGCGTGCAGTACCTGTACGTACCGTACAAAGACCAAAGCGACATCATGTCCTACGACTCCACCCTGCTGCAATCGGACTATAGCGGCCTGTTCCGCGACCGTACCTATAGCGGCCTGGACCGGATAGCGTCGGCTAACCAGGTGACGACCGGCCTCACCTCTCGCGTTTATGATGAAAACGCGGTTGAACGTTTTAACGTTTCTGTGGGTCAAATCTACTACTTCACCCCGTCTCGTACAGGTGATGAAACGCAAGAATGGTCACAGAGCGATCAGAAAGGCTCGCTGGTCTGGGCCGGAGATACCTATTGGCGCATGAGCGATCAATGGGGCCTGCGTGGCGGTATTCAGTACGATACACGTCTGGATAACGTTGCCACCGGCAACGGCACTGTAGAGTATCGTCGTGATGAAAACCGTTTAGTTCAGTTGAACTACCGTTACGCCAGCCCGGAGTATATTCAGGCGACACTGCCTTCCTACTCCACGGCACAGCAGTATAAAGACGGGATTTCCCAGGTGGGCATGACGGCAAGCTGGCCAGTCGTTGACCGTTGGTCTGTCGTTGGCGCGTATTACTACGACACCAACGCCAACAAACCAGCGGATCAGATGATAGCCGTACAGTATAACTCCTGCTGTTATGCTATCCGTCTCGGCTATGAGCGTAAGCTCAACGGTTGGGATCCTAACAATGTCCAGGGTGTGTACGACAACGTCGTCGGCTTTAATATCGAACTGCGTGGCCTGAGCTCAAACTATGGGCTTGGCACACAGCAGATGTTGCGCTCGACAATTATGCCGTACCAAAGCTCTTTGTAACGCCACGGCTTAGAAACGTAATCCGCCTTTGCGGTTAATTGAAATGGAAAGAGTATGAAGAACTGGAAAACGCTGCTTCTCGGTATCGCCATGGTTGCGAATACCAGTTTCGCCGCCCCACAGGTTGTCGATAAGGTAGCAGCTGTCGTAAATAACGGCGTTGTACTGGAAAGCGATGTCGATAATTTGATGCAGTCCGTAAAAGGAAATGCAACCCAGGCCGGACAACAATTACCAGATGACGCAACCCTGCGTCACCAGATTCTGGAACGTCTGATCATGGACCAGATTGTCCTGCAGATGGGCCAGAAAATGGGCGTAAAAATTACTGACGCACAGCTCGATCAGGCCATTGCCAACATCGCCAAGCAGAACAATATGTCGATGGATCAGATGCGTAGCCGTCTGGCCTACGATGGTATGAACTACAACACCTATCGCGCACAGATCCGCAAAGAGATGACTATCTCTGAAGTGCGTAATAACGAAGTTCGTCGTCGTATTACCGTACTGCCGCAGGAAGTTGACGCCCTGGCTTCACAGATTGGCAATCAGAACGATGCCAGCACTGAGCTGAATCTGAGCCACATCCTGATCCCGCTGCCGGAAAACCCAAGCTCTGACCAGGTTAACGAAGCGGAAGCTCAGGCGCGCTCGGTTGTCGATCAGGCAAACAAAGGCGCTGACTTCGGTAAACTCGCTATCACTTACTCCGCTGACCAACAGGCGCTGAAAGGCGGCCAGATGGGCTGGGGACGTATTCAGGAACTGCCGTCAATCTTTGCGCAGGCCCTGAGCACCGCGAAAAAAGGCGATGTGATTGGTCCGATCCGTTCCGGTGTGGGCTTCCACGTCATCAAAGTGAACGATCTGCGCGGTCAGAGCCAGAGCATTTCTGTGACCGAAGTTCATTCCCGTCACATCCTGCTGAAGCCATCGCCAATCATGACTGACGACCAGGCACGTGCGAAACTCGAAGCCGTGGCTGCGGACATCAAGAGTGGTAAAACCACCTTTGATAAAGCGGCGAAAGAACTGTCTCAGGACCCGGGTTCTGCAAACCAGGGCGGTGATTTAGGCTGGGGCACTCCGGACATGTACGATCCGGCATTCCGTGATGCACTGATGAAACTGAGCAAAGGTGAGATCAGCGCGCCGGTTCACTCCTCGTTCGGCTGGCACCTGATTCAGCTGCTGGATACCCGCAACGTGGACCGCACCGATGCAGCACAGAAAGACAGGGCTTACCGCATGCTGATGAACCGTAAGTTTGCTGAAGAAGCTGCAACCTGGATGCAGGAACAACGTGCCAGCGCGTACGTCAAAATTCTGAGCAACTGATGACACAGCCCCAACGTGTGGTTATCACTCCCGGCGAACCCGCCGGGATTGGCCCAGACCTCGTGGTTCAACTGGCACAGTGTGACTGGCCTGTTGAACTGGTGGTTTGTGCTGATGAAACGCTTCTGACAGACCGGGCAGCAATGCTCGGTTTGCCGTTAACGCTCCTGCCCTACGATGCCGCTCTGGCACCTGTGCCGCAAAAAGCAGGTACGCTGACTCTCCTTCCCGTTCCCCTTCAGGCTCCCGTTACACCAGGCACACTCAACGTGCTGAACGGCCCTTACGTGGTGGAAACCCTGGCACGCGCCTGCGATGGCAGTACCGAAGGCGAGTTTGCCGCCCTGATTACCGGGCCGGTGCAAAAGAGCATCATCAACGATGCCGGGATTGCGTTTACCGGACACACCGAATTCTTCGAAGAGCGTTCTCACACCGCTAAAGTGGTGATGATGCTGGCAACAGAAGAGCTGCGCGTCGCCCTCGCCACCACCCATTTGCCGCTCAAAGCCATCAGCGATGCGATTACGACAGATGTCCTGCGCGACGTGATTACCATTCTGGATACCGACCTGCGCACGAAGTTTGGCATTGCCAAGCCGCATATCCTGGTGTGTGGGCTGAATCCGCATGCCGGTGAAGGCGGGCATATGGGGATGGAAGAGATAGACACCATCATTCCGGTGCTCGAAGAAATGCGCGCTAAGGGTATGAATCTGAGTGGGCCGCTGCCCGCAGATACTCTGTTTCAGCCAAAATATCTCGACAATGCCGACGCAGTCCTCGCGATGTACCACGATCAGGGCCTGCCCGTGCTAAAATACCAGGGTTTCGGCCGTGCCGTGAATATCACGCTCGGTTTACCTTTTATCCGTACGTCCGTTGACCACGGCACCGCGCTAGAACTGGCGGGTCAGGGGAAAGCAAACGTCGGCAGTTTTATTACGGCGCTTAATCTCGCCATCAAAATGATCAGTAACTCTCAATGAATAATCGAGTCCATCAGGGCCACTTAGCCCGAAAACGCTTCGGGCAAAACTTCCTCAACGATCAGTTTGTCATCGACAGCATCGTTTCGGCCATCAACCCGCAGAAAGGTCAGGCCATTGTTGAAATCGGCCCGGGTCTTGCCGCATTGACCGAGCCGGTTGGCGAGCGTCTGGATAAACTGACCGTCATCGAACTGGACCGTGATCTGGCTGCACGCCTGCAAACGCACCCGTTCCTTGGACCAAAGCTGACCATTTTTCAGCAAGATGCGATGACCATGAACTTCGGCGAGCTGTCGAAGGAAATGGGCCAGCCGCTGCGCGTGTTCGGTAACCTGCCGTACAACATCTCTACCCCGCTGATGTTCCACCTGTTTAGCTATACTGATGCCATTGCCGACATGCACTTCATGCTGCAAAAAGAAGTGGTAAACCGTCTGGTTGCAGGGCCAAACAGTAAGGCGTATGGTCGTTTAAGCGTCATGGCGCAGTACTACTGCCAGATTATCCCTGTGCTGGAAGTGCCGCCAACCGCCTTTACGCCACCGCCAAAAGTGGATTCTGCCGTTGTTCGCCTGGTGCCTTACACCACGCTGCCGCATCCGGTTAAAGAGGTTCGTGTGTTAAGCCGAATCACCACCGAAGCGTTCAACCAGCGTCGTAAGACGATCCGCAACAGCCTCGGCAATATCTTCTCTGTCGAACTGTTGATCGAGCTTGGCGTTGACCCGGCGATGCGTGCAGAAAATATCTCTGTGGCCCAGTACTGCCGCCTGGCAAACTGGCTGTCAGAAAATGCGCCCCAGAAGGAGAGCTAAACCATGATCAATTCGCCCCGCGTCTGTGTCCAGGTACAAAGCGTCTACATTGAGTCCCAGTCCTCACCGGACGATGAACGCTATGTCTTTGCTTATACGGTCACGATTCGTAATCTGGGGCGAGGATCGGTGCAGCTGCTTGGGCGCTACTGGTTGATTACTAACGGCCACGGTCGTGAAACCGAGGTTCAGGGCGAAGGTGTCATCGGCGTTCAGCCGCACATTGCTCCGGGCAACGAATATCAGTACACCAGCGGTGCCGTGCTGGAAACGCCACTCGGCACCATGCAGGGTCACTATGACATGATCGACGCTGACGGTAACCCGTTCAGCATTGATATTCCCGTTTTCCGTCTGGCCGTGCCAGCTCTCATCCATTGATAAAATGAGCACATACCTTATTGGCGACGTTCACGGCTGCTACGATGAACTGATCGCGTTATTAAAGCAGGTGGAGTTTACCCCTGGACGAGACACGCTGTGGCTGACAGGCGATCTGGTGGCCCGCGGCCCCGCATCGCTCGACGTTCTGCGCTACGTGAAATCTCTGGGTGATAGCGTGCGTATGGTACTCGGCAATCACGATTTGCATCTGCTGGCGGTGTTCGCCGGGATCAGTCGTAACAAGCCGAAAGACCGACTCACGCCGCTGCTGGAAGCGCCCGATGCTGACGAACTGCTGAACTGGCTACGCCGTCAGCCGCTGCTGCAGGTTGATAAAGAGAAGAAACTGGTGATGGCCCATGCCGGGATCACTCCGCAGTGGGATCTGGATACCGCTGAGCTTTGCGCCCGCGACGTTGAAGCGGTGCTGTGCAGCGACTCCTATCCGTTCTTCCTTGACGCCATGTATGGCGATTTGCCAAACCATTGGTCGCCAGAGCTGACGGGTCTTGCACGTCTGCGCTTTATCACCAACGCCTTTACGCGGATGCGTTACTGCTTCCCGAACGGCCAGCTCGATATGTACACCAAAGAGTCGCCGGAAAACGCGCCTGCGCCGCTCAAACCGTGGTTTGCCATTCCTGGCCCCGTTACTGAAGAGTACAGCGTCATTTTTGGTCACTGGGCTTCGCTGGAAGGCAAAGGTACACCGGAAGGGATTTACGGTCTGGATACCGGATGCTGTTGGGGTGGGGATTTAACGTGTCTGCGCTGGGAAGATAAGAAGTATTTTGTGCAGCCGTCTAATCGTCATCTCGATCTCGGCGAAGAAGAAGCCGTCGCGTCTTAATATTATCCCCTCAACCCGCCAGGGCGAGGGGAAATATACCCGTCATACGTCAAGTTGCATGTGCATTGGCTGCGCCTGCAACTCGAATGATTGAGGGTATAGATTAACGACGTTCTAAAATCTCAAAGCAATAGCTGTGCGAGTTCTGCTCGTCGGCATCATGAAACTCACTGAAAGTAGATTCCCAATGGTCCGGATCGTAATCCGGGAAATGAGTATCGCCTTCCACTTCAGCATCAATGTGTGTCAGATACAGACGCTGCGCGCGCGGCAGGAACTGCTCATACACACGGCCTCCGCCGATCACCATGATCTCTTCCGCATCACCGCAGGCGGCAATGGCGTCATCTACCGACTTTACCCACTCAACACGGCCGTCAGTGCCCGGCTGGCTGCTAATGACGATGTTTTTACGGCCCGGCAGCGGACGACCGATCGATTCCCAAGTCAGGCGACCCATCACCACAGGCTTGTTGAGCGTGGTACGTTTAAACCAGGCGAGATCGGCAGGCAGGTTCCAGGGCATGGCGTTTTCCATGCCGATAACGCGATCCACCGCTAACGCCGCAATCAGACTGATCATTGAAATATCCCGGATGTAAAAATTGCCGCCACTATACGGAAAGCTTAATCTTTCGTCGACAACAGGGAGAGTAAAGAAGACGAAATATTTTCGCCTTCTCACTAAGTGCCCGTTATGCCGATGGTTTCGCTTCTGGTTCGTCAGCCGGATTACCGGTGTGCTTTCCTTCCTCGGTTCCCTGCCAGCCGTGACGCTGAATAATCGACATGTTGCTGCGGTCTTCGTTGATGATATCGGTCAGCATCGCACTGGTACGTTTGAACACCGCCGCGAAGGACGCATCATCTTCATCCGCCATATCGACCATTTCTTCTATCATTCGCACGTTGAAACGGCGGAACACATCCGCGCGCTCACGGGCTTCATAAGCGCCAAGCCCCAACGCTTCCAGCGCCATGCGACCTGACTTCAGAGCGCCTTCAAACGTTTCACGCTCCGGCGCTTCGATACCCGCCTGGCGAAGCTGAATGTAGTGATCGATATCGCGGGCGCGGGCGATAATTCGCAGATGCGGGAAATGCGCTTTCGCCAGTTCCGTCAGTTCGAGGTTGGTTTTCGGGTCATCAATGGCATTGATCAGCACTTCCGCCCGGGCCGCACCCGCTGACTCAAGCATATCGACCCGCGTCGCATCGCCGTAAAACACCTTCATATCGAATTTACGCAGCGTATCGACGTGGTCAGGATCGTGATCGAGAATGACCATTTTCACGCCGCTCGACAGCAGCAGACGGCCGGTAATCTGACCAAAGCGGCCAAAACCGGCGATAATCACCCGCGGCTGCTCTTCATCAATTTCATCCGCCTCGCGATCGTCACCGCCTTTGGCTTTCTCCATGCGTGACAGCAGCACCAGTAAAATCGGCGTGGCGGCCATCGACAGCGCCACTGCCAGGGTCAACGCTTTGGCCCATTCTGGATCCAGTACTTTCGCCATCTGCGCCGTACCAAACACCACAAACGCAAATTCACTGCCCTGCCCTAACAGCGCTGCAAACCAAAGGCGCTGGGCTTTCGGCACGCCAAGCGGGCGTGCAATCAGCCACAGCATCACCGCTTTAATGATAAGGAATCCGGCCAGTAAAATCAGAATACGTAGCGGATGCGTCACCAGGGTACCGAAGTCGATAGACATGCCGACGCCGATGAAGAACAGCCCCAACAGCAGGCCTTTAAACGGTTCGATATCGCTTTCCAGCGCATGGCGATATTCCGAACTCGCCAGCAGCACGCCGGCCAAAAATGCGCCCATCGCCATCGATAAGCCCACTTCTTCCAGCAGCAGTCCGAAACCGAAAACCAGGAACAGTGCGACGGCGCTGAACACTTCGCGCAGGCCTGAGCGCGCGACAAAACGCAGCACCGGGCGCGTGACGTAGCGCCCAAGCAAAATCACGAGCACCAGGACGCCGGCGACTTTCAGGGCCGAAAGCCCAAAAGCGGCAAGCGTGGTAGTCGCCCCGCTGGAGGCCAGCAGCGGGATCATCGCCACCAGCGGAATAGCCGCGATATCCTGGAACAGCAGCACCGCAAACGTACTGCGTCCAAGCTGAGAGACGGTCAGATTCCGTTCGCTCATCGCCTGCATGGCGATGGCCGTGGAAGAGAGTGCCAGCGTCAGGCCGATAAGTTCAGCCACTTTCCAGTCAAGACCGAGCAGCATGCAAAAGCCACCGATCAGGACACCACACGCGACCATTTGCAGCGCTCCGCCGCCAAATACCGACGCGCGAAGCTTCCACAAACGCTGCGGATCAAGCTCAAGGCCAATGACAAACAGCATCAGCACCACACCGATTTCAGCGAAGTGCAGAATGGCCTCGGCATCCGTCACCAGCCGCAAACCCCATGGCCCAATGATGCAGCCTGCGATCAGATAGCCGAGCACGGAACCTAATCCCAGACGCACAGCAATCGGTACGATAAGCGCCGCCGAACCGAGGTAAATCAAGGCCTGAATCAGCGTATGGCTATCCATGATGCACCTCCTGCCACTCGAGCAGCCGCTGTTTGTAATGCCGGGCCTCGGCGACAAGCGTTTCATCGTCGCAAATAAAGGTGCAATGCATGGCGAACGGCGGCAGCCAGTTCAGGCCGCAGTAAAGCGCCGTCGCCTGTAATGGCTGCGCCAGCACGTCAAAACCGGGGAAACTGCCAATCGCGAAATGATCGTCACCGCCGCCGGTCGTCACCGCCCATAACAGGCTTTTACCGTGCAGCGCTTTTCCGCCGTGCCCGTAGGCCCAGCCGTGAGACAGAACTTTATCAATCCAGAGTTTGAGGAGCGGCGGCACGCTGTACCACTGCATGGGATGCTGCCAGATGACCAGGTCGGCGCGGGAAAGCGCCTCTTGCTCAGCGGCGATATCAATATTGAAATCGGGATAGAGGTGATACAGAGAGCGAATTTCTACGCCGTCGATTTCCCTTGCCTGCTCAAGCATCCGTTTATTCGCATGCGAATGCTGCGGATAAGGATGCGCATAAATAATCAAAATCATCTGTTAGCCTATTTTACACTTCACTGTTTTATCAGCAAAGTGTAGTCAGTTAACCAACAGGCTAACAGCGAAGATTGGTGAACTAGTTGTCCAGCTCGCCCATCGATTTAACCTGATCGCGGTTAATTTGCTCGGTCTTACCGGTTTCGGCATTTTGGTAGGAAACCAGACCGGTGTCGCTATCAACCTCTGGCTTACCGTCGGTGACGATGGTTTTACCGTCGGTCGTTTTCAGCGTCTGGTTTGAGGAACAACCCGCTACGGTAAACAGGGCAGCTGCGGCAAAAATAGAAGTAATGAGAAGGTTATTACGCATGGTGTTCTCCCGTGCTCTTACGTTATGAAGGGTTATCTGATTAACCATTTTAGGCTAACTGACTGAACACAGATGGAAAACCAGAACACTCTGAAGATGGGAAAGATGAGATGAGAGGCGAGGTAAAAGCAAAACGGCAACCAGAAGGTTGCCGTTTTTAGTATTGGCGCCCCCTCTCCCACAGGGAGAGGGCTGGGGTGAAGGCATCAAGCCGCACACCCTATACAACGAGGGTTACTTATTAATCTGCGCGTGCATTTCCTGCACCGAAATCACCTTCTCAGTCGCATCCGCGTTCAGCGCCATGGCTGTCGCGAAACCGCCGTTCAGGGTGGTGTCGTAATGTACTTTGTACTGCAGCGCGCTGCGGCGAATCAGCTTGGAGTCTTCAATCGCCTGACGACCTTCGGTGGTGTTGATGATGTAGGTATATTCGCCATTCTTGATACGGTCCTGAATGTGCGGACGACCTTCATGCACCTTGTTTACCAGACGCGGGTTAATGCCTGCTTCGCCCAGAACAACGGCCGTCCCGTGGGTCGCATCCAGTTCGAAGCCCTGTTTCAGCAGTTTTGCCGCCAGGTCTACCACACGCTCTTTGTCACCTTCACGCACGGAGAGCAGCGCACGGCCCTGCTTCTTCATGGTGGAGTTGCTGCCGAGCTGCGCTTTAGCAAACGCTTCTGCGAAGGTACGACCCACGCCCATCACTTCACCGGTAGAACGCATTTCTGGCCCTAACAGCGGGTCAACGCCTGGGAATTTGTTGAACGGCAGCACCACTTCTTTCACCGAATAGTACGGCGGGATGATTTCCTGAGTGTGGCCCTGCTGAGCCAGCGTCTGACCGACCATCACGCGCGCCGCCACTTTCGCCAGCGGCAGGCCGGTGGCTTTGGAGACGAACGGCACGGTACGCGCCGCACGCGGGTTAACTTCAATCAGATACACTTCGTTGTCTTTCACAGCAAACTGGACGTTCATCAGGCCACGAACCTGCAGCTCGATGGCCAGTTTCTGCACCTGCTGGCGCATTACATCCTGAATTTCTTTGCTCAGGGTATACGCTGGCAGAGAACATGCAGAGTCACCGGAGTGAACGCCTGCCTGCTCGATGTGCTCCATGATGCCGCCAATCAGCACGCTTTCGCCGTCGCAGATGGCGTCCACGTCCACTTCAACCGCATCGTCGAGGAAACGGTCCAGCAGCACTGGCGCATCGTTAGAGACGCTTACCGCGGTCTGGAAGTAGCGACGCAGGTCAGCTTCGTCATACACGATTTCCATCGCACGACCGCCAAGCACGTAGGACGGGCGTACCACCAGTGGGTAGCCAATCTCTTTCGCCTTCTCTACAGCCATATCAATGGTCGACACCGTGGCGTTCGCAGGCTGTTTCAGCTTCAGACGGTCAACCGCCTGCTGGAAACGCTCGCGGTCTTCTGCACGGTCGATAGCGTCAGGGCTGGTACCGATAATCGGCACGCCTGCGGCTTCCAGGGCACGCGCCAGTTTCAGCGGAGTCTGGCCACCGTACTGCACGATAACGCCCTTAGGCTTCTCGATGCGCACGATTTCGAGCACGTCTTCAAAGGTCACCGGCTCGAAGTACAGGCGGTCGGAGGTGTCGTAATCGGTGGAAACAGTTTCCGGGTTACAGTTGACCATGATGGTCTCGTAACCGTCTTCACGCAGCGCCAGCGAGGCGTGTACGCAGCAGTAATCGAATTCGATACCCTGACCGATACGGTTAGGACCGCCGCCGAGGACCATGATTTTATCGCGGTCTACGGACGGATTCGCTTCACACTCGTCTTCATACGTGGAGTACATGTACGCGGTATCGGTGGAGAACTCTGCCGCACAGGTATCCACGCGCTTGTAGACCGGGTGCAGGTTGTACTGTTCACGCAGCTTGCGGATTTCTGACTCGCGAACGCCCGCCAGTTTTGCCAGACGTGCATCGGCGAAACCTTTGCGCTTCAGCGTACGCAGGAAATCAGCGTTCAGGCCGGTAATACCGACTTCCGCCACGTTTTCTTCAAGGCGCACCAGCTCTTCAATCTGTACCAGGAACCAGCGGTCGATGTTGGTCAGGTTGAAGACGCCGTCGACTGACAGGCCCGCACGGAAGGCATCAGCGATGTACCAGATACGCTCAGCACCTGCGTCTTTCAGCTCGCGGCGAATCTTGGTCAGCGCTTCCGGGTCATCCAGGCTCACTTTCGGGTCGAAACCGGTCGCGCCCACTTCCAGGCCGCGCAGCGCTTTCTGCAAGGATTCCTGCTGAGTGCGGCCAATCGCCATCACTTCGCCGACGGATTTCATCTGCGTGGTCAGGCGGTCGTTAGCGCCCACAAATTTCTCGAAGTTAAAGCGAGGGATTTTGGTCACAACGTAGTCGATGGACGGTTCGAAGGAAGCCGGGGTACGGCCGCCGGTGATGTCGTTCATCAGCTCGTCGAGGGTGTAACCCACTGCCAGTTTCGCTGCCACTTTGGCAATCGGGAAACCCGTCGCTTTGGACGCCAGCGCGGAAGAGCGGGACACGCGCGGGTTCATTTCGATAACAATCAGACGACCATTTTTCGGGTTCACGGAGAACTGGACGTTAGAGCCGCCGGTTTCCACGCCGATTTCACGCAGCACCGCCATCGAGGCGTTACGCATGATTTGGTATTCTTTGTCGGTCAGGGTCTGCGCCGGGGCCACGGTGATGGAGTCACCGGTGTGGATACCCATCGCATCGAAGTTTTCGATAGAGCAGACGATGATGCAGTTGTCGTTTTTATCACGCACCACTTCCATCTCGTACTCTTTCCAGCCAATCAGCGACTCATCAATCAGCAGCTCTTTGGTTGGGGAAAGATCCAGACCGCGTTCGCAAATCTCTTCGAACTCTTCACGGTTGTACGCAATACCGCCACCGGTGCCGCCCATGGTGAAGGACGGACGGATGATGCACGGATAACCGACGTCAGCGGCAACCGCCAGCGCTTCTTCCATATTGTGTGCAATACCGGAACGCGCGGTGTCGAGGCCGATTTTCTTCATCGCTACGTCGAAACGACGGCGGTCTTCTGCTTTATCAATCGCGTCAGCCGTTGCGCCAATCATGGTCACGCCGAACTCTTCGAGCACGCCCTGACGTTCCAGCTCAAGCGCACAGTTCAGTGCAGTCTGGCCGCCCATGGTTGGCAGCACCGCATCCGGACGCTCTTTTTCAATAATCTTGCGAACCACTTCCCAGTGAATCGGCTCGATGTAGGTCGCATCGGCCATTTCCGGGTCGGTCATAATCGTCGCCGGGTTGGAGTTCACCAGGATGACACGGTAACCCTCTTCACGCAGCGCTTTACACGCCTGGGCACCGGAGTAGTCGAACTCACAGGCCTGACCGATAACGATCGGGCCAGCGCCAAGGATCAGGATGCTTTTTATGTCTGTACGTTTTGGCATGGTTTTCTCAGCTCCTGATTATTTAGCGGTCTTACGGTATTGCTCGATAAGTTCGATGAAGTGATCGAACAGCGGCGCGGCATCGTGCGGGCCTGGGCTCGCTTCCGGGTGACCCTGGAAACTGAACGCGGGCTTATCGGTACGATGAATACCCTGCAAGGTACCGTCGAACAGTGACTTGTGCGTGACGCGCAGGTTGGCAGGCATCGACGCTTCGTCCACCGCAAAACCGTGGTTCTGCGCGGTGATCATCACCGTGTCGTTGTCGATATCTTTCACCGGATGGTTGCCGCCGTGGTGGCCGAACTTCATCTTGATGGTTTTCGCACCGCTCGCCAGCGCCAGAAGCTGATGGCCGAGGCAGATGCCAAATACCGGAATATCGGTTTCGAGGAATTTTTCAATCGCGGTAATCGCGTAATCACATGGTGCCGGGTCGCCTGGGCCGTTGGAGAGGAAAATCCCGTCCGGATTCATTTTCAGCACCTCTTCGGCAGAGGTTTGTGCTGGAACTACCGTCAGGCGGCAGCCGCGGTCAACCAGCATGCGCAGGATGTTGCGCTTCGCGCCGTAGTCGTAGGCCACCACGTGGAACGGCAGCTCTTCTTCTTTCTTCGCTTCTGGCAGTTCATCTGCCAGCGTCCAGCTACCCTGAGTCCAGCTGTAGCTCTCAGTGGTCGTCACTTCTTTCGCCAAATCCATACCGTTCAGACCCGGGAAGGCCTGCGCTTTTTCCAGCGCCAGGGTGGCGTCCAGGTTGTCACCGGCAATAATGCAGCCGTTCTGAGCGCCTTTCTCGCGCAGCAGGCGGGTCAGCTTGCGGGTATCAATATCGGCAATCGCCACGATGTTGTGACGTTTCAGGTAAGAAGAGAGGTCTTCGGTGTTGCGGTAGTTGCTGGCAATCAGTGGCAGGTCGCGAATGATGAGGCCTTGAGCGTGTACCTGGGAAGATTCTTCGTCAGCAGCATTGGTGCCGACATTACCGATATGAGGATAAGTGAGAGTGACGATTTGGCGAGAATAGGAAGGATCAGTGAGGATTTCTTGATAACCGGTCATTGAAGTATTGAAAACGACTTCCCCAACCGCCGTGCCCGTTGCCCCTATGGCCCGACCGTGAAACTGGGTTCCGTCTTCCAGAACCAAAAGCGCTGACTTAATCAAAACATCCTCCAGAGAATATTCACTCAGTTTATCTGCATATTAATTCACTCACAATGACGAATCAATGCAAATCTGCTGCCCGCGAAATTCGTGCAAACGGCGGCATTCTGGATATTTACGGGGAGAAAGTCAACGTAAACGAGGGGTTTTTTTATGTCATTTTGCGCCACTGGGGGGTATGACGCTGTAAAGCAGGCAAAAAGATCAGCTAATACCCTTTCCGTACACGCTTGCGCACCAGGATAATTGTTAAACCAGCCAGGTGGACGTAAAAAAGTGGACCAGATGGTCAAAATTTACATTCACATAACGAAAAAAGACATGAAAACGTATTATTTTGAGAACTACAAGAATAAATAAAAATGAAGCAGGAAAAATTAAAGGGCAATAAAATATTGCCCTTTGCAATCAACTAATTGTGATTGCCACAACCACATCACGATGGGGTAAACTCATTATAAATTGTTGAGATTAAGCACATCACGCATATCAAAAAGACCATTAGGCTTCTCTTTCAGCCACAGAGCAGATCGCACTGCGCCATTGGCAAAGGTCATGCGGCTTGAAGCTTTATGCGTGATTTCAACGCGTTCACCAATATCGGCGAACATCGCGGTATGTTCCCCGACGATGTCCCCCGCACGCACGGTCGCAAAACCGATAGTGCCAGGTACACGCTCACCGGTATAGCCTTCACGGCTGTACACGGCACACTCTTTCAAATCTTTATCCATGGCATGAGCAATCGCTTCGCCCATCGCCAGGGCTGTGCCTGAAGGCGCATCCACTTTGTGACGATGATGCGCTTCGATGATTTCGATGTCGGTATAATCGCCCATCACCTTCGCAGCCTTTTCCAGCAGTTTCAGCATCACGTTCACGCCGACGCTGAAGTTCGCAGCAAACACAATCGCGATGCTCTCTGCCGCGTCACGGATTGCCTGTTTGCCCGCCTCATCAAAACCGGTGGTGCCGATAACCATGCCTTTACCGTGCTGGCGACAAAAAGCCAGATGATGCAGTGTGCCTTCCGGACGGGTGAAATCGATGAAGACATCGAAATCATCCTTCACTGCATCAAGGCTGCTTTGCACCTTCACGCCCGTCGCACCCACGCCTGCGAGTTCACCAGCATCTGCGCCCAGCAGAGAAGAACCCTCACGCTCCAGCGCCGCACCCAGCTTAATGCCTGCCAGCTGTGTCGCCGCCTGAATCAGTTGCCGTCCCATACGGCCGCCCGCGCCTGCAATAGCAACGCGGATGTGTCCATCTTGCATATCTATTCTCTTCGTTAATACAATGTAAATCGTTTTCAGATTAACCAGCACCTAAGCGCCCTGCCACTAAAAACGGCGATAATTAGAATTTAACGTGAAACTGCAGCCAATATCAGTAAAAGGCATGATCAGCGAAAACCACAGGATTCCCTGACCACCAGCGCCGGGGGCAGAATTATCCGTTTCGGTGGTTCGCTATTGCCCTGAATCCGACTGAATAACAGCTCTCCGGCCTTACGCCCTATCTCTTTCGCAGCAACGGAAACCGTGGTCAGTGCGGGCTGTACCAGCGCCGCCTCGGTGATATCGTCAAAGCCGACCAGTGCAAAATCACGCCCCGGCTCGCGGCCTGCTTTGCGCAGCGCCAGCATGACTCCCAGCGCAACAATATCCTGATAGCATACGGCGGCGGTAATCTGCGGAAATTGACTAAACAGCGCTTCCGCCACCCGCGCACCATCGCTCTGGCTTGCCTGCGAGGCGACGATCCACTCCGGCTTTGGCGCCACGCCATAATCCAGCAGCTTACTGGTAAATCCGCCGATACGCTCAGCGCGAGTCCCCGAATTCAGGCTCCCGCCAATAAACGCAATGTTGCGATGGCCCAGTTTCAGCAAATGCGCGGTCGCCATCCGCGAACCGAGAAAGTTATCGGTGCCGACGAAATCAAAATCCGGGTCATCCAGCGGGCGAACCACCATGATCGCCGGGATATTGCGTCGCTTCAGGCCATCAAAGAAAGCCTGCGGCGTGCCTCTCGCCGCGCAAAGCACCATTCCGCAGGCGCTGTTTCGCATTAGCGAATCGACAAACTTCTGCTGCCGCTCTTCCGACTCTTCGCTGTTAGCCAGAAACAGCAGCATCTCATGGCGCTCCATTTCATGGCTCAGCCCGGCGGTCATCTCACCGTAAAACGGATTGGTGATATCGTGCAACAGCAGCCCAACCTGGTTGCTGCTGCGGTTGCGCAGATTCGCGGCGGTCTGGTTATAAACATAGCCGGACTCATCCAGCGCCAGGAGCACTCTTTCCCGGGTTGCCTGTGAGATACGCCCGCGGTTTCGCAGTACCATCGATACCGTGGCGGTCGACACTCCGGCTTTCGCGGCAACCTGCGCCAGCGTAACAGTGGTCATGATTCCTCCTCGTGTTTCCCACAGATTAATCGAGTAACCTTAATTTTGCATTATTCCCTGTGAGACGCTTCACAACCTGATGGGTAAAAACCACCCGGCGCTGATTTTTGCCGGGTTAATCCCATTAACCACCCTTCCCTCTTTCGGTTAATCGATTAATCTTAATCCATGAACCTTGGGAGAGAAGAATGAAATCGACGACCTACGATAAATACCCTGAAATCCAGGTTCAGGGTTACGACGAGCAGGCCTGGCAGGGCTGGCCTGCATTACTTGCCGCACTTAACGACCCGCTTTCTGACGCAAAAAAAACCGTGCTGGTGATCGACTGCTATCCGGGCGTGCGTCTCGACGAACTGGAGCAGGCGTTGAAGACACAGTTCGCGGGCAGTTGCCTGCTGAACGTCGAAGCCGCTCGCAGAAATGAAGAGGCGCTGCACGCCTTGCTGGCCCGAAATCTGACTGACGATCGCGTTTTCGGTGTGCTTTCCTGCCATCAGCTCATTGAATTTTTTGACCCGCAGCAACTTGCCGCTCTGCGCCAACAGGTGGCGGATGCCAGCGGGCTGGTGATTGTCTACGGCCCGGGGGCTGCGCTGGTCCACAACGGCGGCGTACTGGTGTATGCCGATTTGCCACGCTGGGAAATTCAGCAGCGAATGCGCAGCGGCGAACTGGGCAACTGGGGCGCGGAAAATAATGATGAAGATATTCTGCGCCGCTATAAGCGGGCCTTTTTTATCGAATGGCGGGTGTTCGATCGCCATAAAACGCCTTTATTACAACGCGCCGATTTCCTACTGGATACCACCGTGGCGGACCATCCCGCGATGGTCAGTGGCGATGCGCTCCGCGCCGGTCTGGCGCACACCGTCCAACGCCCGTTTCGCGTCGTGCCGTTTTTTGATCCCGGCGTCTGGGGCGGCCAGTGGATGAAAAAGCAGTTCGATCTCGATCCCTCGAAACCAAACTACGCCTGGTGTTTTGACTGCGTGCCCGAGGAAAACAGCCTGTTGCTACGGTTTGGCGACGTGCGGATCGAGATCCCTTCTCTGGATGTGGTGCTGATTCACCCGCGCGAATTACTGGGCGAAAAAGTCCATGCGCGTTTTGGGGCCGAGTTTCCGATTCGCTTCGATTTTCTCGACACCATCGGCGGGCAGAACCTCAGTTTCCAGGTGCATCCGCTGACCGAATATATCCAGCAGCAGTTCGGCATGCACTACACCCAGGATGAGAGTTACTACATTCTGGATGCAGAGCCAGATGCGGTGGTGTATCTCGGTACGAAAACCGGAACCGATCCGCAGGTGATGCTGGACAATTTACAACAGGCAGCGCATGGACAAACCGACTTTGACGACGAGCGTTTCGTCAATCAGATCCCGGCGCGCAAGCACGATCATTTCCTGATCCCGTCAGGCACCGTCCATTGTTCCGGTTCGGGCACGATGGTGCTGGAGATAAGCGCTACGCCGTATATTTTCACCTTCAAGCTCTGGGACTGGGGTCGGCTGGGAATGGATGGCCTGCCAAGACCGGTGCATCTCGAACACGGTGAAAAGGTGATCGACTGGCAGCGCGATACCCAATGGGTGCATCAACATCTGGTGAACTGCATTGAGCCAATGGGCGAAGGTGACGGCTGGCGCGAGGAGCGCACCGGGCTGCACGAACGTGAATTTATTGAAACCCGCCGCCACTGGTTCACGAAACCGGTCACGCACCATACCCGGGGCGGCGTAAACGTGCTGAACCTGGTCGCCGGAGACGAAGCGCGAGTCGATAGCCCGACAGGCGCATTTGAGCCCTTCGTGGTGCACTACGCCGAAACCTTTATTGTGCCTGCCGGAGTGGGTGAATACCGCATCACACCGTGGGGCAAAGGCGTCGGCCAACAGCTGGCGACCATGAAAGCCTGGGTCAGGGGGTAAAAATGATAAACGTGATTGTTGCTTCTCATGGTCCGCTGGCGAGCGCACTGCTGGACAGCGCGACGCTGGTGTACGGCGAGTTGCCGTATATCTTTCCCGTCTCGCTCAATGAAACCGCCGGGATAGACGGTTTCAGAGACGATTTCGCCACCACCCTTGTGAAGGCCCAACACAACGCTGAGGGCGTACTGGTGCTGTGTGATATGCAAAGCGGCACGCCGTGGAACGTCGCCTGCCAGCACGCCTTTTCACCCGCTATAACGCCGCCAATAGCAGTTCTGGCAGGGGTAAATTTGCCGATGCTGCTGCAAACCGACGACATCCATCTCCTGACCGACGTTCATGCCGCCGCAGCACAGTTGCTGGCATTAACTCAGCCCACGCTGGTCATCGCGGTACCGGTCGCGTTCACCCAATCTGATGATTTTTAACGAGGTGTTCTATGAGTCTTTCTTTCGTACGTATTGATGACCGCGTCATTCATGGGCAGCTCGTCACACGCTGGGCCAAAGAGCTGCCCTGTGACGGTATCGTGGCGATTGACGATGCCGTTGCGGCCGACCCGCTGCTCTCGTCGGTAATGAAAGGCGCGGTGTCTGACACCAAAGTCTGGCTGTTTGATACCGCCACCGCCATTGAAAAGCTGCCCAAAGTCATTGCCAGCGAGAAACGGTATTTCGTGATTGGCAAATCTCCGCTCACGCTGCAACGCATTGAGCAAGCCGGGGTAAGCCTGAAAAACAGCAACGGAAAAATTAACGTCGGGCCGATGAGCGCACGCGCCAACACCACCACCATCGGTCCAAACCAGTCGGTGACCGCCGAGGAAGCTACCGCGTTTGAGTGGCTCTGCGCTCAGGGCCATCACGTCGAGTTTCGCCTGGTGCCCGATGCCAGCTGTTACAGCTGGCAAGACGCGCGTCAGAAACTGAAATAAGGAGCTGAAAAATGGTATTCGAAGCCACACTGATTGGCCTGCTCTGTTATCTCGGCGCGCTTAGCAGCCCCTGGCTGTTTGGCCTGACCGGCGGCTGGTATCTCCTGTCCCGCCCTTTAGTCTCCGGGATGTTGGTCGGCCTGATCCTTGGTGATGTAAAAACCGGGATAATGATAGGCGTCGCAGTGCAGGCGGTGTATATCGCGATGGTCACGCCGGGCGGTTCGATGCCTGCGGACCTGAACTTTGTCGCCTGGCCCGCTATCGCGTTGGGGATCCTCTCCGGCAAAGGCCCGGAAGTCGCCGTTGCTCTGGCCGCCACTATCGGTATCGCGGGCACCATTTTGTTCAACACGATGATGGTTCTCAACTCCTTTTGGAACCACCGCGCCGATTCCGCCCTTGAACGCGGCGACGAGCGCGGCATTTACCTCAACAGCGCCATCTGGCCCCAGGCCACAAACTTTGTGCTGCGCTTCGTGCCAACGTTTATTGCCGTTTACTTTGGTGCGCAGTACATCAGCGGCTTTATGGACAGCCTGCCGGCGATTGTGATTTCCACTATGAGCGTACTGGGCGGCATTTTACCGGCTGTCGGTATCGCTATCCTGCTGAAACAAATCATTAAAAACTACACCATGATTATCTATTTCCTCGTCGGCTTTATCTGCATCGTGTTCCTGAAACTGAACATGGTGGCCCTGGTGATTGTTGGCGCGCTGCTGGCGCTTATCCACTACAACTACAAGCCAGAGGCACCGCAGACTTCCGCCGCGAAGCCGACTGTCGATGATGAGGATGAATTCTGATGGAAGAACGTAAACTGACCCGCACCGATCTGCGCCGCTGCTGGCGCGCGTGGATGATGCATAATCTGTCTTCAATGAGCTTCGAACGTCTGGAATCGTTCGGTTTCTGCCTGAGCATGCTGCCGGTGGCGAAAAAGCTTTACCCGGATGCCGCACAGCGCACCGAAATGCTGCGTCGCCACGCTTCGTTTTACAATACGGAACCTCAGATTGGCGCGATCGTTAACGGCATGGCGCTGGGCCTGGAGGAGAAAAAAGCGAACGGTGAGCCGATCGATGGGGAAACCATTAACACCCTGAAAGTCGGGCTGATGGGGCCGATCGCCGGGATCGGCGATTCAATGATCCCGGGTATGCTGATCCCGATTCTGTTGAGTATCGGGATGGCGCTGGCGGCAGGCGGCAATATTCTTGGCCCGCTGTTTTACACCGTCGCATGGCTGGCGATCATTATACCCGGATCGTGGTTCCTGTTTTTGAAGGGCTACCAGATGGGCTCCGGTTCGGTTGAAATGCTGGTCAGCAGCAAATCGACCCGCCTGCGTGAAGCGCTGTCGCTGCTCGGGGTGTTTGTGATGGGCGGCGTGGCGGCCAGCTACGTTAAGCTCGGTTCAGGCCTGGAGTTCGTGACCAAAGACGGGGTGAACATTCATCTGCAACAGATGCTGGACGGGATTTTCCCGCAGCTGCTGCCGCTGATTGTGGTACTCGGCACCTGGTATCTGATGGCCAAGCGCGGCGTATCACCGGTCAAAGCAATGCTCCTGTTGCTGGTGCTGGCGGCGGTCGGTGTTGCTACCGGGCTGTTTGCCTAAAACGCCCGGCGACACTGAGTTTGCCGGGCCTGGATTACTCGGTAGGCCCGGTAAGCGTTGCGCCACCGGGATATTGTCATGGATGAAAGTTCTGCCACAGCGCCGCGGTTTTGTCCGGACGTGAGATAAACTGGAAGCGCGCGGGGGAGTCGATAAACTGCTGATAAATGGGGGCGTCGGTAAGACCAAATTCCGTATACGCGCGCGGCGGGATCACCTGCAGACGGGCGGGCACATAGCGAGAATTATGCTGCCAGATAATCTGTTTATCCTGTAACAACGGATACCATGCCAGCCCCTTATGCGCCCGCACCGCATCATATTCAAAGCCATATTCCCTGTCACACCAGGCACCAAAAGTCAGCGGCTGATCCGGATCGGCGGAGATGGTGGCATGCCCCCAGCCCGGCGGCACCAGCACTTTTTCACCAGGCCCGGCAATCACCGCAAAGCAGCGCCCCGGATCGTCAGCCACAAACTCCTGCATATAAATAATCGCTTTGCCCTGCCAGATTTCATACAGCTCCGGCGGCGACCAGCCGCTGTGCTGGCTGATGCGATGAATATGCCCCTGGCTGCGAACAGGTTCCTCCCCTAGTTTTCCGGCCGCATAGGTAACAACGCCAAACAGCAGCATGCGCTTTTTCAGCTCTTCACGATCCTGAAGCCGGGCGACGTCCATGGCGATCGCATACACCTCTTCCGGCCCGTCGCACGTCGGATCCCGCAGCGAAGGCTGGATTTGCGCCAGGGTTCGGATCTCCGGCATCGGCCCAGTGACATCATCGCCGTAGGTAAAACCCATCGGCTGGCGCTGGATAGTCATATCCAGGCCAAAACGTACCGCGTGGTCAGCCATTCTGCACCTCTTTCGCCATCAGCTTCAGCGTCTCAGTCGTTACCCGCAGAGCAAAACCACCGCTCAGCGCGGTGTAATCATGCCCGGCGAGGCTGGGCCATACGGCCAGCGCCGAAAGCATATCGCTGCCGATATTGATCAGTCGGTGCGCCGTGAAACCGGCGATGTGATGCACAGAACCAGGCCTCACCTGCTCCAGTCGGGTTTGTCCTTGCGCGTCCTGCAACAGCAGCAGTCCTTCGCCACGCAGGCCAAAATAGATTTCACCCTGCTCGCGACGGGCATGGAAATGACCCCGGGTCATGAAGAACTCATTGCCGACGCGGCCTGGGTTGAGATGGGTCACGCCGGTATACAGCTCGCCCTCCCCCGAGGGGGTATCAAACATGTCAACACGATAGACGGCGAGCGTAGGGTCACAACAACGCCATGCGTCATCGTCGGCAAAGACGTTATTTAAATCACCGAGGTGAGTCGTTTTTTGGATGAGCGGCGCGCCAGAAAGGGCACCGCTTGCCCATGCCACCTGCGGCGGCATCGTTATTGAAGGATTCATCAGTTTCTCCGGCCCGAGGAGAACAACTGAATAAGATTAGCAGATTAATCGATTAACCGACTGTGAGATGGCTCACTTTGCCGCAGGATCACGCCAGGGTATAGCTGACCACCATCTGGCCTTTTTTGAGCTTCAGTTGGGTTATCACCACTTCACCGAGCGCTGACAAGCTGGCAACGTGAGTGCCGCCGCACGGATATGCAGCCTGCTCGCCGAATCCGACCTGGCGTAAGCCCTCTTCAATGGAAAGGCGCCGTGGCAGATTCTCTGATACCCAGCCGTCAATTTTTGCCTGTAATGCGCTGGCTTCCGGTAGCGCAGAATGCTCTCTGGCCACAAAAGTGATCCGCCCTTCTCCAGGCCAGTGATGCGCTTTGACCGGCTGCCAGCCAAGTTGTTCACCTGCCTGACCAATCATATGTCCGGCAGAATGCAGCCGGGAATGCAGTAACCGCGCCGCCGCATCCACCTCAATCGACACCTCGCCAGGCAACAGCGGCTGCGACAATAAATGTACAACGTGGTCGCCGCGCGTCATTACGCTTTCGACCGCCACGCCCGCAATCCAGCCGCTGTCTGCGGGCTGGCCGCCCCCCAGTGGATGAAACAACGTTCGGTCAAGCTCCACGGCGTAGCGCCCTTCCACGTCGGGTTCGCAACGCAGTATTTGTGCCCGCCCTTCAGTGGCGTCGCTGGTGTAATAAAGGCGTTCTGTCATGGTTGTTCTCCTCTGGTTGTGGACAGTATATTGATATCATCCGTGACGATAATCCCATTCATTCTCAATGCACCTTTGCGCAGCAGGCACAAATGAATCTGAGCTTACTTCCCGATCTCGCGCTGTTCGTCCAGGTTGTCGACCAGGGCAGTTTCTCCGCCGTAGCCCGAAAATCTGGAGCAACGCCTTCAGCCATTAGTCGCAGCGTTTCGCGACTGGAACACGAAATTGGCAGCAAATTGCTGCACCGGACAACGCGAAAACTGCGTCTGAGCGACAGCGGAAAGACGGTTTATCAACATGCGCAGCAGATGCTGGAGGCCGCGCGCCAGGCAATGGACGGCGCCAACCGTGAGCAGGCCATCGCGCAAGGAAAACTGACGCTCAGCGTGCCGAAAGCCGTCGGGCGGTTTGTGGTTCATCCTCTGATGATGGAATTTCTGACGCGCTATCCACAGGTGGACGTTTGTTTGCGGCTGGAGGACAGATATCTGGATTTCATTGATGACGGGATCGATCTGGCGCTGCGCATTACCCATTCCCCGTCTCCCGGGCTGCACGGCAAACCGCTGATGCCGGTCACGCATATCATCTGTGCGACACCCGCCTGGTTACAGCAGCACGGCACGCCCAACACCCCTCAGGAACTGGCCGCGCATAGCTGTATTAGTCTCGGCGAGATGCCTGGGGACGCCCGCTGGAAATTTCGGCGTGAGGGCAAAACGGAGACCATTCAGACTCAGGGCCGCTATGCCGCCAACCATACCGCGGTGCGTCTGGACGCCGTCAAACAGCATCTGGGAATTGGCAGCCTGCCGCTGTTTACTGCCCGAGAAGCGCTGGAAAACGGGGACATTGTGCAGGTGCTGCCGGAATGGGAATTTATCAGCCGCTATTCTGGCCAGCTTTGGCTGCTGTGGTCGGGCAATAAACACATGCCCGCCAGGATGCGGGCGATGATTGATTATCTCAGCGAGAAGCTTTAGTCGCGCTTACGGTGCCAGCGCAATCACCTCTGCCACCCACTGACGGAAGCCGTCGACGTCCAGATCCAGCGCCACCTGCGCGTTCGCTGGTTGTCCTAAGCGGCCTTCGATATCGACCACCGTGGTGCCGGCAGTCCAGGTCCCCTGGGTTTCGACCGTCACAAAACACGGCTTGAGGGTGAATAACGCCGGGCGTACCAGCCAGGCGATGGCGCAGAGGTCATGCATCCGCAGGCCGCTGCCCATGCTGCCACTGCGATAGTGACTAAACAACGAATGCAGCATTTTCCCGGTCTGGTTCACTTCAGGCAGCGTCGCCAGATATTCCGGGGTTAACAGTGCCTGATTGGTGACATCCAGGCCGCACATCACAATCTCAATCCCGCTCTGGAACACGCGCTCAGCGGCTTCCGGGTCGATGGCAATATTGAATTCTGCATTCGGCGTGAAGTTACCGCGTCCGGCCGAACCGCCCATAATCACCAACCGGCGGATATTGAACTTACATTCCGGATAGTGCGTCAGCAGAAGGGCAATGTTGGTCAGCGGGCCAATCGCCACCAACGTCAACGGCTCCGGCGCGCTCATTAGCGCATCACGGATAGCAATGAAAGCGGGTTTCGCCAGCGGCTGACGCTGGTGATCGACAAAGTCGTAGCCTTCCATTCCGGATTCGCCATGCACATAGGCGGCATCGCGCAGCGGGCGCAACAACGGCGTGGCTGCGCCCTGTGCTACCGGCACATCAGCCTGCCAAAAATGCAGTAATTGCAGGGCGTTACGCGTTGTTTTTTCTACGGAGACATTCCCGGCGACGGTGGTGATCAGCTGGAGTTTGAGTTCAGGGGCAAACAGCGCGGCGGCAATGGCGGCAGCATCGTCGATGCCAGGGTCGGTGTCGAGAATAAAAGATAAGGGCATGATTCCTCCATAAAAAAGCCAGGTGTTAGCCTGGCATTTTTATACTCGTCATACTTCAAGCTGCATATCCGTTGGCTTCAACTCGAATTATGTAGAGTATATCGACGTAGAAAAAAGCTTACTCCACTTCACGAATGTCGAGTCGAAGCTCTTTCGGCACTTCAAACACGATATTTTCTTCGCGGCCTTCAAGCGGGATGGCATCGCCGCCGCCGAGTTCCTGCAGGCGTGAAATCACATTCTGCACCAGAATGTCCGGCGCTGAGGCTCCGGCGGTGACGCCGACGCAGCCCGCGGTTTTCACCCACTCTTCCTGGATATCGGTGGAATCATCAATCAGGAATGCCGCTTTGCCCATACGTTGCGCAAGCTCAGCCAGACGGTTGGAGTTGGAGGAGTTTTTGGAACCCACCACCAGCACCACATCCGCGCGCTGTGCGAGGTCGCGCACGGCTTCCTGACGGTTGGTCGTCGCGTAACAGATGTCGTCTTTACGCGGCCCAACGATTTTCGGGAAACGTTGGCGCAGGGCATCAATCACGTCTGACGTATCGTCGACGGAGAGCGTCGTTTGAGTCATGAATGACAGACGGGCTTCGTTCTTAACGTTCAGCTTCCAGACGTCTTCCGGCGATTCGACCAGATACATGCCTCCGGCCGGATTGCTGTACTGGCCCATGGTGCCTTCAACTTCCGGGTGACCGGCGTGGCCAATCAGAATCGACTCTTCGCCACGACGGCTGGCGCGGGCGACTTCCATGTGTACTTTGGTCACCAGCGGACAGGTAGCGTCGAAGACCGTCAGGTCACGGCTTTTGGCTTCATTGCGTACCGCCTGAGAAACGCCGTGCGCGGAGAAAATCAGGATCGTGCCGTCCGGCACTTCGCTGATTTGCTCGATGAAGATAGCGCCGCGCTGACGCAGGCTGTCGACCACGTAGCGGTTATGCACCACTTCATGGCGGACGTAAATCGGCGCGCCGAAGATCTCCAGCGCGTTTTCAACAATGCTGATAGCGCGGTCTACACCGGCGCAAAAACCGCGCGGGTTGGCCAACAGGATCTGCATTTTATGCCTCCAGTGCCGGGTCTATCTCCAGCACTTCAATATCAAAATGAACGGTACGCCCCGCCAGCGGGTGGTTGAAATCGACGGTGATCGAGTCGCCGTTAACTTCACGAATAACCCCTGGCATTTCGCTGCCATCCATTGCGGTAAAGAGCATGATCGCGCCAATATCTGGCTCGCCTGCATCTAAAAACTCACGACGCGAGAAGTACTGAACCAGATCCGGGCTCGGCACGCCAAAGGCCGCGTCAGGCTCGAGGGAAAAGGTGGTCTTATCACCCTCTTTCAAACCCAGCAGATGTTGCTCCAGCCCTTCTGACAGCGAGGCATCACCTAAACGAAACAGCGCGGGTTTACCGTTGTTACGGGTGGATTCAGCCGTGGAGCCATCTTCGAGTTTCAGCGTGAAGTGCACCAGCACCGCACTATTGCTCTGTACAGATTTAGACATGGAGATTTGCTCTAAAGTTTAGGCTATTTGCCCGGCGGCAATAACGCTTGCCGGGCCTACAGAGTTTGACTGCCGGAGCAAGCGTAGCGCCGCCCGGCAGTTTTGTTATGCCTGTTTGCTCTTCGCCGCGTTAGGCAAGAAACCTTCCAGCACGACCAACGCCGCGCCGATACAAATTGCGGAATCGGCAAGGTTGAAGGTCGCAAAGTGCCAGTTGCCGACGTAGAAGTCGATCATGTCGACCACGAAACCGTGCCACAACCGGTCAAACAGGTTACCCAGCGCGCCGCCAATAATCAGCGCATAGGCGATGTTATTCAGCTTCTGGGTGGCTTTCGAGCGGTACATCAGTACCGCCAAAATCACACAGATCCCGATGGCGATGCCAGCAAAGAACCAACGCTGCCAGCCACCGCTGTCGGCGAGGAAGCTAAACGCCGCGCCATAATTGCGAGCGTAGTGCAGGTTCAACGATGGGAACAGAGAGACCGTTTCCCCCAGCATGAAATGCTGGAGGATCAGGAACTTGCTGCCAAGATCGATAATCAGCACCACCACGACCAGCCACAGCCAGCGCAGTCCGCTTTTACAGAGTGATTGACTCATCAGGCAAACTTACGTTTTTCGCCGGCACCGGCGATATTGCTGACACAGCGGCCGCAGATTTCTGCGTGTTCCGCCACCTGACCGATATCGGTGGTGTAATGCCAGCAGCGCGGGCACTTATCACCTTCGGCTTTCTGCAACGCCACTTTCAGGCCTTTCAGCAATTCGCTCTGCTGCGCTTCGGAAGTTGCCGCAGCATAATCCGCAACGGAAGCCCCGGAGGTCAACAGGACAAATCGCAATTCATCGCCCAGCGCTGTCAGTTTCGCCGCCAGTTCTGGCTCGGCATACAGCGTGACCGCCGCTTCCAGAGAACCGCCAACTTTCTTATCGGCACGCGCCTGCTCGATGACTTTGTTCACTTCGCTGCGCACTTTCAGCAGTTCGTCCCAGAAGCCATCGTTCATCGCTTCGGTTTCCGCCAGACCAAACAGGCCGGTATACCACTCGCCGGTGAAGACGTACTTCTCGCGCGAGCCTGGCAGGTAGCCCCAGATTTCATCCGCGGTGAAGGACATGATAGGTGCCATCCAACGAACCAGGGCTTCCGCGATGTGATACAGCGCGGTCTGGCAGCTGCGACGTGCGACGCTGTCTGGTTTCGCGGTGTACTGACGGTCTTTGATGATGTCGAGATAGAACGAGCCCATTTCGATGGAGCAGAAGCGCATCAGGCGCTGCACCACTTCGTGGAAATCGTAAGACTCATACGCTTTCAGGATGTCTTCCTGTGCGGCCTGCGCACAGCCCACCGCCCAGCGATCCAGTACCACCATCTCTTCCGGTTTCACCATGTCTTTTACTGGATCGAAACCGTTGAGGTTCGCCAGCAGGAAGCGCGCGGTGTTACGGATACGACGATAGCTGTCGGCAGCACGTTTGAGGATCTCATCGGAGACCGCCATTTCGCCGGTGTAGTCGGTGGAAGCGACCCACAGACGCAGGATATCCGCGCCCAGTTTGTTCATAACGTCCTGCGGCGATACGGTGTTTCCGATCGACTTGGACATTTTACGGCCCTGACCATCAACGGTGAAACCGTGGGTCAGTACCTGGCGGTAAGGCGCTTTGCCTTTCATCGCCGTGGAAATCATCAGGGAAGACATGAACCAGCCGCGATGCTGGTCAGAACCTTCCAGATACATATCCGCCGCGTGACCGTAGAACTCCGGACGCACGTCAACCACGGACGAGTGGGTAGAACCGGAATCGAACCACACGTCGAGGGTGTCTGGCACTTTCTCGTAGGTGTCAGCGTCGTCGCCCATGATGTCGCGCGGGTCAAGATCCCACCATGCCTGAATGCCGTCCTGCTCAACGCGTTTCGCCACTTCTTCCATCAGCTCAAGCGTGCGCGGGTGCAGTTCCTGCGTTTCTTTATGAACAAACAGGGACATTGGCACGCCCCACGTACGCTGACGGGAGATGCACCAGTCAGGACGGTTAGCGACCATTGATTCGATACGCGCCTGACCCCAGTCCGGGATCCACTGCACGTCTTTGATCTCTTTCAGCGACTGCTCACGCAGGCCTTTCTGATCCATGCTGATAAACCACTGTGGGGTCGCACGGAAGATAATCGGCGTTTTGTGACGCCAGCAGCACGGATAGCTGTGAACCAGCTTCTCAACGTGCAGCAGCGCACCGCTTTCACGCAGCATGTTGACGATAACGTCGTTAGCTTTGAAGACGTTCACACCGTCAAGCAGAGGGTAAGTGCCCGCCACATACGCGCCGTCCGGCCCAACCGGGTTCGCGATTTCCAGACCGTATTTCTGGCTGATGGTGTAGTCGTCAGGACCGTGGCCACCGGCGGTGTGTACCGCACCGGTACCCGCGTCCAGGGTAACGTGATCGCCAAGGATTGCCGGAACGTCGAAATCGAGGAATGGATGCCTGAAGCGCATCAGTTCCAGCTCATCACCTTTCACGGTGCCGAGCACGGTGTAATCGGTGATGTTCGCGCGTTTCAGCACGCTCTCAACCAGGTCTTTCGCCAGGATGATTGCCTGACCTTCTACCTGCACCAGCGCATATTCAAACTCAGCTGACAGAGAGATTGCGCGGTTAGCGGGCAGCGTCCACGGAGTGGTGGTCCAGATAACCAGAGAAATTGGGCCATTGACGGAAGCCACGCCAAATTTCGCCTTCACCTCATCCTGGGAGACAGCGTTGAACGCCACGTCAATCGACGGAGAGGTTTTGTCGTAGTATTCAACTTCCGCTTCAGCCAGCGCAGAACGGCAGTCTACGCACCAGTGCACAGGCTTAGCGCCTTTATGCAGGTGGCCGTTGCCGATGATTTTGCCCAGCGCACGGATGATGTTGGCTTCGGTGTTGAAATCCATGGTCAGGTACGGACGAGACCAGTCGCCCAGCACGCCCAGACGGATGAAGTCTTCACGCTGTCCGTTAACCTGAGTGGCCGCATATTCACGGCATTTCGCGCGGAATTCTGCCGCGGTGAATTTCTCACCTGGCTTACCGAATTCCTGCTCAACTTTCAGTTCGATTGGCAGACCGTGGCAGTCCCAACCCGGCACGTATGGCGAGTCAAAGCCCGTCAGGCCTTTAGACTTAACGATAATGTCTTTCAGAATCTTGTTGACGGAGTGACCAATATGAATGCTGCCATTTGCATAGGGAGGGCCATCATGCAGAATGAACGTCTTTTTGCCTTTTTTCGCTGCACGGATGACGCCGTAAAGGTCATCATCGGTCCAACGGGCCAGCATTCCCGGTTCGCGTTTGGCGAGGTCGCCACGCATCGGGAACCCTGTTTCCGGCAAATTCAGGGTTGATTTATAGTCACTCATCAGATTCTCGTTTCCGTATATTTACGTTGGCATTACGCCGGGTTTGATAGCCCGAACAACTCGCGAGCCGTTAATTCATCACGCGCGATTTGCGCTTTTAATTCGTCCAGCGATGAAAATCGCTGCTCGTTGCGTATTTTTTTACGCAGTATGACGTCTATATGGCGACCATAGAGGTCCATTACAACGTCTAACAGATGCACTTCCAGCTGCTGGCGCACGCCAGCCACCGTTGGGCGGGTGCCGATATTGGCCACGCCGGGTAATAGCTTATCGCCCAGCCCCGCCACTTCCACCGCATACACCCCTTTAACCGGGGAAACCTGACGACGCAGCGGTATATTCGCCGTCGGGAAACCAATGGTGCGCCCGAGTTCATCACCGTGAACCACGCGCCCAGAAATGCTGAAAGGATGGCCCAGCAGCGTTTGTGCAAGCTCGAGGTCATCCTCAGCCAGTGCCTGACGCACCGCGGTGCTGCTGATGCGCAGGCCGCCTTCACAAAACGTTTGGGTGCTGGTGACGTCGAAACCAAATTCCGCGCCAGCCTTCTGTAATAACAAGAAATCCCCTTCGCGACCAGCGCCGAAGCGGAAATCATCACCGACCGCCAGATACCGTACGCCAAGGCGTTTCACCAGCAGCTCGCTGATAAACTCCTGCGCCGTCAGGGCCGCGAAACGGCGGTCAAAGCGGACGCAAAGAACGTAGTCCACGCCGCTTTCGGCCAGATAACGGACCTTATCGCGCAAACGCGTCAGACGCGCCGGGGCTTTATCCGTCGCGAAAAGCTCCAGCGGCTGCGGCTCAAAAATCACCACCACAACTGGCAGGCCGCGCTCGCGCCCTTCTGCACGCAAACGCTCTAATAGCGCCTGATGCCCACGGTGCACGCCGTCGAAATTGCCAATGGTTAACACGCACCCATGCGGTGCCTGACCTTGATTATGTATGCCGCGTATCAGCTTCATGTCTGGCTCAATACAGTGAAAATCGTGAAAGTATACCTTGTAGAGCAGGCGACGTTAACCGGCGATTGCACCTCGTTTACGAAAGATGCAACGATTTCATCCACCTTGATGTAAACACCACTCAAATCTGGCGTCACTGGCGATTTTTATCGCAGAAAGGCTGTATTCGGTGGGCGCAAGCTGGTAGAATCCTGCGCCATCACTACGTAACCAAGCGTTGTATTACTAACGGCGCTTATTTGCACAAATCCATTGACAAAAGAAGGCTAAGAGGGCATATTCCTCGGCCTTTGAATTGTCTATATAGATCATATTTGGGAGTTGGACCTTGGCTAATATCAAATCAGCTAAGAAGCGCGCCGTTCAGTCTGAAAAGGCCCGCAAGCACAACGCTAGCCGTCGTTCTATGATGCGTACTTTCATCAAGAAAGTATACGCAGCTGTAGAAGCAGGCGATAAAGCTGCTGCACAGAAAGCATTTAACGAAATGCAACCAATCGTGGACCGTCAGGCTGCTAAAGGTCTGATCCACAAAAACAAAGCTGCGCGTCATAAAGCCAACCTGGCTGCGCAGATCAGCAAACTGGCTTAATCGCCTGCTCGCTGAGTCTTTGTAGAAGAAAAACCCGCCTCGGCGGGTTTTTTTATTTCTCTATTTTGTCTGCCTCATGTACCACGTTGGTGATCACCTGAATCACATCGCTGACCTCTCCTATCCTTATTTCACCGGTACGATTCTTTTTACTCTTATCTATCAGCAACACAGATTGCGCTGCCCGCTTAAGTAATAATGCTTTGAATTCAGCGCTATAGACGTTTGAGTCCCACAACACACCTTGGGTATCTATCCCTTCACACGAGAAAATGAACAGATCTATATCCAGGTCCTTAAGTTGCGAAACAAGGGCCGAATTGACGTAGCAGGCATATTTGCGCTCCAATCGTCCGCCTGAGCTTATCAACTGGATGTGCTCGCGCCGACTGACCTCCTGGCAGATACGAACGCTATTCGTAAACAGGGTAATGGGAATATCAGGTAACTGTTTTGCCAGATACCAGCAGGTTGAGCTGGCATCCAGGGCGATGGTCATCCCCACATCAATCCATGCCAACGCCTGTCTGGCGATATCAGCCTTGCTGAGAAAGTGACTTTTTAAACGCTGGCTAAAAGGGTCGCCACTGTCCTGCGTATCTCGCTTGATACTTTTTGCTCGTCCATACTGGCGAATAATTTGTCCCTGGGATTGTAGTGTCTTGAGGTCCCGGCGAACGGTTTCTTTGCTGACGCGTAGCTGTCGTGCGAGATCGTCTGTACTGAGTATTTCATGCTGACGAATCAATTGCAGGATAGCCTGGTGGCGGATTTTCTTCATTTAGGCTTCTCATACTCTGCAAATCCACATACGTGGCCGATGACAATAAATGAGAGTAAGACGCCGTTCATCTTGTGAATATATCCGAAATCATTCGAGCTGCAGGACAACGCGGCAAGCCTTGATAATCCCTAAGAACTGACAGAAGCCAGTGAGTGGGTTGCCAGCACGCTACAGCTCTAACTACATCGGGTATAGCCTCTTATTTATACAGCGGGCCATAATTATCGCAGGCACGGTAATCCTGACCTTCAGGATCCATCCCATGTGCCCCCCAGGCCGATGGGCGATAAATGTCCTGCGCTTCAAGATTGTGCATACACACCGGGATACGCAACATTGCAGCCAGCGTAACCAGGTCGGCACCGATATGACCAGCCGTCAAAACGCTATGGTTAGCCCCCCAATTGGCCATCACAGAATAGACATCCGTAAACGCCCCTTTTCCGGTTAAACGCGGCACAAACCAGGTTGTGGGCCAAGTGGCATTGGTACGCTTATCGAGGATATCGTGGATATCTTGTGGCAATTCCACACTCCATCCTTCAGCAATCTGCAATACCGGGCCAATACCTTTCACAATATTGATGCGGCTCATCGTGAAGGCCACTCCCCCCTGGGTCACAAAGCGCGAGGAAAAGCCCCCACCACGGAAGTATTCATGAATAGCCGGGCACCATTGTGTTGCGTCAAGACAGGCTTGCGCGTCGTCCTCGCTTACCAGCCAATGGGGTTTGATGGTCGGATTCCCCTCAGTATCACGATGACAGCACGTGCCATCCAGTGCAGCTGATCCCGAGTTAATGAGATGGATAATGCCATGCCGGGCAGGCCCGGTGAGGGATTTACCCGTTACACGCTGTACTGACTCAGGAGACCAGAACGTCCTGACATCGGCAAACACTTGCGCGGTACCGGTAAGCAAATGACCAAACAGCATCGAAACCGCATTCAGGCTGTCATTCTCTGTTGCAACCAGAAATGGCTGACGCACCCCATTCCAGTCAAAAGAACTGTTGAGTAACGCTTCTGCGGTATCGCCATTAGGGTATTGATCTGTCCAGTGCCGTTGCCCCTGGAATCCCGATGCAATCGCGTTATAACCCAATGCTTCCTCAGCGAATCCCTGGTCGATAAGCTTACTGTTCCCCTGCATCATGTCGCGAATACAGATAGCCATCAGCAGGCTTTCGCGCAGGACCTGCTGTCCATCCTCTGGAGTACGGCGATATTGCTCTGAATTCAAATCCGGTCCGTAGCGAAACTGCTGCTCGGCCCATTGCAGTGCTCTGTGCAGCTCGTTTTGATCATAAATATGATTATCCATACGCCGACGCAGTTCGGTCATATCCACCGCCTGTACCCGCATACCAAGCCACGATTCAAAGAATTCAGTGTCGATAAGGGAACCCGCAATGCCCATCGACATTCCCCCCAGCGACAGATAACTTTTCCCTTTAAGCGTTGCCACCGTCAGACCCGCGCGCGCAAAACGCAGCAACTTGATTTTCACATCCTCAGGCAGGTTTTCATCCCCTTCATCCTGGACATCGCGGCTGTAAATAGAAAATGCCGGGTTACCCTTCTGATTATGTGCTGCAAGCGCCGCAGCCAGGTAAACCGCGCCTGGTCGCTCGGTACCATTAAATCCCCAAATCGCTTTCGGACGCTGTGAATCCATATCGATGGTTTCACTGCCGTAACACCAGCATGGGGTTACAGTGATAGTCAGGCCGACATGATGAGTCCTGAATTTCGCCTCACAGGCGGCTGATTCAACTAATCCTGCAATACAGCTATCTGCGATGACGCATTCAACCGGTGAACCACAGGCATGTCGCAGGTTTTCAGTTAAGAATTGCGCGGTATTTATCGCCATATCCATGGTCTGTTGTTCAAGGGATTCACGGACCCCCATTCTGCGCCCATCAATAACCGGCCTGATCCCCACTTTGACCAATGTGTTGTTCATCATAATGCTATCCTATTGAATATTGATATTTATCGAGTCGCGGCGTGGCCGTCGGTGACAACATATTTTTTGCGCGTAATAATTAAGGTAATGCCACACACTGACCAACCCGCCATGATCATCAACGTTTTAAAATCAATATCTTTAAACAGGACCACGATCATATAGGTCAAAATACATATACTCAGGGACGCCGTAATAATATGTAACCACTCGGGAATACGGAACGATGATGTTGTATAGGCTTTCCATTTCCGCACTCGCCATGAACAGACGATACAAACCACCTGCGCAGCCAAAAAGGTAATCGCTGCGGCACTGGCAATATTGGCGACTGAAATACCAAAAATAATTGGCACAATGCCAATAATATAAAGCAATGTGAGTAACAGATAAGGGACCCGCGTCCGTTCGCTAACTCGCCCAAGACTGCGGGGCAGCCAACCATCATCACAGGCAATCAGCAAACTTTTACTGCCCCAGAGCATCTGTACATTGGTGATACCCAGCATACTGATAATGCCCGCGCCGATGGTAAAGAATAAGAAGGAAACGGGGGACATAAACTGTTTAGCCACCACCGTCAGCGGTTGATTGGCGACTTCTGCCAACGGTAAAACTCCGGTCGCCGTAATGGAAACCAGCACATAAATGAGTGCGGCAAAGGATGTCGCCCCCATAATGGCGACGGGAATTGAACGCGATGGCTTTTTCATTTCACCTGCCAGTTCAGCCACCGTACAGGCACCGTTTGTCACAAATAACAGCAGCGCCACAGAGGTCGCAAACGCCGGGAAGCCATTAGGAAGAAATGACGTGAAGTTTTCAGGATTGACTTGACCAATGCCTTCACCGACAAAAAGCAGCATGCCGCAGAGCATAATAATGGTCAGGACCATACTTAAGCGTGCGCTGATTGCCGCACCTAACAGATTCGCCAGATAAATCAGGGTCAGAATTCCAAAACTGACTATCGTCTTCGGCATGCCCGGGAAGAAGTTCATTAAATAGTCAGCACAGGTTAGCGCGTAGAGTGATAAAGAGACGTGGGTCAGCGAAAAGAACCAAAAAACCAAAAAACCGAAGGTGGGATTAAGTAATCGTGAAGGCCAGGAATAGATCCCGCCAGTAACCGGTAACGTGGCTGCGAGTACAGCATAAGGGATACCTGCCAGTACGGTAATAGCGGAGGCGACAAAATAAGCCATTGGCGTCCCTCCGCCTGTATTAGCAATAATAATGCCGGTCAATGCAATGACGCCGCCCCCGATAATGGCTTTGATCGCGGCGAAGAATATCATCGGGGTGGTAAGTGTTTTCCCTAACTTATCCGCATTGCGGGTAAATTGTTGCGAGCCCATAATTCATCCTTATTAATATAATTGATATTTTCACTGTCTTACTGTAGGGCGGTCGCGAGTTGACTTAATGACTGAACTAAAAAATCTTGATGGCAGCCATAATTGAGACGAATAAATCCGTCACCACCTTTACCGAAATGATCGCCCGGCTCTATCCACACATTGGCTTTTTTAAGGAAAAATGCCTGTAAGTCATCCTGATATAACTGGCGGCAATCAATCCATGCCAAATAAAGAGCATCGGCAGGAATAACGTTTAAACCGGGCAGCGCGTTAATCGTCTGGCATAGTAACCTTCTGTTATCACGTAAATAATTCAGTAGTGATCCCAGCCATTCCTCTCCTCCCCGGTAGGCCGCTTCACAGGCAACAATACCCGCCAGATTAGGTCGTTCGAGGCCGCAACGGTAATACTGTCGTGATAACGCATTACGTAATAGAGGATTGGCAATAATGAGGGTCGAGGTCTGTAACCCGGCAAGGTTAAACGTTTTGCTTGGCGCGGTGCAAACAAGACAATTTTCTAAAAAATCGTTATCCAGACTGGCGAAAGGGATGTAACGCCGCGCTTCAGACAACACCAGATCCTGATGAATTTCGTCAGCAATAACCAATACATTATGTTTCAGACAACATTGTCCAATGGCGGTAAGCTCTTCTTTACTCCACACCTTTCCTATCGGATTATGTGGATTACAAAGAATAAAGATCCTCACATTGTCTTTTATTGCCGCTTCAAATTTTTGCATGTCGAGCGTGTAATGCCCTTGTGCATCCAGATCCAACTCGACGCCAACGACCCGACGACCATTAGCATGAGCACAATGGTGGAAGGGACCGTAAACCGGCATCACCATCATCACCCCATCGCCAGGCTGTGAGAACGTCTGGACGGCAAGATTCAGGGCGCTGACAATACCTGGGCTGTGCAGCATCCACGCCGGTAACACAGACCAATTGTGGTGTTTGAGCAGCCATGAGGCTAACGCTTCCCGTAAACTGTCTGGTGCATCGGTATAACCAAAAATACCGTGATCGGCTAATTTGTGCAGCGCCTGAGTCACCGTCGGCGGGCTTTGGAAATCCATGTCGGCAATCCAAAGCGGGAGCGGACGTTCAGTCACGTATTCAGGTAGCCAGGGCGAAGGGAATGCCCATTTCAATGAGCCATCATGGGTTCTGTCGCGGTATTCACCCAATTTATTTGACATCAGACCTCCGAAGAAAAACAGTATCAGAATAATGTATTTCGCTCAGACCAATTATTATTCACACCATGCCTTCATATAAACCGCATTACAGCATGACGTAACAAACAATTAATTCTAACGAACCATCTGCATCTTTAGAGATTAAAAAGAATAAGGATATGACACTAATCACATTCCCCATTAAACGCCTGTAGAGTGTGACTAGCATCACTCTATTAAGTAAAAACAGCGGCCCGGCGAGTTCAATCACGACGACATACATCACGCGTTAATGACTGTTTGTTGAAAATAAGTCTACAACGGTCAGCAGAGCGCACGATATTCATGACCGTTTGATTGTATTTAAGGTGAAACAGGCAAGTTCAACACCGTGTTAAGGCCAATAAAGAGCAGAGAAATACGTTTATTTTAGACATCACTCACAGCCTGCAAATGAATTAAGCACAAAACACAGTATTAAAGGAAGGATAACAGAATCAATACACCTTAAATTCAACACATACATTATTCTGTCGATACATACTGAGGGCAATATGGAAAGAGATAAACTGGCCAGTGAAATTATTCAAACGTGTCTGGAGATGAACCGTCTGGGGCTTAATCAGGGCACTGCGGGAAATATCAGCACACGTTATCAGGACGGTTTCCTGATTACGCCATCAGGGATAGCGTATGAGACGTTAACCCCTGCACAGATTGTCTATATTGATGAGCAAGGGCAACCTGAACCAGGGAAAATTCCATCCAGTGAATGGCGTTTCCATCAGGCTGTTTATCAAACTCGTCCGGACGCCAACGCCGTCATCCACAACCATGCGGTGTATAGCACTGCGGTCTCGATTCTTAATCGCCCCATTCCGGCCATCCATTACATGATTGCGGCAGCGGGCGGCAACGATATTCCCTGTGTCCCTTATGCCACTTTTGGCACCAGAGCGTTGTCGGAGTCTGTCGCGCAGGGCATCAGATTACGTAAAGCCATTCTGCTTCAGCATCACGGTATGCTGGCTTGTGAAGACAATTTGTCGAAGGCATTGTGGCTGGCGCAAGAAGTCGAAGTCTTAGCGAAACTGTATCTGACCACGTTAGCGGTGGTTGATCCGGCGCCGATATTATCAGAAGCAGAAATTGCTGTTGTGCTGGAGAAATTTAAAACCTATGGCCTGCGCGTCGAGGTATAGCCTGAATAAAGGGATGGTGTTCAGCGTAAATGAACACCATCGTATCGATTTTTAAAGGGCAAAAAGCGCGGAATAGTCACGATTACAGATACGCTGCACCGCCGGGTGTTGAATCATGCGTTCCGCAAATATCGCGTGATACTCCTCCATCACGTTTTCCACTCGGCCTATTTCAACAATGTTTTCATCCGCATACAGATCGTGAGCATACAGCGTCGGCGCGACAAAAATGGCGTTATGCGCGGCACCAAAAGCTTTCATCAGCGCCGCATCATCAAATTCACCCAGCACTTCCACTTTCAGCCCCTGAGTGTTAATCCAGTTCAGCAGCTTGCGTCCGAGCATCGAACGACGCCCTGGGATCAGCAACCGACGCTCTTCCAGGCAGGCCGGGAACGGTTTTTCCGGCAGCGGATTCATACACCAAAAGCTGACGCTGCATTCGCCGATTTTCACCGAGAACAACCCTTCCTGCTGTGTCGAATCAATCGGGCAATCGGAAATAATCATGTCCAGCTTGTGCTGACTGAGCTGCTCCAGCAGCATCTCGTGCGTCGATTCATAGCAGCGCAGATGAATTTGCTCATCCTCAACCACCGCCGCATCCAGCACGCCGCTGACCAGCCGTTTCGACAGCGCATCTGCCACGCCAACGTCGAACAACAGGTTCGACTCTTTGCGGTAGTTGATGATGTCGAGCATCTCCTGGCTCAGAGTAAACATTTTATCGGCATAGCGAAAAACCAGCTCGCCCAGTTCACTCGGCTCGAGTCCCCTGCCCTTACGTTTAAACAGTTTGCCCTGCAGACGCTCTTCCAGCGCTTTAATCTGTCCGGTGATGGTCTGCGGCGTCAGGTACAATGCTTCCGCTGCGCCCACCACTGAGCCTTCTTTGTAGACGTGCCAGAAGTAGTACAGGTGGTTGTAGTTAATGTGCGACATGTTTTCGCTCCCTGATGAATGTCAAAAAGAGAGCCACTCAGGGCTCTCTTGTGATGTGATGTCAGGCCGTCTGGCCCTGCTCTGAGGATGTGCGCATTCTGAGTAAGGTATAACCGACCACGGCCGACAGCACCGAACCAATCAGAATGCCGAGTTTCGCCCAGTTAATCAGTGCCGGATCAACGTCCCCGAAGGCCAGCGATGCAATGAATATCGACATGGTGAAGCCGATACCGCACAGCACGCCGACCGCCATAATTTGCTTCCAGGTGGTGCCCGCAGGCAGCGTCGCCCATTTCATTTTCAGCGCCAGCCAGCAGAACAGGCTAATACCCAACGGCTTACCAATAAACAGACCAGCGATGATGCCCAGCGGCAGCAGCGAGGTCAGCCCTTCAATCGTCACGCCCTGCAACGAAACACCGGCGTTGGCAAATGCAAACAACGGCAGGATCAGGTACGCAACCCACGGATGCAGCACGTGCTCAAGCTGCACCGCCGGGGATTTGCCATTCTGCTCTTTCAGCGGAATGAAGAAACCGACAATCACGCCCGCCAGAGTGGCATGCACGCCTGATTTCAGTACCGCCGTCCACAAGATGACCCCGACCAGAATATAGATCCCGGTACGGCGTACGCCCGTCAAATTCAGAATTGCCAGCGCCGCAATGGCCGCCGCAGCCACGCCCAGTGACAGTAGCGAAAGGTCGCTGGTATAAAACAGCGCAATAATGACGATAGCGCCCAGATCATCAATGATCGCCAGCGCCATCAGGAAAATTTTCAGCGATGCCGGAATACGGCTGCCGAGTAGCGCCAGCACACCGAGTGCAAAGGCGATATCGGTCGCAGCCGGAATTGCCCAGCCTTCACGCGTAATCGGGTCCTGGAAGTTAAAGGCAAGATACACCAGCGCCGGGACCACCATGCCGCCCAGAGCCGCAATGACCGGGAAAATCGCCTGTCGACGGCTGGCCAGCGAGCCGACAATCAGCTCACGTTTGACCTCAAGGCCAATGAGCAGGAAGAACACCGCCATCAACGCGTCGTTAATCCACAGCAGCATATTCTTGTTGATTTCCAGCGCGCCGACTTTGAGCTGCACCGGCGTGGCAAGAAATGCCTCGTAAAGGTGGCTGGTCGCTCCGGAGTTGGCGAGGATCATCGCCAGCGCGGCGGCGATAATCAGGGTAACGCCCCCGGACGCCTCACTGTTAAAGAATTTTTTTAGCTGTTTCATCATTCCACTCTGACCGTTGTTATCCATTAATAGAAACTATAGTAGGCGATCCAATAACTCGTTAAAAGCAGATTATATGTGAGGAAATGATCGTTTTTTCCGACCTATTTCAGATGGCGCGATCGGACAGCTGCCGGTGCGTCCGGGCCTCTTAAATTAGCCCTGGCAGGTCAATGATAGGATATTTCGGCAAACTTCCCCCGGCTGCCAAGGGATATACACGCCCATGCGCTGACATTCAGGCATAAAAAAACCGGCGCAGTTACTACCTGCACCGGTTTTTACGGCGTCGCGCTAAGGATTAGCGAGTCAAATCATCAAAGAATTTTTTCACGCCGTCGAAGAAGTTTTTGGAGCGCGGGCTGTTTTGCTCACCCGTTGGGCCACCAAAACTTTCCTGCAGATCTTTTAGCAACTGCTTCTGTTTGTCGTTCAGGCTGACCGGGGTTTCTACCACCACGCGGCACAGCAAGTCGCCCTGAACGCCACCGCGAACGGACTTCACGCCTTTACCGCGCATGCGGAACAGCTTGCCGGTCTGAGTTTCGCCAGGCACTTTCAGGTTCACACGACCGTCGAGGGTCGGAACTTCGATTTCACCGCCGAGCGCCGCCATCGCAAAGTTGATAGGCACTTCGCAGTACAGGTTATTACCTTCGCGTTCGAAGATTGGGTGCTGTTTCACCTGAACCTGAACGTACAGATCGCCTGCTGGTGCGCCATGCTCACCCGCTTCACCTTCGCCTGTCAGACGAATACGGTCACCGGTATCGACGCCCGCCGGGATTTTAACCGACAGGGTTTTGGTCTTCTCAACGCGACCGTGACCGTGACAGCTGTTGCACGGATCTTTAATCAGCGTGCCGCGGCCCTGACAGTGCGGACAGGTCTGCTGCACGGCAAAGAAGCCCTGACGCATTTGCACCTGGCCCTGACCATGACAGGTCGGACAGGTCTGCGGTTTGGAACCGGATTTCGCGCCGCTGCCGTGGCAAACTTCACACTCTTCCAGCGTCGGAATGCGGATCTCTTTGGTCACGCCGCGAACGGCTTCTTCCAGCGTCAGATCCATGTTGTAGCGCAGGTCTGAACCACGGGATGCACGTTGGCGACCACGGCTTCCACCGAAGATATCACCAAACACATCGCCGAAGATGTCGCCGAAGTCTGCCCCGCCGCCGCCAAAGCCACCGCCACCGCCCATGCCGCCCTGTTCAAAGGCTGCATGACCGTACTGATCGTACGCCGAACGCTTCTGCGCGTCGGTCAGAATCTCATACGCTTCTTTGATTTCTTTGAATTTGGCTTCGGCTTCTTTGTCACCCTGATTACGGTCCGGGTGAAACTTCATCGCCAGGCGTTTGTAAGCCTTTTTGATTTCACGCTCTTCCGCTGTTTTGGAAACGCCTAAAACCTCGTAATAGTCTCTCTTCGCCATTTCTGTTTTTCTGCCCTTAACATGCGAGCACGGGCGTGGAGTAAACTCCGACGCCCGTGCCAGTTAATTACCCTGCATCAGGGCGATTATTTTTTATCTTTAACTTCTTCGAACTCAGCGTCGACAACATCGTCATCTTTCGCGTTGTTCGCGGAAGCGTCAGCGCCACCAGCCTGCTGCTGTGCGTGCTGCTGCTGAGCAATTTCCATCAGCTTCTGAGAAGCTTCGGCAACCGCCTGCATTTTCGCTTCGATATCAGCTTTGTCTTCGCCTTTCAGAGATCCTTCCAGCGCAGTCAGTGCAGACTCGATAGCGGTCTTGTCGTCAGCTGGCAGCTGTTCGCCGGCTTCTTCAACCTGCTTACGCGTGCTGTGCAGCAGGTGGTCGCCCTGGTTACGGGTCTGAACCAGCTCTTCGAACTTACGGTCAGACTCGGCGTTAGCTTCTGCTTCACGCACCATTTTCTGGATTTCTTCTTCGTTCAGACCGGAAGACGCTTTGATGGTGATCTTCTGCTCTTTACCGCTGTTTTTATCTTTCGCGGAAACGTGCAGGATACCATCGGCATCGATATCAAAGGTCACTTCGATCTGCGGCATGCCGCGCTGTGCCGGGCTGATACCATCCAGGTTGAACTGACCCAGAGATTTGTTATCGCCTGCACGTTTACGTTCACCCTGCAGCACATGGATGGTTACCGCAGACTGGTTGTCTTCAGCGGTAGAGAACACCTGGCTGTGCTTGGTTGGGATAGTGGTGTTTTTGTTGATGAGCGCAGTCATCACACCGCCCATGGTTTCGATACCCAGCGACAGCGGGGTAACGTCCAGCAGCAGAACGTCTTTCACTTCACCGGTCAGCACGCCGCCCTGAACCGCAGCACCAACGGCAACTGCTTCGTCCGGGTTAACGTCTTTACGCGGTTCTTTACCGAAGAACTCAGCCACTTTTTTCTGCACCATTGGCATACGGGTCTGACCGCCGACCAGAAGAACGTCCTGGATGTCGGATACGGACAGGCCAGCGTCCTGCAGTGCAACTTTCAGCGGCTCGATTGAACGGTTAACCAGGTCTTCTACCAGGCTTTCCAGTTTCGCGCGAGTCACTTTGATGTTCATGTGTTTCGGACCGGTCGCATCTGCAGTGATGTACGGCAGGTTTACGTCGGTCTGCTGAGCAGAAGAAAGCTCGATTTTCGCTTTTTCTGCCGCTTCTTTCAGGCGCTGCATTGCCAGCGGGTCGTTACGCAGGTCAATGCCCTGATCTTTCTTGAACTCTTCAACGAGGTAGTTGATCAGACGGCTATCGAAGTCTTCACCACCGAGGTGGGTATCACCGTTGGTTGCCAGTACTTCGAAGGTTTTTTCGCCATCAACTTCGTCGATTTCGATGATAGAGATATCGAAAGTACCGCCGCCCAGGTCGTATACAGCGATGGTGCGGTTACCGACTTCTTTATCCAGACCGTAAGCCAGTGCAGCTGCGGTTGGTTCGTTGATGATACGTTTTACTTCCAGACCCGCGATACGGCCAGCGTCTTTGGTTGCCTGACGCTGAGCATCGTTGAAGTATGCAGGTACGGTGATAACAGCTTCAGTTACCGGCTCACCCAGGTAATCTTCAGCGGTTTTCTTCATTTTTTTCAGCACTTCAGCAGAAATCTGCGGTGGTGCAGTTTTGGTGCCTTTCACGTCCAGCCATGCATCGCCGTTATCAGCAGCAACGATTTTGTACGGCATGATGGCTTCATCACGCTGCACTTCTTCGTCCTGGAAACGACGGCCAATCAGGCGTTTGATCGCGAACAGAGTGTTCTGCGGGTTAGTCACTGCCTGACGTTTAGCCGGCTGTCCAACCAGAGTTTCACCATCCTGGGTATAAGCAATGATCGAAGGCGTGGTGCGATCGCCTTCTGCGTTTTCCAGCACACGCGGGGTGTTGCCATCCATAATTGCTACACAAGAGTTGGTAGTACCCAGGTCGATACCAATAATTTTACCCATCTAAACGTCTCCACTAAAAATTCGATCAACATGTGATTATGAACCTGTAATAAGGGCGAAACGTGTCGTTTCAAGCGCCTTCATGCTTTTTTTTCCAGGCTCACCACTGCGGTTGCATACAAGATGGGGTCGTAACATCGGGCATCAAGGGGGAGATGCAAAAAAAAATTTTAAATTCACCCTGCTCAGATCATAGACGCAGGGCACGGCTCTGATTATTATGCCGCGCCCCGCAGCCAGAGGATCGGCGTGGGATTACGACGATTCCCCCTTTATTGATGAGTTTTTGAGGAAATATGGTTAACACTAAGTTGGCTAACCCAGCACCGCTGGGCCTGATGGGCTTCGGCATGACCACCATTCTGCTGAACCTGGCAAACAGCGGTCTTTTCCAGTTTGATACTGCCATTTTGGCGATGGGCATTTTTTACGGCGGACTGGCGCAGATTTTCGCAGGCCTGCTGGAGTTTAAGAAAGGCAACACCTTCGGTCTGACTGCATTCACCTCTTACGGTTCTTTCTGGCTGACCCTGGTCGCCATTCTGATCATGCCGAAAATGGGTCTGGCTGAACCCGCTAATGCGCACTTCCTGGGAATGTACCTGGGCCTGTGGGGCGTGTTTACCCTGTTCATGTTCTTCGGCACTCTGAACGGTCCACGCATGCAGCAGTTCGTGTTCCTGAGCCTGACCGTGCTGTTTGCTCTGCTGGCTATCGGTCACCTGGCGGATAACGAAGGCATCGTAAAAATCGCGGGTTACGTCGGTCTGGTATGCGGCGCAAGCGCTATCTGGCTGGCAATGGGTGAAGTGCTGAATGAAAAATTCGGTCGCACCGTGCTGCCAATCGGTGAAAAACACTAAGTTAGTGTGCTAAAGGTTTATTGTGAAGAAGCCGGGCATCGCCCGGCTTCTTTTTTAATGCGGCGCCAACGACGCCTTTTCAGGTGCGCTATACGTCTGCCGCAGCCAGATCCCTAATCCTAATCCAACCAGCGAAAGCGCCAGCACATACCAGGCCGGAGCCATCGGCGAAACGCTCATCAGCAGCGTGACCGCAATGGGCGTCAGCCCGCCAAAGACCGCATAGGACACGTTGTATGAGAAAGAAATCCCGGTGAAGCGCACTTCAGGCGGAAACGCCCGGACCATCACATACGGCACCGCACCGACCACGCCTACGCACAACCCCACCAGTCCATACAGCGCAAACAGATGCTCCGCTGAGGTGCCCGCCAGGTGATAGAACGCCCAGCTCGACGCCGCCAGCAGCAGGCTACCGCCGATAAAGGTCCGGCTGGCCCCATACTTATCGGCGGATAAACCCGCCAGAAGGCAGCCCACGCACAGCATAATGGTGGCAATACTGTTGGCTTGTAACGTCAACGCAGGGGCGAAACCATAATGCTTTTGCAGCCACACCGGTGACATCAGAATCACCACCACAATTCCCGCCGACAGCAGCCAGGTCAGCAGCATCGAAATGATGACCGCTTTCTGATGTTTCATCACTACCGATTTCACCGGCAGCTCTTGCGCCAGCTGCTTACGCTGCTGCATTTCGAGGAAAATTGGCGTCTCCTGTAACCAACGGCGCAAGTACATCGCCACCAGGCCAAACGCTCCGCCGAGCAGGAACGGAATACGCCAGCCGCCATCGTGAATCACCTGCGCCGTCATGCTGGTGTTGATCAGCGTCGCCACCACCGAGCCCAGAAGAATGCCCACCGTCAGCCCGGCTGTCAGCGTGCCGCAGGCAATGCCGATGCGCTGCGAAGGAACGTGTTCAGCAACGAAAACCCAGGCGCCCGGCACCTCCCCGCCAATGGCTGCGCCCTGAAGCACGCGCATCAGCAACAGTAACAACGGCGCGGCAATGCCTACCGAGGCGTAAGTCGGCAGCAGGCCGATAAGCAGCGTCGGCACCGCCATCAGAAGAATACTGAGGGTGAACATTTTCTTACGCCCAACCAGATCGCCAAAGTGCGCCATGACGATGCCACCTAGCGGACGTGCCAGATAGCCCGCGGCAAAAATACCGAAGGTCTGCACCTGACGCAGCCATTCAGGAATATCTGCAGGGAAGAAGAGTTCGCCGACCACGGCGGCAAAGAAGACGAAAATGATGAAATCGTAAAACTCCAGCGCGCCACCAAGAGCAGCCAGCGTCAGCGTTTTATAATCCTGTCGGTTCAGAGGTCTTGCATGTTGTGACATAGCGGGCCATTTGTTTTATACCCGTCATACTTCGAGCTGCAGGTGCGTTGGTTGCGTCTGCTCACCCCAGTCACTTACTGAAGTAAGCTCCCGGGGATTCCCAGACTTGTCGCCTTCCTGCAACGCGAACTATTTAGGGCATACAGATGTTGTAAAGAAAAAATTACTACACCGTAAACCTGCGGTCAATCGATGGCCCGCAAAAGTTAGACTGGAAAAAACTTATTCTCAGGCGATTGTGTCTCGACGCGCGCTTTTAGGACGAAATGCAGCGACAACCTGCGGATCCGTTTCCACATACGGCCCTTCCAGCAGCTGTACACAATACGGTACGCTTGCGAAAATACCGTGAACCAGCACCTTTCCTGCGTCATCTTTCACGCCTTCCAGCGTTTCCTGGATGGATTTCGGCTGGCCTGGCAGATTCAGGATTAACGCCTGTTTGCGGATAACGCCGACCTGACGAGACAGGATTGCCGTCGGCACAAAATGCAGGCTTATCTGGCGCATCTGTTCGCCAAAGCCCGGCATTTCACGGTCAGCAATCGCAAGCGTCGCGTCCGGCGTGACGTCGCGGCGCGCAGGGCCGGTGCCACCGGTAGTCAGCACCAGATGGCAGCTCATTTCATCCACCAACTCGCACAGCGTCTGCTCGATGATGACCTGTTCATCTGGGATCAGACGGGTTTGCAGTTCGAAAGGGGTCGTCAGTGCGTGGGCCAGCCAGGCTTCCAGTGCCGGAATGCCTTTATCCTGGTAAACGCCGCTTGAAGCGCGATCGGAGATGGAGACAAGGCCAATGCGAAGAGTGTTCATATCAATTCCGTTAAAAAATGCGGTTAAGCGGAATGATACACGCGGAAGGGAAACGGAGACAAATAACGCGAGGAAGATGTGACCGGAAGCCCGGCCACACCTGAAATGATTACAGCAGGTCGCCGATCATTTTTTCCAGTTTTTCCTGGTCGATAGCAAACTTACGGATACCGTCCGCCAGTTTGTCTACTGCCATTGGATCCTGGTTGTGCTGCCACAGGAACTGGGATTCAGTAATACGTTCTGGACGCGCTTTCACATCACCGGTGTAAACCAGTTTACGTTCGATTGCGCCTTCCGCTTCAGCCAGCTCTTTCAGCAGTGGCGGAGCGATGGTCAGGCGGTCACAGCCAGCCAGTTCCAGGATTTCGCCCACGTTACGGAAGCTTGCACCCATCACGACAGTTTCGTAGCCGTGCTGTTTGTAGTAGCTGTAGATTTCAGACACCGAAACCACGCCTGGATCTTCTGCTGGTGCGTACTCTTTCTTGTCGATGTTGGATTTGTACCAGTCGAGGATACGGCCAACAAACGGAGAAATCAGGAACACGCCCGCTTCTGCACAAGCACGCGCCTGAGCAAAGGAGAACAGCAGGGTCAGGTTACAGTTGATGCCTTCTTTTTCCAGCTGCTCAGCGGCACGGATGCCCTGCCAGGTGGACGCGAGTTTGATAAGGATACGGTCGTTGCTGATGCCAGCATCGTTGTACAGCTTGATCAGGTGTTTCGCTTTGGCGATGGAGCCTTCGGTGTCGTAGGACAGACGCGCATCAACTTCGGTAGAGATACGGCCAGGGATCAGTTTCAGGATCTCCAGACCGATGTTCACTGCCAGTTTATCGGTAGCGTCAACAACCTGCTGCTCGCGGTTGCTGCTCTGGCTTTTCGCCCAGGCAATCGCTTCGTCAATCAGCTTGCGGTATTCCGGGATTTGGGCAGCGCCGAGGATCAGAGAAGGGTTGGTCGTCGCATCCTGAGGCTGATACAGCTTCATTGCCGCGATGTCTCCGGTGTCAGCCACTACGGTTGTGTACTGACGCAGGGAGGTCAATTTATCCGTCATGATAGTGTTTCTCTATTAAACAGCTGTTAGGGGGATGTAACCGATCTGACCCGATAATATCACGCCCCGTTTTCAGCGCAACCGCAGACGGTCCATGAGCGCAGAGTATGATAAACTCCTTATATTCATGGCCTATCCGATAATGGATTATCTCAAAATGGTAGCGCTTACAGTTGTCTTCGGCATCGACCAAGGGACGCCAAATGCCTGAATTCCTGTCATTTATCAACGAAATACTCTGGGGCTCGGTAATGATTTACCTGCTGCTCGGCGCCGGAGTGTGGTTCACATGGCGGACGGGTTATATCCAGTTTCGCTATCTTCGCCAGTTTGGCAAAAGTCTTAAAAGCAGCCTCACCCCTCAGTCGGGCGGCCTGACCTCGTTCCAGGCGCTGTGCACCAGCCTTGCGGCTCGCGTCGGCAGCGGCAACCTCGCTGGGGTCGCCATTGCGCTGACCGCAGGCGGCCCCGGTGCCGTCTTCTGGATGTGGGTTTCTGCCATCATCGGCATGGCAAGCAGCTTCGCCGAATGCTCTCTCGCACAGGTCTACAAAGAGCGCGATGCCGAAGGACAATTTCGCGGTGGCCCGGCATGGTATATGTCCCGCGGGCTTGGTATGCGCTGGATGGGCGTCATGTTCTCGGTGTTTCTGCTGCTGGCATATGGCCTGATTTTCAATACCGTCCAGGCGAACTCCGTCGCTAATGCCATGCATTACGCGTTTCATTTGCCGGAATTTATGACCGGTTTGATCCTGATGGTTTGCACCCTGGTGACGGTGATGCGCGGCCTGCGCGGGGTAGCGAAATTGATGCAATGGCTGGTGCCAGTGATGGCATTGATATGGGTCGCGGCCAGCGTGTTCATCAGCTTCTGGCACTTCACTGAAATTCCAAAAGTGTTTGAAACCATCATCCGCAGCGCGTTCGGCTGGCAGGAAGCCGCCGCCGGTGCGGTGGGTTACACCGTCAGCCAGGCGATAACCAGCGGCTTCCAGCGCGGTATGTTCTCTAACGAAGCCGGAATGGGCTCCACGCCCAATGCCGCGGCGGCAGCCGCTTCATGGCCTCCGCACCCTGCGGCGCAAGGCATCGTTCAAATGATTGGCGTGCTGGTTGATACGCTGGTGATTTGTACCGCCACGGCAACGATTGTGCTACTTGCCGGGAATACCACCTCTCAAAGCTCACTGGACGGTATCCAGCTGGTGCAAAACGCGGTGGCCTCTTTCGCCGGCAGCTGGGGCGCTGGCTTTGTGGCGGGGATCGTGCTGCTGTTCTCCTTCAGCTCAATCGTGGCCAACTACATCTACGCTGAAAATAATCTGATTTACCTGAAGATGAACAGCCCGCTCAACGTCTGGCTCCTCCGCGGAACCACCCTGATAATGGTGATGCTGGGCACGATGCTGAGCCTGCCAGTTGTCTGGCAGCTCGCCGATATCATCATGGCGCTGATGGCTATCACCAACCTGACAGCCATCATGCTGCTCTCCCCGGTGGTGAAGATTATCGCCAGCGATTATCTGCGCCAGCGCAAAATGGGTGTGAATCCGGTATTCGACCCGGCGCGTTATCCGGATATTGAACAACAGCTGGCGCCCGGAAGCTGGGATGATGTGCCTCGCCAATAGCAGCTATCGATCCTTTCCCGGGCGTTTTTTGCTAAAGTCACGGAAAAATGCCCGCAAGGACTGATTATGCTGATTCTGATTTCACCTGCTAAAACGCTCGATTACCAGAGCGACCTGCCAACGGCGCGCTACACCCATCCGGAGCTGCTGGACTATTCCCAGCAGCTGATTAGCGTGGCGCGCAAGCTGTCTGCACCGCAGATTGGCAAACTGATGAGCATCAGCGATAAGCTCGCCGACCTCAACGCCACACGTTTTCACGACTGGCACCCGGATTTCACTCCGCAAAATGCGCGCCCGGCTATCCTCGCGTTTAAAGGCGACGTTTACACCGGACTGCAGGCGGAAGAGTTCAGCGAAGCCGACTTTGATTTCGCCCAGCAGCATCTGCGGATGCTTTCCGGTTTGTACGGCGTGCTGCGTCCACTGGATTTGATGCAGCCGTATCGTCTGGAAATGGGCATTCGCCTCGAAAACGCCAAAGGCAAAGATCTGTACCATTTCTGGGGTGAGATTATCACCAATAAACTCAATGAAGCGCTGAAGGCCCAGGGTGACGACACCGTTATCAATCTGGCCTCAGACGAATACTTCAGAGCGGTGAAGCCGAAAGTGTTGCAGGGCACGATTATCAAGCCGGTGTTCCTGGATGAGAAAAACGGCAAATTTAAAGTTATCAGCTTCTACGCCAAAAAAGCGCGCGGGCTGATGAGCCGTTACATCATTGAAAACCGCCTGACGAAGCCAGAGCAGCTGAAAGAGTTTGATAGCGAAGGGTATTTCTTTGACGAAGCCGCATCGGGTGACAGCGAACTGGTGTTTAAACGGCACGAGTAGTAAAACAAATCGCCAGCTCAATGCTGGCGTTTTGTTTAGTGGTGTTTGTACTGACCATAGTGATTGCCGTTATCGTGATGCTCTTTACCGTGATGGTCATCGTGGTGATCATCATGATGCGGCTCATAACGTGCGCGCCAGTGATTGTCGTGACGCTCGTAGTGATGGTTCCACCAGTCATGGTCGCGCCAGTTGCCGCCATCCCAGTAGTTACCATGATTATCCTGATCGCCAATCTGCAGTTTCACCGCAGGAACCAGCGTGATTTCAGAAGCATGTACTACCGCCGGAGCCACCAGCATCATAGAAAGTGCCAGAATTACAGGTTTTAACGTAGACATAGGTTACTCCATTCATATCATTGCCCGTTTAGGGTCGATGAAATGAGCTTACATGTCCTGAAGCGGACTTGTTATTCTCCGCAATCCTAATCTCTAACTACCCGCATTTATTGGGAATTTGTCCTTAATCCCTACTTATTACCTCCCTATTTTCTCCACATTTGCCCATAAAAAAACCGGATCGCGAAACGCCGACCCGGCTTTATATCAGTTCAGGCTGAAGTTATGCCTTTACCATCATCAACTTACGTAATTCTGCAAAGTCAGCAGGCAGATGATGCGACAGCAGAGGCAGGTCAGCGCGATCCGCCAGCTCTTTTGGCAGCGGCAGCTCAGTTTCAAGAATCGCTTCTACACTTTCCTTGAATTTCGCCGGGTGCGCGGTGCCAAGGAACAGGCCATACTCACCTGGATTGAGACGGTCGCGCAGTGCACGGTAGGCCACCGCCGCGTGCGGCTCAGAGGTGTAACCCAAAGTCTGCAGCTCGCGCATGGTTTCTTTGGTGGTCTCATCGTCGATAGCCGCATAGCCCAGCTCATTCAGACGCCACACTTTACGACGGAACAGCTCTTCCACACGCGGCCAGTTATTCGGCTGACTGACGTCCATCGCGTTAGACAACGTCGCCTGCGTTGGCTTAGGTGCCCAGCTGCCATCCTGCAGGAAGCGCGGCACGGTGTCATTGGCATTGGTCGCGGCAATAAAGCGTTTCACCGGCAGGCCCAGCGATTTCGCCAGCAGGCCCGCGGTCAAATCGCCAAAGTTACCGCTTGGAACGGAAATCACGAGCTGATTACGGGCTTCCTGCGGCAGCTGCGCTACCGCTTCGAAGTAGTAGCAAATCTGCGCCAGCAGGCGGCTGATGTTAATCGAGTTCGCCGAGTTCAGACCCAGCACCACCTTCAGTTCTTCGTCATCGAAGGCCTGTTTCACCAGCGCCTGGCAGGCATCGAAGTCACCGTCGATAGCCACAGTTTCAATGTTACCGCCGAGCGTACAGAACAGTTTTTCCTGCAGCGGACTGATTTTTCCATTCGGGTAGAGGATGACTACGCGCACGTTTTTCAGACCGTAAAACGCATGCGCAACCGCCGCGCCGGTATCGCCGGAAGTCGCGGTCAGAATGGTGACGGGCTTATCGCCGCTGATGTGCGTCAGCATTTGCGCCATAAAGCGGCCGCCAAAATCTTTAAACGCCAGGGTCGGCCCGTGGAAAAGCTCCAGACAGCCAACGTCTTCCTGCACCTGTTTCACCGGTGCCGGAAAGGCAAACGCCGCGCGAATACGTGACTCCAGTTCCTGCGGCGCAATTTCATCGCCGATAAACGCCGACAGAATTTTGGCGCTACGGGTGACGAAATCCAGCTTCAGCATCTCGTCAATTTCGGTCAGGCTGAATTCCGGCAGTTCGTGCGGAAAGAACAGCCCCTGATTTTTTCCCAATCCTTGCGTCACGGCCTGCGCGAAGCTGACCTGCTCATTATGATCTTTTAAGTTATACAGTTTCATTGGTTATCCCACTACGCGAGCGCCCGCCGTGTCCAGCCGGCAAATATGAACGAAGCCTTCCTGATTTTGCAGATAGTGTTTACTGAGCCAGTCTGCGACTCGTTGTGCGGTTTCCGGGTTATCGCACAGGGCGAACATCGTCGGGCCGGAGCCTGAAATCCCGCTGGCCAGCGCACCAATTTCCGCCACCGCCTGACGCGCTTCGCCAAAGCCTGGCAGCAGTTTGGTGCGATACGGTTCCGCAATGACGTCTTTCATCAGTTTCGCCGCAAGCTCGGGCTGACGGCTGTAACAGGCGTGAATAAAGCCCGCCAAATGGCGGCCATGCGCGATGCAATCCTGACGGCGATACTGCGCCGGTAAAATCGCACGCGCTTCGGCGGTTGATACCTTAATGCCCGGATACGCCAGCACCCACAGCCATTCGTCGAAGGCCGGGATTTGCTGGCTGATGATGCCGTTTTCTTCAAGCATCAGCTGGATGCCGCCGAGGAAACACGGTGCGACATTATCGTAATGCACGCTGCCGGAGATTCGTCCTTCCAGTTCACCCATCAGCGCCAGCATTTTGCCGTCGTTGAGCGGCTTACCGCAGAATTCATTCATCGCCACCAGGGCGGCAACCACGGAGCAGGCGCTGGAGCCAAGGCCTGAACCAATCGGCATATTCTTTTCCAGGGTCATCGCGACGGGAACGGTTTTGCCAATTTCCTGGCAGAAGCGTTCCCAGCACTGATAAACGATATTTTCCCGCGGCTCCGGCGGCAGTTTGCTGGCAAAATGGCCGACATTTTTCAGGCTGAAAGTCTCAGCCGCAACGACTTCCACGTTATCGCCCAACAGCGTGCCGTCAACCGGCGCGACCGCCGCGCCAAGCACATCAAATCCAACGCTCATATTGGCGCTGGACGCCGGGGCATAGACCTTAACCATCTTAAACTCCTAACTTCCAGGACAGGGTGCGCAGCAAGTCGGCAAACACCCCGGCCGCAGTAACGTCGTTGCCCGCGCCATAACCACGCAGGACCAGCGGCAGCGGCTGATAATAGTGGCTGTAGAAAGCCAGCGCGTTCTCGCCGTTTTTCACTTTGTACAACGGATCGTTTCCGTCCACTTCAGCAATTTTCACGCGACACACACCGTCGTCTTCGATGTTACCGACGTAGCGCAGTACTTTGCCTTCGTCCCGGGCCTGTGCGATACGCGCCGCGAACTCGTCGTCGAGCTGCAGCAGGCGCGCCATAAAGCTCTCGGTATCGCCACTGTCATCGAAGTGATCGGGCAGTACAGATTCGACCACGATATCACTCAGTTCCAGATGGCGTCCGGTTTCACGAGCGAGGATCAGCAGCTTACGCGCCACGTCCATTCCAGAGAGATCGTCACGCGGATCAGGTTCGGTGTAGCCCATTTCGCGAGCGATGGTAGTCGCCTGCGACAGGCTCATGCCTTCGTCCAGCTTGCCGAAAATGAACGACAGTGAACCGGAGAGAATACCGGAGAATTTTTGCAGCTCATCGCCAGCATTCAACAGGTTTTGCAGGTTCTCGATGACCGGCAAACCCGCGCCAACGTTGGTGTCGTACAGGAATTTGCGACGTGAACCCGCGGCCGCCTGACGCAACTCGTGATAGTAGTTCATCGACGAAGTATTCGCCTTCTTATTTGGCGTTACGACGTGGAAGCCCTCGCGCAGGAAGTCGGCGTACTGATCTGCCACCGCCTGGTTGGAAGTACAGTCCACAATCACCGGGTTCAGCAGGTGATACTCTTTCGCCAGACGGATCAGGCGACCAAGATTGAAAGGTTCTTTGGCCTCAGCCAGTTCACCTTTCCAGTCTTCCAGATTCAGGCCATGCACGTTGGTCAGCAGCGCGCGGGAGTTCGCGACGCCGCACACGCGCAGGTCAATGTGCTTATTCTTAAGCCAGGTCTGCTGGCGTTTGAGCTGCTCCAGCAATGCACCGCCCACGCCGCCCACGCCAATCACAAACACTTCAATGACCTGATCGGTATTGAACAGCATCTGATGCGTGACGCGCACACCGGTGGTGGCGTCGTCGTTATTCACCACGACGGAAATTGAACGCTCAGACGAACCCTGGGCAATCGCCACGATGTTGATATTAGCGCGAGCCAGAGCCGCAAAGAATTTGGCCGAGATCCCGCGCAGAGTACGCATCCCGTCGCCGACAACGGAGATGATCGCCAGGCGCTCCATGATCGACAGCGGCTCCAGCAGGCCCTCTTTCAGCTCCAGATAGAACTCATCTTCCATCGCCCGCTTCGCGCGGCCGCAGTCAATTTGTGGGACGCAGAAGCTGATGCTGTATTCAGAAGACGACTGGGTTATCAGTACGACGGAAATACCGGCGCGTGACATGGTGGCGAACACGCGCGCCGCCATGCCGACCATGCCTTTCATGCCAGGACCGGAGACGTTAAACATCGCCATATTGTTGAGGTTGGAAATCCCCTTCACCGCCAGGCCATCTTCGTTATGACTGGCACCGATTAACGTGCCCGGCGCCTGTGGGTTACCGGTATTTTTAATCAGGCAGGGGATCTGAAACTGTGCGATAGGCGCGATGGTACGCGGGTGCAGCACTTTGGCACCGAAATAAGAAAGCTCCATCGCTTCCTGATACGACATCGATTTCAGCAGGCGAGCGTCCGGTACCTGACGCGGGTCACAGGTGTAAACCCCGTCGACGTCGGTCCAGATTTCACAGCAGTCAGCGCGCAGGCATGCGGCCAATACTGCGGCGGAGTAGTCGGAGCCGTTACGGCCCAGCACCACCAATTCGCCCTTGTCATTGCCTGCGGTAAAGCCCGCCATCAGCACCATGTGGTCTGCCGGGATTTGGCTTGCGGCAATGCGGCGGGTGGATTCGGCGATATCGACGGTGGATTCAAGATAGTGACCAACGGCCAGTAATTTTTCGACCGGATCGATGACGCTGACCTTGTGACCGCGCGCTTCGAGCAGGCCTGCCATGATCGCAATCGACAGTTTTTCGCCGCGGCAAATCAGAGACGCGTTGACGCCGTCCGGGCACTGACCTAGCAGGCTAACGCCATGAAGGACATGCTTAATGTGTGCGAATTCTTGTTCAACAAACGCGTTGAGCTGAGAGAGGGGAAAACCAGGCTGGATATCGGCAAGGCCCTGAAGCAGTTCGGCAAAAATACGTTCGGCATCGGCAATATTTGGAAGTGCATCCTGACCACCGATGGTTTTCTCAATCATCGCGACCAGATGGTTGGTGATTTTGGCCGGGGCAGAGAGCACGGTTGCTACCTGCCCCTGCCTGGCATTGCTTTCCAGAATATCGGCAACACGCAGAAAACGTTCTGCATTTGCCACTGATGTACCGCCGAACTTCAAGACTCGCATGGTTTTTACCTCTTGATCTTTGGTCGAAAAAAAAGCCCGCACTGTTCAGGTGCGGGCTTTTTTCTGTTTTTCCTGTACGCGTCAGCCCGCACCGATACCTGTGGTAATGGTGGTGGTAATAATTGTTGTCATGCGGCTGATGCGAATCATGGATGTTGTGTGCTCTGTCATTTTAATTGTCTGTCGTCTGCCTCTATTGGTTAAAGTATTGGCCCTGGTATGTCAACGAATTTTTACATTCGCCCCTATTTGTCACACCATTAGCCTGCGCCAGAAAAATGTCGATCTTCGTCACGCATTACCTGGTGAAAAAGCCTATGACAGAGCATTAACCCATAACAAAAACTTACAACAGCAGTTTAATCGGCAATATTTTTTTCGATATCATGCAGTAATCGATGCAACATTGCGGTGTCTCGCTGCCCGAGAAGGCCAATTCGCTGCTGAAGCCAGTCAGCCAGTTTGACATCATCTGCGACCTGTAATTTGGTCAGTAACGACATTGCCCGCGCACGTAACGCCTGAAGTTGATTTTCGTTATTTTCAGCAACAGGAGACGTCGGCATTTGTGTTAACGCCGAAAGCTGATAGCAGAACACCATAACCGCCTGGCCGAGATTCAACGACGGGTAATCTGCAACCATCGGCACGCCGGTGAGGATATCAGCCAGCGCCAGTTCATCGTTGGTCAGCCCGGAATCTTCGCGACCAAACACCAGCGCCGCGTGGCCCATCCACTGTGATTTTTCCTGGAGGATAGGCACCAGCTCCTGGGGCGTTGCGTAATAGTGGAAGCGAGCGCGACTGCGGGCGGTGGTCGCAATGGTAAAATCAACATCGTGGAGTGCGTCAGCAAGCGTCGGAAAAGTTTGGATATTTTCAAGTATCTCACCTGAACCGTGTGCGACCCACTTTGCCGCAGGCTCCAGGTGCGCCTGACTGTCGACAATTCGCATTTCTGTGAATCCCATGGTCTTCATTGCCCGGGCCGCAGCGCCGATATTTTCGGCTCTTGCTGGTGAAACCAGCACTATTGATAAGCGCATGTAATCTTCTCTTTTTTGCTCTGTCACAACCACAATGTGATGCACATCATCATATTGCGCGTCGCGAATTTACTTAATTGCAACAAAAAACGCTGAAAGGGTGTTTCTTAACACATCAATAAGGCTAAACTATTACCCAGGAATCATCCCATAAGACATGTTAACAGAACCTCGATATCCTTATGTTCTACCAGGGTATTTCAAACTGGATTAAGGCTCATCTTTTGGATTCATTTTGCTAATCAGTTCATTCTTGCAATTACATTGATTGTTGAAAAATTGTGACAAACGCTAGCATTTAGATGCAAGGATTTCACAAGACTGTTAACGTGCTACAATTGAACTTGATATATGTCAACGAAGCGTAGTTTTATTGGGTGTCAGCCATCTCTGAGCCTGTTATGTTGCTGTTAAAATGGTTAGGATGACAGCCGTTTTTGACACTGTCGGGTCCAGAGGGAAAGTACCCACGACCAAGCTAATGATGTTGTTGACGTTGATGGAAAGTGCATCAAGAACGCAATTACGTACTTTAGTCATGTTATGCCGGTCATGTTAATTTTCGACATGCATCAGGCGGGTCAGGGACTTTTGTACTTCCTGTTTCGATTTTAGTTGGCAATTTAGGTAGCAAACATGCAGACCCCGCACATTCTTATCGTTGAAGACGAGTTGGTAACACGCAACACGTTAAAAAGTATTTTCGAAGCAGAAGGTTACGATGTGTTCGAAGCCACCGATGGCGCGGAAATGCATCAGATCCTATCTGAAAATGATGTCAACCTGGTCATCATGGATATCAACCTGCCGGGCAAAAATGGCCTGCTGTTGGCACGTGAGCTGCGCGAGCAAGCTAACGTCGCTCTGATGTTCCTGACCGGACGTGACAACGAAGTGGATAAAATCCTCGGCCTGGAAATCGGCGCTGACGATTACATCACCAAACCGTTCAACCCTCGTGAACTGACTATCCGTGCGCGCAACCTGCTCTCCCGTACCATGAATCTGGGTACCGTGAGCGAAGAACGCCGCAGCGTGGAAAGCTACAAGTTCAACGGCTGGGAACTGGACATCAACAGCCGCTCACTGGTCAGCCCGAACGGCGAACAGTATAAGCTGCCGCGCAGTGAATTCCGCGCGATGCTGCACTTCTGCGAAAACCCGGGCAAGATCCAATCCCGTGCAGAACTGCTGAAGAAGATGACCGGCCGTGAGCTGAAGCCACACGACCGTACGGTTGACGTGACAATCCGTCGCATCCGTAAACACTTTGAATCTACGCCTGATACCCCGGAAATCATCGCGACTATCCACGGCGAAGGTTACCGTTTCTGCGGCGAACTGCAGGAATAATCGGTTTCTCTGTGCATAAAAAAACGGCGCTTTCGCGCCGTTTTTTTTAGCCTGTTATTCCTTCCAGGGCATGATCGGCACCGCGCTTATCGCGTTTTTCGGTGAGCCATCAACCACTTTGTCAGAATAGGTCAGATAGACCAGCGCATTGCGTTTAGCATCGTAGAAACGCACGACCTGCAGTTTCTTGAAGACCAGAGACGTCCGCTTCTGGAACACGACCTCGCCTTCCGTTTTGCCCTTCTTAATCTTGTCGCTGATCTCAATGTGCCCAACCTGCTGGCAGGAGATAGCTGCGTCGGAGGTATCTTCCGCAAGCCCCAGCCCACCTTTAATGCCACCGGTTTTGGCACGGCTGATATAGCAGGTCACGTTCTTCACATCCGGGTCATCAAAGGCCTCAACGACAATCTTATGGTCCGGGCCAAACATCTTGAAGACGGTATCAACGGAACCCACTTGTTCCGCATGCGCGGCGCTGCAGGCCAACGCCAGCAGACAGCCTGTAATTAACTGCTTGTATTTCATATTGTTACCATTTTTGAAAAAGTCATTCGTTTTTATGCCCTTGCGCAGAATAAAATATTTATAGATCACAGCCTTACAAAAATCATGCCTACTTAGTACCTTTTATCGCACTTTAGAGCAAAAAAAACACTGAATGCTAAAACATCAAAAAATGCTATTATCCGCTACCCTAGTTACAGGCACCTGCGAAAGGATGAGGACATTATATGGATCAAGCTGGGATAATACGCGATCTTCTTAGCTGGCTTGAAGGGCATCTCGACCAACCTTTGTCACTGGATAACGTTGCAGCAAAAGCGGGCTACTCCAAATGGCATCTACAAAGGATGTTCAAGGATGTCACCGGCCATGCTATCGGCGCCTATATTCGTGCTCGTCGCCTGTCAAAATCTGCTGTGGCTCTGCGCCTGACCGCGCGCCCGATTCTTGATATTGCCCTGCAGTACCGTTTCGATTCTCAGCAGACCTTTACCCGCGCATTCAAGAAACAGTTTAGCCTGACGCCAGCGCTTTATCGCCGCTCGCCGGACTGGAGTTCATTCGGTATGCGTCCGCCGCTGCGCCTGGGTGAATTTACGATGCCGAAATTTGAATTCATCACCATGCCGGACACGCACCTGGTCGGTATCACCCAGAGCTATACCTGTAAGCTGGAGGAGATTTCTGAATTCCGCCAGCAGATGCGTGGCCAGTTCTGGCGCGATTTCCTCGGCAATTCGCCGTCGATCCCGCCGATGCTGTACGGGCTGCATGAACCGCGTCCGAGCCTTGAACGAGACGATGAGCAGGAAGTGCTGTACACCACGGCGCTGACGCCAGAAATGGCCAACGGCCATCTGCAGGATGCGCACCCGGTGAAACTGGAAGGGGGTGAATACGTGATGTTCACCTACGAAGGGCTGGGAAGCGGATTGCAGGAATTTGTGCTGACCGTTTATGGCACCTGCATGCCGATGCTCGGCCTGACCCGTCGTAAGGGCCAGGACATCGAACGATTCTTCCCGCAGAAAGATGCGATGAATCAGGAACCGCCTATCCAGCTACGCTGCGAGTACCTGATCCCGATTCGCCGCTAGCGCTGCAGTTCATCCAACGCAGGGGCGTCCAGATGTGTGACGTCACCTGCAGTCTCAACAATCCAGCCAGGTGCCAGCCATGGGCTTTGCTGGTAATCCACGCGTGAGATTGAGCAGTTACGCAAACGCAGACGGCGTTCGGCGTAGGCCGGCAGCCCGAGAATCGTACTCACCAGACACCCAAGCGCCATGCCATGACTCACCAACAGCGGGCGACTGCCATTTGGCAGCTCAAGGCAATCCTGCAGCGCCGCATTCATACGATCGCCCAGCTCCTGCATTGACTCCCCTTCCGGGATACGTCCGTTGGCCGTGCCATTCACCAGCGTCCGACGCCAGCCTTCTTCGTCCTCAGTCAGCGAGTCGATCAGACGGCGTTCGAGCACGCCCATATCGAGTTCACGTAACCGCGGATCGTAGGTGACGCTGCAACCACAGGCTTCCGCGATTAACTCAGCGGTACGGCGCGTGCGGCCCAGATCGCTGGCAATGATATGCGTGATGCCGAGCGTTTTGACGCGCTCACCTACCTGCCGGGCCTGCTGCTCACCTTTTTCGGTCAGCGGACTGTCGGACTGGCCCTGAATACGTCGCTCGGCGTTCCACTGCGTTTCACCGTGGCGAACAAGGTATACCTGTAACATGCTAATTTTCCGTTATACTGCGATGATGTTTTTTTCGTAAGTGTACTGATTATGCACAAGGTTGTCTCTGCTACCACCAATCCCGCCAAAATTCAGGCTATTCTGCAGGCTTTTAACGAGATCTTCGGCGAAGGATCCTGCCATATTGACGCCGTTTCCGTCGAGAGCGGCGTGCCAGAACAACCCCTCGGAAATGAGGAAACGCGTGCTGGCGCACGAAATCGCGTGGAAAACGCCCGACTTGTCCGACCAGATGCTGACTTTTGGGTGGCGATTGAAGCGGGCATCGACGAAGGCAGCACCTTCAGTTGGGTCGTGATTGAAACGCGTGAACAGCGCGGTGAAGCCCGTTCGGCCACACTGCCACTGCCCGCAGTGATCCTCGAGCGCGTTCGTGCAGGCGATGCCCTCGGACCGGTGATGTCACACTATACCGGTATCGATGAGATTGGCCGTAAAGAGGGGGCGATTGGCGTCTTCACTGCGGGCAAACTGACCCGCAGCAGTGTCTATCATCAGGCAGTGATTCTGGCACTCAGTCCTTTTCACAACGCCGTTTATCGGTGAGTTTCCGGCAGCGTCTGTTCCAGCCACTGACGCAGTTCAGCAGGCGCTGATTTCAGGCTGTTCGAGCCGCGGGTAATGGTTGCGATGCCCGCGCCCAGTTCGCTTTTCAGCTCACGTTGGCTCATCTCACCGCGCAGTAACTCTTCGATAATTCGCACCCGCGTGCCTAGCGCTTCGCGCTCGTCCGGCGTCATCATCAAATTCAAAAGCGGCAGATCCAGGTCAGCGGCAAAAGCCTGACGCATCAGTTCCACAAAGCGCAGCCACTCCTGGTGGCGCTGTTCCGCGTTTGCGGCTGAGTAAGGGGATTGTTGGGTCATGTTACGCCACCATGTTGGGGCGGATGACACAAGGCCATCCGCCGAATGTACTCTTTAGCGAGTACAAGCATAACATACTCTCAGCGGATCAGTAACGCTGCTTCCATTCGTCATCGGTGAGGATCTGCGGTTTATCGCCCATGAAATAGCGATAGTAGGCATCATAGGCCAGCACGTTCTTCACATAGCCGCGCGTTTCAGAGAACGGAATGCTCTCGACAAACGCCGCCGCATTGATGCGCCCTGCGCTGTTGCTCTGCCATGTTCTTACCCGGCCAGGGCCCGCGTTATACGCCGCTGACGCATAGATGCGGTTGTTGCCAAACTGCTGATAAACGTATTGCAGATAGTGGGTGCCGATGTTGATGTTGGTCTCCGGGTCTAACAGCTGACTGGCGCTGTTGTAGCCCGGAATCGAGAACATCTTCACCGTATGCGTTGCGGTGCCCGGCATGATTTGCATCAGCCCGGTAGCGCCAACCGGTGAACGAACTTTCGGGTTCCAGGCGCTTTCCTGACGAGCAATCGCCATCGCATAGCTTTTGGAGATGCCCTTATCGCCGGTATAGCGCACGAACAAATCTTTATACGCCAGCGGGAAACGCTCTTCGAGGTTATCCCACAGCTTCCCGGCAATCGTCGCCTGCACGCTGAGATCCCACCAGTCCTGGTCGAAGGCGTATTTTGCCAGCTGTCCCTGTTCGTTACGTGTGCGGCTGCTCACCAGATTCGCCCATTCGCTACGCGCGGTATTATCCAGATTCCAGTACATCAGCTCCCGCACGCGGGACATTTCAGGGCCATTGACCAATACTGGAGCCACCGTGCCTTCAGGTTTTTCGACGCGGATCGAATAGACTTCACCCAGACGCTGCGCCGCCACCATTGGATAGAAGCCGCGCTGTTGCATCAGGGAATGCAGAATATCTTTCGCTTCCTGATCACGACCGCGCTCCATCAGCAGATCGGCCTGCCAGTAACGCCATTCGTCTTTATCTTTGGCTTCCATAGGCAAACGCGCCAGCCAGGTGTTCAGCCCCGAGCGATCGCCGTTGCCGATGGCCATCCGCACACGACGTTCCACCAGCGACGTCGACTGCGAACGCATGATTGCATCATCGCGCCAACGCGCCTGCTCATCGGTCACGTCAGTCCCCATCAAACGCCAGGCGACGATATCGCGCAGATCCTGTGTTTGATCTTCATTCAGCTGCTGCGCCTGCACCAGGGATGGGATCAACAGGCGCGCATTTTCCACGTCCTGACGCGCGACGCTGGTGAACGCCACCGCCGCCATCTTACGGGTGAAATCAGTCGCACCGGTGCTTTGCGCGAAGCTCAGCACGCTGTTTGGGTTGTTCGCCAGGCTTATCACCGCGGCGGAAATAGTCTGGTAATCCGTCGGCATTTGATTGGCAAGCGAGGTTACCAGACGGGTATTCCCGGCCTGCATCGCCAGGCGAATACGTTCCAGATACGCCAGAGGATCCTGAGTCCCGGACGCACGCCAGGCGCTGAATAAAGGATCGCAGGCGTTAGGCTGGCTCTTACCCGTCAGCCACAGTGTTTTTGCACCGTCCCAGGCTTCCTGAGTCTGGCCCACGTTATATTTTGCGTAGTAGTAGTTACATTGCGCTTCGGTGGTACCGGGTTTATCAGGGCTGAACGCCAGCAGGCCACGCCAGTCTTCACGGCGCGCCAGCTCATTCACAAAGCGGTTTTTCAGGGTCCGTGCGGACGGCAGCGTCGGATTGGCCTGCACGAACTGGGTCACACTGACCGCCGGTTCGTTCATCAGATCGTCAGTCAGCTGACGATATTCGAGATAGGGATAGAGCGGATAGTCTTTCAGGGTCGGCATCAGTTGATCAACAACATCCATCTGACGGTTATCCCACGCCTGTCTGATCTGAGAGTAGCGACTGCGTTGTTCATCCAGTGAATCAGCGTGAACCGCATTGCTGACCGTAAGCAGACAGACGCCAGCAGCCAGAAGACGCCACGTCATGGGTGTAGCTTTTTCCACATGCGCTCCTTAGAAAATTGTGTCAATGCAGCATCATGCCGCGTAAAAAAGCCGTGTCCGGTCATTATCCTTGTGTTTCGGATCCTCTCTTTATGCTAACCAGACAACGGGGATTGCGCCACGTTATGAACACTTTTTTACCTTTACTGTTATCACGATCGCCTGGCTGGGATTAGCGTGGGAAAAAGGCTACACTTCGCCTTTGACTCCTTATCATCAAAATAAAAGAGGCGAAGTCCAACGTGGCTCAATTCGTTTATACCATGCATCGCGTCGGTAAAGTGGTCCCGCCGAAGCGTCATATTCTGAAAAACATCTCCCTGAGTTTCTTCCCTGGCGCAAAAATCGGTGTACTGGGCCTGAACGGTGCCGGTAAATCCACCCTGTTGCGCATCATGGCCGGTATCGATACCGACATTGAAGGCGAAGCACGTCCGCAGCCAGGGACCAAAATTGGTTACCTGCCGCAGGAGCCGAAACTCAACCCGGAACAAACGGTTCGCGAATCCGTTGAAGAAGCCGTTTCTGAAGTGGTTAATGCCCTGAAAGGCCTCGACGAAGTCTATGCGAAGTATGCTGAACCGGATGCCGATTTCGACAAGCTGGCAGCTCAGCAGGGCAAGTTCGAAGAAATCATTCAGGCCCACGACGGTCACAACCTGAACGTGCAGCTTGAGCGCGCCGCAGATGCGCTGCGTCTGCCAGACTGGGATGCGAAAATCGGCAATCTGTCCGGTGGTGAGCGCCGCCGTGTTGCCCTGTGCCGCCTGCTGCTGGAAAAACCAGACATGCTGCTGCTCGACGAACCCACCAACCACCTGGACGCCGAGTCCGTGGCCTGGCTGGAACGCTTCCTGCACGACTTCGAAGGCACCGTAGTGGCTATCACCCACGACCGTTACTTCCTCGACAACGTGGCAGGCTGGATCCTCGAACTGGACCGCGGCGAAGGTATTCCATGGGAAGGCAACTACTCTTCCTGGCTTGAGCAGAAAGATCAGCGTCTGGCGCAGGAAGCTTCTTCAGAAGCCGCTCGTCGCAAATCCATCGAAAAAGAGCTGGAGTGGGTACGTCAGGGCGCGAAAGGCCGTCAGTCTAAGGGCAAAGCCCGTCTGGCACGCTTTGAAGAGCTCAACAATACCGAATACCAGAAACGTAACGAAACCAACGAACTGTTTATTCCACCTGGAGCACGTCTGGGGGATAAAGTGGTTGAAGTCAGCAACCTGCGTAAATCCTATGGCGAGCGTCTGCTGATTGATGATCTGACCTTCTCCGTGCCGAAAGGCGCGATCGTCGGCATCATCGGCCCGAACGGCGCGGGTAAATCTACCCTGTTCCGTATGATGTCAGGCCAGGAACAGCCGGACAGCGGCAGCATCACCCTGGGTGAAACGGTCAAACTGGCATCCGTTGACCAGTTCCGCGACGCCATGGATAACAGCAAAACCGTGTGGGAAGAAGTGTCTGGCGGCCTGGATATCATGAAGGTCGGTAACACCGAAATGCCAAGCCGCGCATACGTGGGTCGCTTTAACTTCAAGGGTACCGACCAGGGCAAACGCGTTGGCGAGCTGTCCGGTGGTGAGCGTGGTCGTCTGCATCTGGCAAAACTGCTGCAGGTAGGCGGGAACGTGCTGCTGCTCGATGAACCAACCAACGACCTGGATATCGAAACCCTGCGCGCGCTGGAAAACGCCCTGCTGGAGTTCCCGGGCTGCGCAATGGTTATTTCCCACGACCGTTGGTTCCTTGACCGTATCGCCACCCACATTCTGGATTACCAGGATGAAGGTAAAGTGGAATTCTTCGAAGGTAACTTTACCGAGTACGAAGAGTACAAGAAACGCACCCTCGGCGCAGATGCGCTGGAGCCGAAGCGTATCAAGTACAAGCGTATTTCGAAGTAATTTTGCGGTCTGATGCCCTTTCCCGTTGGGAAAGGGTGAAATGACAAAACCGGGTAGCTTTCACAGCGCCCGGTTTTTGTTTAGCCCTGCTCGCCCATCATCTGCTTCACCAGCTCAACACACCGCAGGAAGCGGGCATCGTAATCTGACTCTTCAACGTGCACGTACTCAATGTTGTTCTCATTGAGCATATCGACCAGCATGGTCTGAAATTCTTTTCTGTCCACCGAACTGCCCAGGCTTCGCAGACCATCGGCGACCCACGGGGTATTATTTTCCAGCACGATAACCAGGTCGAAACGGTATTCGTCGATCAGCGCCTGCACGAACGGATGCTCGCGGCCTTCGTATTTCTTACAGAAAGCCTGCGTGGTCACAAAGTCGGTATCAATAAACGCCACTTTATTGGCATATTTTACCGCAAAATCAATGTACTGCGCATGACCCAGCGCGATTTTATCGTAGTCGGAATACTGCAACGCCATCTCGTCGCCGCCCAAATGTGAAAAGACGTAATCACGGCCATATTCCCAGGCACTGGTGGTGTTGAAGATGTTGGCGAGCTTATTCACCATCATCGACTTACCGCTTGATTCGCCGCCCAAAATCGCCACCGTACGCACAAAGAACGGTTTTACTTCTGTTGGAATGTATTCCCAATAGCGCGACGGATTCTCACGAATTTGCGCCCCGCTGATGTTCATGAACGTGCGCTGCGGATCGATAAGCACGGTTTCGATTCCAAGGTGCTCGCGGAACTGAGGGGCATCGGCTTCTTCCGAAGTGTAAATCCAGTTCGGCTCAATCCCCTTCTCTTCCATGAAGGCCTTAATACCGTTACTCCAGACGTCCCAGCCGTGCGGATACGGCTCCATACCCTCTTCGTTAAAGGCGTGAATGCGGATGTTTTTTTGGTATTTGAAGGTTTGCAGCAGCCAGCGCAGACGGTCAGATACCGTCGGCTGCTGCGACATCGCGCTGTCTTCGAACAGCGCCCGGTCGCGCTTTTCGTCGTAACCCAGGATGACATGCAGTTCGTCGACCTGGCTTCCGGCTCGCTGAAGCAGGTAGATATGGCCGGTGTGCAGCGGATAGAATTTGCCGAACACGACGCCGACATTTTTCTGCTGGCGCGGAAACTCAAGCCCCAAAAAGCGGTGCAGCGCTTCAAGTTTCTGCGCGCTCGGGCTTTTAATTTTGGCGTTCAGCAACTGGCTAAGGTAGCCCTTGGTCATCCCGCTGGCGTCCGCTACCTGCTGCAACGTGCAGCCTTTCTGGCGAATCGCGGTTTTAATGTAATCGAACGATGACAAAGGAGCCTCCTGCAAATGATCTCTCCCGGATTAGCCGGGCACATGTAGAAATCCCCTATGGATTTCTGGTGGCAGGAAGGCGGCAAGTGAACGAAGCCCGATGAACTTAGAAAGCTAAGTGATTCGGGTAAGAAAACGCAGCCAACACACCTGCCGCCGGAAAAACGACGGGGATTTAATTATAAGTCGTCAAAGACGTTCAGGGCATCGGAAAGCTTCTTCACGCCAAAGACCTTCATCCCTTCTGGTACTTTTTTCGGCACGTTGGCGGCTGGAACAATCGCACGACGGAAGCCGTGTTTAGCCGCTTCGGAAATACGCTCCTGGCCGCTCGGCACCGGGCGAATCTCACCCGAAAGCCCGACTTCGCCAAACACCACCAGATCCTGCGGCAGCGGCCTGTCGCGAAGGCTGGAGACCATCGCCATCAGCAGCGCCAGGTCTGCGCTGGTTTCGGTGACCTTTACGCCCCCCACCACGTTGACGAACACGTCCTGATCGAACATCTGCAAACCGCCGTGGCGATGCAACACCGCCAGCAGAATAGAGAGACGGTTCTGTTCCAGACCGACTGCGACACGACGCGGATTGCCCATCATCGACTGATCGACCAGCGCCTGAATTTCTACCAGCAGCGGGCGCGTGCCTTCCCAGACCACCATCACCGAGCTTCCGGACGTCACTTCATCGCCGCGACTTAAGAAAATGGCCGACGGATTGCTGACTTCGCGCAACCCTTGTTCGGTCATGGCGAACACGCCGAGTTCGTTCACTGCACCGAAGCGGTTTTTATGGCTGCGCAGGGTGCGAAAACGGGAATCAGCATCGCCGTCCAGCAGCACGGAACAGTCAATACAGTGCTCCAGCACTTTTGGACCAGCCAGCGAGCCATCTTTAGTGACGTGACCGACCATGATTATCGCCACGCCGCGGGTTTTGGCAAAGCGCGTGAGATAGGCCGCGCTCTCACGCACCTGCGCCACGCTGCCCGGCGATGACTGAACGTCCGCCATGTGCATCACCTGGATGGAGTCGATAACCATCAGCTTCGGCTTTTCTTCCTCAGCAATCTGGCAAATCTGCTCAATGCTGGTTTCAGACAGCATATTGAGATTCGACGCCGGTAAACCGAGGCGGTGTGCGCGCATTGCAACCTGCTGTAAGGACTCTTCACCGGTCACGTACAGGGTTTTCATGTTTTCACTGAGCAGGCACAGCGTTTGCAGCAACAGCGTGGATTTACCCGCCCCAGGATTACCGCCAATCAGGATAGCACTGCCTGGCACCACGCCTCCGCCAAGAACGCGATCGAATTCTTTAAAACCGGTGGAAAAGCGCGGCAGCTCTTCAAGGCTAATTTCTGACAGCTTCTGAACTTTCGATACGCCAGAAGCCCCCGCGTATCCACTCAGACGCTCATTGCGTGCCACGGTTGGCGAAGCGGCAATGCGCATCTCGGTAATGGTGTTCCAGGCATGACAGGCGCTGCACTGTCCCTGCCAGCGCGGATAATCCGCGCCACACTCGTTACAGACAAACGCGCGTTTGGGTGCTTTCGCCACAATAACCTCTTACTTTTGATTCATGCTGCCGGAGAGAATGCAGAACACGCCCATCAGGTCAGCGTGACGGATGGTAATTTCCGTCTGCTCGTTAACTTTCGGTTTGGCATGATAGGCGATGCCCAGCCCCGCCGCTTTGATCATCGGCAGGTCGTTGGCACCGTCACCAATAGCCACGGTCTGTGCCGTCGGGATTTCGTACGTTTCGGCCAGGCTTATGAGGGTGCTGGCTTTATACTTCGCATCCACGATGTCGCCGGTAACATTTCCGGTCAGCACACCGTCACGAATTTCCAGCTCATTGGCCACCGCCGCCGTCAGCCGCAGTTTGTCCTTCAGATAATCGGCAAAGAACGTAAAACCACCGGAGGCAATTGCCACTTTCCAGCCCAGTGTTTCCAGCTTCAGCACCAGTTGGGTCAGGCCCGGCATCAGCGGAAGCGTATCGCGAACCTGACGCAGAATGTTCGCATCTGCACCTTTCAGCGTGGCGACGCGCTGGCGAAGACTGGCGGTGAAATCCAGCTCACCGCGCATGGCGCGCTCGGTCACTTCGGACACCAGCTCACCGGTGCCCGCCAGTTTGGCAATTTCATCAATACATTCGATCTGGATTGCGGTGGAATCCATGTCCATCACCAGCAGCCCCGGCGTGCGCAGATGCGGGATTTTCCCCAGCGGCGCCACGTCCAGCCCGGCATCATGCGCCAGGCGCGTCGCGCGTGGCGTCAGTGAACCCGCCAGGCGAATGACCTGATAATCTTCAACACACCATGCGGCAACAATAACCATCGCCGCACCCAGCTTGTGCTGATAATCGGTCAGGCGCTGTTTATCGAGACGACGGCCATACAGCAGCCAGCCGCTGCGTCCGGCATGGTAATCCAGCGGCATGACTTCATCACCGCTTAAAGACAGCGGCAGCCCAGGCCAGAAGGAGACATCCTCGGGCAGGTCGCACCAGGTCAGACTGTTCGGCATTACAGCTCCAGTAATCGAGATTTGAGCAGGAAAATAACGCATGAGGCTACCTTGTATCCAGCGCTTCTGGCAACATTAAGCTGCAAATTTTCAAAGGTGGAATATGGTTCGCGCAAAACTGAAATTTCGGCTGCATCGCGCCGTGATCGTTCTTATCTGTCTCGCCCTGCTGGTTGCCCTGATGCAAGGGGCGTCGTGGTTCAGTCAAAGCCACCAGCGGCAGCGTAATCCGCAGATGGAAGAACTGGCCCGCACACTCGCCCATCAGGTCACGCTGAACCTGGCGCCGCTAATGCGTTCAGAAACGCCTGATGAGAAGAAAATCAATCAGTTGCTGACGCAGCTGACCACAAGTAGCCGCCTGCTAGATGCCAGCGTCTATGACGAACAAGGCGATTTGGTCACTCACGCCGGGGAAAGCGTGAACGTCCGCGACAGGCTGGCGCTCGACGGAAAAAAAGCCGGGGGATATTTCAACCAGCAGATTGTCGAACCCATTCAAGGGAAGAATGAACCGCTCGGCTACCTGCGGCTAACCCTCGACACCCATACGCTGGCGACGGAAGCCAGGCAGGTGGATAACACCACCAACATTTTACGTCTGATGCTGCTGCTTTCGCTGGCGATCGGCGTGGTGTTGACCCGTACGTTGCTGCAAGGCAAACGCACCCGCTGGCAGCAATCCCCGTTCCTGCTGACGGCCAGTAAGTCCGTGCCGGAAGAAGATGAAGACGCAAAGAACGATAGATAATTGATATATTGAGTGAAGTGAATAAGAAAGGAAATCTGTTATGTCGACGCTACGTTTGCTCATCTCTGATTCATACGATCCATGGTTCAATCTGGCGGTGGAAGAGTGTATTTTCCGCCAGATGCCGGCCACCCAACGTGTACTGTTCCTGTGGCGCAACGCGGATACCGTGGTCATTGGCCGGGCGCAAAACCCGTGGAAAGAGTGCAATACGCGGCGCATGGAGGAGGATAACGTGCGCCTTGCGCGTCGCAGTAGCGGCGGCGGTGCGGTGTTTCACGACCTCGGTAATACCTGCTTTACCTTTATGGCAGGCAAGCCGGAATATGATAAAACCATCTCGACCAACATCGTCCTTAATGCTCTGAATTCATTGGGCGTGGAAGCTGAAGCTTCCGGACGTAACGATCTCGTCGTCAAAACCCTGGATGGCGATCGCAAAGTCTCTGGCTCTGCCTATCGCGAAACGATGGATCGCGGTTTTCATCACGGCACACTGCTGCTGAATGCCGACCTCAGCCGTCTGGCAAATTACCTGAACCCGGATAAGAAAAAGCTGCAGGCGAAAGGCATCACTTCCGTGCGCGGTCGGGTGGCGAACCTGACCGAACTGCTGCCAGGCATCACCCATCAGCAGATTTGCGATGCGGTGACGGAGGCATTCTTCGATCACTACGGCGAGCGAGTTGAAGCCGAGGTCATTTCCCCGGACAAAACGCCGGATTTGCCTAACTTCACGGAAACCTTTGCTCGTCAAAGCAGCTGGGAATGGAATTTCGGTCAGGCGCCGGCGTTCTCGCATCTGCTGGATGAGCGCTTTACCTGGGGCGGTGTCGAACTGCATTTTGACGTAGAGAAAGGTCACATCACCCGCGCTCAGGTTTTTACCGACAGCCTGAACCCTGCCCCGCTCGAAGCCCTTGCGGCACGTTTGCAAGGCAGCCTGTATCGCGCAGAGAGTCTGCAACAGGAATGTGACGCGCTGTTAGTGGATTTCCCGGAACAGGAAAAAGAGCTACGAGAATTATCGGCGTGGATTGCAAAAGCGGTGAGATAATGAAGAAAATGTCCGCTGGCGGACCGACAAAATCGTAGGCCGGGTAAGGCGTCGCCGCCACCCGGCACAACGAGAATTACTCTTTATCGCCCAGCAGTACGGATTCCAGCGCGATTTTGATCATGTCGTTGAACGTGGTCTGACGCTCAGCGGCAGTGGTTTGCTCGTGAGTACGGATATGGTCAGACACGGTGCAGATGGTCAGCGCTTTCGCACCAAACTCAGCCGCAACGCCGTAGATACCAGCCGCTTCCATTTCCACGCCCAGGATGCCGTATTTTTCCATCACGTCGAACATTTCGCCGCCGTCCGGGGAATAGAACAGGTCAGCAGAGAAGATGTTACCGACGCGTGCGTCAACGCCCAGCGCTTTCGCTGCATCAACAGCGTTACGCACCATGCCGAAGTCAGCAATCGCCGCGAAGTCATGATCTTTGAAACGCATGCGGTTCACTTTGGAATCGGTGCAGGCACCCATGCCAATAACCACGTCACGCAGTTTAACGTCCATGCGCACAGCGCCACAGGAACCCACGCGGATGATTTTCTTCACGCCGAAATCGGTGATCAGCTCTTTGGTGTAGATGGAGCAGGACGGGATACCCATCCCGTGACCCATTACGGAAATTTTACGGCCTTTGTACGTCCCGGTGAAACCCAACATGCCGCGCACGTTGTTCACTTCGCGGACATCTTCGAGGAAGGTTTCAGCAATGTGCTTCGCACGCAGCGGGTCGCCCGGCATCAGTACGACGTCTGCGAAATCACCCATTTCTGCGTTAATGTGTGGAGTGGCCATCATTATTTCCTTTTTATGTTTAATTCACCGGGCTGCGAACCCGGTTAACCTAACCGTAGGCCCGGCAAGCCTCTCGCCGCCGGGCAATCCCATCACAGCATATTTTTGCCGTAGTCCATTGCCGAGGTACCGAAGTACGCCGCCAGCGTCTGGCCGATATCCGCGAAGGTTTCGCGATGGCCCAGAGAACCTGCTTTCACTTTCGGGCCGTACACCAGCACCGGAATGTGTTCACGGGTGTGGTCCGTACCGGTCCAGGTCGGGTCACAGCCGTGGTCAGCGGTGAGGATGATGATGTCATCTTCACCCACCAGCTCCAGCAGCTCAGGCAGACGGCGGTCGAACAGTTCCAGACCCGCAGCATAACCCGCTACATCGCGACGGTGGCCCCACGAGGAATCGAAATCGACGAAGTTAGTGAAGACGATAGTGTTGTCTCCTGCGTCTTTCATCTCTTTGATGGTGGCATCAAACAGCGCGTCCAGACCGGTGGCTTTCACTTTTTTGGTGATGCCGCAGTTGGCATAGATATCCGCGATTTTACCGACGGAGACCACGTGGCCGTCTTTCTCATCAACCAGTTTCTGCAGCACGGTAGGTGCTGGCGGTTCAACGGCCAGATCGTGACGGTTGCCAGTACGCTCGAAGTTACCGGCTTTATCGCCAACGAATGGGCGCGCGATCACGCGACCAATGTTGTATCCGCCTTCGGTCAGTTCTTCGCGTGCGATTTCACACAGCTCATACAGCTTATCGAGACCGTAAGTTTCTTCGTGGCAGGCAATCTGGAACACGGAGTCAGCGGAGGTATAGAAAATCGGTTTGCCGGTTTTCATATGCTCTTCGCCCAGTTCGTCCAGAATCACGGTCCCGGAAGAGTGGCAGTTACCGAGGTAACCCGGCAGGTTCGCGCGTTCTACCAGTTTGTCGAGCAGCGCCTGCGGGAAACTGTTGTGGTGTTCCGGGAAATAGCCCCAGTCAAACAGCACAGGCACACCGGCGATTTCCCAGTGACCTGACGGGGTGTCTTTCCCGGAAGAAAGTTCATGCGCCCAGCCGTATGCGCCAGTCACTTCAGCGTTGCCGTCCATGCCCGCGGCAACGTTGCCAGTCGAGCCTTCGTGGGCTTTCACCAGACCCAGACGGGTCAGGTTTGGTAGGTTCAGCGGGCCTTTACGGCCTTTGTCTGCTTCACCGTTTGCACAGGCCTCTGCGATATGGCCCATTGTGTCGGCCCCGACATCGCCGAAACGCTCTGCGTCTTCAGTGGCGCCGATACCAAAAGAGTCCAGCACCATAATAAATGCACGTTTCATATCTTCTCCGTACGTTTTGCGCTGCAAAAAAGCGATCAGATCAGTATACCGCTATTGTGTGATTCGACGATAGACCGTTGGGGTTTCTTTCGGTGCGCTATCGTCCAGTTTAATTGCCGCTTTCACGGATTTGGCTGCTTCCTGCCAGCTTGCTTCATCTTTAGCGTGGATAACGGCCAGCGGACGCTGTCCGTCAACGCTGTCGCCCAGACGCGTCATATCGGTAAAGCCAACGCTGTAATCGAGTGCATCAGAGGCCTGACGACGACCGCCGCCCATTGAAACGACCGCCATTCCGAGCGCGCGAGTGTCCATCGCCGACACGAAGCCTTCGGTATCAGCGTAAACGGCTTTGCTGAGCATCGCCGTCGGCAGGTATTTCGCGTAGTTTTCGACGAAATCGGTCGGGCCTTTCTGCGCGGCCACCATGCGGCCAAAGATTTCCGCCGCTTTACCGTTATCCAGTACCGCCTGCAGTTTAGCGCGGGCTTCGGCTTCGTCTTGTGCCAGACGACCGGAAATCAGCATTTCCACGCACAGCGCCATGGTTACCTCGAACAGGCGAGGATTGCGGTATTCACCGGTAAGGAACTGCACGGCTTCACGCACTTCAACCGCATTCCCCGCGCTGGATGCCAGCACCTGGTTCATGTCGGTCAGCAGCGCGGTGGTGCGTACGCCAGCCCCGTTGGATACCCCAACAATAGCTTCAGCCAGCGACTCGGAAAGCGCGTAAGTCGGCATGAATGCACCGCTACCGACTTTGACATCCATCACCAGCGCGTCCAGCCCTTCGGCCAGTTTTTTTGCCAGAATGGATGCGGTGATCAGCGGAATGGAGTCAACCGTAGCGGTGATGTCGCGGGTCGCATAAAAACGTTTGTCCGCAGGCGCGAGGGAGCTGGTTTGCCCAATAATCGCCACGCCGGTATCTTTAATAATGTCGCGGAAACGGCTGTCGTCCGGGAAGATATCAAACCCTGGGATCGCTTCCAGTTTGTCGAGCGTGCCACCTGTGTGTCCCAGGCCGCGCCCGGAAATCATCGGCACGTAGCCGCCACAGGCCGCTACCATCGGGCCAAGCATTAACGACGTCACATCGCCCACGCCGCCGGTGGAATGTTTATCCACGATCGGCCCGTTTAAATTCAGGCTTTTCCAGTCAAGTACGGTTCCGGAATCCCGCATCGCCATGGTCAGCGAGACGCGCTCCTCAATGGCCATATCGTGGAAGAAAATGGTCATCGCCAGGGCAGCAATCTGCCCTTCCGACACGGTGTTATCACGGATGCCATTGATGAAGAAACGGATCTCTTCGTCACTCAGCGTGTGACCATCGCGTTTTTTACGAATAATTTCTTGTGCGAGAAACACGGTAACCCCCATGAGGAATCGGGTGAATTGTGGCGGGTGGCGCGAGGCTTACCCGCCCTACGATCCAGTAGGCCGGATAAGCACAGCGTCATCCGGCAATGTTTGGCTTAGTAAGCGCTGGCGCTCTTACCATCACCATGGCCCAGCGCTTTCAGCAGGCTCGCGAGCAGGCTGGATGCGCCGAAGCGATAGTGACGAGAATCCGCCCAGTCGGCACCGAACAGACCATCAGCAATCGCCAGGAAGGCCTGCGCGTCTTCTGCAGTACGTACGCCGCCCGCTGGTTTGAAGCCCACGGTCTTTTCCACGCCCATATCACGAATAACTTCCATCATGATGCGCGCGCTTTCTGGGGTCGCGTTTACCGGTACTTTACCGGTAGAGGTTTTAATGAAATCAGCCCCGGCCTTGATGGCGATTTCAGACGCTTTACGGATAAGCTGCTCTTCTTTCAGTTCACCGGTTTCGATGATCACTTTCAGCAGAACGTTCGCTGCCGCACAGGCATCTTTACAGGCTTTCACCAGGTCAAAACCAACCTGCTCGTTACCGGCGATCAGCGCACGGTATGGGAACACCACGTCAACTTCGTCTGCGCCGTAAGCGATGGCTGCGCGGGTTTCCGCCAGCGCGATGTCGATATCGTCGTTACCGTGCGGGAAGTTGGTGACGGTCGCGATACGCACGTCAGGCGTGCCCTGCGCGTTCAGAGTTTTACGCGCAATCGGGATAAAGCGCGGGTAAATGCAGATTGCCGCAGTATTGCCCACCGGGGTTTTTGCCTGATGGCACAGGGCGATAACTTTCGCGTCGGTGTCATCATCATTGAGGGTGGTCAGGTCCATCAGTTTTAACGCGCGCAGGCTGCTTGCTGTTAAATCGGTCATATTATCTCCGGTGTGTAATTTTACCTTGCGGGTCTGTGACTATTTTAACACCGACCCAGCGTTTCACTTCGATCCCCATCACAGTTAATGAAACGCAGATACAAATTTGCATTACTGTAATGAGACATTTATCACTCTTTAAAGCAGCAGCGAGGGAATATGGATCAAAAGCCTCGCCGACGCTTTTCGCTACAATGCCCTCATCGCCATCGCGTCTGAGGAACTTCTATGTCTGACTCTTTTGAGCAACGCTGCCAGAACATTGTGACCAGCAATACGTTGAGCCCCGAGCAAAAACGTCACTTCCTGGCGCTCGAAGCAGAAAACGCTTTACCTTACCCGGAACTGTCATCAGAAGCCCGGACGGCGCTGGATGACGGCGTAATCTGCGACATGTTCGAAGGTCACGCACCGTACAAACCACGCTACGTTCTGCCTGACTACGCCCGCTTCCTCGCCAACGGCTCACCGTGGCTGGAGCTCGAAGGCGCGAAGGATTTAGACGACGCGCTGTCGTTACTCACGATTCTCTTTCATCACGTGCCTTCGGTAACGTCGATGCCGGTTTACCTGGGGCATCTGGATACGATCCTTTCACCGTATGTTAAAATTCTAACACAAGACGAAATTGATATTCGAATAAAACGTTTCTGGCGTTACCTCGACAGAACCCTGCCTGACGCGTTTACCCATGTGAACATCGGCCCAGAAGATACGCCCGTCACACGTGCTATTTTACGTGCCGATGCTGAACTGAAGCAGGTCGCACCGAACCTGACGTTTATCTACGATCCTGAAATCACCCCGGATGCTTTGCTGCTGGAAGTGAGCAAAAACATTTGCGAGTGCAGTAAACCGCACATCTCTAACGGCCCGGTGAATGATAAAATTTTCACAAAAGGCCGTTACGGCGTGGTCAGCTGTTACAACTCGCTGCCGCTGGCGGGCGGCGGCAGCACGCTGGTGCGTCTCAACCTCAAGGAAATTGCGCTGCGAAGTGAGTCCGAAGCAGACTTCCTCAACCGCGTTTTACCGTACTACTGCCAACAGCAAATCGATATCATTGATGCCCGCTGCGCCTTCCTCTACGAACAATCGCACTTCTTTGAGAATAGCTTCCTGGTCGCAGAAGGGTTGATTGACCCGCAGCGCTTTACCCCAATGTTCGGCATTTATGCCCTTGCCGAGGCCGTGAACGTGCTGTGTGAAAAAGCAGGCAGCCCGGCGCGCTACGGCCAGGATGACGCGGCCAATCAGCTGGCCTGGCGCATCAGCGCACAGTTAGCAGAATTCGTCGAAATGACGCCAGTGAAATACGGCTGGCAGAATCGCGCGTTGCTCCATGCACAATCGGGAATCAGCTCCGACAGCGGAACCACGCCGGGCGCGCGCATTCCTTACGGCAGCGAACCGGACCCGGTAAGCCACCTGTTGACTGTTGCTCCACATCACGCGTTTTATCACGCCGGGATCAGCGACATTTTAACCCTCGATGAAACCATCAAACGTAACCCGCAGGCGGTAATGCAGCTGTGTCTCGGGGCATTTAACGCCGGGATGCGTGAGTTTTCTGCCAACGTTAGCGGTAATGATCTGGTGCGCGTCACCGGGTATATGGTGCGACTCTCCGACCTGGAGAAATTCCGTGAGGAAGGTTCGCGCACCAACACCACCTGGCTCGGTGAGGAAGCCGCCCGTAATACCCGCATTCTGGAACGACAGCCGAGAGTCATCAGCCATGAGCAGCAGATGCGCTTTAGTCAGTAAGATTATCCCATTCTCCTGCGTCGACGGCCCCGGCAGCCGTCTGACGCTGTTTCTACAGGGCTGTAATCTGCACTGTAAAAACTGCCACAACCCGTGGACCATCGGGCGCTGCAACGACTGCGGAGGCTGCGTAGCACCCTGCCCTCACCAGGCGTTATCAGTCCAGGACGGGCGCGTTGTCTGGCAGGAAGCAAACTGCCAACAGTGCGATACCTGCCTGAAAAGTTGCCCGCAGCAGGCCACCCCGATGACACAAACGCTGTCGGTTGAAGACGTGCTAAAACACATCGCCCGTGCCGCGCCGTTTATCGAAGGGATAACCGTCAGCGGCGGCGAAGCGACCACCCAATTGCCATTTATCATTGAACTGTTTACGCAGCTCAAAAATACCCCCACGCTGAAACACCTTACTTGCCTGGTCGACAGCAACGGCGAGCTGGGTATAAGCGGTTGGGAAAAGTTACATCCCGTTTGTGACGGCGTGATGGTGGACCTAAAAGCATGGGATGAGCACACCCATCAGGCGCTGACCGAACGCAGCAATACGCGTATTAAAGCGAGTATTCGCTGGCTGGCGGAACATCATTTACTGGCGGAATTACGCCTGCTGGCGATCCCGAACAAAACGGATTATCTGCCGTTTATCGAGCCACTGAGTGAATTTATTCGTTCGTTAGGGGAGGTGCCGGTGCGGCTGAATGCGTTTCACACGCACGGGGTGTACGGCGAGGCGAGAACCTGGCGTAGCGCCTGCGCCGCGGACGTTGAGCCACTGGCGCAGGCGCTGAATGACCGGGGAATACACCACGTTATTCTCCCGGCGCTTTACTTATAAACTAGAGCGAAAGGAACACCCCGGCGATGGTTGCACTCATCAGGTTCGAGAGCGTACCCGCCGCGACGGCTTTCAGGCCAAGCTGGGCGATATCATGGCGACGGCTTGGCGCCATGCTACCGAGTCCCCCAATCAGGATCGCAATCGACGACAGGTTAGCAAAGCCACACAGAGCAAAGGAGATGATGGCTTTGGTGTGATCGGAAATCACCTGCAGGCCTGCCGCAGCAACCAACGCATCTTCCTTCAGATATTCCCCGAAGTTCATGTAAGCCACGAATTCGTTGATAATGAGCTTCTGACCAATGAACGATCCGGCCACGGTCGTTTCACCCCACGGCACGCCAATCACCCACGCCAGCGGCGCAAACACCCAGCCGAGGATCAGCTGCATCGACAGCTGCGGATAGTCAAACCAGCCACCAATCCCGGAGAGAATGCCGTTCAGCAGCGCAATCAGCGCCACGAATGCCAACAGCATTGCGCCGACGTTTAACGCCAGCTGCATACCGGATGCAGCACCCGATGCGGCCGCGTCGAGCACGTTTGACGGCCTGTCGATGTCCGGCATTTGCGCTTCAAGATCCGGCGAATCGTTTGGCGTTTCAGTTTCTGGCAACATGATTTTGGCGAACAGCAGGCCACCCGGCGCCGCCATGAACGATGCGGCAATCAGGTATTCCAGCGGCACGCCCATCTGTGCGTAGCCCGCGAGAACCGAACCGGCTACCGATGCCAGACCGCCGCACATTACCGCAAACAGCTCAGAGCGGGTCATGGTTGCAATGTATGGACGCACCACCAGCGGCGCTTCAGTTTGCCCGACGAAAATGTTCGCGGTGGCAGACAGCGATTCTGTACGGGAGGTTTTCAACAGCGCACGCAGGCCACCGCCCAGAATACGGATAACGAACTGCATGATGCCGAGGTAATAAAGCACGGCAATCAGCGACGAGAAGAAGACGATAACCGGCAGTACGCGCAGGGCGAAAATAAAGCCGCCGCCGCCGAAAACTTCGAACATTTTGTCGGACACCAGGCCGCCGAACAGGAAGCCGATGCCTTCGTTACCGTAGGCGATAACATTGGCCACGCCTTCGGACATCGCCAGCAGCACTTTACGTCCGGCAGGGACATAAAGGATCAGTGCTCCTATGGCTATCTGAATCATCCACGCGCCGAGCACGGTACGCAGGTTTATAGCACGACGGTTACTGGAGAGCAGCACGGCGATGGCGAGCAGCACCACCATGCCAATCAATCCCATGAGGATTTGCATACAGAGTCCCTGTGTATTGAAAGTGAAAGGTTTAAAATGAGAAAAATCTCAGCAATCGCGCCGATTATAACGATCCGTCACTATTCTGTGAGTCCGCGTCACACATTTCTGGCAATAATCTGAACGCAAAGCTAAATAATGAGATCTACGTCACTCAACGCGACGTAAATAATAAGGCGGGGAATAATTTTTCCGTGTTATCAGCCAGGGTATTGGCAATGACATCAGGGGATTCGGAACGTAGCTCGCACAGCGACTCGAACACCCGTGCGGCCTGTTCAGGGCGATTAGCCTGCCCTTGAAAGCCATTCAGTGGCATATCCGGCGCATCAGTTTCCAGAACCAAAGCAGAAAGAGGAATACGCGCGATCGCGTCCCGGGTTTTGCTCGCCCGCGGATAGGTGATGGTACCACCGACGCCAATCTTATAACCAAGCTGAATGAATCGCTGCGCCTGTTGCAGGCTTCCGGCAAAACCGTGAACCACACCGGTACACGGCAAATTGTGCCGTTTGAGGTGCATCGCCAGTTTGTCATGAGTGCGGCGCGAGTGGAGGATCACCGGCAGATCGTAGCGTTTGGCAAGCTTCAACTGCTCATCGAGCAGCGCCTGCTGTTTGTCGAATTGCGGATCGTCGCGATACAAATCAAGCCCAATCTCCCCTACCGCCACCAGTTTTGGCGGCTTTCGGGCCAGCAGCGTCGCAAGCTGCGCCAGGCTCTCATCATTATGCTTTTCAACCACTATCGGATGCAGACCCAGTGCGGCATACAGCGGCGGGTGTTCCGCTGCCAATGACAACACCAACTCAAAGCGCGAGGCTTCCGTCGCCGGAATAACAATGTTGGTCACGCCCACCTGCGTCGCAAGCGTCAGGCTGTGCCCGATGTCGTCCACGAATGGCGGGAAATCAAAATGGCAGTGGGTATCGATAAAGCGAAAACTCACGCCAGCCCCTCGTTATCAAAATTAGCGTCGTTGGCCTGCGGCGCATCGACCAGCGTTGCGCTGTGAAGATCGTTGGCAGCCGCTGCGGGCGGTACCACCAGCGGCGCGGGCGTTGACATACGTGGACGGAAACGGGATATCGGTGGCTGGTCGGCCAGCATTTTCCCCATCGTCGCCAGGAAATAGCGTCCACACTGACGACCGACGTTATAGTCGGTCATCAGCGCAGGTAACCCACTGCCAAGCGCCATGCTTTTCAGCGGCTTAGGCGGGAAAATCTCCAGAATCCGCACTTTTCCCGGCGGCGTTTCAATGTACTGCTGAATGGCGTGGTAGGTCTTCTCATGATGCTGGACCAGATTCACAAACGGCTGCAGGCTGCTTTCGCCCAGCCAGCGCTCCATTCGTTTGAACCACTGCGGCGTGTAATACATCTGCGACGGGACCGTGCGGATAACCACAATGGTTCTTCCGCCACGCTTCACCGCTTCCTGCACCGGAATAGCATCACTCACGCCACCATCCAGCCAGTTAATGCCGTCGAGCGTCACGCCTGGCCGATAGAAACCCGGAATCGCACTCGAGGCACGAATCTGATCCATCCACGTTTCGCGGGTAGGTGAAAAGTAGCCAGGCGAGTAGTCATCGGCTCGGGAAGCGCACATCAGGAACGATTTTCCACCGTCAAACTGACGCGCAGCGACGTCCATCGCCAGCGGCATTTTGCTCGCCGTTGCTTCGACCAGCCAGTCGAGATCAATAAGATTACCGCCGCGCACGAAGCGCATCGGATCGAAAAATTCGCGGGAGGTGGTGTAACGGGTGATGACTTTGCGGGCGTAGCCCGGCTGGTTACACACATAGGCGGAAAGATTTTGCGCGCCGGCAGAAGTGCCTAAGAACAGATCAAACGGGTTGAATCGCGCACGCATGAACTCGTCCAGTACCCCGGCTGTAAAAATGCCGCGCTGCCCCCCGCCCTCACATACCAGCGCGAGCTGTCCTGGACGAAAGGGTTTCACCGAAAGTGGCGCAATATTGCCAAGCGTTACCGGAATTCGCTGTCCCACACTGCTTTCCCGTTTTTGATTGTTTTGTCACATCACCATAACGCAGATAAGGATTCTCTTAAACTGATAAAGCCAGTCCAATGGACTGGCTTTGTGTTACGAAAATTAAATCCGCTATGGACGCCGGCGTCCCATGAACAGACTGACCAGGAACAGAATGATACCGACGATAAAGACAATTTTTGCTGCGCCCGCTGCCGTACCGGCTAAACCACCAAAGCCCAGAGCGGCGGCGATTAACGCGATAACCAGAAATATAATGCCCCAACGAAACATACGATTCTCCTTTACCATAGTGAATGTCGACCGCTTTGATGAACGCTCAGGCACTCAAAACGACAGACTCGTTTCCCCGGCTATTTGCCGGGGAAGAATGTCTTAAACAGATTTATTTAACTTTAAGGTCGTTCTTCACACTTTTCACGCCATCAACCGCTTTGGTGATGCTCTCGGCACGTTCACTTTGTGCCTGGGAGTCAACCGTACCGGAAAGCTGCACCACGCCATCAGTGGTTTCTACTTTCACTTTTCGGGACGGAACGATGTCGTCAGCCAGAAGTTTGGCTTTGATTTCACTGGTAGTTGCAGTATCGCCTGCATAACCCTGCATACCTTCTTTAGTGCTGTCACGCACGTGAAGCTTGTCGCTAACGGAGGAAACACCCTCTACGCCTTTTGCGACGCTAACCGCTTGCTCCGCCTGAGCCTGGCTTTCAACGAAGCCGCTCAGCGTGACCACTTTATCGTCGGTTTTCACCGAAATATCGGTGCTTTTAATCGAATCATGATCGACCAGTGCTGCTTTCACTTTCGCCGTGATGCTGCTGTCGTCCATAAAGTTGCCGACTTTATTCATTGAGCTGTCGACTTTTTGCCCGGCGCTGTCAGCCGCGGATTGCGTTTTATCCATCGTCGTTTCTGCCAGTGCAGAACCGCTCATCATCGCAGTACCCAGCATAATCGCCAGCAGCGTTTTGGACATCTTTTGGCTTGTCATCATCTCGATTCCTGTAGTTTGCTCAGAATTTGAGCTCAGGCGATCTTCATGATCGCATTGCTGTAGGGGTGAACATCACCACAATTAAACAGTTATTAATATTGCAAATATCAACGATTGCGGGCTAATGCGCCACTTAACACGCATTGATTAGTGGATTACGCCAGCAAACTTGTCATCACTTTGTTAAATATAGCCAACAATTTCTAACTCGCCCGAGCAAACGGCCAAAAAGTGGCGTTTTAGGGCGTGAACGGGCTCATTTAAGAACTTTCTGCAACGGAATCAAGAAGGAGGGGAAATGACAGAGCACGGCGCAGGCCGTGCTCTGGAGGCGATTAGTGCTCGCGGGTTTTGCGGAACAGAACCTCTGGGTAACGTTCCTGGGTCAGATTGAGGTTAACCATGGTTGGTGCGATGTACGTAAGGTTATCACCGCCGTCGAGTGCCAGCTGGATTTCGTTCTTACGCTTGAACTCTTCGAACTTCTTCACGTCCGTGCTTTCAACCCAACGGGCGGTAGCCACGTTCACCGATTCGTAAATCGCTTCAACGTTGTACTCGCTCTTCAGACGCGCAACCACCACGTCGAACTGCAGCACACCGACCGCGCCGACGATCAGATCGTTGTTGGCAATCGGACGGAAGACCTGAACCGCGCCCTCTTCGGAAAGCTGAACCAGACCTTTGAGAAGCTGTTTCTGCTTCAGTGGATCTTTGAGGCGAATACGACGGAACAGTTCAGGGGCGAAGTTCGGAATGCCGGTGAACTTCATCATTTCACCCTGAGTGAAGGTGTCACCAATCTGAATGGTGCCATGGTTGTGCAGACCGATGATGTCGCCCGGGTACGCTTCTTCCACGTGCGAACGGTCGCCCGCCATGAAGGTCAGCGCATCGGAAATCACCACGTCTTTACCGGTGCGCACCTGGCGCAGCTTCATGCCTTTCTCATAGCGTCCGGAAACCACACGCATGAACGCCACGCGGTCACGGTGTTTCGGGTCCATGTTGGCCTGAATTTTAAACACGAAGCCGGAGAACTTCTCTTCTTTCGCTTCCACTTCACGGGTGTCAGATTTACGCGGCATCGGCGCAGGCGCCCATTCCACCAGACCGTCTAGCATGTGGTCTACACCGAAGTTACCGAGTGCGGTCCCGAAGAATACCGGGGTGATTTCACCGGCCAGGAACAGCTCCTGGTCGAATTCATTCGATGCGCCCTGCACCAGCTCCAGCTCGTCACGCAGCTGGGCCGCCAGATCTTCACCGACAGCGGTATCGAGTTCCGGGTTGTTCAACCCTTTAACGATACGCACGTCCTGAATGGTGTGGCCTTTACCGGTCTGGTACAGATAGGTTTCATCTTTATAGAGATGATAAACGCCTTTGAACAGCTTGCCGCAGCCGATAGGCCAGGTGATTGGCGCGCAGCCAATTTTCAGCTCGCTTTCCACTTCATCCAGCACTTCCATTGGATCACGAATGTCGCGGTCGAGTTTGTTCATGAAGGTCAGGATCGGCGTATCGCGCAGACGGGTGACTTCCATCAGCTTACGGGTCCGGTCCTCGACGCCTTTCGCGGCATCGATAACCATCAGACAGCAGTCCACCGCGGTCAGGGTACGATACGTATCTTCGGAGAAGTCTTCGTGACCCGGGGTGTCCAGCAGGTTGACCAGGCAGTCATGATACGGGAACTGCATTACAGAGGTGGTAATGGAGATACCACGCTGCTTTTCCATCTCCATCCAGTCAGATTTCGCATGCTGGCTGGAGCCACGGCCTTTTACCGTACCGGCGGTCTGAATGGCCTGTCCGAACAACAGCACCTTTTCGGTGATGGTCGTTTTACCGGCATCCGGGTGGGAGATGATGGCAAAAGTGCGGCGCTTCGCCACCTCTTGCAAATAAGGAGACAACGTCATAGTCAGTTCTTCTTCAGTAAACGCGGCAGCAAACCGCGCATGTTAAATACGAAATTGCGGCTATTTTACCCGTTAGCCGGGGGCTGACAATCAATGTTTACACAGGAGTTGCTCCAGCTCGGCAAGTGATGTCACTGTCCAGGTCGGTTTAATGTGCGACGGCAATTCCTGCTGATGCGCATTCAACCAGCAGGTAGAAAGACCGGCATTCATGCCACCCAGAATGTCCGATGCTGCGGTATCGCCTACCATCAGCACCCGTGAACGATCCGGGTTGCCCGCGCGTTCAAGCGCATGGTCGAAAATGCGCGCGTCAGGTTTTGCCACGCCCACTTCCTCAGAAATAATCAGTAAATCAAAATGATCGCGAAGACCGGTACGCTCAAGGCGAATTTGCTGCAACGCGGTAAAGCCGTTGGTGATGATGCCCATTTTCACCTTGCCCTGTAGGGCATTCAGCAGTGAAACGGCTCCCGGCAGCGGGGCGCAGATCTCGGCCATCGCATTCATAAAAGCGTCGTTTAAATCACCCGCGTTGACGTTCAGGCGTGAAGCCCAGCTTTCAAAACGCTGATGCTGCAACTGCAGTGAAGTGATGGCTCCATTCTGGTAATCCACCCACAACGGCTTGTTCACAGCCTGATAGTCCTGGAAATCTTCTGCGGTGAAGGTCACGCTATAATCAAGAAACATCCGCTGTAAGCCGCTGAACGAATCGAAAGTAAACAGTGTTTCGTCGGCATCAAAGAAAATCCAGTCCCACATCTTCATCGTAAACCCTTGTCTTACATACTGATTGGCAGTGCCATTATGATTGCGTCTTCACGCCCTTCCGCGGTCGGATAGTAGTTGCGTCGAATCGTCGCCTCGTTGAAGCCCAGGCTTTCATACAGTGCGATGGCGGCCACGTTCGAGGCGCGAACTTCCAGCCACAGCGTGACCACGCCGCGTTTTTCTACTTCGTCGATAACCTGTTCGAGCAATTCGCGCCCTAGCCCTCGGCGCTGATACGCCGGATCAACGGCGATATTAAACAGCGTGGCTTCGTCGAGCACGATTTGGGTAATGGCGAAGGCCGCCATTTCGCCGTCTACCGTCAGCTGCAGGTTGAGATAACGTTCGCCCTGATTGCTGGCGAGAGTCTGCTCGCTCCACGGGAAAGCGTGAGCGCGCTGCTCAATCAGCAGGGCGCGGGGTAAATCAGTCTGGCTTAGGGAAGAAATCGTGTTCATGGGCGCAAATTTGTTGCCAGAGTTCGGCGCGGGCCGTCGCGCTGGACTGCAATTGTTCGAATGTCGGGCTGATGACCTGCGCGCCTTCCAGCGCGACCGGTTCACTTTCGCCAAGACGCCAGCTGTTACAGCGGCCGCCCTCAGGCAGCATTGCGACGCGTTCCGGCGTCAGCTGTAATACCTGATCCGGCGTTACGGCCAGCGCACGGAGGATATCGTTCACCAGCGGTTCGGTCAGCGGCGGCAGCGTTTGCGCCACCATCACCAGACGAATATGGTCAGGCAGAGAGATAGCGATTTCGCCCTGTAAAACCGCAGGACGACGCAAAGACCACTGGGTAATGCCCAGTTGCTGTAGTTGCCAGTCTCGTCGGGATGTCATCGCGGGTTTCTCCTGTCTGTCAGGCGCGGAAATATAGCAAATTCGTCGAACTTGCGCCAATAAAGCAAGGAGGCTCACGCGCAGAGAGGGCAGATAGTGTGTATAATCGCGGCCGTCGTTTATAGAGGATTACGCGTTATGTCTGCATTGACCCCGGCAAGTGAAGTCTTGCTGCGCCACAGTGATGATTTCGAACAAAGCCGCATTATGTTTGCCGGTGATCTGCAGGATGACCTGCCCGCTCGTCTGGATACCGCGTTTAGCCGCGCCCATACGCAACAGTATCACCACTGGCAGAACCTGAGTCGCGAGATGGGTGAGAACGTGCGCTTTAGCCTGACGGCAGAAGCGGCGGACGTTGCCGACTGCGATACGCTGATTTACTACTGGCCTAAAAATAAGCCAGAAGCGCTGTATCAGCTGACCAACATTTTATCGCTGATGCCGATTGGCACCGATATTTTTGTGGTCGGTGAGAACCGCAGCGGTGTGCGTAGCGCTGAGCAGATGCTTGCTGAATTCGCCCCGCTGAATAAAGTCGACAGCGCACGTCGCTGCGGCCTGTATCACGGTCGTCTGGAAAAACAGCCGTCGTTCAACGCCGAAGACAATTGGGCTGAGTACCCGCTTGACGGTCTGACCGTCAAAACCCTGCCCGGCGTGTTCAGCCGCGATGGTCTGGATACCGGCAGTAAGCTGCTGCTCTCCACACTGACGCCACACACCAAAGGCAAAGTGCTGGACGTAGGCTGCGGCGCGGGCGTGTTATCCACCGTGCTGGCGAGCCACTCGCCGAAAGTGCGCCTGACCCTTTGCGACGTCAGCGCTGCCGCGGTCGAAGCCAGCCGTGCAACGCTTGCCGCTAACGGCCTCGAAGGTGAAGTGCTGGCAAGTAACGTCTTCTCTGACGTGACCGGCCGTTTCGATATGATTATCTCCAACCCGCCGTTCCACGACGGGCTGCAGACCAGCCTTGAAGCGGCTCAGCAGCTGATCCGCGGGGCGGTACGTCATCTGAATAGCGGTGGTGAATTGCGCATTGTGGCCAACGCCTTCCTGGCCTATCCAAAAATTCTGGACGAAACCTTCGGCTTCCACGAAGTGATCGCGCAGACTGGCCGGTTTAAAGTCTATCGCACTGTGATGACTCGCCAGGCGAAGAAGTAATTGCTTACCCCGCCCGCAGGCTTTGACTTGCGGGCGCTCCCACCGCACTACCCTTTCTGTCGAAAAGCGCCCATTTTTACAGCGATCGGAAAATTCTGCCGCAATTAACTGTTGACGAAAATCCGAAAACCACTAGAATGCGCCTCCGTGGTAAAGATTCTTTTTAAGAGTCGATGGTATGCGACGGTGGCGGAATTGGTAGACGCGCTAGCTTCAGGTGTTAGTGTCCTAACGGACGTGGGGGTTCAAGTCCCCCCCCTCGCACCATATACCACGTAAGATATTGCTCGCACTGGGCGAAGGTGGCGGAATTGGTAGACGCGCTAGCTTCAGGTGTTAGTGTTCGTAAGGACGTGGGGGTTCAAGTCCCCCCCCTCGCACCAACCGAGACAATATCAAGATAAGACGACTGTGCGAAGGTGGCGGAATTGGTAGACGCGCTAGCTTCAGGTGTTAGTGTTCGTAAGGACGTGGGGGTTCAAGTCCCCCCCCTCGCACCAGCTTCTTATCTCTCTTTACTCTCTCCCTGATTCTCTCATTATCCCATCAGCTTCAAATTCATCATCACCAGCATCATCCCGCTTATCAACGCAAATGCCGATGGCAACAACACAAAATGCCGCAGCTGACGATGCCAGATCATCACACAAGAAAGCAGTAAACCCAGCGCTATCAGACTTCGCCAGGTATCGATTGACAGACCGGCAAAGCCCAACCCGGCTAAAAGCACGCCAGGAATCAACACTCCCCACCCACTGCCTAACGCCCGCTGCAACATGGTTTTGACTCTCGAAACAATAATGATAACCAATATCATATGATAATTTTTATCATTTGCAAGGTCGCGCTGAAAACCGCTGCGCTCTTTACTTTCACGCAGGTGACAGTGTTGCTTTAAGGTGATAAATTGTGCGGATTATACGAATTGATTAGTGTTACTGATATTTTCGCGCGAAACGTTCCCGTGTGAAATGTGTCATTCCTGATGCTTAGTGTTTCTGCAATCACACAATAAAAACGATTTCCTGACATGACATCACAATCCTGGCGTTCGCTGCGCATTAAAAAATATCAATTTTCATTACGACTTTTTTTATTTCTTAATTTAGCTTCATCACTTTTTTCTATGCTTAGCCCGGTGTATTCCATTTCAGCGATCACCCTTCCTCTGGTGCTGATAACCGTTATCAGCGCAGGTTTGCTGTTGGGTCATTGGGCCTGGGCCGAGAAAAAAATCAATATTCCCGCCATCTCCATTTTGTTTGGCTGTCTGTGGGCCTGGCATATCGCCATTAAATTACCCTTGCTGGATAACGCTAATTTTAACTATCTGGTGATCGCTTTATTAAGCGTGCTGTTTGTTGGTGCAATTGCTTTTTCTAATAATATCATTGCCTTTACGTTTCATTCTTTGCCCGTACTTATCACCTGCCTCATCCTTGGCGAAGGCGATCAGTGGCTGCGCATGGTGTACTGCTTTGCCCTGCCGGTGATTGGCATTTCCATTCAGAGCGTAATTCAACGACGCAACGATGACTTTGCCCAGGGGCTGATGTACAAGCTGCTGGAAGAGCGTCAGACCCTGAACGACCTGAGCATGCTCGACCCACTGACCGGGCTTTATAACCGTCGTGGTCTGCAAAACCGCCTTGAAACACTGATGTCGCTGGATGCCAGCGGGCATTACGTCTTGTTGCTGGATATCGACTATTTCAAAGCCTACAACGACCATTATGGACACATGATGGGCGATCAGGCGCTGATCCAGGTGTCGGCCGCGATACGCAATGCCGTCCGCTCTCGAGACATTGTGACCCGCTACGGCGGCGAAGAATTTATGGTGTTACTGACGTCCACCACTTCGGAAGCCGCCTTAGAAACGGCGGAACGTATTCGCCAGCGCGTGTACGACCTGAAAATCCCACACATGTTTAACCACAGCGTCGCAACCAATGTGACGGTCAGTATCGGTCTTGCGCCGCTACTCGGCGAAGATATCGACGGAGCGCTGGCGCTGGCTGACAAAGCGTTGTACGAGGCCAAACATCTGGGGCGTAATAACATTCTGAACAGCGAAGCGCTGCAGGGTGCATGAAGTGCAGTAGGGGCATAAAAAGGGTTGCGATTGTTTACGGCTATAGCTAGGATTGGCAATCATTATCATTTAGATTTGTATCCAAGTTACGCTCATGGCCTACCGTTCTGCACCGATCACTGACGATATTATCTGGCGCGCCCCGCTCTTTGAGCGTGAGCAAGGGCTTGCGGTATCGTTGCAGAATAAATTTACTGAACACCGCCCCCACCTGTTGGATTTCATTCGCCTTGACGAACCTCATCCACATCAGGCAATGACGCTGGCACAGTGGAGCCGCACCAGCGAGCTGACGACCCTATGCGCGCAATATTCCGATCATATCTATCGCAATAATTCCACTCAGGCGCGGGAAAACAAACCGTTGTTGTCCCTGTGGGCGCAGTGGTATATCGGGCTACAGGTGCCACCGCTGATGCTGGCGCTGCTGACTGAAAAACGGGCGCTGAGCCTCTCTCCACAGCATTACCACGTTGAGTTTCACGAAACGGGCCGTGCCGCCAAATTTTGGGTAGATGTACAAGAAGACCCTTATCTGACTCAGCAGCCTTCGCTGATTCGCATGGAAAATCTGGTGACACAGACGCTGGTGCCGGTTATCGAGTCGCTTGAAGCGACCGGGGAGATCAACGGGAAACTCATCTGGAGCAATACCGGCTATCTCATTAACTGGTATCTGGGTGAAATGAAAACGCTGCTCGGCGATGAACAGGTCAACAGCCTGCGTCAGCATCTCTTCTTTGAAAAACAGTTCTCCGATGGTCGGGATAATCCGCTGTGGCGCACCGTAGTGATGCGTGATGGTCTGCTGGTGCGTCGCACCTGCTGTCAGCGCTACCGTCTGCCGGACGTCCAACAGTGCGGTGACTGCACGCTGAAATAATCACATCCCTGAATACAAAAAGACCCGGTAACGCAACGCGACCGGGTCTTTTGTATTGCTTTAACTCAGCCTTATGCGGCCTGTTCAGCGTCTTGCGCTGAACGCTGCGCTTCTTCGGCTTCCTGTTCCAGCAACTGCTTCTCGTACACTTTGAAGAACGGGAAGTAGATGATGGCAGACACGCAGGCCAGTAGCACGACCAGGATCACGGCGCGGAAATCCCAGCCTAACGCCCATGCTGCACCGATAGGGGCTGGTGCGGTCCATGGAACAACGGAAATTACGCGACCAATCAGATCCAGTTTCATAGCAGCCCAGGCCAGCGTGGCGTTGACCATTGGTGCCAGCAGGAATGGAATGAAGAACACTGGGTTCATTACGATTGGCGTACCGAAGATGACCGGTTCGTTGATGTTAAAGATGCTCGGCACTACGCCCAGACGACCAATCGAACGCAGGTGCGCGGACTTACTACGCAGGTAGCAGAACACAAGGCCCATCGTCGCCCCGGAACCGCCGATAACGATAAAGAAGGTCCAGAATGCTTCCATAAAGATGTGCGGCAGTGGTGCACTTTGCGCCAGCGCCGTCTGGTTCAGACCAAGGTTAGTCAGCCAGAACATCTGCAGCATACCGGACACGATAGCCGCACCGTGAATGCCTGCAAACCACAGCAGGTGACCGATCAGGACCGCCAGCAGAATGGCAGGCAGGGAATCCGCAGCGGATACCAACGGCTTAAAGATAGACATGATCGCCTGAGGGATCAGCATATCGAACTGGCTCTGGATGAACAGGCTCAGCGGATACAGCGTCAGCACGACGACCAGCACCGGGATAAGCAGATCAAATGAGTTTTTGATCATCGGCGGCACCTGGTCTGGCAGACGAATACCGATGTTGTGGGCCTTGAGGAAACGCATCAATTCAACGCAGTACACAGCGACCAGAATAGCGGTGAAAATCCCGGTACCACCCAGACTGTGAACCGGCAGCGTGCCGTCAGTCTTCGGCGCAGCAACCAGCAGGAACGCCATGATCGACAGCATTGAACTCATGAACGGATCAAGCTGGAAACTCTTTTCGTAGTGCCTGCCCAGGTTATAGGCAATCGCCGCACAGATATAAATGGACATAATGCCCATGGTCATATCGAACGGGGTCAGAATGCGGCCTTCAAACTGCTTCGCCATGTCCAGCCACGCGCGGGCAAAGCCCCAGGTGGTGTCCGGCGAAAAAGGAGGGTAAGCAAACACCAGCAGGAACGAGCCGACAATCATGAATGGCATCGCAGAGATGAAGCCATCACGGATTGCCATCACATGGCGCTGGGACGAGATACGCCCGGCGACAGGACTGATATAGTTTTCTACAAATCGGAAAATCAAATTAAACGCAGCATGGTTAGCAGACATAGCAGCTCTCCTGACGAACGATAGACGTAAGCACAGCGACGGTTAGTGTGCCGCGATGTGCAATCCCGAACTGTGAGTTCACTACCACGCCGGGGGGTTGGCCCGATCTACAGCAGATACAGATAGATTTCATACACGGCTCTTATTTTTTTAGCGATACAGAGGAAGTTACGCATTCAGTATTAATCGGCATGACACACTTCTGCAACCGGTTACTGTAACCGGTTGCAGTGAATGTGAAGGGGATCGAGAAATCCATGAAATGCCGGGAATACTCATCCTCTTATTTACAGCCTCAGTCGCTTGTGACAGATTAATTTCGTTTATATCAGGAGAGAACTATGAGTTTGCAAACCGTGCGGCAATTTTTCGCTGACCGCGCCCCCGATATCGAAATTATAGAACTGAATCAGAGTACTGCGACTGTGGCTCTTGCCGCAGCGGCGCACAACGTGACGCCAGGCCAGATTGCAAAGACGCTGTCATTGAAAGTCAAAGATGAAGTCATTTTGGTTGTGGCGAAAGGCGATGCGCGCCTGGACAACAAAAAGCTTAAATCGGCATTTGGTGCCAAAGCCCGAATGCTCAGCTGCGATGAAGTCGTCACCTGGACCGGACACCCCGTTGGCGGCGTCTGCCCTTTTGGCCTGGAAAATCCATTGACCGTTTACTGCGACGTTTCCCTTAAAGCTTTTGACGAAGTATTACCTGCCGCTGGCGCCACGCACAGCGCGGTACGTATCTCTCCTGAACGTCTGGCAGAACTTACCGATGCCACCTGGATCGACGTCTGTCTGTAAACTCAGTCAACACACCGTCTCACCAGGTTACATTCAGCGCCTGTAACGGCAGATAACGTAAGATATCTGCCGCACAGAGCAATCCCGTGTAGTTCTTCACCCCGAGCTTATTCATCGCATTGAACTTATGCGTGCGAATAGTTTTTGGATTCCGCGCCATCTGAACGGCAATCTCCGGAATGGAAAAGCCCTTTCCCATATAATAAAGAATCGCGCGTTCCGTCGGGCTTAAACCTACCGAACCTGAAATAGTATTGAGCGTCTTACAGGCCGAATGCACCGACTCCTTCTGGGTTATTAAGCCGTTAATTTGCACCAGAAGCTTTTCAACGGAGGAGGTTTTGCACCATACCGCATGTAATGGGACAGGTAACAGGTGGTGAATTAATGTCGCCTGTCCTTCATCTTCTGCGAGCAGAACCCGAAGTGCATCAGGCTGCATGCAAGCAAGATCGGAAAAAAAGCGAATACTTTGTTGGCGTGAGTCACGTGCCCCCGCGACAGAGTAAATCACCATGTCATAGAAGTGCTGCTCTGTCTGTGCAAACCATTCCTGACTGTCTTTATAGACCTGCAATTCATAAAACGAACCCGCACAACAAGAAAAGAGCCCACGCAGCCCTGCTTCCGTCATTACACAGTTTTCAACGACAGCGACGTGTTTATTTGCGGTGCGCTTTTCCATGGCATTGGCTCTCCCCATACGGAAAGGAGATTCAACTCCTTCATCCCCTGTTCGCTGTTGAGCCAGGCATATAACTCTGCGTTGCCGCGCAACGACAAGCGACGCATGGCGCTATTTTTCTGCGCGCTAATGGTCCTGTTGCTTTTTCTGAGCAGCATCGCTATCTGATTGACGCCCCAGCCTTTAGCAAGCAATCGTAAGGCCTGACGCTCTGCGAGAGACAATGAGGTTTTTAATCCCTGAGGAGAGAGTGCGGGCGTGGCTTCAAGCGACATCAAAGACGTACTGATGCGATTCGCCTGGGAACCCTGGTCGCGGATAGCCGTAATAAGTTCAGGAATAGATTCTGCGTCAGAAAGTAAGATACTTTCCGGGCGTAATAAATATTCAACCGCGAGCGCGTAATTGGCTTGATTCAGCATAAAAACCCAACGACATTCTCTATACTGCGTCATTAATGAATAATATTTCTCGCAGAGCGATTTAACCTGAAAACGATCGCCAGACAAATCGCATACAATCAAACTCGTTCTCTGGAGTTGCATTGTCGTGAGTTCATCGACGTGATGATGGCAACTGACCTCATATTCGGGAAAGTTGTCTTTCATGATCGACACAAGACCGGCTTGAATGATGGGGACATTGCTGATCATTACGCCACATCTATTAAATACCGTGAGCATAACACCTCCCTTTTATGTTCCAGAATTATTTACATAATTGATTAAAACCATCCAATCATTCATGATTAGAATTATTCTAAGGACGCTTCCATTGACTCGGGCTATAATTTAATTTGTTGTAACGTTAAATAAAGGCAGTAACGAACGAAATAACCCTTCAACATTAGCATATTAAGAATAAATACTCCATCGGCTAACATCCAGCGTGAAATCGTTAAAGAATATTCATCAAGAAGATAATTATATACTTTCAGCTTATTTCATTTTTTGCCTGAATATTTTAGGCGGCATCCCTGCATAGCGCCGAAAAAAGCGAGAGAAATAGGTGGCGTCACTAAAACCTAAGTAATCAGAGAGTTGTATAATCGACATACTGGTGTATTGCAGACTCCGCTTCGCTTCAAGCATCAGCCGTTGATGTAACACATTCAGCGCACTGCAGTTATGGAATTCATGGCACAAATAATTCAAATGTGTGACGGATAAGCCAACCGCCTGTGCGTAATCGGACATCGGAAGGTGTTCCCGATAATGGCTTTCTATGTGACGGGCAAACTGTTGCATCACCGCACGTCGGCGTTCCGCCCGGTCTTCTGCAGGCACTACGCCCTGACACTGGCGATTAAGCCACACCAGCAGCGCGCTGAGCATCGCATGCAGCATTAATTCACGGGCGTCGTTATCCTGCTGATATTCTTCCAGCAACGTCGAAAACAGTGTGCGAATGTGCGATCGGGAGTGCGTTACGCTGACGCAATGTGGCTGATTCAGGACTCCAAGCTGGCGGCCAAACTGAGCTTCGAATTGGCTGAGCAGCGGTAATGCTAAGGACAAAACGTAGCCCTGCGTGCCGGGCGAAAAACGAAAACCGTGCACGCACAGCGAAGGCACCACCTGAATACAGGCTTCCTTGACGACTTTTCTTTCCCCTTCGATTTCAATTTCGGCCTGCCCTTTGTGCAGATACAGCAGCTGCACCAATTCTGCATGCTGATGCACGCGGATGTGCCACTCATAAAGGCTGCTTCGCTGATGGATGGATTCGCAATGCAGAAGCTCCGGCGTCGGCCAGCCAAGCTGTTCGCCGTACAGCTTAAAGACGGGGATCGTGCTCTGTTGCGTCATACACACTCCTGCGGCAGGCGTAATTAACGGACCGTTTCGTAAGGCAGCCCGACGTAGTTTTCCGCAATCGTCGTCAGTCCGGCCCGGGATCCTAAATAATAGCGGCGATCGGCTTCCTGCATTTTTCGGTCGAATGGGCTTTTATCGTGGAAATCATGCAGTAAATGGGTCATAAACCAGCTGAAACGCTCACCTTTCCATACCCGGTTGAGGGCAAACGAGGAGTAGCTGGCGAGTAAATCTTCGCGCCCGTGGTGGTAGAACTGGCACAGAATTCGCCATAAATAGTTCACGTCAGAGGCCGCAAGATTCAGCCCTTTTGCGCCGGTGGGCGGTACGATATGTGCCGCGTCGCCGACCAAAAAAAGTCGACCAAACTGCATTGGCTCGACAACATAGCTGCGCAGCGGCGCAATGCTTTTCTCAAGTGAGTGACCAGTCACTAACTTATTCGCCAGATCGGATGGCAAGCGGCATTTCAGCTCCTGCCAGAAGCGCTCATCGCTCCAGGCGTCAACGCTCTCGCTAAGTGGCACCTGCAAATAGTAGCGGCTTCTGGTTAGTGAGCGCTGACTACACAATACAAACCCGCGTTCATGATGGGCGTAGATAAGCTCCGGATTCACCGGAGGCGTGTCTGATAACAACCCCAGCCAGCCAAATGGCCACTCGCTTTCATATTCACGCAGCACAGATTTGGGGATACTTTGACGCGACACGCCGTGAAAACCATCGCAGCCCACAATAAAATCGCAGTCAATCCGACAGGCTTCGCCCTGTTTTTCAAAGGTGACAAAAGGCTTATCTGTTTTCATATCGTGCAGCTCAACATGACTCACGCCGTACACAATCGGCGCGCCGCTGCTGGCGCGGGCTTCCATCAGGTCTCGCGTCACTTCGGTCTGACCGTACACCATCACGCTTTTACCTTCCGTGAGCTCACTCAACGGCACCGGGATCCGCACGCCGTCAAACAAAAACTCCACGCCATGATGTACCAGGCCCTCGGCATCCATTCGCTGCGAAACGCCCGCCTGGCGCAGCAAATCTACGGTACCGCTTTCCAGGATCCCTGCCCGGATACGACCCAACACGTATTCCGGGGTCTGACGTTCGAGGATGACCGTGGCAATCCCGGCATTGTGTAACAACTGTCCAAGCAACAGCCCTGATGGGCCCGCCCCGATAATCGCGACCTGCGTTTTCATGAGTTCCACTCCAGAATGGTTAATTATTTGTTTATTTTTTGTGTCTATAAAGTGTCTTATTGCATTTTTGATAAGCTGGAGCGGAAAAAGAAGGGCTTAAATCAGGCAAAACGTGCACTTTTCAACGATCTTATGAAATTGTGGAGCAGTTCAAAAAACAGACGCTAACCCGAGGTCATATTCACAATGTTTGATCTCGCCGGGCCTTGCTTCACGTGGCATTCAGGTAAAACCGGGTTTCAGAACCTGACAATAGCCAACCAAGAACGGTCGTTATGGAAGCAGATAGCGCAGAGCAACGAAAAGTCACACGGTTATGTATTCAGTGCGCCCTGCTACTGCTGCAACACGGGGCAGAGAGCGCGCTGGTCGAGGAGCTCTCAACCCGGCTAGGAATAGCACTGGGCATGGACGGCGTGGAAAGCGCCATCTCCTCGAACGCTATTGTGTTGACCACGATTCTGGACGGGAAATGCCTGACCTCGACCCGCAAAAACAACGATCGTGGCATCAACATGCATGTGGTGACTGAAGTCCAGCACATCGTGATCATGGCCGAGCACAGGCTGCTGGATACCCAAGATGTCGATAAGCGTTTTGCACAGATAAAACCGCTGCGCTATCCACGCTGGCTGGTTGTCACTATGGTTGGCCTCTCCTGCGCCTGTTTCTGCAAACTCAATAACGGCGGTTGGGACGGGGCCTTTATCACTCTCTGCGCCAGCACGCTGGCCATGTACATTCGCCAGGTGCTGACCCATCGCTCGATGCACCCGCAAATAAACTTCTGCATCACCGCGTTTGTCGCCACCACGATTTCCGGACTGATGCTGCGATTGCCCGCGTTCGAGCAAACGTCTACGGTGGCGATGGCCGCCAGCGTGCTGCTGTTAGTGCCAGGCTTCCCGCTTATCAATGCCGTCGCCGATATGTTCAAAGGTCACATTAATACCGGGCTGGCACGTTGGGCTATCGCCAGCCTGCTGACGCTCGCCACGTGTATCGGGGTAGTGATGGCAATGACACTGTGGGGGCTGCGCGGATGGGTATAATCGATTTTTTGCAGGCGCTGCTGCAAGACATGCTGCTGTCTGCCATTCCCGCCGTGGGTTTTGCGATGGTGTTTAACGTGCCGCACCGCGCGCTGGCCTGGTGTGCGCTGCTGGGCGCTATCGGGCACAGTTCGCGGATGGTCATCATGCTGGCAGGGATGAACATCGAATGGGCGACGTTTATCGCCTCAATGCTGGTTGGCAGCATTGGTATCCAATGGTCGCGCTGGTATCTGGCGCACCCTAAAATTTTCACCGTCGCCGCGGTCATACCCATGTTTCCCGGGATCTCCGCCTATACCGCGATGATCTCCGCGGTGAAAATCAGCCACGTCGGCTACAGCAATGACCTGATGATGCTGTTGCTGGAAAACTTCCTCAAAGCCACGTCGATAGTCGGTGCACTGTCGGTTGGATTATCGATCCCCGGTCTGTGGCTGTACCGTAAACGCCCGCGCGTCTGACCTACCTGCCCGCGCGTCGCCTGGGGAATCTCCTCCCACGCGCTGGTCTGTGCTACTATCAGCCCATGTAATACCTGTCGTCGTTTTGTTTGAGTAATTGCTATGTCCTCCAGAATTTTAACGTCCAGCGTCATTGGGATTGATGCGTTTCTGCGCGATCCTGACGGCGTGTTAAACAATGCCGAAAACAGTGCTATCGCGGTGTTTGCCAATAATGCACCCGCGTTTTATGCCATTGCGCCCGCACGCCTGGCACAACTGCTTGAGCTGGAGGCTAAACTCTCCCGACCGGGCAGTGACGTGGTGCTGGATGGTCAATTCTTCGACGAGCCGACGGCCGCGCCGGTTGCGGTGCCAATGGGTAAATTCGCCATGTATGCCGACTGGCAGCCTGATGCTGATTTTCAGCGGATGGCCGCACTGTGGGGCATCGCGCTGACGCAGCCCGCCACGCCGGAAGAGCTGGCCTCTTTTACCGCCTACTGGCAGGCGGAAGGCAAAGTATTCCATCACGTTCAGTGGCAGCAGAAACTGGCGCGCAGCCTGCAAATCGGGCGAGCCAGCAATGGCGGGCAGCCGAGACGTGATCTCAACACGCTCTCCGAACCCGATAATCAAATTCCCCCAGGTTTCCGAGGTTAATAATGAAAAATGTTGGTGATCTGATGCTGCGCCTGCAGAAAATGATGCCGAAACATATTGAACCGGCATTCAAAACGGGTGAAGAGCTGCTTGCGTGGCAAAAAGAACAGGGCCAGTTGCGTTCCGCCGCGCTGGAACGTGAAAACCGGGCGATGAAAATGCAGCGGACGTTCAACCGCTCCGGCATTCGTCCGCTGCACCAGAACTGTTCCTTTGATAACTACCGCGTAGAAAGCGACGGGCAGATGAACGCGTTATCCAAAGCGCGTCAGTACGTCGAAGAATTCGACGGCAACATCGCCAGCTTCATCTTTTCCGGTAAACCTGGAACTGGCAAAAACCATCTGGCGGCAGCCATCTGTAATGAGCTGCTGCTGCGCGGGAAATCAGTGTTAATCATCACCGTGGCCGACATCATGTCCGCGATGAAAGACACCTTTACTAACCGCGAAACCACCGAAGAAAAGCTGCTGAACGATCTGAGCAATGTCGATCTGCTGGTGATCGATGAGATCGGCGTCCAGACGGAATCGCGCTATGAAAAAGTGATCATCAACCAGATCGTTGACCGCCGATCTTCGTCAAAACGTCCAACCGGGATGCTGACCAACAGCAACATGGACGAAATGAATAAGCTGCTGGGCGAACGTGTCATGGATCGTATGCGTCTGGGCAACAGCCTGTGGGTGATTTTCAACTGGGACAGCTATCGCAGCCGCGTCACTGGCAAAGAGTATTGAGATTTTTCCGAACCCCGGCAGCGCTATACTGACCGGGTTTCAGTCAACTGAGTAAAACCTATGAATACTGCTAAACGTCTACTTTGCACTGCCGCGCTGACCAGCGCCCTGCTCTCCACCAGCACCTTCGCAATTTCCCTGAGTGACACGCTTTCCAGCGCCGCAAGCGAACTGAGCGGCTCAAGCACCTCGTCAACAGGTACAACTTCGCTCTCCTCGCTGACCAGCCTGCTTAACGGCAGTGGCAAAGCGCTGAGCGCCGACAACATGAACAACGCCGCGGGTATTCTCAGCTACTGCGCCCAACAGAAACTGACTTCCGTTACCGATACCGAAAACGTGAAGAATCAGGTGCTGGATAAACTGGGTCTGGACACCGCGCCAGAACAGAAAGCCGATACCAACTATATGGACGGTATTCAGGGTCTGCTGAACGCCCAAAATGGCCAGCAGCTGAATCTGAGCTCATTAGGCGATTCAGCCCTCGGAAAACAAGTGAAAACCAAAGCTTGCGATCTGGTGCTCAAACAAGGTGCCAATTTCCTCTCCTGACCCCCGCTAAACACCCGCACACACCGGATGTGTGTGGGTTAAAAATCACCCATTTCTAATCCAATTCTGAATCAGCGCACATTTTAATGACGCTATAATTGCAGCAATATGGCACTGCAATTACAGTGTAGGGTCAAAAAATAGTATTGGGTCAGCGGATGGCCTGTGTGACTGAGGATGTGCCGTGTCCGAGCTTGTTTCTATTGCTCTGTTTCTCGCTTCCGTCGTGATTTATTCATGGAAAGCGGGACGTAATACCTGGTGGTTTGCGTCCATCCTGATGGTGCTTGGACTTTTTGTGGTCCTGAACCTGACCCTTTACGCCAGCGATTATTTCACCGGCGACGGCATTAACGATGCCGTGCTCTATACCCTGACCAACAGCCTGACCGGCGCGGGTATCAGCAAATACATCCTGCCCGGCATTGGCCTGGTCGTGGCGTTGGTCCTGGTCTTTGGCGGACTCGGCTGGGTGCTACGCCGTCGTCGCCATCATCCGCATCATCTTGGCTACAGCGTTCTCGCGCTGGGGCTTGCGCTCGCGTCAGTGGATGCCAGCCCGGCATTTCGCCAGATAACCGAGCTGGTAAAATCCCAGTCCCGCGATGGCGATCCGGACTTCGCCGCCTGGTATAAAGAGCCGTCGAAAACCATTCCGAATCCGAAACTGAACCTGGTGTATATCTACGGTGAAAGCCTCGAACGTACGTATTTTGATGATAAAGCGTTCCCGAACCTGACGCCGGAACTCGGTAAGCTCAAAAATGAGAGTATCGATTTCAGCCACACCATGCAGCTGCCGGGCACCGATTACACCATCGCCGGTATGGTCGCCTCCCAGTGTGGTATTCCGCTGTTTGCGCCGTTCGAAGGCAACGCTTCGGCCTCTGTATCGAGCTTCTTCCCGCAGAACATCTGCCTCGGCGACATCCTGAAAAACTCCGGCTACAAGAACTACTTTATGCAGGGCGCCAACCTGCGCTTCGCCGGGAAAGACGTATTCCTGCAATCACACGGCTTTGACCATCTTTACGGTGCCGAAGAGCTGAAAACCCTCGTTCCAGACCCAGGCTACCGCAATGACTGGGGCTTCTACGACGACACGGTTCTCGACGAAGTATGGAAAAAGTACGAAGAGCTGTCGAAATCCGGCCAGCGCTTCTCGCTGTTCACGCTGACGGTCGATACCCATCACCCTGATGGATTTATCTCCCGCACCTGCGATCGCAAAAAGTATGAGATTGACGGTAAAACCAACCAGTCATTCAGCGCGGTGACCTGCAGCCAGGAACACGTGGCGGCGCTTATCGAAAAAATCAAAGCCTCGCCTTACTTTAAGAACACGGTGATCGTGGTGTCGTCTGACCATCTGGCGATGAAAAACACCGCATGGGATTACCTCAACAAACAGGATCGCAGCAACCTGTTCTTCGTGATTCGTGGCGATAAGCCGCAGCAGGAAGTGATGGGCGTGAAGCGCAGCACCATGGATAACGGCGCGACGGTGCTGGATATTCTTGGTGGCGATAACTTTATCGGCCTGGGTCGCAGCAGCCTGTCCGGCCAGTCGCTGGCGGAAGTGTTCCTCAACATGAAAGAGAAAGTGCTGGCGTGGAAGCCGGACATTATTCGCCTGTGGAACTTCCCGAAATCGATCAAAGATTTCACCATCGACGAGCAGAAAGGGATGATTGCGTTCTCCGGGTCGCACTTCCGTCTGCCGCTGCTGCTGCGGGTGTCGGATAACCGCGTTGAGCCGCTGCCGGAAAGTGAATACTCCGCCCCGCTGCGTTACCAACTGGCAGATTTCACCCCGCGCGACAACTTCATGTGGATTGACCGCTGCTACAAAATGGCCCAGCTGTGGGCGCCGGAACTGGCTCTTTCCACCGACTGGTGCGTGTCTCAGGGCCAGCTTGGCGGTCAGCAAATTGTGCAGCACGTCGATAAAGCACAATGGAAAGGCAAAGCCGCGTTTAAAGACACGGTTATCGACATGGAGCGCTATAAAGGCAACGTCGATACCCTGAAAATCGTCGATAACGACATTCGTTATAAAGCCGACAGCTTCATCTTCAACGTCGCCGGTGCGCCGGAAGAGGTCAAACAGTTCAGCGGGATTTCACGCCCGGAAAGCTGGGGCCGCTGGTCTAACGCACAGTTGGGCAATGAAGTGAAGATTGAGTACAAAACGCCGCTGCCGCAGAAATTCGACCTGGTGATCACCGCCAAAGCCTATGGCGAAAATGCTGACAAACCGATTCCGGTGCGGGTCGGAAACAGCGAGCAAACGCTGACCCTGGGCAAAGACGTCACCACCACCACGCTGCATTTCGACAACCCGACGAACAGCAATCTGCTGACCATCGCGCCGCCGGATCCGCAGACCACCAATGAGGGCAACATTCTCGGCCACGCCCCGCGCCAGTTAGGGATTGGAATGGTGGAAATCAAAGTGGTGAAATCGGAAGGGTAAAAAAATGCCCGGTGGCGCAGTGCCATCGGGCATTATTGTCATCCCGGCAAACCTGTGCCGCCGGGCATTACACTATCAGAACGTTTCCCAGTTATCGCCACCTTCACTGACCGCTGCTTTGCGCAGAGTCGGAGAAGGGGAACTGTGTTTTGCTGCTGGAGTCTCACGCTTGGCGGTCAACTGCGACTGCTGAATACGGAACACTGCCACCGCCTGCGTCAGACGGCTCGCCTGCTCTTCCAGTGCGGCAGCTGCCGAAGCGGACTCTTCCACCAGCGAGGCGTTCTGCTGCGTCACACGGTCCATCTCGGCCACCGCCAGACCCACCTGATCGATACCCCGGCTCTGCTCGTCGGATGCCGACGCGATTTCACCCATGATGTCGGTCACACGGGTTACCGCATTCACGATTTCGTCCATGGTTTCACCGGCGCTTTCCACCAGCGTTGACCCGATATCAACCCGGCTCACGGAGTCTTCAATCAGGCTCTTGATTTCACGTGCCGCCTGGGCACTGCGCTGCGCCAGGTTACGCACTTCACCGGCAACCACCGCAAAACCACGGCCCTGTTCACCGGCACGTGCGGCTTCCACCGCAGCATTCAGTGCCAGAATGTTAGTCTGGAAGGCAATTCCGTCAATAACGCTGATGATGTCGGCAATTTTCTGCGAACTGCTGGTGATATCACGCATCGTCTGCACTACGTTATCCACCACTTTGCCACCCTTCTGCGCGGTTTCCGACGCGCTCAGCGCCAGATGGCTCGCCTGACGGGCGTTTTCAGCGTTCTGTTTCACCGTCGCCGTCAGTTCTTCCATGCTCGCGGCAGTCTCTTCCAGGGAAGCAGCCTGCTGTTCGGTACGGGAGGAGAGATCGTTGTTACCCATCGCAATTTCGCTGGCACCGCTGTAAATCGCATCGGCACCGTTACGCACTTCGCCGACGGTACGCACCAGCTCGCTCTGCATATGACGCAGAGAATCCGCCAGCTGGCCCATTTCGTTGCTACCGTGCACGTCGATAGGCTTCACCAGGTCTCCCCCGGCAATATGACGAATGCTGTCGATCACGCGCATCAGCGGCTGGATCAACGTTTTGTGGATCCCAAGCCAGACCACAACGATCACCGCCAGCACCGCGATCAGTACGCTGACCAGCACCCAGATAGCCTGAGTGTATGAGCTGCTGTTATCTTCTACTGCCAGCGCGTAAAGATGATCGTTTTGCTGGAAATAGGTCACATAGGCTTTTTCGAAGCCATCCTGATAGCCCTGAGTGGGCTGATCGAAGAAATCGTTGATCTTGCCCGCGCCCAGCAATTGGATCAGCTCCGCCAGCGCGCCGTGATAGATATCGTAATTGCGTTTAATGTCGAGCGCGGCCGCTTCACTCTGGCGCGGATCGCGCGGCTGGGCTTCATATTCTGCCCAACGCTTTTCCGCATCATTGAGAGAAGCGGTGGCGACCTTCATCAGATCCGCCACGGTCGCGCCGCTGCCGATATTGTTCTGATCCATCATATAGCGGATCCCGGCGCGGTTGAGGGTGTTACGGGTTTGCAGTAATGCGACCCAGCTGCCGTTCAGCGTGGCCTGCTGCTGGCGGATGGTTTGCAGAACCGTGAAGTTTTCTTTGTCGTGTTTCAGCGCGTTAAAGAACAGACCGCCGGATGTCAGTTGTAAAAGGCCAAATATGACCAAAACCAGCACAAGGCTGGTCACAATTTTGATGCGATTTAACATTTTTTCTCTTTCCTGTGGGAAGTTAACAGTTAATTCGGCCTGAAAAGAGAAAACTTTAAGGAAATTCCTGCTGTATCACGTTTACGCCATGTACTTTCACTGGCGCATTTGGGAATCTTCATCTACTGTCTGCCGCGAATAAAATTCTCGCCTCTTAAATGAGGGTGTCAAATTACCCCGTGATCTCAATCACATAAATTCAGCCACTTGCGGTGAGCCTGAACCGCTCGCCCGCTTTTTTGACCGCTTAACTGCCCATACAACCACTCACCCATTTTCCCCCTTTTGTGCGCGCGAAGCTCTGGCACCATAGCTCCCAGCATCAATACCTCCAGAAGTCGTTGTAACACTTCACTCATTCTTATAAACGCCAGGTTTTTAACTATGGATATGAAAAAACTTCTCAAGCATGTGCCGTGGGCCATTATTGGAATCATCGGGGCGTTCTGCCTGTCGGTGGTTGCCCTGCGTCGCGGCGAGCACGTCAGCGCCCTGTGGATTGTGGTCGCCTCGGTCTCGGTGTATCTGGTGGCCTATCGCTACTACAGCCTGTACATCGCCCAGAAGGTGATGAAACTCGATGAGACCCGCGCCACGCCTGCGGTTATCAATAACGATGGTCTGAACTACGTTCCGACCAACCGCTACGTACTGTTCGGGCACCACTTTGCGGCGATCGCAGGCGCAGGCCCACTGGTCGGCCCGGTGCTGGCAGCACAAATGGGCTACCTGCCCGGCACGCTGTGGCTGCTGGCAGGCGTCGTGCTGGCCGGGGCGGTGCAGGACTTTATGGTGCTGTTTATCTCCTCGCGCCGAAACGGTTCGTCGCTTGGCGAAATGGTAAAAGAGGAAATGGGCCGCGTGCCGGGCTCGATTGCCCTGTTCGGCTGCTTCCTTATCATGATTATTATCCTCGCGGTACTGGCGCTTATCGTGGTGAAAGCCCTCGCCGAAAGCCCGTGGGGCGTATTCACCGTCTGCTCGACCGTGCCAATTGCGCTGTTTATGGGGATCTACATGCGCTTTATTCGCCCCGGTCGCGTGGGCGAAATCTCGGTTATCGGCATCGTGCTGCTGGTTGCTTCCATCTGGTTCGGCGGCGTAATCGCCCACGACCCGTACTGGGGGCCGGCGCTGACCTTTAAAGACACCACCATCACCTTCGCACTGATTGGCTACGCTTTTGTTTCTGCGCTGCTGCCAGTGTGGCTGATTCTGGCTCCGCGCGATTACCTCGCCACCTTCCTGAAAATTGGGGTCATTGTCGGCCTGGCGCTCGGCATCGTTATCCTCAACCCGGAACTGAAAATGCCTGCGGTGACGCAGTACATCGACGGGACCGGTCCGCTGTGGAAAGGTGCGATGTTCCCGTTCCTGTTTATCACCATCGCCTGCGGTGCGGTATCGGGTTTCCATGCGCTGATTGCGTCCGGCACCACGCCGAAGCTGCTGGCGAATGAAAAAGACGCGCGTCTGATTGGCTATGGCGCGATGCTGATGGAGTCCTTCGTGGCGATAATGGCGCTGGTTGCGGCGTCTATCATCGAACCGGGTCTGTACTTCGCGATGAATACCCCGCCTGCGGGCCTCGGTATCACCATGCCGAACCTGCACGAAATGGGCGGCGAAAATGCGGCGATGATCATGGCACAGCTGAAAGATGCCAGCGTTCACGCCGCGGCGACGGTCAGCTCCTGGGGCTTCGTTATCTCGCCTGAGCAAATCATGCAGACCGCGAAAGACATCGGTGAGCCATCGATTCTGAACCGCGCCGGTGGCGCACCAACGCTTGCCGTCGGTATCGCCCACGTGTTCCACAAAGTCATGCCGATGGCCGACATGGGCTTCTGGTATCACTTCGGCATCCTGTTCGAAGCGCTGTTCATCCTCACCGCGCTGGATGCGGGCACCCGTGCGGGCCGCTTCATGTTGCAGGATTTACTCGGTAACTTCGTGCCATTCCTGAAGAAAACCGACTCTCTGGTGGCGGGTATCGCCGGGACGGCGGGCTGCGTCGGCCTGTGGGGTTATCTGCTGTATCAGGGCGTGGTTGACCCACTGGGCGGCGTGAAGAGCCTGTGGCCTCTGTTCGGTATCTCTAACCAGATGCTGGCGGCCGTGGCACTGGTGCTCGGTACCGTGGTGCTGGTGAAAATGAAGCGCACCAAATACATCTGGGTGACCGTGGTTCCGGCGCTGTGGCTGCTGCTGTGCACCACCTGGGCGCTCGGCCTGAAGCTGTTCAGCGCCAACCCACAGCTGGAAGGCTTCTTCTTCATGGCTAACCAGTACAAAGAGAAAATTGCTGCGGGCAGCGCTGACCTGACTGCCCAGCAGATTGCTAACATGAACCACATCGTTATCAACAACTACACCAACGCAGGGCTGAGCATTCTGTTCCTGGTGGTGGTTTACAGCATCATTTTCTACGGCATCAAAACCTGTATGAAGGCGCGCGCTATCGACGCACGAACCGACAAGGAAACGCCGTATGTTCCGGTGCCAGAAGGTGGCGTGAAGACCTCTTCACACCATTAATCGTATTCAGCCCCGCTCAGGCGGGGCTTTGTCTTATCAGGATGAATTATGTTTGGTAACTTAGGTCAGGCAAAAAAATATCTCGGTCAGGCGGCAAAGATGCTGATTGGCATCCCGGATTACGACAACTACGTCGAACACATGCAGACCAATCATCCGGATAAACCGTACATGACTTACGAAGAATTCTTCCGCGAGCGCCAGCAAGCACGCTACGGCGGCAGCGGAGAAGGCGGCGTACGCTGCTGTTAAAGGAGAGACAATGAATCCGATCCCCGTCACCCTACTCACCGGTTTTCTCGGCGCAGGTAAAACGACTCTGCTGCGTCACATTCTCAACGCGGATCACGGGTTCAAAATTGCCGTGATCGAAAACGAGTTCGGCGAAGTCTCGATGGACGATCAGCTGATTGGCGATCGCGCCACGCAGATAACCACCCTGACCAACGGCTGTATTTGTTGCAGTCGATCCAACGAACTGGAAGACGCACTGCTGGATTTGCTCGACGGTCGCGATCGCGGCGATATCGAGTTCGACCGGTTGATCATTGAATGCACCGGCATGGCCGATCCCGGCCCGATCGTGCAGACCTTTTTCTCACATGAGATCCTCTGCGAGCGCTACATGCTCGACGGGGTGATCGCCCTGGTCGACGCCGTTCACGCCGACGATCAGATGAATCAGTTCACGCTGGCGCAGTCGCAGGTAGGCTACGCGGATCGCATTCTGCTGACTAAAACCGACGTGGCGCAAGACTCAGAAAAACTCTGCGAGCGCCTGACGCGCATCAACGCCCGTGCACCGATTTACACCGTGACGCACGGTGATATTGACCTCGAATTATTGTTCAATACCAACGGCTTTATGCTCGAAGAAAACGTCATTCAGCCTAAGCCGCGTTTTCACTTTATGGCGGATAAGCAAAACGACATCTCATCGATTGTGGTCGAGCTCGATTACCCGGTCGATATCAGCGACGTTTCCCGCGTAATGGAAAACCTGCTGCTCGATTTCGCCGATAAGCTGCTACGTTACAAAGGGATGTTATGGATTGACGGCGAGCCAAACCGCCTGCTGTTCCAGGGGGTGCAACGCCTGTACAGCGCCGACTGGGACCGCCCGTGGGGCGACGAAACACCGCACAGCGTGCTGGTGTTTATCGGCGTTCAATTACCGGAAACAGAAATTCGTGCGGCGTTTGCAGGGTTGAAGAAGTAACAGGGGTTCCCCTCAAGTGGGGGGATAGCAACGAGTAGCAAAGGCCTCGAGTTCCAGTCAGTTGTTATAATGGATACGGCGAAAAGAAGGAATAACGAAGACGATCTCAGCGATGACTTTAAACGGTTGTACGTCGGTTTTACCCGGGCGCGGCAGAATCTTCTGGTGACCAGGCATTTGTATCTCTGCACGCCGCCCTACGGCATCGACTCACGGCTGATAACAATCCGCCAAAAACGCCATCATTTCGCTCGCGTTTTTGCTGTGATAAAAGCTCACCATTTTACTGTTAAATTCCAGTGCACGAGCCGCAGGAATACTGATTGGATTATAGCCATGCTGCATCAGCCAGCCGTTCATCATGTGGCGACTGGTGCGCTTGTTTCCATCAAAGAAAAATTGAAAATATGCACCAAACAAAAACATCGCCAGTGCACCCTCAAAAGGATCCAGCATTTTTATTTGGCTGACGCCTTCCGTAAAAATTCGGTTCAACTCTTGCGCTCCGGCCTCTGTCACCGGCGGAAAATGGGTGCCCAGTTCCCCGAGATGAACACGGGCACTGTAATGCACTTCTTCGCCTTCGCCCCGGAATACTCCCCACTCTAAGGCTTCATTACGTGCAATGATGCTATGCAGCAGCGTGAAGGTTCTTTTATCAAGGTCAAACCGACCGGACTGCACTAATTCGATCAGCTTTTTACCGCTATCCGCCAGATTTAGCACCTGCTCGGTATCGCTGACTTTATGCCCTCCCACGGTCACGCCATCGAGCAAGGTTTTCACTTCAACATAGGTATAGGGATTATTCTCCAACTGGGCGGCATCCCAGACGAAGCCTGCCATATGGGTTTTAAAGGTAAAAAGTGCTACACGTGTACCCACTTCTTTGACATCAGGGAGAACTTTCGCATCCCACTTCAGTCCCAGCAGTTCAGTCGCCATTATCCACTCCCATATCATGGTTAGAGCCTAACGGGATAGGCTCATAATGGCGACATTATTCCACAGTTTTAACCCAACACGACACCCATCATGCATAGGGTGATGAATCAGATAAACGGTGGCGTTTGCCCTGTGCAGAATGCGGATAATTACCGCAGCGGTTCCGGTAGCGTCACCACCCAGAGTTCACTTTCTGATTCCGGTTTTTCCAGCGGCTGGATGCCGATAGTCGTCGCCACCGCCTGGCCATCCACCGTCAATTTCCCCTGATCATTCACCCGATAATCCTTCAGTTTCTTCCCTTCCACCGGGCTTTTCAGCGTCGTTTTCACGCCAAAATCATTGTCGTTTGCCACCGCCAGAGTTTTGCCGTCGATCAGCGCCAGACCTTCGGCTTTTTCCTGCTTCCAGCCGAGCTTACGCAGATCAACCGCCAGAGTTTTGCTCGCTAAAGCGATCCCGCGTTTCGCCAGTTGATCCGCGCTATCAAACTCCGGATATTCACCCGGCTTATCAAACGCCGCCAGATCGCTGGCCTGGCTCAGATCGACCTTGTAGATGTTATTGCGCATCACGTCATCTTTATCACCGCCCTGCTCGATCAGCAGGATGTGGTCATTATCCAGCGCCACGATATCGCCGATTTTGGCATCGCTGTTTTTGCTGTAGACGTTATCAATCGGATAACCGTACATTGCGGTTTTACCGGTCGCCGGGTCAAAACTCACCAGACGGGTAAACAGGGCTTTCTTCTTGCTCTTGCCGTCAATATCCAGCGTGCTCTGCACGGCGGCGATAATGCGCCCATCCGGCATCCGGGTGATGCCCTCGAAGCCACGGTTTGGCTGACGCCACTTGATGATATTCGGCAGACCACCGGCAATCGACTTTTCACCGTCCAGCGCCTGCGGGCCGTGCTTCGCGATGATTTTGCCATTGCCATCGACGTTAATCATGAACGGGCCATATTCATCACACAGCCAGAAACCGCCTTTGCCGTCCGGGGTGACGCCTTCGGTATCCAGCCCGCGGTTATCGCCCGTCAGCGTTTTCAGGGTATCACTCAGCGCCACTTCGTTGGTCGCTCCAATCACCCCACTTTGCAGCGGAAGACCGTTGATATTGCCTTTCTCATCATGCAGCAGACGCAGATGGGTCGCCTCGGCTTTGCCGTTTTCAACACGAATGGACATCAGTAACGGCGTAAAGTCTGGGGTAACAAAAATTTTCGCTTCGTTCTTACCCACGCTCGGCGAATCAGCGTTCGGGCCGCGATCCGTTACCGTCGCAAACGTCAGCGCATCGCCTTGCTTACCGGTAAACAGTAAACCAGAGCCAATCCCCACCGGTAAACCGTTCGCAAACGCGCTGGAAAACGCACCGCTGTAATTGACGTGTGAGCCTTCAGGAAAACTCACCACAAAGCGCTCCGCGGTGGGCTCCGCTGCAAAGGCTGAGAGAGAAAGGGTACTGCCAACTACCAGAGAAATAAGTTTAATTTTCATGTTGTTGTCACCTTTTTATGAATGTGAAACACCATAAGAATGTGACATGACAGAAAGATGACGGGAGGATGACGGAATGAGGATCCCCACTCTCAATTTCGCGAATGAGCACACCAGTGAACTCCATCACACTTCCGCCATGTGCTTTTCCGCTATCAGTCCCTCCCTGTCAGGCAACCGCATCGTAACGCATTGAAATACCGTTGAGCTGTTCTATGCCTACGCAAATTCATTCGAAAAAAACTATCAATAACCCCTGCTATCCAATTGGATTCCCAATCACTCATTTCTCAGAATGGATGTATATCCCAAAGCATTCAGGAGTTTTTATGTCTCATTCCGTGATTAACAACACCCCCTACGAAGCCGTTGAAATCATTAATGCCGTTAAGCCAGGTTTTAAACCGCGCATCGCGTTTATCCTCGGCTCCGGCCTTGGGTCGCTGGCCGATAAGCTCGACAACAAGACCGTCATCTCTTACGAAAAACTGCCCGGCTTCCCGGTAAGCACCGTGATTGGTCATGCGGGCGAAGTCGTGATGGGCTCGCTGCACGGCGTGGACATCATCTGCATGAAGGGTCGCGGGCATTTCTACGAAGGCGTCGGGATGGGCATCATGACTCACGCGGTGCGCACCTTTAAGCTGCTCGGCTGTGAATTTATGTTCTGCACCAACGCCGCTGGTTCACTCAATCCGACTATCCCTGCCGGAAGCCTGGTGGCGCTGAACGACCACATCAATACCATGCCGTCCACGCCGCTGGTTGGCCCGAACGACGATCGCTTTGGCCCGCGTTTCTTCAGCCTCGCCAACGCGTATGACAAAGACCTGCGCGCGAAACTGCAGCACACCGCGGGTGATTTGGGCCTGACGCTGCACGAAGGCGTTTTCGTTTCCTATCCAGGACCGAACTTCGAGACCGCAGCAGAAATTCGCATGATGCAAAACATGGGCGGCGATGTAGTCGGCATGTCGGTCGTGCCGGAAGTTATCGTGGCGCGCCACTGCGGCCTGAAGGTGCTGGCGGTATCAGCGATCACCAATATGGCGGAAGGCCTGAGCGACGTGGAACTGTCTCACGAACAAACCCTGAAATGCGCGGCGATGGTCACCGATGATTTCATTCGCCTGATTAGCCAGTTCGTGAAGAGCTGCCGCTAAATTCCCGTCCAGCGGCGGGCGCTTGGCCCGCCAGGAGAAGTGCAGATGTCAGAAAATTACTCTCGCGGTAATCTGAACGCGATTTCGTATCTGAGCTATTACTTTGTCGGTGCGCTGGTGTCGACGCTCGGCATCGTCCTCGGCCCGCTGTGCGCCGCGTTCAACAAAGATCCGAGCTTTATCGGCCAGGTCTTTACGTTGATGAATATCGGCATGTTCGTGCCAATTATGCTCGGCGGTATTCTGATGAAAAAATGGGGTCTGCAAAAGCCGCTGGTGATCGCCGCCGCGCTGACCATCCTCATCAGCACCCTGCTGTTCGTCACTCCAACGCTGACCATGTTTAGCGTGGCGGTCGCTATTATCGGCGCCTGCGGCGGTATTTTCATGACCATCGGCAGTTACCTGGTGGTACGTATCAATCCGGACGAGAAAAGCCGTTCGTCGAGTCTGATTTTCACAGACTTCTTCTTTAGCCTGGCCGGCGCCACGCTCTCGTTCCTGTTGGCATGGCTGTTCAAAATGGGTGCAAGCTGGATTGCGATGTACGGCATTATGGGCGGCCTCGGCGTGCTGATGCTGCTGCTGACGCTACGTAGCCGTTACCCCGCTACCGAAGCTCCGCTGGACACGCACCAGGATGCCGTGACTCACGAGCCGTGGGGCCGCTCGGTATGGTTGTTATGCGCCGCGCTGTTCCTGTTCCTGCTGGCTGAACCGATTTTCACCCTGTGGACACCGGGTTATCTGCAATGGCGCTTCCAGCTGTTACCTGAACAGGCGGCACTGTTCACCACCGTGTACTGGGTCGCGAAAGCCACCGGCCTGTTCCTCAATCAGTTCACCGTGAAATGGATGAAGCTGCGTACTTTCCTGCTGATGTGTACCGCCGTCGGGCTGGGCTCAATTGCGCTGATCGGTAACAGCGCCAATACGACACTTATCCTGATTGCCTGCGGTGCGTTTGGCTTCTTTAACTCCGGCCTGTTCTCCGGCCTGATGAGTTACGGTTCGTTGCAGGTCAGCCGCAGTTCACCGACGCTCATTTCGGCGCTACTCACCTGTGGCACCGTGGGCACGCTGCTGTTCGCCACCGTCTCTTCGCTGGTCAACAGCCATTACGGCCTGCACGGCGCGGTCAATGCATCCACCTGCGCGTATGCGCTGTTGATGGTGACGCTGCTCGCCGCAATTGCCTGCAGCAAAGCAGAACGCCTGCATCAGGGCGAGGCGGTCGCAGTTTGACAGCCTTCAGGGAGGGTTGCATGATACCGCCACCCTCCTTTTTCTCGGTGCCCGGCATGCTCGATCCCCAGGCTAATAGCCGCGTTCGTTTGCGGATGTTGCGTTACTTTCAAATCCTCGCCGACGAGCTGCATTTTGGCCGGGCCGCTGCCCGGCTAAACATCTCCCAGCCGCCGCTCAGCGTGCAAATCAAAGAGCTTGAGGAGACCCTCGGCGTTGAATTGTTCGAACGATCCAGCCGTAAAGTCGCATTGACTCACGCCGGAAAAGTGCTGAAGGCGGAGGTCGATAAACTCCTCAGTGCCACCGAGCAATCACTGAATTACGTACGCCAGATTGGCCGCAGCGAGAAACAGCACATCAACATCGGCGTTATCGGCAGCGCGATGTGGGGCCCGCTGCTGACACGGATGAAGGCCTTTCGCGAAGCCAACCCGGACGTGAACTGGTCGCTGCATGAGTTGGGCCAGCAGGAACAAACCGAAGCTCTGCGCGCGCGAACCATTGATATCGCCATTAACCGCAACGTTATCCCGCACGTGGAAGCGAAGATCCGCTGTCAGCTGTTTGCCCGGGAGGCAATATGCGTGGCGGTGCATGAGAGCGATCCGCTGTGCGCTCGCACCACGGTATCCCTGAACGATCTGGCCGATCGTGCCTTTATCTCACTTTCCTTCAACCGCAGCGATTTCGCTCGTCAGGTGTATGACAATTGCCTTGAATTGGGCGTGTCACCGCTGATCACCCATCAGGTTTTTGAACCACAAACCGCGCTGGCGCTGGTCAGTACTGGAAATGGTGTGTCGCTACTGCCGGAGTCCTGCGCGTTGATCCACTGGCCCGGCGTTGCTTTTTTGCAGCTCGAAGAATCGATCCCTGCCGATCTGTATGCGTTGTGGTACGACGAACCGTTGCCGGATCTTTTCGCCCGCTTTGTACAGGCGTTGCGCGACGAATAACGGCCTGCCGCCGTGTGACGCATTATTCAGGGCTATAGTGTAAAAAGGTCACATTCACCCACAGGATGTTTTCATGGACCAGACGGCACTGGCGACGGAAAACAACACAGCACAAAAACCGCCTAACGCAATTCTGCTGGCAGGCAGCGCACTCGGCGTAGTGTTCGGCGATATCGGCACCAGCCCGCTGTATACCCTCAAAACCGTCATCCTCCTTTCCGGCAGCAGTCCGACGCCCGGCATTATTCTCGGTCTGCTGTCGCTGATTATCTGGACGCTTACCCTCGTCACGTCGATAAAATACGCGGCCTTCGCGATGCGTTTTGATAACCGTGGCGAAGGCGGGATCATGGCGTTTATGTCGCTGTTGCAGCATAACGGCAAGGGCCGGGCGCTGATCATCTTTGCCGGACTGCTCGGCGCGGCGCTGATTTACGGCGATGGCGCCATTACTCCGGCGATTTCCGTGCTGTCGGCGCTTGAGGGGTTGAACATCGTATTCCCCGAGGCCCGGCATCTGATCCTGCCGGGCACCGTGACCATTCTGGTGGCGCTGTTTGCCATTCAGCCCTTTGGCACAGCCAAAATCGGCATCGTGTTCGGCCCGATTATGATGCTGTGGTTCCTGGTGATTGCCGGGTTGGGCATCTGGGGAATCGGCCAACATCGGGCGGTGCTGATGGCGATTAATCCGTATTACGGCGTGCATTTTTTGCTGTCGCACGGTTTCGTTAGCTTTCTGGTGCTCGGCGGAGTTTTCCTGTGCGTGACGGGGGCGGAAGCGCTGTACGCCGACATGGGTCACTTCGGCAAAAAGCCTATCTGGATTGCGTGGTTTGGCCTGGTGTTCCCGAGCCTGCTGCTGAACTACGCCGGGCAGTCGGCGCTGCTGCTGTCCGGCGGGGATATTTCGCACAACATCTTCTTTCGCCTGTGCCCACCTGCGCTGCAAATTCCATTGGTTATCCTCGCCACGCTCGCCACTATTATCGCCAGCCAGGCCATCATTACCGGCGCGTTCTCGATGACGCGCCAGACCATCCAGCTCGGCTGGCTACCGCGTTTGCGGATTAAACAGACGGCTGAAGATAACTACGGCCAGATTTACATCGGCATCGTCAACTGGCTGCTGATGGGGGCGACGGTGTTTCTCGCGGTATTCTTCCGTTCATCTGATAACCTCGCCGCCGCGTACGGTATCGCGGTATCGTTAACCATGCTGATGACGTCCGGGCTGCTGTACGTTGCGATGCGGCGGATTTGGCACTGGAACCGCACCGCCAGCGCGCTGGCCGCCCTGCTGTTCCTGACCATTGATACCTGTTTCCTGATTGCCAATCTGATTAAGGTGCTGGAAGGCGGTTATATTCCCCTGCTGCTGGCCGCCGTGATTTGCTGCGTGATGGTTATCTGGCATCGCGGCCATACCGCCACGCTACGGGCGCTGAACGATACAGGCATGAACACCGAGGCCTTTTTCGACAAAATTCGCGAGAATGATATTCCCCGCGGGCCAGGCGCGGCGGTGTTTTTAACCCGCTCACAAAGCGGCGTTCCGCCGGTAATGCGCTGGCATGTGATACGTAATCGCGCGTTACAGCAGCAGGTTATGGCCCTGACCGTCACCATTCTCAACGTGCCGCATATTGCCAATGTGAACCGGTTGGTTATCCGTAAAGCCGCGCCCGGATACTGGCGCGCGGTAGCCTATTACGGCTTTATGGAACATCCGAACATCCCGGCGTTACAGTACGAAATCAAGAAACGAAACTGCCCGTTTGAACTGGCCGACGCCACTTACTATTTGGGTCATGAAACCCTGGTTGGGCGCGAAGACGGAGAGGGTATCGCCCAGTGGCAGCGCCGCTGTTTCGCTTTCATGGTGCGCAACTGCACACACGCCACGCACTATTATCAACTGCCGGGCGATCAGGTGGTGGAGATCAGCCGCCGCGTAGCGATTTGATGCCAGGCTTTGCACTCCACCGCCGTCCCGCTCTATGCTTAGAAAATGGATAAATTAACTGAACTCAAACGCGCCAAACTTTTGGCGCTCTCATTGCTGCTCATTGCGGCAGCCATTTTTGTGACCACGCTGTTCCTGCCCCCTGCGCGGTGGGTCAGCGCGCTGAAAGCCATTTCCGAAGCGGCGATGGTCGGTGCACTGGCAGACTGGTTCGCCGTGGTGGCGCTGTTTCGTCGCGTACCGCTGCCGTTCATCTCTCGGCATACGGCGATTATTCCGCGCAATAAAGACCGGATCGGCGACAATCTCGGCCATTTCGTGCAGGAAAAATTTCTCGACACTCAGTCGCTGGTGAATTTAATTCAAAAGCATGAACCAGCGTTGATGATTGGCACCTGGTTCAGCCAGCCCGAAAACGCCCAGCGCGTGGGGCAACATCTGATTAAGGTGATGAGCGGTTTTCTCGAACTGACCGATGATTCGCGCATTCAGGGCCTGCTTAAACGCGCGGTGCATAAGGCAATTGATAAGGTTGATTTAACCGGCACCAGCGCGCTGATGCTGGAAAGCATGACCAAAAACAACCGGCATCAGAAGCTGCTCGATGAGCTGATTGCGCAGCTGATAGCCCTGCTCCAGCGCGACAGCAGCCGCGAATTTATTGCCCGGCAAATCATTCACTGGCTGGAGAAAGAGCACCCGCTGAAGGCCAAAATACTGCCGACCGAATGGCTCGGCGAACACAGCGCCGAAATGGTCACCGAGGCGGTGAATACGCTGCTGGACGATGTCAGCCAGGACAGCGCGCATCAGGTGCGACATGCTTTTGATAAAGCGGTGAGAAAGCTTATCGACAACCTGAAAATCGATCCCGAGATGGCCGAGAAGGCGGAGAACATCAAACGCTACCTGAAAGACGATGAGGCGTTTAACCGTTATCTGGGGGAAATGTGGGCCGATCTTCGTCAGTGGCTAAAGAACGATCTGCAGACCGAGGATTCGCGCACGCAGAAACGAATAGCGGAAGCCGGAATGTGGCTCGGCGAAGCGCTGGTAACGGACGGCGCGCTGCGTGCTTCGCTGAACGAACATCTCGAACAGGCTGCACGCCGCGTGGCACCGGACTTCGCCACCTTCCTCACGCGTCATATCAGCGACACGGTGAAAAGCTGGGACGCGCGCGATATGTCGCGTCAGATTGAGCTGAACATCGGTAAGGATCTGCAGTTTATCCGCATCAATGGCACGCTGGTTGGCGGCACGATTGGCCTGATCCTGTGGCTGCTTTCCCAGCTCCCGGCGCTGGTGATGCCGTTGATTCATTAACGCTGTGCCCGGCGGCGCTACGCTTGCCGGGCAAAAAAGCGTTTACGGGTCTGGAACTCACGCGTTCGGGTTATTCACCACAAACCGCGTGGCGGCGAAGCGGTTGAGGATGAGATGAACCAGAAACACCATCGTTAGCGTTACCAGCAGCGACACGGTGACCGAAACCACGCGGTAGAGATCGCTGAACACCAGATCCTGTTCGGGATGGAGATTCTGCCCAAACATGATCCCGATGGTGGTGATACTGGCAAATCCGACGCCTGCCCCCACTTTTTCCATCACGTGCAGGCGGGCACTGAACGCCAGCCCGAGGCCAATCAGCGGCATCATCAGCAGCATATGGCTGCTGTGATCGTAGAGGATCAGCTGTACCAGCAAAATATACAAACAGGCCAGCACCACCCCCACCACGCGCCAGAGTGAGCTCAGCACCGCCCCGCGGTAATGCATCGGAAACAGGATAAGGATCCCCGCCATCAGCGCCGACAGTGAATCACTGAGGTCGCAGACCTGGAAAATCACAAAGATAGCCGTCGCCACCGTGCCGGACAGCAGTGATTCATGGCGCACGCGCGCCGCATTCTTTTCAATGCGCGGTGGCGGCTGGCGCGGTTCGACGTCGGGCAGCAAAAAGTGCATCAACGCGCTCAGGCTAACCGCCATAACGCTGGCTTCCATATTGGACGACAGCAGCGTATGCCAGCTGTTGGCGGGGTAGCTCATAAAATTGAGCATCACGCTCTGGCACACCACGCCCATCGAGCCAAACAGAAACAGCGGGCCCTGACTCATAAAGCGAAAACGCATCACGTAAAGCGCAAATACCACCAGCGTCATGACGATCGGCCATTGCGAAAGATAGCCGATGATCAGCACCATTTCGACACAGTTCAGCGCCGCGCTGAAGATAAATTGCGTCGCCACATGGCGGTTAAAAACCGGCACCAGCGACAGCAGCATTACCGGATAAACCACAAAAAAGACGCCGTACTGCACGTTGTAGAAGGTGGAAATGCTGAGCGCAATCATCCCCGCGAAGACAATGCGCAGCGTCTGGCGAAAATCATTGGCGCTGTAGACGATGTTGTCGTGCGGGGTAAATACCCGCGCCAGGGTGTTAATAGACATAGTGCAGCCAGCTTACGAGGTGAATTTGCACGCCGGAGAAAAAGCGGGCCAGCACACCTTCGCTGTTATAAAGCTGCACCGTGGCACGCGCCCCGGTTGGCAGCGTTTTATCGATGGGCTCATCGAGTGCCACGTGAATGCGCATCCGCTGGGCATCACGCACCCAGCGGTTGGATTCTTCCGGTTGCGAAAGTTTGCCGCTAACCGCTTCCTGCCCGGCCAAAATCCCGGCATCGCTGCTGGTCACATGGGCGCGGTAAACTTTGCCCGGCAACGCGTCAAAGACCACCGCCGCGTCGGTTCCGGGCTGCGTATGCCGCAGGCTTTTCTCGCGGAAATCCGCCACGATATCGGTCTCGTCATTCACCACTGCCAGCAGTGCGGTTCCCGCAGAAGCATACAGGCCGGGGCTTAACTGCAAGTTACTGACGGTGCCCGCCGCTTCCGCACGGATTTTCGTCCAGCCCAAATCAAGCTGCGCCTCTTCCAGCGCGTTGCGGTATTTTTGCAGCGTGACGTTGCGATCATCGTGGCGTTCGCCGCGCTGAATCTGCAAATTATGAATACTCGCGGTGATAGAACTTACCGACTGTTCGCTGTTTTGCCACGCGGTGCGAACGTTATCCAGGTCCTGCTGCGACACGTTTTGCATCGTCGCCAGGCGCTGATAACGACTCAACGTTGCCTGATTATTGCGGGCGGTGATTTGCGCGGTTTTAAGATTGGCCTGCTGGGAAGCGATTTGCGCGTCCAGCTGCTGGTTGGTGAGCTTCGCCTGTTCCAGTGCTATCTGCGCCGCCTGCACCTTATTGATAAACGGCGTCGGGTCCAGCTCATACAAGAGATCACCTTTTTTCACCGGGCTGTTGTTGTGCACGTAGACGTGGGCCACATAGCCGGAAACGCGCGATGACACAGGGGTCACCACGCGCATGACGGTGGAATCCGGCGTGAGCGGGATCCAGATATCCGCCACGATGAAATAGACAAACATCAGCAGGAAAGAGGCAATACTTACCCTTACCCAGCGGGCAAATTTTTGTTCGGGGCTCATCATTTTTTTAGGTCTTATTTAATGTCGTCGCGGATGTTCCGCATATTGCAGGCGAGTTGGTTAAGCGTGTTGCTGAAGGCGTCCATGACGTCGGCAGGTATATTTTCCGTGACCCGCTGTTGGCAGCTTTCGATAACGTGGGTCAGCCGTTCCAGTACTGCACGGCCTTTCGGGGTCAGCATTAACAAGCGGCATCGTTTGTCGTACGGCGATATCGTACGCAGCAGATAGCCCTGTTCCTCGAGATGTATCAGCGTGCGCATCAGCGGCGGCAGTTCAATGCCCTGCACTTCCGCCAGTTCGCTGGTTGAGACGTTATCACCCAGTTGTTGCAGCTGCATCAGCGTCGTCCAGCTGGACTGCGTCAGGCCAGTGTCGGTTATCGCGTTGTCGATAATGGCTCGCCACTGGCGCACCACCATCGCCATGCGCATCCCCAACGGGCGGCGGGCGAACAAAGCATCTTCAGTCATGAGGTCTCCTTAACAACGCAGGAGAAGATTAATACTTACCCTGATAAGTATCAAGAAACGTCTTAACGAAAGAGCATGGAATGCGAAATAAAAAACCCGGCGCTCAGGCCGGGTGATGCAATCAATAATCCTCGCGTCGCAGCCCAACGTCCTTCAGCTGCGCGTCGGTGAGCCGGTTCAGTTCCCGGCGCGTTTTCCAGATACGCCAGGTTTGTCGCAGCCAGCGGCCCATCAATACGAAGATTTGAAATGGCGCTTTCGCGCGATTCTCATGAAATTCCATCCTGCACCTCCTCACGCTGTCAATGACGCTATTTTCGCCGGGAGGAGGGTTAACAATACAGATTCAAATTGTACTTTTATTTAACATACAGATCCGCTAAAACAGTATCTGCACGGCGTTTTTCACGCCAATCTGTACTGGTTTTGCCATCTGTATGGCATCAAATGAGGATACAGCGATGACGCGTTACCAGCATCTGGCGAATCTGCTCGCCGAACGGATCGAACAGGGGCTGTACCGTCATGGCGAAAAATTACCGTCGGTGCGCGCGCTAAGTCAGGAACACGGCGTCAGTATCAGCACCGTACAGCAGGCCTATCAGACGCTGGAAACGCTACAGCTGATAACTCCCCAGCCGCGGTCCGGCTATTTTATCGCGCCGCGTAAAGCCCAGCCGCCCGTGCCGGCGATGTCACGCCCGGTGCAGCGCCCGGTGGATGTCACCCATTGGGATCAGATCCTCACCATGCTGGATGCGCGCCACGACAAATCGATAATCCCCTTCGGCGGCGGATCGCCGGATATCACCCAGCCGAGTCTGAAACCGCTCTGGCGTGAAATGACGCGCCTTGTGCAGCATCATGCCAGCGATATTTTCAGCTATGACGAACTCGCTGGCCGTAGGGAGCTGCGTGAACAAATCGCCCGCCTGATGCTCGACAGTGAAGCGGTGGTCAGCGCCGACGACATTATCATCACCAGCGGCTGCCACGCGGCGCTGGCGATTGCCCTGCTGGCGGTGTGTAAACCGGGCGATATCGTCGCCATTGAATCGCCGTCGTTTTACGGCACCATGCAATTGCTGCGCGGTTTCGACATTAAAGCGATTGAGATCCCGACCGATCCACAAACCGGGATCAGCGTAGAAGCCCTGGAAATGGCGCTAGAGCAGTGGCCAATCAAAGGGGTGATCCTGGTGCCGAACTGCAATAATCCGCTTGGTTTTATCATGCCGGATGCGCGTAAACGTGCGGTGCTGGCGCTGGCTCAGCGTCACGATATCGTTATTTTCGAAGATGATGTTTACGGTGAACTGGCAAACGACTATCCCCGCCCGCGCACGATCAAATCCTGGGATATCGACGGCCGGGTGCTGCTGTGCAGCTCATTTACCAAAACCATCGCTCCTGGCCTGCGCGTGGGCTGGATTGTGCCTGGCCGCTACCACGACCGGGTGCTGCACATGAAATACGCCGCCACCGGCACCAACGTGCCAACCACTCAGCTGGCGGTCGCGGCTTTCGTGCGCGAGGGGCATTACCACCGCCACATGCGCCGGATGCGGCAGATTTATCAGAGCAATATGGAAACCTACACCTGCTGGCTGCGTCAGTATTTTCCGTGTGGAATTTGCGTCACCCGGCCCGAAGGCGGCTTTATGCTGTGGGTCGAACTGCCGGAAATGGTCGATATGGTGTGCGTCGCGAAACAGCTGTGCGAGCTGAAAATTCAGGTAGCGCCGGGCTCGCTGTTTTCCGCTTCCGGCAAGTACCGCAACTGCCTGCGCGTCAACTGCGCCCTGCCGACCACCGAGAAACACCGCGAAGTAATGGAAAAACTCGGAGAAGCTATTCATCTGGCAATGGAATAAACGCAGGCGGTGAAAGCCGCCTCGCGCATTCAGTCAAAAAAAACCATTCCGGCATACGGCTTTTCGCGACAGGCCGCCAGCCGCTGTTCGAGGCTGCCGACGTGGATCTCAAGCTGATGGCCATCCGGGTCGAGGAAATAGTAAGACTCGCCCTCGCTCTTGTTGGCTTTCCACATCACCACGCTCTGCACCTGTAGGCGTGCGACAAAAACGGCGAAGTCAGATGGCGAAATCGTGAAGGCATAGTGCGTGTAATCAACCTTTTCCGTCACCGCAGAATCAGACGATAAACACAGCCACAGCGCGCCACAGCTAAAGTACGCGCCGTTATCCCAACGGGCGTGAAGCTGCATCCCGAGCAGCTGCTGATAAAACGTGATACTGCGCGGGAGGTCAGTCACCGCGAGCGTTAAATGGTTGAGGCCGGTCAGCATAGAAGCGTTGTCCATCAGTGCGATTAAAAAAACAAGACTAGCAGCCTTGATCACACCCTGGATAGTACACGGTTTGAGCCGACGGGTTGTCGCGGCATACTCAGGAAAACAATGGATTATGGAGCTGAAAATGAAGATTGCGCACGTGGCACTGTGGACCCGCGACCTGGACGCACAGGCAGCATTCTGGCAGCGCTATTTCGACGGCACGCCGAATGAGAAATACCTCAGCAAAAACCGTCCAGGATTTGCCTCTTATTTCATCACTCTGGCAGATGGCCCCACGGTTGAGCTGATGACCTTGCCGGAATTGCCTGACGCCCCGGACAACCGCGAGTTTTGCGGTTGGGCTCACATCGCGCTGAACGTCGGCGACAAGCAGGCGGTGGATGCGCTGTCGGCGAAAGCGAAAGAAGAAGGCATTCTGAAAAGTGGCCCGCGCATGACCGGGGATGGATATTACGAAGCGATCATTCTCGATCCGGATGGCAATATGATCGAGATTGTGGCGGGCTGATCAATACGCGCCTCACGGTAGTTGCAGAGTCCCAAATAAAACCAATGATCCGTTGAGCCATCGGGGCGGATCGGGTTCCATAGCACCTGATGATTTCATTCCAACAGGTGCTCATGATGAACAACCGTTTTGCATTATGGAGCGTGCTGGCGTTAGCCCTGCCGCTGGCGGGTTGCGACCAGAAAGCCCTCCACACGCCGACACCCGCGCCGCAGCAGCGGGTGCAGTCGGCCCCGGCATCGGAGACATCAAGCGCGGTGAAAGCGGTTCCTGCACCCACGCAAACCATCACCATCAAACCGGCGCAGCCAGGCATGGTTTACGTGCCGGTGTATCCGCAAACGGTGTATGGCAATCCGCCCGTGATTTACTATCCAGGCTATGTGCCTCCGCCGTCTTACAGCAGTGCGGATATGGCGGCGACAGGGCTGATTAGCTTTACTGCGGGCGTGATGCTCGGGGCCACCATGAACAGCAGTTGGGGCTGGAACGCGTGGGGCGTTCACTGGGGCGGCAGCCCGGTGGTGGTCTATAACAATCGCACTTTTGTTAATCGCACGATGATAACGGACCGTCCTTTTGCCGCGAATCGCCCGGCGTTTGCGCCTGGCCCGGTGCGTTTGTCGGGTGAACAACAGCGCCGACTGGAGATGCAGACGTCTTTCAATCATCGCGATCGCTTTGCCGGAGGGTTCGCGCTCCGCCGTCGTGGCTAATGGTTGACGATTTGCCCGGTGGCGCTGCGCTTACCGTGCCTACAAAGAAATACGTAGGCCCGGTAAGCACAGCGCCACCGGGCTTTTTGTTGTTTGAAGCACAGGGGGAATTGCTCTAATGTGTAATCAGAATGTTATAAATCAGGACCTTTCATGACCTCCAGCCACACGCCGCGTACCGATGATCCTTTCCAGCTAACGCTGGATAAAATCATGGATTTGAAACCGCTGGACAGCATCGAACGGCTGATGGCGGTTCTGCTGCCGGAAGCGGACAAGATCGTGACCCGCCGCCCGCGCAACTTCAGTAAAAATGGTCCCGAGATTTATCTGCTCACCGAGGGTAATTTCTGGCTGCATCGCCGGGTCGACGATCTGCAGTTGAGCATGGCGAAGGCACCGCATATTTTGGGCCTGGCCGAGCTGGCGATCCCGGTGGGTGATACCACTTATGTAAAGTTTGCGCCCGACAGCGAAGTGTTCGTGATTTCCGGGGCCAAAGTGCAGGCGCTGTTCGCGCAACAGCCTGCGCTGTGGCAGGACGCGATGAAGATCCTCGCCTTCCACCTGCACTTCTCCAGCTGGCGTGACCTGCATTTATTGAACGATAACGCGTACGACACCATTCGCGGCAAGCTGCTGGAGCTGGAAAAACACGACAACGCACTGCGAAAAGAGACCACGATCCTTAACTACATTCTCGGATCGACCAAGCTGTCTCGCAGCACGATCCTGCGGGTGTTGAAGGAATTAACCGACGGTGGATATGTCGAAGCGCAGCGAGGCAAACTGTTGAGAATTGTTCACCTGCCGCTGCGCTACTGACATTACGATTTCCGCCCAAAGCGGCGCATGACCACCACGTAAAATACCGGCACAAAGAAGATGGCAAGCAGCGTGGCGCTGACCATGCCGCCCATCACCCCGGTTCCCACCGCGTTTTGCGCCCCGCTGCCCGCCCCGTCGCTGATGACCAGCGGCAGCACGCCGAGGATAAAGGCCAGCGAGGTCATCAGGATCGGACGCAGTCGCATGCGTACCGCTTCCAGTGTCGCTTCCATCAGCGGCTTGCCCTCTTTCTCCATCAGATCTTTGGCGAACTCAACAATCAAAATCGCGTTTTTCGCCGACAGGCCTATGGTGGTCAGCAGCCCCACCTGGAAATAAACGTCGTTGTTTAAGCCGCGCACCGTCGCGCCCAGCAGCGCGCCAATCACGCCCAGCGGCACCACCAGCATCACCGCAAACGGTACAGACCAGCTTTCATACAGCGCCGCCAGACACAGGAACACCACCACCAGTGAGATGGCGTACAGCGCTGGCGCCTGATTGCCCGAAAGCTGCTGCTGATATGACATGCCGGTCCATTGATAGCCGAAGCCCTGGGGCAGTTTAGCGGCCAGTTTTGCCATCAGCATCATCGCCTGCCCGGAGCTGCGGCCCGCGGCAGGTTCACCAAGGATTTCCATCGACGGCTGGCCGTTGTAGCGCTCCAGCCGTGGCGAACCGTATTCCCAATGGGCGCTGGCGAAAGCCGAGAACGGTACCATTTGATTGTGCTTACCCTTCACGTACCAACTATTGATGTCGTCCGGCAGCATGCGGAAATCCTGATCCGCCTGTACGTAGACTTTTTTCACGCGCCCACGGTCGAGGAAGTCGTTGACGTAGGTCCCACCCAGCGCGGTGGAGATAGTGTTATTGATGGCATCGTTGCTGACGCCTAACGCCTCAGCCTTTTCCTGATCGATTTCCAGCTTCATCTGCGGCGCATCTTCCAGCCCGTTTGGGCGGATTTTGGTGACCACGTTGGGGAACTTGTGCGCCATAAACAGCAGCTGGTTACGCGCTTTGGTCAACGCGGCGTGGCCCTGATTGGCTTTGTCGATAAGCTCAAAGTCAAAGCCGGTGGCGGTACCTAAATCGGTAATCGCCGGCAGGTTGAACGCAAACGCCACGCCGTCTTTCACGGAGTGGGCAAACGTCCGGTTAGCGCGATGAATAATGGCTTCCACGTGGTTTGCAGCGCCGCTACGCTGACTCCAGTCTTTCAGGCTGACGAAGGCCAGGCCGTTGTTCTGGCCGTTGCCGTTGAAGCCAAAGCCCGCGACGGTGAACACCGAGTTAACGTTGGCTTTTTCCTTTTGCAGGTAATACTGCGTGACGGTGTCCAGGCTCGCCTGGGTACGCGCCTGCGTTGCCCCGGACGGCAGCTGGACCATGTTCATGAACACGCCCTGATCTTCATCCGGCAGGAACGAGGTCGGCAGCAGGATAAACATCGCCGCCATACCGAGCACAATCACCAGATACAGCGCCATCATGCGACCCGTTTTGCGAATGACCCGCCCGACGCTGCCCTGGTAGTGATCGGTGCTGCGCTCAAATACACGGTTAAACCACGCGAAGAATCCCTTCTGCGGCGCGTGACTCCCCGGCTTGAGCAGTGTGGCGCACAGTGCCGGGGTGAGGATCATCGCCGTCATCACCGAGAGCACCATCGCCGACACAATCGTCACCGAGAACTGACGATAAATCGCCCCGGTCGAGCCGCCGAAAAAGGCCATCGGGATAAATACCGCCGACAGCACCATGGTGATCCCCACCAGCGCGCCCTGGATCTGACCCATCGATTTGCGGGTCGCCTCTTTCGGTGAAAGTCCCTCTTCCATCATCACGCGTTCGACGTTTTCGACCACCACGATGGCGTCATCCACCAGCAAGCCTATCGCCAGCACCATGCCGAACATCGTCAGGGTGTTTATCGAGAAGCCGAAGACTGACAGCACCGCGAACGTGCCGAGCAGCACCACCGGCACGGCGATAGTCGGGATCAGCGTCGCACGCAGGTTCTGCATAAACAGATACATCACCAGGAACACGAGGATGATCGCCTCGAACAGCGTTTTCACGACTTCGTGGATGGAGATTTTGACGAACGGTGTGGTGTCGTAGGGGTAAACCACCTTCATGCCCTGCGGGAAAAACGGCTTCAGAGTATTGATTTCGTTTTTCACCGCCTGGGCGGTGTCGAGCGCGTTCGCGCCGGTGGCGAGTTTGATGCCCAGCCCCGCCGCCGGACGACCGTTGTATTCCGCGCTGGTGCTGTAGTTTTCACTACCCAGTTCAATGCGCGCCACATCACGCAGCCGAACCTGAGAGCCATCTTCATTGACGCGCAGAATAATATCGCCGAACTGCTGCGGCGTGCTAAGACGCGTCTGGGCAATAATCGATGCGTTCAGACGCTGTGACTGCGGCGCAGGCAATGCCCCAAGCTGGCCGCCTGCAATCTGGTTGTTCTGCGATTTTATCGCCCGGACCACCTCTTCAGTGGTGAGCTGATAGTTATCAAGCTTGTGCGGGTCCAGCCAGATGCGCATCGCGTACTGCGCCCCGAACAGCTGCACCTGGCCGACGCCCTGAGTTCGGCTGACGGGATCCTGCACCGTCGAGGCGACATAATCCGCCAGGTCTGCCTGCGTTAGCGCGCTACCTTTTTGCCCGGTAAAACCCACCACCATCAGGAAACTGCTGCTGGCTTTCTGCACGTTGATGCCCATGCTCTGTACGGTTTGCGGCAGCAGCGGCATCGCCAGCTGCAGCTTGTTTTGCACCTGCACCTGGGCGATATCCGGGTCGGTGCCGGTGTTGAACGTCAGGGTTATGGTCGCGTTGCCCATCGCATCGCTGTTGGAGGACATGTACATCAGGCCATCAAGGCCATTCATTTTCTGCTCAATGACCTGCGTCACCGTGTCCTGCACGGTTTTGGCGTCCGCGCCCGGATAGCTGGCGGTGATTTGTACCGCGGGCGGCGCGATGGTCGGGTACTGCGAGATGGGCAGTTTGAGAATCGATAACGCCCCGGCCAGCATCAGCACGATGGCGATGACCCAAGCGAATATCGGTCGGTTGATAAAAAAATTCGACATTGATTATTTCCCCGCCCCATGGGCCCAGGCGGCCATGCTGTCGTCTTCCGTCGCCTTGACTGGCATGCCCGGATGCAGCATTAGCTGCCCGGTAACGATCACTTTATCTCCGGCTTTCAGCCCGGAAGTCACGCGCCACTGATTGCCCATCGCCTGCGCGGCAGTCACCGGGCGAAGCTGAGCTTTACTGTTTTTATCGACCACCAGCGTGGTGGCGTCACCGCGCGGGGTGCGGGTGATGGCCTGCTGCGGCACCAGCAGCGCGTCTTCGCGCACGCCTTCGGTCAAATGCGCCCGGACAAACATCCCCGGCAGCAGCACGTTCTCCGGGTTCGGGCAGACGGCACGCACGGTTATCGAGCCGGTGGTCTGGTCGACCGTTACGTCTGAGAACTCCATCCGGCACTGCTGCGGGTAAAGGCGACCGTTATCCATTTGCAGCATCACATCGGCTTTGCCGTTCTGCTGTTTGATTTCACCTTTTTGCAGCTCGGTTTTCAGACGCAGATAATCATCGCTGGACTGAGTGACATCGACGTACACCGGGTCGAGCTGCTGTACGGTGGCGAGCGCGGAAGACTGCGCATTGGTGACCAGCGCGCCTTCGGTGACGCTCGATTTACCAATCACGCCGGAGATGGGCGACGTCACGCGGGTATAGTTGAGATTAATTTGCGCGGTCTGCACCTCCGCCGCAGCGGCCATCACGGCGGCATCGTCCTGCTGGGCGGTCGCCAGCGCGGTGTCATAATCCTGCTGACTGACATAATTGGTTTTGAGTAACGCGTGATAGCGATGCACCGTCAGGTGCGCCTGAGTGGCAGCCGCTTTGGCTTTCGCCAGGTCACCTTTGGCGCTGCTGAGCGCGGCCTGATAGCTCGCCGGATCGATCTGATACAGCGATTCACCCGCCTTGACGTGGCTGCCCTCAACAAAATTACGTTTGAGGATAATGCCGTTCACCTGCGGACGAACGTCCGCCACGCGATAGGCCGAGACACGACCGGGTAATTCCGTTTGCACCGCTAACTGCTGGGTGCGCAGCGTGACGACGCCCACTGGATGCGGAGCCGCCGCAGTGGCTGGCGCAGGCCCGCGCTCGCACGCGGTTAATAGCGTGGCGCTGACGATAAGCAGCCCCCACGCAATCGTGTTGTTAAGCGTATTTTTCATTATTCCGCCTGAAAGTCCGATAATATTGTTATGTATTGTGAGTGCCGGACTATACAAAATATGAACAGCGGAAAGAGTTTCATTTGGGACTTATTATTGATTGCCTGGAAACAGGGTTCGCCGTTACCTTATTTGCAGCACCAGAACGTTATTTCTGGCTGCGTGAATAGCAACATCATGCAAGTACTTAGTCCGATTCCTCTACTGCAATGGAGTTTGCAGTAGAGGCTTTTTAAAAGCGTGTCGGACGATAAATACGGAGAACACCACCATGAAATTACCTTCCGCTATCCTGGTTATTTCTACACTTCTTTATTCCGGTATGACGCTGGCCGCTGAAACACCAACCCAGCCTGAAGAAATGAACTCTGCGTTGAAACTGGATAAGGAGCAAAAAAGCGAATTAATTAAATTTCATGCCACGGCTGAACAATGCATGAATAATATTGATTCCAGTAAATATCAGCCGCGCCTGTTCCTCGACATGGTGAAAAAAGGCAGCGTTGACGATGCGGTATTTACGCAACAGATGGATATTCAGAATACGCTGCACACCCAGGCCGCGCGCTGCAAAATAACCTATTTCACCAGCGTCAGTAATATGCTGACCAAAGAGCAAAAACAGAAGCTGGTTGAGCTATATCAGCATGGTGATAGGTAGTTTTGCTGTCGGAGGGAAGTGGTTTGCTTCCCTTCCGCTCACTCCTTCAAAACTTTCCGAGTCACGTTTTCTTTGTCATTTCAGCGATTCCGTCACTCTTTGACGCAGCCAGCGGTGCCCTGCATCGCGGTGCTGCCGCTCATGCCAGAGCATCAGCATTTCAAATCCTGCTGTAAGCATCCCGCTTAACCGGCCCATTCACTTTTAGAGATCTTCCGACATACTGATTATGTCCCTGAGGAGATCACCATGCGTAAAGCCCGATTTACCGAGCACCAGATCATCACCGTTCTGAAGTCTGTTGAAGCCGGACGTACCGTCAAAGATGTCTGCCGCGAAGCGGGAATATCTGAGGCTTCGTACTATAACTGGAAAGCGAAGTATGGTGGCATGGAGGCCTCTGATATCAAAAAGATGAAGGCTCTTGAGGACGAAAATCGCCGTCTCAAACAAATGTTTGCCGACCTGAGTCTGGAGAATCGCGCGCTAAAAGACGTCATTGAAAAAAAGCTTTAAAACCAGCGATAAAGCGTGAGCTCGTCAGCTATGTGAAAGAGATATTTTCGATGAGCGTACGCCAGGCATGCAGGACATTATCGCTGAGCAGGACGGTCTATTTTTACCAGCCCGATACCCGTCGCGATGAGCCGGTGATCCAGGCGCTGACTGAACTGGCGGAGCGCTATCCGCGATACGGCTTTAATAAGCTGTTCCAGTTGCTGCGCAGGCAGGGCAACAGGTGGAACCATAAACGTGTTCACCGGATTTACTGCCTGCTGAAACTGAATTTTCGCCGTAAGGGAAAGCAACGTCTGCTGGTGCGCAATCCGGCTCCGCTGGCGACGCCGGAAGCACTTAACCAGAGCTGGTCGATAGATTTTATGCATGATGCGCTGGTGTGTGGCAGACGCTTCCGGACCTTCAATGTGGTGGATGATTTTAACCGTGAAGCGCTGGCGATAGAAATTGACCTGAATATCCCGGCGCAACGCGTCGTGCGGGTGCTGGACAGGATAGTGGCAAACCGCGGCTATCCGCGGAAGATGCGTATGGATAACGGGCCAGAACTGGTCTCACTGGCACTGGCGCAATGGGCCGAAGAACATGGTGTGTTGCTGGAATTTATCAAGCCGGGAAAGCCGACGCAGAATGCGTTTATCGAGCGTTTTAACCGGACATACCGGACAGAGATACTGGATTTTTATCTGTTCAGAACCCTGAATGAAGCGCGGGAAATTACTGAGCGCTGGCTGGCTGAATATAACAACGAGCGGCCTCATGAATCCCTGAATAACCTGACGCCGGAAGAATACCGGCTGATGGCTGAAAAGCCGGAACTCTCAAAAAGTGTGTGGAACTAAAACGGGTGTGCTTACAGAATCAGGTTGACTTAAGTTGAGTGAAAAAGTGCGCAAAGCCTTGCGGATACTGGATTTCAGGCACAAAAAAAGCCGCTCGTGAGCGACTGGATTTGCATATCAGATGGTGCCGAAGGCCGGACTCGAACCGGCACGTATTTCTACGGTTGATTTTGAATCAACTGCGTCTACCGATTTCGCCACTCCGGCACGGAAGGGGAACTGCTGATAGCGGGTTGCATTATACCTGTTGCGGATCCCTGCGCAAGCATTGCCCAGCGTAACGCCTTCTGAACGACGAAAAAAACATCACTCCCCCACAAATCCCCCTGCTTTTGGAAGCATGCACGCAAAACGCTGCAACGTGACGAGGGTGGTTTACATTCTTCGCGCATTGTTATCTGATCCTGTTACGGGTTTCGTTATTCACCATCCGAATCAATCAGGACAACGTATGCGGTTTTATCAGGTCGATCCTACGCTGGAAAGCTACTGGCGCGGGGTTATCCTTTTTGGCAAGAACTTCGCGACCTATAAGTTTGCGCTGGCACATGCGCTGTATGACGTCTCTCATGACCATGAAGTCATCCGTCTTGAAGACCTGGCGGTTCCATTCAGTAAGCATCTCTGCGCGCATTTGCGGGATGCAGCCAAACAAACGCTCAACATGAGCAAACCCGGGCCATTACTGAAAGCGTGCATGCAGTTTAACGATGGCACAATCTCCGACGACCAACTCATTCAACAAACCGTGAAGCACGGGTTCGGCATTGTGCTGGACGCGTTTCACAACGTCGGTGGTGGCCCTATCGCTAAGCAGTTTTTCATCAATGAGCAGCGAGAAAGTAAAAGCATCCGCCTGACGGATGATTTTTATCACCTCACCCAGAGCGTACAGTTTCATAACCTGACGCATGAAACGGATGCCCGCTGGCGCCTGGTGGAGAAAGCCTGGGAGATGAACCTCCCGCCGGAGCTGCTGGATGTCCATTATGACCCGAATCAGGAAACGCTGTTCACCCTGGCGAAATCGTCACGCATTACGCTCACCAGTTGCCGTAACAGCCTGAATGGCTATCAGAAAGGCCACTGTTTCTACTGCCACGCACCCATCAGCCTTGAGGCTGGCCATATGCAGTTGGCGGATGTCGATCATTTTCTGCCGCTGAAAATTCAATCGTCGCTACCGGGCGTGAATCTGAATGGTGTCTGGAATCTGGTTCTGGCCTGCCAGCCCTGTAATCGCGGCATTGAAGGGAAGTCGGATCGTGTGCCTGTGCTGGATTTACTGTATCGTCTTCATGCCCGCAATGAGTATTTTATTAACAGCAGGCTGCCGCTGCATGAGGCGATTATTAATCAGACCGGCAAAAATGAATCTCAACGTCGGACATTTTTAAACGCCAGCTGGAACGCGGCATTTAGCCTGCGGCTGCAAACCTGGAAGCCACCCGTTCGGGAGACACTGATCCTCTGATGACTATCAACTTTTACCAGACCAACGCCCGACAGTTTTTTGACAGCACCGTCAATGTGGATATGTCTTCGCTGTATACCGCATTCACCGAACAGCTGGCACCTAATGCCCGTGTGCTGGATGCCGGTTGCGGATCGGGCCGGGACAGCAAAGCTTTTCGCGAAATGGGATATCAGGTTGAAGCCTTCGACGCATCATCTGAAATGGTGACGTTGGCTTCGCAGCATGCCGCCGTTCCAGTTCGTCAGTTGTCGTTTCATGAACTCACGGACACCGGGCGCTATCAGGGGATCTGGTGTTGTGCTTCGCTGTTGCACCTGCCCGCATCACAACTGCCGGATGCGATGCAAAAGCTTGCCCGTGCTCTGACGCCTGGCGGCATCTGGTATGTCTCGTTTAAATACGGAGACAGCGAACGCGTAAAAGAGGGTCGGCATTTTACCGATCTCAATGAGCAGACATTCAGCAACCTGATTCAACAGCTACCAGGCATTCACATCCAATCGACATGGCTGACGGAAGATAAGCGGCCGGACCGGAATGAAACCTGGCTGAACGCTCTTTTGCGTAAGGCGTAGTATTTATGCTCAACGGGCAAAGGAATTGCCTGAAAAATCAGACAATCCCTTCTGCCGCAGCCCTTTTCCTGCCCCCTTCTGCTAAGCACCACCTGACCCCATGCTCTACACTCTCAGTTCAACGCCATAATAGGGGAAGTGCGATGTCCATCATAAAAAGCTACGCCGCGAAGCAGGCGGGTGCCGACCTGGAAGTGTGGGAATACGATGCCGGTGAACTGAAGCCGGAAGATGTGGAAGTCCAGGTGGATTACTGCGGGATTTGCCACTCCGACCTGTCGATGATCGACAACGAATGGGGCATGTCGAGCTATCCGCTGGTTGCGGGCCACGAAATTATTGGTCGCGTGGCAGCCCTGGGCGAAGCCGCGCAGAACAAAGGCCTGAAAGTGGGCCAGCGCGTGGGCGTGGGCTGGACGGCACGCAGCTGCGGTCATTGCGACGCCTGCATCAGCGGTAATCAGATCAACTGTCTGGAAGGCGCTGTGCCGACCATCATGAACCGCGGTGGCTTTGCCGATAAGCTTCGCGCCGACTGGCAATGGATTATCCCTCTTCCGGAAAGCATTGATATTGAAACCGCAGGCCCGCTGCTGTGCGGTGGCATTACGGTCTTTAAACCGCTGCTGCTCAATAACGTTACCGCCACCAGCCGCGTTGGGGTGATTGGCATCGGCGGCCTGGGGCATATCGCCATTAAGCTGCTGCACGCCATGGGCGCTGAAGTGACGGCGTTTAGCTCTAATCCGGCGAAGGAAAAAGAAGTGCTGGAGATGGGGGCTGACCGCGTGGTCAACAGCCGCGACCCGGAAGCGCTGAAAACGTTAGCCGGTCAGTTTGACCTGATCATCAACACCGTGAGCGTGGACCTGGACTGGCAGCCGTACTTCGAAGCGTTGGCCTACGGCGGCAACTTCCATACCGTTGGCGCGGTGATGAAACCGTTGCAGGTCCCGGCCTTTACGCTGATTGGCGGCGACCGCAGCATTTCGGGTTCTGCTACCGGTAACCCGGCGGAACTGCGTAAGCTGATGAAGTTTGCCGGTCGCACCAAAGTGGCGCCAACCACCGAGATGTTCCCGATGTCGCAAATCAACGAAGCGTTGAAGCATGTGCGTGACGGCAAAGCCCGTTATCGCGTGGTGTTAAAAGCGGATTTTTAAGCATCGCGAATTGAAAATGAGTGCCCGGCGGCGGCTACGCCTTGCCGGGCATACAGGATTATCCCGTCACGACTGCCGCAAACACTTCCGCAATCGCCACCGCCCCCGGGTCGGTGACGCCTTCCAGGTTCTCTTTATTCACATACGATGAGCGCCCTGCTCCCGCCTTTTGCATTCTGGCCGTGCTTTCTGCGCCGGTTTTGGCTGCGCTGACGGCGGCTTGCAGGTTCTGATCGCGCAAGCTTTCGAGCGCCGGTTGCAGCGCATCGATCAGCGTCCGGTCACCGAGATCGGCCCCGCCATACTGTTTCATCTGCTGCAGACCGGTTAACAGCGCATCCGGGAGTTTTTTGCCGTCATGCACGGCCTGCCCGGCGGCGGTGAAGAAGATAGACATCAATACGCCGCTGGAGCCACCCATTACCGTCGCCAGCCGTTCGCCAATAACCTGTAACAGCTGCGCGCTGTCGTTCAGCGGCAGTTTGCCCGCGTTGAGCTGCCCGGCGATATCCCGCGCACCTTCGGCAAACGTCGAGCCGGTATCGCCGTCGCCCACTTTTGCATCCAGCGCGTTGAGGCGGCTTTCCAGGTCGATGAGCCTCTGCGTGGCGGCCAGCAGAATCGCTTTCACCTGCGGATTGTCAGACGGCGTGGCCTCGACGCTATCATGAATTTTGTCGTGCGCGATGGTTTTGAGTGGCGCGAAAGCCACCGGCTTTTGCCAGCCAAGGGTCTCTACGTCAGCCTGTAGCGCTGCTTCAAACTCAGGCGTCAGCTTCAGCAGCGAGAGCGAAAAGCCTTTCATGTCGAGCGAACTGACCAGCGTCGCGGGGCCAATCAGCCAGCGTATCTGGTTCTTCAGCGCCGAATGAGCCAGTTCTTTTGTCAGCAGCGCCATCTCCAGCGCCGACACCCCGCCCAGGTTGTTAATCAACACCGCCACGTTGGCGTCGCCGACTTTTGCCTGCAGCGGTTTCACCAGCGTATCGATGAGCTTTTTGCTGTTATGGCTGTCGACCACCGACGCACCCGGCTCACCGTGAATACCCAGCCCAAGCTCGACGTGGCCAGGCTTGATGCGCCCCTCTTCGTCATCGCTGCCCGGCAAGTTACAGCTCTCCATCGCCACGCCGAGGCTGAACACGTTGTCGCAGGCCTGCTGCGCGATGTGGCGCACTTCGCTGAGGGTTTTCCCCTGCTCGGCGGCGTAGCCCGCGATTTTATGCACCAGCGCCGTGCCCGCGATGCCGCGCGGCTGTTTGTTGTCCGGCAGCGCAATGTCGTCGGCGACGATCACCATGTCAACTTTCAGACCGCGGCGTTTGGCTTTTTCTGCCGCCAGGCCGAAGTTCAGGCGATCGCCGGTGTAATTTTTGACGATCAGCAGACAGCCGCGATCGCCGGTCACCGCCACGATGGCGTTGAGTACCGCATCCACGCTCGGCGAGGCGAACAGGTCGCCGCACACCGCGGCGGTGAGCATCCCTTTGCCGACAAACCCGGCATGGGCCGGTTCGTGGCCAGAGCCGCCGCCCGAAATGACCGCCACGCGGCTTTTATCCCAGTCGCCACGGGCAATCACCCGAATGGCCGGATCGATATCCAGGCGCACCAGGTTGCCGTGCTGGGCTGATAACACAATGCCTTCGATGGCGTCGTTGACCAGCTGTTTGCGGTCATTAAAGAAGAATCTGGACATGGCTTTCCACTCCTGTGAAACGTTCGTTGTAAACGGATAGGAAAAGCATAGTCGGCACTGCGTATTACGCCGCAAAGTCGAAAACGGACTGGGCATTTTTTCCCCGGCTTTGACCTATACTCGACGCAGATAAACGGAGGAAACATCATGAGCTCACCCCTGCTGATTGCCCGGACGACGGAACAACAACTGTATTTATTGCCCGGAATGGCCAACCGCCATGGTTTGATTACCGGTGCCACGGGGACGGGGAAAACCGTCACCCTGCAAAAAATGGCCGAGTCGTTTTCAGAGATTGGCGTGCCGGTATTTATGGCCGACGTGAAAGGTGATTTAACCGGTGTGGCTAAGGATGGCCAGGCCTCTGAGAAGCTGCTGGAAAGACTGAAAAAAATCGGTGTGACCGACTGGCAGCCGCACAGTAATCCGGTGGTGGTGTGGGATATCTTCGGTGAGAAAGGACATCCCGTTCGCGCCACGGTGTCAGATCTTGGGCCATTGCTACTCGCCCGCCTGCTCAATCTGAATGAAGTGCAGGCGGGCGTGCTGAATATCATCTTCCGCATCGCTGACGATCAGGGCCTGCTGTTGCTCGATTTCAAAGACCTGCGCGCCATCACTCAGTACATCGGCGATAACGCCAAATCGTTCCAGAATCAGTACGGGAACATCAGCGGCGCCTCGGTGGGCGCTATCCAGCGTGGGCTATTGACGCTCGAACAACAGGGCGCGGAGCATTTCTTTGGCGAGCCGATGCTCGACATCAAAGACTGGATGCGGACCGACAGCAACGGCAAAGGCGTGATCAACATTCTCAGCGCCGAAAAGCTCTACCAGATGCCGAAACTGTACGCTGCCAGCCTGCTGTGGATGCTGTCAGAGCTGTACGAACAGCTGCCGGAAGCGGGCGATTTAGAGAAGCCCAAACTGGTGTTCTTCTTTGATGAAGCGCACCTGCTGTTCAGCGACGCGCCGCAGGTGCTGTTGGATAAAATCGAGCAGGTTATCCGCCTGATTCGTTCCAAAGCGGTTGGGGTATATTTTGTCTCGCAGAACCCGTCGGACATTCCTGATAACGTCCTTGGTCAGCTCGGGAATCGTGTCCAGCACGCCCTGCGCGCCTTTACGCCCAAAGATCAGAAAGCGGTGAAAACGGCGGCGCAAACCATGCGTGCAAACCCGGCGTTCGATACTGAAAAAGCGATTCAGGAGCTTGGCACCGGTGAGGCGCTGGTGTCGTTCCTCGACGAAAAAGGCAGCCCGTCGGTTGTCGAACGGGTGATGGTGATTGCGCCTTGTTCCCGGATGGGGCCGGTGACCGATGATGAGCGCAACGGGCTTATCAACACCTCGCCGCTGTACGGGAAATATGAAGATGCGGTGGACAGAGAGTCGGCGTTTGAGAAGCTACAGAAAGGCGTTCAGGCTACCGCTGAACAGCAGAATGCCCCTCCGGCGAAGGGAGCATCGGCTGACGTCGATGACGGTATTCTCGGCGGCCTGAAGGATATTCTGTTCGGCACCACCGGTCCACGCGGCGGTAAGCGCGATGGGGTCGTGCAGACGATGGCGAAGAGTGCCACCCGACAGATAACGAATCAGATAGTGCGTGGAATGTTGGGGAGTTTGCTTGGAGGGAGAAAGCGGTAGTGAGTATTGCCCGGTGGCGCTACGCTTACCAGGCCTACAAACCGTAGGCACCTGCAAGCGTAGCGCCGCCGGGCGCTCGCGGGGTATTACGCTTTACGCGTCATCAACCACAGGCTAATCAGGAAGAAGCTGGCACTCGGCAACAGCGCGCCGACAATCGGTGGTATGCCGTACACCAGCGTTAGCGGGCCGAAAATCTGGTCAAGGACGTAGAACACAAAGCCGAAGCTTATCCCTGTCACCACGCGCACGCCCATCGCCACGCTTCGCAGCGGGCCGAAGATGAACGACAGCGCCATCAGCATCATGACCGCCACCGACATCGGCTGGAAGATTTTACTCCACATATTCAGCTGGTAACGCCCGGCATCCTGGCCACTCGATTTGAGGTAATTCACATAATTGTGCAGGCCGCTTATCGACAGCGCATCCGGATCCAGCGCCACGACGCCGAGTTTGTCCGGCGTGAGGTTCGTTTTCCAGGTCCCGCTAACGGTCTGCGAACCCGTCACCTGCTTCGGATCGCTCAGGTTCGATTCATCCACCTGCGACAGGCGCCAGGCCTTAGCGTCTTTATCGAATTTCGCCGACGCGGCGTAGCGCACCGACTGCAAACGACGCTGATCGTTGAAACTGTAAATGCTGATGGCACCCAGTTCGTCATCGCCTTTGATGCGTTCGATGTAGATGTAGTTGTTACCGTCTTTCGCCCACATGCCCTGCTGCGTGGACAGCAGCGAACCGCCGTACATCGCCTGCGCACGCAGGTTACGCGCCATTTGCTCGCCCTGCGGAGCCACCCATTCGCCGATCGCCATGGTCAGCAGCACCAGCGGAATCGCGGTTTTCATCACCGACATCGCCACCTGCATACGGGTGTAACCCGAGGCCTGCATGACCACCAGTTCACTGCGCTGCGCCAGCATCCCCAGCCCTAACAGTGCGCCCAGAAGCGCTGCCATCGGGAAGAAGATCTGCACATCTTTCGGCACGCTGAGCAGGGTATACATGCCCGCGCCGAGCGCGTCATAGGTGCCCTGCCCGGCTTTTTTCAGCTGGTCAACGAACTTGATGATGCCCGAGAGCGACACCAGCATGAACAGCGTCATCATGATGGTGGTAAAAATAGTTCTACCGATATAGCGGTCGAGTACGCCAAATAACTGCATTATACCGCTCCTTTCCTGCTAAACCGTGCACGAACGCGACGCATCGGCACCGTATCCCAGACGTTCAGGAGCACAGCCAGGCCGAAGTACAGCAGGTTAATCGCCCACATCCAGATAGTCGGGTCAATTTTGCCTTTGCCACCGTTGGATTTAAGTGAGGTTTGCACCAGGAAGAACACCAGATACAGCAGCATCGCGGGCAGCATCGACAGCACACGCCCCTGACGCGGGTTCACGACGCTCAGCGGAACCACCATCAGCGCCATGATAAACACCGTCGCTATTAGCGTTAAACGCCAGTGCAGCTCTGAACTGGCCCGTGGCGAATCCGAATGCCACAGTGCACTCATGCTCATCTGTTCGGTATCGTTAGGATCAAGCGCCACCGCCTGATGGCCGATAATTGCCTGATAGTCTTTGAAATCGGTGATGCGGAAATCACGCAGCATCGCGGTACCTTCAAAGCGGGTGCCTTTGTTCAGGTTCACCACCTGAGAGCCGTCTTTCTGCTGCGAGAGGTGTCCGGAATCGGCCACTACCACCGACGGGCGCGCGTTACCCTTGGTACGGATCTGCGCCAGGAATACGTTCTGGAAATTGCTTCCGTTAACGTCTTCGATAAACAGCACCGAATTACCATCACTGGCCTGCTGGAACTGACCCTTAGCCAGTGCCGCCATGCCTGGGTTGGCTTTGGCTTCCGCCAGCACTTCGTCCTGATGACGAGAAGACCACGGCCCGGCCCACATCACGTTCACGGCGGCCACGATGGCAGTAAACAGCGCGAGGATCATCGCGGCTTTCACCAGCACGGCTTTACTCAGGCCGCACGCATGCATCACCGTGATTTCACTTTCGGTGTAGAGTTTGCCCAGCGTCATCAACAGGCCGAGGAACAGACTGAGGGGCAGAATAAGTTGCGCCATTTCTGGCACCCCGAGACCCAACAGGGAAAGCACGAGGTTTGTCGGGATGTCACCATCTACCGCTGCGCCGAGGATCCTGACCAATTTCTGGCAGAAAAAGATCAGAAGCAGGATGAAGAGGATCGCCAGCTGGCTTTTCAGCGTCTCCCGCACGAGATATCTTATGATTATCACTATAAATACGCCCGTTAAAACCCGTCTTATTACAGGAAAATTGCTTGTTTCATGGCTTAAACGTCATTTATTCTCTTGAGTCGTCGAAAACATCGCTAAGATTATATGACTCAGCGGCTTTACGTTTCAGACCCGGTTCTGACGAGCCAACATCGCGATATCGTTAAGATTAACACGAAGTCACCGCAACAGCGGACATGAGTTACGAAAGCTTGCAATTCTATCCCGTAGCCACCGCCGTTGTCTTTAAGATTCAGGAGCGTAGTGCATGGAGTTCAGTGTAAAAAGCGGTAGCCCGGAGAAACAGCGGAGCGCCTGCATCGTTGTTGGCGTCTTTGAACCACGCCGTCTCTCCCCGATAGCCGAGCAACTCGATAAAATCAGCGACGGCTATATCAGCGCCCTGCTGCGTCGTGGCGAGCTGGAAGGCAAACCAGGCCAGACTCTGCTGCTGCACCACGTGCCGAACGTGCTCTCCGAGCGCATTCTGCTGATTGGGTGCGGCAAAGAACGCGAGCTTGATGAGCGTCAGTATAAGCAAGTTATTCAGAAAACGATCAATACGCTGAATGACACCGGCTCGATGGAAGCGGTGTGCTTCCTCACCGAGCTGCACGTTAAAGGCCGCAATAACTACTGGAAAGTTCGCCAGGCGGTTGAAACGGCTAAAGAAACCCTTTACAGCTTCGACCAGTTGAAAACCAACAAAAGCGAGCCACGTCGCCCGCTGCGTAAAATGGTGTTCAACGTGCCAACCCGTCGCGAATTAACCAGCGGCGAGCGCGCGATTCAGCACGGTCTGGCGATTGCCTCCGGTATCAAAGCCGCGAAAGATCTCGGCAATATGCCGCCGAACATCTGTAACGCCGCGTACCTCGCATCGCAGGCGCGTCAGTTGGCTGATTCCTACAGCAAGAACGTCATCACCCGCGTTATCGGCGAACAGCAGATGCGCGAACTGGGTATGCACTCTTATCTGGCGGTCGGTAACGGCTCACAGAACGAGTCCCTGATGTCGGTCATTGAGTACAAAGGCAATCCGTCAGAAGATGCGCGTCCTATCGTACTGGTCGGTAAAGGTCTGACCTTCGACTCCGGCGGTATCTCCATCAAGCCGGCCGAAGGCATGGACGAGATGAAGTACGACATGTGCGGCGCGGCGGCGGTTTACGGCGTGATGCGCATGGTGGCAGAGCTTCAGCTGCCGCTGAACGTGGTCGGCGTACTCGCGGGCTGTGAAAACATGCCGGGCGGGCGGGCGTATCGCCCAGGCGACGTGCTGACGACGATGTCCGGGCAGACGGTTGAAGTGCTGAACACCGATGCCGAAGGTCGTCTGGTGCTGTGCGATGTGCTGACCTACGTTGAGCGTTTCGAACCTGAAGCGGTTATCGACGTGGCGACCCTGACCGGCGCCTGCGTGATTGCGCTGGGCCATCACATCACCGGCCTGATGTCGAACCACAACCCGCTGGCGCATGAGCTTATCGGCGCGTCCGAGCAGGCTGGCGACCGCGCGTGGCGACTGCCGCTTGGCGACGAATACCAGGAACAGCTGGAAACCAACTTCGCGGATATGGCCAACATCGGCGGTCGTCCTGGCGGTGCCATCACCGCAGGCTGCTTCCTGTCGCGCTTTGCCCGCAAGTACAACTGGGCGCACCTGGATATCGCCGGTACCGCATGGCGCTCCGGTAAAGCCAAAGGTGCTACCGGTCGTCCGGTTGCCCTGCTGTCTCAGTTCCTGCTGAACCGCGCAGGATTTAGCGGCGAAGAGTAAGTCAATGATTGCCCGGCGGCGTAATGCTTGCCGGGCCTACAAGATTTACGTAAGCCGGGCCTGCCCGGCGATACGTTTAAATCCACCACAAGAAGCCCCATATGAATAAGAATGCGACGTTTTACCTGCTCGATAACGAAGACACCGCCGACGGCTTAAGCGCCGTGGAGCAGCTGGTGTGCGAACTGGCGGCAGACCGCTGGCGGGCGGGGAAGCGCATTCTGATAGCCTGTGAAGACGAGAAGCAGGCCATTCGCCTCGATGAGGCACTATGGTCGCGGCCGCCGGAAAGCTTTGTGCCACACAATTTGTCTGGTGAAGGTCCGCGCGGCGGCGCGCCGGTGGAAATCGCCTGGCCGCAAAAACGTAACAGCAGCCCGCGAGATATACTGATTAGCCTGCGTGTGAGCTTTGCAGATTTTGCCACCGCTTTCACAGAAGTGATAGACTTCGTTCCTCACGAAGATTCTTTAAAACAACTGGCGCGCGATCGCTACAAAGCGTACCGCATGGCTGGTTTTAACCTGAATACGGCAACCTGGAAATAATGGAAAAGACATACAACCCACAAGATATCGAACAGCCGCTTTACGAGCACTGGGAAAAGCAGGGCTATTTCAAACCGAATGGTGATGAAAGCCAGGAAAGCTTCTGCATCATGATCCCGCCGCCGAACGTCACCGGCAGTTTGCATATGGGTCATGCCTTCCAGCAAACCATCATGGACACCATGATTCGCTACCAGCGCATGCAGGGCAAAAACACCCTGTGGCAGGCTGGTACTGACCATGCGGGTATCGCTACCCAGATGGTGGTTGAGCGTAAGATTGCCGCTGAAGAAGGTAAAACCCGTCACGACTACGGTCGCGATGCCTTTATCGACAAAATCTGGCAGTGGAAAGCAGAATCCGGCGGCACCATTACCCGCCAGATGCGCCGTCTCGGCAACTCCGTAGACTGGGAGCGCGAGCGTTTCACTATGGACGAAGGTCTTTCCAATGCCGTGAAAGAAGTCTTCGTTCGCCTGTACAAAGAAGATTTGATTTATCGTGGTAAGCGTCTGGTCAACTGGGACCCGAAACTGCGTACCGCGATTTCTGACCTGGAAGTGGAAAACCGCGAGTCTAAAGGCTCGATGTGGCACATCCGCTATCCGCTGGCCGACGGCGCAAAAACGGCCGACGGTAAAGATTACCTGGTGGTTGCGACCACCCGTCCGGAAACCCTGCTGGGCGATACTGGCGTTGCCGTAAACCCGGAAGATCCGCGCTATAAGAGTCTTATCGGAAAATTCCTGGTGCTGCCGCTGGTTAACCGCCGCATTCCGATTGTGGGCGATGAACACGCCGACATGGAAAAAGGCACCGGCTGCGTGAAAATCACCCCGGCCCACGACTTTAACGACTACGAAGTCGGTAAACGTCACGCCCTGCCGATGATCAACATCCTGACCTTCGACGGCGATATCCGTGAAAGCGCGCAGGTATTCGACACCAAAGGCGAAGAATCTGACGTATACGCAGCCGACATCCCGGCTGAATTCCAGAAGCTGGAGCGTTTTGCCGCGCGTAAAGCGGTGGTTGCAGCCATCGACGCTCTGGGCCTGCTCGAAGAAATCAAACCTCACGATCTGACCGTGCCGTACGGTGACCGTGGCGGCGTGGTTATCGAACCGATGCTGACCGACCAGTGGTACGTGCGTGCTGACGTACTCGCCAAACCGGCTGTGGAAGCAGTTGAAAACGGTGACATCCAGTTCGTACCGAAGCAGTACGAAAACATGTATTTCTCCTGGATGCGCGACATTCAGGACTGGTGTATCTCCCGTCAGCTGTGGTGGGGTCACCGTATCCCGGCATGGTACGACAACGACGGCAACGTCTATGTGGGCCGCACCGAAGACGAAGTGCGTCAGGAAAACAACCTGAGCGCCGACGTTGCGTTGCGCCAGGACGAAGATGTGCTCGATACCTGGTTCTCCTCCGCGCTGTGGACCTTCTCCACCCTCGGATGGCCGGAGAACACTGATGCGCTGCGTCAGTTCCACCCGACCAGCGTGATGGTTTCCGGCTTCGACATCATCTTCTTCTGGATTGCCCGCATGATCATGATGACCATGCACTTCATCAAAGATGAAGACGGCAAGCCGCAGATCCCGTTCAAGACCATCTACATGACCGGTCTGATCCGTGATGACGAAGGCCAGAAGATGTCCAAATCCAAGGGCAACGTTATTGACCCACTGGATATGGTCGACGGGATTTCGCTGGCAGACCTGCTGGAGAAACGTACTGGTAACATGATGCAGCCGCAGCTGGCAGAGAAAATCGCCAGGCGCACCGAGAAGCAATTCCCGGACGGTATTGAGCCGCACGGCACCGACGCCCTGCGTTTCACCCTGGCAGCGCTGGCCTCTACCGGCCGCGACATCAACTGGGACATGAAGCGCCTGGAAGGTTACCGTAACTTCTGTAACAAGCTGTGGAACGCCAGCCGCTTTGTGCTGATGAACACCGAAGACCAGGATTGCGGCTTCAACGGCGGTGAAATGACGCTGTCGTTGGCGGATCGCTGGATCCTCGCCGAATTCAACCAGACCATCAAAGCGTACCGTGACGCGCTGGACAACTTCCGCTTCGATATCGCCGCAGGCATCCTGTACGAGTTCACCTGGAACCAGTTCTGCGACTGGTATCTGGAGTTGACCAAACCAGTAATGACCGGCGGTTCTGAAGCAGAACTGCGCGGCACTCGCCATACGCTGGTGACGGTGCTGGAAGGTCTGCTGCGTATTGCGCACCCAATCATTCCATTCATCACCGAAACCATCTGGCAGCGCGTGAAGGTTATCGCCGGTGTTTCCGCCGACACCATCATGCTGCAGCCGTTCCCGGCGTTCGATGCCGCGCAGGTGGATGAAGCCGCGCTGGCCGATACCGAATGGCTGAAGCAGGCAATCATCGCGGTACGTAACGTTCGTGCTGAAATGAACATCTCCCCGGGTAAACCGCTGGAGCTGCTGCTGCGCGGCTGCAGTAAAGATGCGGAGCGTCGTGTGAACGACAACCGCAGCTTCCTGCAAACGCTGGCGCGTCTGGAAAGCATCACCGTGCTGGCTGCCGATGACAAAGGTCCGGTTTCCGTGACCAAAATTATCGACGGCGCTGAGCTGCTGATCCCAATGGCTGGCCTCATCAACAAAGAAGATGAGCTGGCGCGTCTGGCGAAAGAAGTGGCGAAAATCGAAGGTGAGATTGGCCGCATCGAAGGCAAGCTGTCCAACGAAGGTTTCGTGGCGCGTGCCCCGGAAGCCGTTATCGCCAAAGAGCGCGAGAAGCTGGACGGTTACGCAGAAGCAAAAGCCAAGCTGATTGAGCAGCAGGCCGTTATCGCTGCGCTGTAATCGTCATTAAACGTATCAAGCCGGGCGAATGCCCGGCTTTTTTATGTCTGCCGCTTATCTGCACCTAAATAAACGGAGTGGCCACCATCATCCCACGTGAAATTATCGCAAAGAAACCGGAATCGTTTGGCTCGTCGGTATCATCAAGCTCAACATCATCCAGTTCCCCTACGACGCAAGTATTGCTGGCCAGATAGCGCATGTAACGCATTTTGGCCCACGGATAAGCCAGCCCAAAGGTACACATCGTCGCCAGGATTAAGACCAGTATCTGCATCAGCAGCCCAACGAAAGTCAGGGATGAACGGAAAGTCAGTGAATCCCCCAGACGCAATCCGTTAATAAACTGATTGCGCAGCGCAGCCTTGGAAAATATTGACATCAGAACAATTGCGATAAAGTAAAGGACATAGCTAACAATAATTTGTGGAATATACGCCTGCGCCACCGCATCACTTATTGCTGGATCCATCACCCCCTGCCCCATTGCTTTGAATAAAGTACTATAAAACGGCGCCATCAATTTTACGATTACAATCGCAAACGGAACCAATATAAGCATGGCTGCGATACAAATAGCTATGCAGCGTTTAAGAGAAATGTCGATGCGGAAAGGGTGAATACCAAAACGGGTATGGTTTCCCAGGAGCTGCATCCATTTACCATACATAAATCCATTGGTGATACCTACAGATAACAGCCCCAGCACACCTAAGACGGCGAGCTGAATTAATCCACCATTCGTACTTTCAGGTATTCCCATAGTGCGGTTAACGCCATAGAGGAAAAAAATTACCGCAATGCCAAGCAGCAGCGGTAACCCCAGCATCGTCCACATAACTTTACCCACGCTACATTTAAAACCAAAGCGCACATCATTCAGTCGGGTCATCATTGCCTGATAACGCAATCCTTTTGCCATCATAAGCGGCATCAACGCCCATAGCAGGAGGACAGGAAGAAAACCGAACAGCAGATTTATACTCTCACAGACTAGCGTCAGGACAATAAAGATAAGGCCGACTAACAGCCAACTCACCAGAAATGCCCCTCCGGTGGCATGATAGTCAAAATGAACGCCATTTAACTCCATGTTTTTATAAATATAGCGACGTGATTTAACGTATGCCCAGGGTAGATAAATACCCACCGTAATTATCGTCAGTAATAAATTCCCCAGACAGATTAAAAAGAAGGGCCAAGCCTTCCCATGAAATACAAATACATGCTGTGAATTCGCAGCACCAGCCTCGCTACTAGTCATATTAAAAACATTCCCTTTTATTAATATATATAACCCGGATAAATAATTACCCTGCCTTGTTAAAAACGCAGTATGTCTGGCATTTAACCCGACAGCAAGATACAGAATTCATGGAATCGGATCTTGCACGCTGTTTATGAGAGTGGTATTAAATGGCATTATGATTCATGTATTTTTTATTGAGCAATAGAATGAATATCTCTCATGAGCAGGTGCTCTCCTTACGCGCCCTGACGCCCGATGACAACCCGGCGATCGCCCGCGTCATTCGACAGGTCTCCGCCGAATACGGCCTCACTGCCGATAAAGGCTATACCGTTGCTGACCCGAACCTGGACGAGCTGTATCAGCTCTACAGCCAACCTGGGCATGCTTATTGGGTGATCGAACAAGACGGTAAAGTGGTCGGCGGCGGCGGTGTCGCGCCACTGACGTGCAGCGAGCCCGATATTTGTGAACTGCAAAAAATGTATTTTCTGCCTGAAGCTCGCGGAAAAGGTTTAGCCAAGAAGCTGGCGCTGCTGGCAATGGATCACGCCCGTGAGCACGGGTTTACCCGCTGCTATCTGGAAACCACCGCCTTTCTTAAAGAAGCCGTTGCGCTGTATGAGCATCTCGGCTTTGAGCATATCGACGGCCCGCTCGGGTGTACCGGCCACGTCGACTGCGAAGTGCGGATGTTGAAAACGCTTTAGTACGTTTTGGTGCGGGATTTTCCCCCGCACCCTGCCCTCTGTCACGCCGTGTGAGGGGGTATCCCGCTATGAAAACGAAACTCTGCATCTGGCGTCGAAATCAGCGCCGCTTCCACGTCCCCAAAATGTCGCACGCGCGGGGTGATATCGTTGTCTGACACCTGCTGAGCCAGCGCCAGATAATCCTGATAATGCCGTGCCTCGGAGCGCAGCAGCGACAGATAAAACTTCTGCAAATCATCATCCAGATACGGTGCCAGCGCGGCAAAACGCTCGCAGGAGCGCGCCTCGATGTACGCTCCGCAAATCAGCTTGTCGATAAGCGTCAGCGGTTCGTGAGTGCGCACTTCCTTGAGCATACCTTTGGCGTAGCGGCTGGCGGTTATCTTCACGTACGGAATGTCCCGCGCTGTCATGATTTCCCGCACCTGCCAGAAGTGATGCAGCTCCTCTTTGATGAGCAGCACCATGCTGTCGATGAGCTGTCGGCCCCAGACATCATCGGTCTTCGGCATGACGCTTTTACCAATCTGCTTTTGCAGGGCGGCAAAATCAGGCTCCGGGCCACCACGAAACGCAAAGGCTTCGTACGGCTGCAGCCACGCCAGCAGCGCGTCAGCCCCATCTTTATCGGCGACATATTTGCGTACCAGTAGCATGGCGGTCTGCGCGGCTTTCAGCTCGCACACCAGATGGTCAGTCAGCAACAGAGGAAGGTGTTCAGGGGAACGGGCCTGGTCTATCCACGCCTGCGGCGTAGGGCACTGGAGAAAGGTTAAAACAGGAGCGAGTATTTGCGGGTAATGCATGTGCCTTTTTCGGTCTCTTATAGACATACTCTACATAAAATGCGACAGCAGGCGCTGCCGCATCCGTCATGACTTAGTGGCGAACGCCATCGTCGTCTTCGTCGATCTCGTCTTCGTCATCACCTTCTTCGCCTTCACCGTTCGGATCTTCGAAGTAGGTTCCCCAGCCGTCATATTCCACGCCAAACTTCTCAGCGAGGTTCATCAGCTGTTCAACCTGTGAATCGATGAGCTCTGGGTTCAGGGCACATTCGCTGAGTGCGTCGCAGCAGATAACCACTTCGCCGCCCTCTTCCACTTCCAGCTCTTCCGGCTCGGTCACTTCGTAACCCAGTTTGAAGACTTCAACCGCCACTTTCTCAAGCGTTTCAAAATCGTCCGCAGAGAAATGATGCTCGATGGTGTACAGCGCGTCCGGATCGCTGCCATCATCCAGTAACTCTTCAATAATCAGACGCGTCTCTTCACGCTGCTCTTCCAGGTGCTCCGGGTTTGCCATAGCTCGTTCCTCATGATGTGCGGCAGATACTTCTATTTTCACATACCGCAGTCAATGCCTCCACCTTTCCGAGAAAGAATTGTGAAACGGGGTTGCAAATGAATATTCATACATATAAATTGAATTTTAATTCAATAAGTGGCTTAAGCCATGAGAGGAAAATATGTCTGCGTTATACCAGAACCATTTTTTGAAATTACTGGATTTTACCCCTGCGCAACTCACTCACCTGCTGGCGCTGGCCGCACAGCTGAAAGCCGATAAAAAAAGCGGCAACGAAGTGCCAAAACTGACCGGCAAAAACATCGCGCTCATCTTCGAAAAAGACTCGACCCGTACCCGATGCTCTTTCGAAGTTGCCGCATACGATCAGGGGGCACGCGTCACTTACCTCGGCCCAAGCGGCAGCCAGATTGGCCACAAAGAATCGATTAAAGACACCGCCCGGGTGCTGGGCCGGATGTATGACGGCATTCAGTATCGCGGCCACGGTCAGGAAGTCGTTGAAACCCTGGCGCAATATGCAGGCGTTCCGGTGTGGAATGGGCTGACCAACGAGTTCCACCCAACCCAGCTGCTGGCCGATTTGCTGACCATGCAGGAACACCTGCCGGACAAAGCGTTCAATGAGATGACGCTGGTGTATGCGGGCGATGCGCGCAACAACATGGGCAATTCGATGCTCGAAGCAGCGGCGTTGACGGGGCTGGATTTACGCCTGGTGGCCCCGCAAAGCTGCTGGCCGGATGCAAGCCTGGTTGCGGAATGCAAAGCGCTGGCGCAGAAGCATGGCGGGAATATTACGTTGACGGAAGATGTCGCTGCGGGCGTGAAAGACGCCGATTTCATCTATACCGATGTGTGGGTGTCGATGGGAGAAGCAAAGTCAAAATGGGCCGAACGTATCGGGCTGCTGCGTGACTACCAGGTGAATAAAAACATGCTGGCGCTGACCGGCAATCCACAGGTGAAGTTCCTGCACTGCCTGCCCGCCTTCCATGATGATGAGACCACGCTCGGAAAGCAGATGGCCGAAGAGTACGGTTTACACGGTGGGATGGAGGTCACAGACGAGGTATTCGAGTCGGAAGCGAGCATTGTTTTCGATCAGGCCGAAAACCGAATGCACACCATTAAAGCCGTGATGGTGGCGACGCTGAGCCAGAATTAATCCCCTGGATATGCCCGGCGGCGCGTTGCTTGCCAGGCCGACAAACGTTCGTACGCCCGGTCAGCGCAGCAGCGCCACCGGGCATCAAACCAACGATTATTCAACCAACATCTTCACCACCGCCTTGCGCACTTTCGCAGGCGTACCCACGGCGCACAGCGGTTTATGCACTTCGCCGGGGTAAAACACCACGAAATCGCCTTCGCTCAGCACCACGGTTTTTTCCTGCACACCTTCCGGCAGAAACGCGATGTCTTTATCGGCCAGCCAGTCGGTGTCCGGCTTGCCCGCGGGCTGCGTGCTAAACGTCATCCCTTCCAGGCCTTTGAGAATGATTTGAATATCGAGATATTTCGCATGATATTCCGCACGGCGCTCCGCAAACGGCTCAGTGCTGTCTTCTGAGATCAGATAAAACAGACGGTTACCGTCGATATCGTGTTTCCCAGTCGGCGTCGCGTCGGTGACGTGCGCCTTAACGTGTTCGATAGCCTGACGCAGTTCCAGCGGCAGCCAACCATGCAGATGGTGAATATTTCCGGCGATCATAAAAACCTCCAAATATAAAACAACGTTTCATTTTAAATTTTTATACGCGTAATCACCGGGCCACACCACTCCTTTTTTAGGGATATTTGCGCTGACGCAGGATCTTTTGAGGCAAACGTTTTCCTGTCTGTGAACGAATCGCTTGAATCCCGCGCTTAGCTGCGTATAATGCCAGCCGATTTGCCGGGAGGAAGCATGGTCAACTGCGTTCGACATTCTGTCTTACCGCGTCTGAAAACAGACGCTGGCCTGCCGTTTTTCTCCCGTTGCATCACCCCATTCAAGAAGCCCCTTTTTAAGGGGCTTTTTTTTTGCCCAGGCGTCAGGAGATAACCATGGCTAATCCGCTATATCAAAAACATATCATTTCCATAAACGATCTCAGCCGCGAAGACCTCGAACTGGTGCTGGCGACTGCCGCCAAACTGAAAGCGCACCCACAGCCGGAGTTGCTGAAGCATAGGGTTATCGCCAGCTGCTTCTTTGAGGCCTCTACCCGCACCCGCCTGTCGTTTGAAACCTCGATGCACCGTCTGGGCGCGAGCGTGGTGGGCTTCTCGGACAGCGCCAACACCTCGCTGGGCAAAAAAGGCGAAACCCTCGCCGACACCATTTCCGTTATCAGTACCTACGTGGACGCGATTGTGATGCGTCACCCGCAGGAAGGCGCGGCGCGTCTGGCGACCGAATTTTCCGGCAACGTGCCCATCCTCAACGCCGGTGACGGTGCCAACCAGCATCCGACGCAAACCCTGCTCGACCTGTTCACCATTCAGGAAACTCAGGGCCGTCTGGAAAACGTAAGCATCGCGATGGTCGGCGACCTGAAATATGGCCGCACCGTGCATTCTCTGACCCAGGCGCTGGCGAAGTTTAACGGTAACCGTTTCTACTTTATCGCCCCGGACGCGCTGGCGATGCCGCAGTACATTCTCGATATGCTCGACGAAAAAGGCATTGCCTGGAGCCTGCACGGCACCATTGAAGAGGTGATGGCGGAAGTGGATATTCTGTATATGACTCGCGTGCAGAAAGAGCGCCTGGACCCGTCCGAGTACGCTAACGTGAAAGCACAGTTTGTCCTGCGGGCGGCAGATCTCGAAGGCGCGCGCAGCAACATGAAGGTACTGCACCCGCTGCCTCGCATTGATGAAATCACTACCGATGTCGATAAAACGCCGCACGCCTGGTACTTCCAGCAGGCCGGGAACGGCATCTTCGCGCGCCAGGCATTACTGGCACTGGTTTTGAACAGCGACCTGGCACTGTAAGGGGAATGATGATGACACACGATAATAAACTTCAGGTAGAAGCCATCAAACGTGGCACGGTGATTGACCATATCCCGGCACAAATCGGCTTTAAGCTGCTGACGCTGTTCAAACTGACCGAAACCGACCAGCGCATCACCATCGGCCTGAACCTGCCATCCGGCGAAATGGGCCGTAAAGATTTGATTAAGATTGAGAACACTTTCCTGACCGACGAGCAGGTCAACCAGCTGTCGCTGTATGCGCCACAGGCCACGGTGAACCGCATTGACGAATATGAAGTGGTGGGCAAGTCACGCCCTAGCCTGCCGGAGCGTATCGAAAACGTGCTGGTGTGTCCAAACAGCAATTGCATCAGCCACGCGGAACCGGTTTCATCGAGCTTTAGCGTCAAAAAGCGCGCCGACGATATCGCCCTGAAGTGCAAATACTGTGAAAAAGAGTTCTCTCATACTGCGGTATTGGCCAACTAATTCGTGTTGCTTCAAGGCAGCGTATCCCGATGAGCTTTCATGAGTAATGTGATTCGGGTACGTGGACACAGCCAACAAAGATGCAGCTTGAAGTATGACGGGTATATAATGGCCCGGTACCTTTGAAACCTAATCCCGCTGTCACAAATGGAGACATCATGACTAAAGTTATCGCGACGGAAAATGCACCAGCAGCCATCGGCCCATACGTTCAGGGCGTTGATTTAGGCAGTATGATTATCACTTCCGGTCAGATCCCGGTGTGCCCGAAAACCGGCACCGTAGCAGAAGACGTTTCCGCGCAGGCGCGCCAGTCTCTGGAAAACGTACAGGCTATCGTTGAAGCCGCAGGCCTGAAAGTGGGCGACATCGTGAAAACCACCGTTTTCGTGAAAGATCTCAACGATTTCGCCACCGTTAACGCCACCTATGAAGCGTTCTTCACCGAGCATAACGCAACCTTCCCGGCACGTTCTTGTGTGGAAGTCGCGCGTCTGCCGAAAGATGTGAAGATTGAAATCGAAGCGATTGCCGTTCGCCGTTAATCGCCAGTGCCCGGCGGCATTACGCCACCGGGTTTCGTAGGCCCGGTAAGCAAAGCGCCACCGGGCAGCAGCCACTGATTTACTCTATTCGCGTCGCGCGCAGCAGCGTTTCCAGCGGATACACCGCGGCAATCACCACTTCATCCTGCGTTTTCGCAGCTTCATCCAGCTGCGACTGAATAGACGCATACTCTTTGTCATCCAGCGTGCCCTGTCGCGCCACTAAATCGGTTAAACGCAGCCCTAACGCCGCCAGTTTATCGACCTGCAACGCTACCGGTTTCATACTCGCCAGCTGATGGTTACCGTCGGTCAGCACCAGCACATCCGCGGTATTGTTCTGCCAGCGGGTGAAGACGTGACGCAGCGCATCGGCGCTCTCATTATCTTCCGCGTCGCTTATCAGATTATCTGCCCACTCATTGAGATGACGCACGGTATTGCTCTCCGCCGGGAGCGCGTCGGCCACGCGGTTCAGCGGCTCAAAGGCGTGATAATTCCCGGCCTGGAATTTCAGGTGCTGGCGAGTGTAATACTGTGCAGGTTCAATCGCCTGAGCGAGAATTTGCAGCGGCAGCGGGCTGCCGCCGTTCGCCAGCCGCGTAAACTGCACCAGCTGCTGCGTGTGCTGTTGCAGCCCGACGGACACCGTCGACCAGCTATCAATTGCCTGTAAGCGCTGATACATATTGTCGGTGTCGGTCACATCCTTCGCCGACCACAGGCGTTCTGCCACCACGAAACCACGTGGCCACAGGCGGATATCCAGCACCGGCGCAACGATGTTTTCCGCCCACAGCGCGGCTTCGCCACCCAGCAGATTCTTCTGCTGTGCTTCATCCGGCACCACCGGCTGAATGCCTTTCGGCACCTCATCCAGTCGCTCACCGCTGATCGGATAGCGGACGTTGCCCACCAGGAAGTAACCTTTCAGTCGGTCATCGTGAATGCTCAGCACCGGGCGGGTTTCGCCCATCCAGGTATCGACCGTGAAGGTCACCTGATCCGGACTCAGCCATTCGATATCATCCACCGCGCGGCGGGATTTTCCGTTGAAATCAATAAACCCTCGCCACTCCTGGTCGCCTTTGACTAACGTAAAGGTGCCTTCCACAGCGCTGCCTTTCAGGCGCGGCATGGTGAAAGTCCAGCTCTGAGCGCTGTCGGCGTCGCTGATTTTGTCCACGCCGTTCAGACCCTGCGGCACGATTTCATTGCGATAGTGATAGGCGGCACTTTGCGGCTGATCGAGGTAGAACCCGGTCGACAGAATGCCCTTGTAGCCATTTTTCGTCACTTCGCCCAGCGCATCCTGCCCTTGCCAGGACTGGATCAGAATACTTTTCGGCAGGTCCGGGTGATAAATTTCATCCCAGCCGACCATCTGGCGATGGTGTTTTTCGAGGATAGTTTCCAGCTTGCGGTTGAAGTACGCCTGCAGCGCGTGGCTGTCCGCCAGCTTGTTCTCCTGCATAAATTTCTGGATAGCCGGGTTGTTTTTCCACTGGGTATCGTCCACTTCATCACCGCCGATGTGCAGATACGGATCCGGGAAGATAGCCGCCAGTTCGCCGACCATTGCGTCCGCGAAGGCGTAAGTCGCTTCTTTGGTCGGGTCAAGAACCGGCTTCAGCACGCCCCAATGGCGCTCCATTTCATAGGGGCCCGGCGCGCTCATCAGCTCCGGGTACGCCACCGCAATGGCCGAGGCGTGCCCCGGCATATCGATTTCCGGTACCACACGAATGCCGCGATCTGCGGCGTAGCGCACGATGTCTTTCATCTGCGCCGGGGTATAGAACTTGCCGTCGCTGGCGAGCTGTTGCAGTTTCGGGTAACGGGTCGATGCAAAACGCCAGCCCTGATCGTCGGTCAGATGCCAGTGGAAGACGTTGAGTTTGGCCGCCGCCATGCCATCGAGTTGACGTTTGATATCTTCAATCGGCAGGAAGTGACGCGCGGAATCCAACAGTACGCCACGCCACGGGAAGCGAGGCGCATCCTCAATGGTGACGTAAGGGATCGCGGTGTTGTCCGGGCCGTTTTGCAACAGCTGCAGCAGCGTTTCAATGCCGTGCATCGCGCCAAAGCGGGTGTTGGCGGTGAGCTTCACACCGCTTTCATCGACCACCAGCTTATAGCTTTCATCGCTATCCGGGCGCGGGATGGCCGGAACTTTACGCGCGATGACGATATCAATCGTCGGTGATTTTGCAGGCGCACTTTGCGGCACCATTTCCCAGCCGGTCTGACGGCCAATGCGCTCGCGCAGACGGTTTACCGCGTCCCCTAAATCATCACCGGAAAGATTGATGGTGAGCTGGTTATTCAGCACCAGCGCCCCCTGCGCCGAAGGGCGTTCGACCTGAGCCGGCCACGGCATCAGCGGTAAATCTCCGGCGGGGGTTGCCAGCGCAAAGCCGCTCAATAAGAGTCCGGTCGTCAACAAGCTGTAGCGCACAGTTTTAAGCATGAGGGTTCCTTTATGACGGGCCAAAAAAGGCAATCCAATGAGGTAACACGGGGGATATTAAGGGTCAAGAGCGAGGCGCGACCTGCGTCACAACTTATTGGTAATTCAGTAAAATGCCAGGTCCCTCACCCCGCCTCTCTTCTCAAAGAGAGTCAGGGTGAGGAGAAGGATTACTGCCAGCCATAACGCCGGGTATAGAACCCTTTCACCAGCTGCGTCAGCGTCATATACCCCACCAGAATCGCCACCAGCCATGGGAAATAGGAAAGCGGCAGCGCCTGCAGCGACAGATACGACGCCAGCGGCGAGAACGGCAGCGCAATACCCACCACCATCACGACCAGGGTCATCACAATCAGCGGCCAGGCAGCACGACTCTGAATGAACGGAATGCGACGGGTGCGGATCATATGCACAATCAGGGTCTGCGACAGCAGCCCAACCACGAACCAGCCGGACTGGAACAGCGTCTGGTGTTCAGGCGTATTCGCGTGGAACACAAACCACATCAGGCAAAACGTCAGAATGTCGAAAATGGAGCTGATTGGCCCGAAGAACACCATAAAGCGTCCCAAATCTGCCGGGTTCCAGCGCTGCGGCTTCTGAATTTGCTCGTCGTCAACGTTATCAAACGGGATTGCCACCTGGGATACATCGTACAGCAGGTTCTGAATCAGTAAGTGCAACGGCAACATCGGCAGGAACGGCAGGAAGGCGCTCGCCACCAGCACGCTGAAGACGTTACCGAAATTAGAGCTGGCGGTCATTTTGATGTATTTCAGCATGTTGGCGAAGGTCCGACGGCCTTCAATCACCCCTTCTTCCAGCACCATCAGGCTTTTTTCCAGCAGAATGATGTCTGCCGCTTCACGGGCGATATCCACCGCACCGTCGACGGAAATCCCGATATCGGCTGCACGCAGCGCAGGTGCATCGTTGATGCCGTCACCCATAAAGCCGACCACGTGACCTTCGCGTTTCAGTAGCGTGACGATGCGTTCTTTATGCATCGGCGTCAGGCGCGCGAACAGCGTGGTGCGTTTTGCCAACGCCGCCAGCGCGTCGTCGCTCATCGCATCCAGGCTGCTGCCGATCACTACCTCGCCCACATCCAGCCCGACTTCGTGGCACACTTTCGCCGCCACTAATTCGCTGTCGCCGGTGAGGATTTTGACGCTGATGCCGCTCGCTTTCAGCGCTTTCAGCGCCGGGGCAGTGGTTTCTTTCGGTGGATCGAGGAACGCAATGTAGCCTTCGAGGGTAAGATCCGATTCATCAATACGCTGATAATCCCCTTCGCGCGCAGGCAGATATTTCGTCGCCACCGCCACCACACGCAGGCCCTGACGGTTGAGAGTGTCGGTCACGCGTTTGATACGGCGCAGCATGGTGTCGTCCAGCGGCACAATGTCACCGTTGTAGCGCACCTGGGTACAAACGTTGAGGATTTCCTGCAACGCGCCTTTGCAAATCAGCTGATGCACGTCGTCCTGCTCGGCCACGACGACTGACATCCGGCGGCGTTCAAAGTCGAATGGGATCTCGTCAATTTTCTGCCAGCGTTCGGACAGCCCACGCGCCGAGTTTTCATCGACGCCTTCCAGCACCGCGGTATCCAGCAGGTTTTTCAGCCCGGTCTGATAATGGCTGTTCAGCCAGGCGTTATGCAGCACGCGCTCGCTGGTTTTGCCGGAGATGTCGGTGTGATTCTCCAGCACGATTTTGTCCTGCGTCAGAGTCCCGGTTTTATCCGTGCAAAGAATATCCATCGCGCCAAAGTTCTGGATGGCGTCGAGGTGTTTAACGATAACTTTCTGTTTTGACAGCTTCACTGCCCCGCGCGCCAGCGTCGAGGTGACGATCATCGGCAGCATTTCCGGCGTCAGCCCGACCGCAACGGACAGCGCAAACAGCGCCGCTTCCCACCAGTCGCCTTTGGTGTAGCCGTTAATCAGCAGCACCACGGGCGCCATCACCAGCATAAAACGAATCAACAACATGCTGACGCGGCTGATGCCTTTCTGGAAAGCGTTTGGCTCGTTTTCCTGTTCACTCACGCGCCCGGCGAGTTGACCAAACCAGGTATTGCCGCCGGTCGCGAAGACAATTGCCTGCGCCGTGCCGCTCACCACGTTGGTGCCCATAAAGCAGACCGTGTCGCTTTCAAGCGGGTTATTTTGCTGCGGCATACGGGTGCGCGCCACTTTCTCTACCGGCAACGATTCTCCGGTGAGCGAGGCCTGAGCCACGAACAGATCGCGGGCCTGAAACACGCGAAGATCCGCCGGGATCATATCTCCGGCAGACAGTTTCACGATATCGCCCTGCACCAGCCGATCGATGGGGATCTCCAGCCAACGGCTTTCGCCCCGATCGTTAACCACACGCAGCACCGTCGCGGTGTTGCTGACCATCGCTTTCAGCGCATCCGCCGCTTTGGTGGATCGCGCTTCCTGAATGAAGTTCAGCAGGGTGGAAATCACCACCATCAGCGCGATCACTCCGGCCGCAAACACGTCTTCGGTGGAGTACGAAATGACCCCGAGAATGGTCAGCAGCAGGTTAAACGGGTTGCGATAGCACAGCCACAGATGCACCCACCACGGCGACGGTTTCTGCGCCGGAATCACGTTGCTGCCATGCTGTTCTCGAGCGTCTTCAACGTCCGACGAATTCAGCCCTTCAGGGTGACTGTTAAAGGCGCGCCAGATTTCATTTTCATCCATCGCCGCAACGTTAAGGCACTGTTTGCTCAACGAATCCGGGATCGGAGTGGCAGCCATGTTTTTACCGTCAGGCAGCGGATCGCGGCTAACAAGACGATGTGGCAGGTGGCGGCTGAGCTGCGCGAACAGCTGCCGGGTGAAGTTTTTCAGCATAATACGTCCCTCTGCGCTCACCGTTCGGCGATCGCGGGTTTCTTACAGGCGCAGCAAAGCCGCACCTGAAGGGCACTTTAAGAGTTAAAACAGGGACATCAAAGAAGTGACGTCACTGCCTCACGCGTTGTCCGGCAAGGCAGCGAAAGACTGGCTTACCGGAAAAAAATGTTGCTCCATCGATGATGGGAAGTGGGATCGGGATCCATACAGCCTCCGGTAAGTGAAATAAACGCCGCGAACTATACGCCTTTAACCCTACAATGCGTAGCGATAATCTCATTATCTTACGCGCCCGACTCTAAACGAAACGTATACCAGACTTTACTCATTGAACTGTTTCTCAACGCGTTTACGCTTATAATCACTTCGCCTTTACTGACACGGGAAAAAAGGATGCAAAACCGGCTGACTATCAAAGACATTGCGCGCTTAAGCGGCGTCGGGAAATCGACCGTCTCCCGCGTCCTGAATAATGAAAGCGGCGTCAGCCAGCGCACCCGTGAACGGGTCGAAGCGGTAATGGATCAGCATGACTTTTCCCCTTCCCGTTCAGCCCGGGCGATGCGCGGTCAGAGCGACAAAGTGGTGGCGATCATCATGAGCCGTCTGGATTCGCTGTCGGAAAACCTTGCGGTGCAGACCATGCTCCCGGCCTTCTACGAGCAGGGTTACGACCCTATCATGATGGAAAGCCAGTTCTCCGCGGAGAAGGTGACGGAACATCTCGGCATGTTGCGACGTCGCAATATCGATGGCGTGGTGCTGTTTGGTTTTACCGGTATTTCCGACGCGATGCTTGCGCCGTGGCGCGAAACCCTGGTGATGCTGGCGCGCGATGCCAAAGGCATTGCCTCGGTGTGCTACGACGATGAAGGGGCCATCACGCTGCTGATGCAGTCGCTGTTCGATAAAGGCCACCGCCACATCAGCTATCTCGGTGTACCGCACAGCGATGTGACCACCGGAAAGCGCCGTCACGATGCGTACCTCACCTTCTGCAAACAATACAAACTGCACCCGGTCGCCGCGCTGCCCGGTCTGGCGATGAAACAGGGCTACGACGCCGTCGCCAGCGTGACCCACAGCGATACCACCGCGCTGGTGTGCGCCACCGACACCCTGGCGCTCGGCGCCAGCAAATATCTGCAAGAACAGCGCAACGACACCCTGCAACTCGCCAGCGTCGGCAACACGCCGCTGATGAAGTTCCTGCACCCGGAAATCGTGACCGTTGATCCCGGCTACGGCGAGGCTGGCCGCCAGGCCGCGCATCAGCTGATCGAACAGATCAACGGCCGTGCACAGCCACAGCAGCTGGTGATCCCCGCCACGCTGACCTGACCTTTCCCCGCCCGAAAAAACGATTTATTGTGATCGCCGCCTTGTTTCGGGAACGTTCCCATTTTGCAAAATAAGCGAAACGGATAGGCTTGCGTCCAGTCATATAACACTCAACCCAACGTCCAACACGAAATCATTCGATGAGGCTCCATGATGAGCAAGGTCAGACAACAGGATATCGATCAGCTGATCGAATTGGTGGGCGGTCGGAACAACATCGCCACCGTCAGCCACTGCATTACCCGCCTGCGTTTCGTACTGAACTCCCCGGCGGAGGCCAACCCGAAAGCCATCGAAGAATTGCCGATGGTTAAAGGCTGCTTCACCAACGCCGGGCAGTTTCAGGTGGTTATCGGCACCGAAGTGGGCGATTACTACAAAGTGTTGATCGCCAGCACCGGACAAGCGTCAGCCGACAAAGAGCAGGCCAAACTGGCGGCGCGCCAGAACATGAAATGGCACGAGCGGATGATCTCGCACTTCGCGGAGATTTTCTTCCCACTGCTGCCCGCGCTGATCAGCGGGGGCCTGATCCTCGGTTTCCGAAACGTTATCGGTGATGTACCGATGAGCAACGGCCAGACGCTGGCGCAGATGTATCCGGGCCTGAAAACCCTGTATGACTTCCTGTGGCTGATTGGCGAAGCCATCTTCTTCTATCTGCCGGTCGGCATCTGCTGGTCTGCGGTCAAAAAAATGGGCGGCACGCCGATCCTCGGCATCGTACTGGGCGTCACGCTGGTTTCTCCGCAGTTGATGAACGCTTACGAACTCGGCAGCAAAATCCCGGACGTATGGAACTTCGGCCTGTTTGCGATTGAGAAAGTCGGCTATCAGGCGCAGGTGATCCCGGCATTACTGGCAGGTCTGGCGCTCGGCATGATTGAAACACGCCTCAAACGCATCGTCCCGGATTACCTGTATCTGGTTGTGGTGCCCGTGTGCTCGCTGATCCTCGCGGTGTTCCTGGCCCACGCGCTTATCGGCCCGTTTGGTCGCATGATTGGTGACGGCGTGGCCTTCGCGGTACGTCACCTGATGACCGGTAGCTTCGCACCGATTGGTGCCGCATTGTTCGGCTTCCTGTATGCGCCGCTGGTGATTACCGGCGTGCATCAGACCACGCTCGCCATCGACATGCAGATGATTCAGAGCATGGGCGGCACGCCTGTGTGGCCGCTGATTGCGCTGTCGAATATTGCGCAAGCCTCGGCGGTGGTCGGCATCATTATCTGTAGCAAGAAACACAACGAGCGTGAGATTTCCGTACCCGCCGCCATTTCCGCCTTCCTCGGCGTGACCGAACCGGCGATGTACGGCATCAACCTCAAATACCGCTTCCCGATGTTGTGTGCAATGGTCGGCTCAGGTCTCGCGGGCCTGCTGTGTGGCCTGAACGGCGTGATGGCAAACGGCATTGGTGTCGGTGGCCTGCCGGGCATCCTCTCCATTCAGCCCACCTTCTGGCAGGTGTATGCCGTCGCGATGGCGATTGCAGTGATTATCCCGATTGTCCTCACCACCGCGGTGTACCAGCGTAAGCACCGTCAGGGCACGCTGCAAATTGTATAAATCCTTTTGGGGCGCGTTTGCGCCCCGTTCTGTTTTAACCAGGAAAGTCTTATGAACAACCTCCCCCACTGGTGGCAAAACGGCGTTATCTACCAGATCTATCCAAAAAGTTTTCAGGACACTACCGGCAGCGGTACCGGCGATTTACGCGGCGTGACGTTGCGGCTGGAATACCTGAAAACCCTCGGCGTAGACGCCATCTGGCTGACGCCGTTTTATGTCTCGCCCCAGGTAGATAACGGCTACGACGTGGCGAACTACACCGCCATCGACCCGGCTTACGGCACGCTGGATGATTTTGACGAACTGGTGGCCGAAGCCAAATCACGTGGCATTCGCATCGTGCTGGATATGGTCCTCAACCACACCTCCACGCAGCATCCGTGGTTCCAGGCATCGCTCGACCCGGAGAGCCCGCACCGCGAGTTCTACATCTGGCGCGACGGTAAATCCGGTGAACTGCCGAACAACTGGCGTTCGAAGTTTGGCGGCAACGCGTGGCAGTGGCATCCCGAAAGCGAACAGTATTATCTGCACCTTTTCGCCCCGGAACAGGCGGACCTCAACTGGGAAAACCCGGTAGTGCGCGATGAGCTGAAAAAGGTCTGCGAATTTTGGGCCGATCGCGGCGTCGATGGCCTGCGTCTCGACGTGGTGAATCTGATTTCTAAAGACCAGACGTTCCCGAACGATCCGGTCGGCGACGGGCGCTGTTTCTACACCGACGGCCCGCGCGTACACGAATTCTTGCAGGAAATGAGCCGTGACGTGTTTATGCCGCGTGACTTAATGACGGTCGGCGAAATGTCTTCCACCACGCTCGATAACTGTCAGCAGTACGCTTCCCTGGCGGGCCACGAACTGTCGATGACGTTCAACTTCCATCACCTTAAAGTCGACTACCCCGGCGGTGAAAAATGGACGCTCGCCAAACCCGATTATGTAGCACTGAAAGCATTGTTCAGCCACTGGCAGCAAGGGATGCACAACCGGGCATGGAACGCGCTGTTCTGGTGTAACCACGATCAGCCACGCATCGTGTCGCGCTTTGGTGATGAAGGGGAATACCGCATCCCGGCGGCGAAAATGCTGGCGATGGTGCTGCACGGTATGCAGGGGACGCCGTACATTTATCAGGGCGAAGAAATTGGCATGACTAACCCTCATTTCGCGACGATCGCCGATTATCGCGACGTGGAAAGCCACAATATGTACGCAGAGCTGCACGTACAGGGCCGCAATGCCGATGAATTGCTGGCGATTCTGGCCAGTAAATCGCGCGACAACAGCCGCACGCCGATGCAGTGGAGTACGGAAGCGCACGGCGGTTTTACCACCGGCGAGCCATGGATTGGCCTTGGCGACAACGTGCAGGAAATTAACGTTCAGGCGGCGCTGAAGGACCCGGATTCGGTGTTCTACACCTATCAACAGCTGATTGCCCTGCGTAAAGCTGAACCATTACTGACGTGGGGGAACTATCAGGACTTGCTGCCGGAGCATCCGTCGCTGTGGTGCTATCGCCGCGAATGGCAGGGCCAGCAATTGTTGGTGGTGGCGAACCTCAGCCGTGAAAGCCAGCCGTGGCAGCCGGTTCAGATCGACGGGGAATGGGACGTAGCAATGCGTAATTATCCGGACCTGGATGCTCAACCGGGCGCGATGACGCTGCGCCCGTTTGAAGCGGTGTGGTGGATACAGAAGTGATATGTTGAATTTCCCGGCGGCGCGTCGCTTGCAAGGGCCTACCGATTATCATTCCCGGTAGACCCGGCAAGCTTGTGCCGCCAGGCAATCGCGTTACGCGTTCGGCACACCTTCCGCGGTCGCTGTCGTTTCGTTCTGCTGCGACGCATGTTCCTCTTTCGCCTTCAGCTTGTCCCAGGCGCGGAAGAACGGATAGTAAATCACCAGCGAAATCCCGAGGTTTACCGCCTGCAACACGGTACCGGAAATATGCCCGCCGGTCGCCAGATAACCACTGATGAAAATCGGCGTGGTGAACGGCAGCGCAATCCCCGCAGGCGGCGCTACCAGCCCGGTCGCCATCGAGGTGTAGGTAACTATCACCAGCAGCACCGGCGTCAGGATAAACGGCAGGAAGAAATACGGGTTCATCACCAGCGGAATACCAAACACCATCGGTTCGCTGATGTTGAACAGCGCGGCCGGCGCGGCGATTTTACCCAGCTGCTTCATCTGTGCGCTGCGGCTGCGGAACACCATGAAAATCACCAGCCCTAACAGCGCACCCGTCCCGCCCGGCGCAATCCACAGATCGTAGAACTGCTGAGTGATAATGTGCGGAATAGGCAAACCGCTCTGGAAGGCAGTCAGGTTTTCCGCCATGTTCGACAGCCACACCGGCTGAATGAACACCAGCACAATCGCATCGCCGTGCAGACCGAGCGTCCACAGAATCCCAATCAGAATCACCGAGATAATCATCCCCGGCAGCGTGCCGCCAACGTGATGCATCGGAATGCCGATCAACGTTGCAATCATGCTGTTGATGTCGCCGAACGGTGAAGCTTCCACCGCCAGACGCAGCGCCAGCACCACCGCCAGCACGCAGAAACCCGGCACCAGCGCGAGGAACGATTTTGCCACCGCAGGCGGAACGCCGTCCGGCATACGAATCACCAGGTTACGGTTGGCGACAAAGCGGTAAATCTCAGTGGAAAGCAGCGAAATCACAATTGCCACAAACAGCCCCTGGCTGCCCACCAGATTCACCGGGATCACCCCTTTCACCACTTCTGCCGCCCCGTGAACCGGTGTGAACAGCGTGTTCTGCGGAATGGTCATCACGAACGCCACCAGCGACATCGCCCCGGCGGTGAGCGGGTCGAGCGTGCGGTATTTTTCCGCCAGACGATACGCAATGCCGAAGCTCGAAATCAGCGCCATGATGTCGTAAGTCGCTTTCACCGGATACAGCATCTTGTCGCGCCAGACGTCGCCAAAAAGATGCGTCATCATGTCGGCATAACCTGGCACCGGCAGGTAGGCAAAAATCAGGAAAAATGAGCCGATCAGCATAAACGGCATGTTAAGAATGATGCCGTCGCGCACTGACAAGACGTGCTTTTGCCCGGCGATTTTCAGCGCGACGGGCATGACATAGCGTTCAATAAGCGTAGATTTTGACATGGTGAAACCCCGTCTCTTCCGTTAAAAAGCCGAACTCAGTTAAATTGCGGTAACCACTGACGATTCAGGGTTAACACTTCCTCAAGCAGCGCCTGTGCGTCGGTGACGTTGCCCACCAGCGGGTTAGTGACCAGCGCCAGCAGCGCACTTTCCCGACAGCCGTGAACCGCCGCCTCAATCGTTAAGTGTTCGAACGCTTTGACCTGCTGAGTGAGTCCGTTCATCGCCGGTGGCAGCGGGCCAAACGCCAGCGGCCGCGCGCCCTGCGCATCGATAATGCTGTTGGTTTCCACCACCGCATCGTCGTCCAGTCCGTGGATCGCCCCGTTATTACGGGTGTTCACCACCATCTCTTTGCCCAAATTGTTGTGAATAGCGTTGATCAGCTCCACCGCCACTTCGGAGTAATAGGCACCGCCGCGGAAGCTCAGCTGCTCCGGCTTTTCGTCCAGATTCGGATCGGCATACAGCGCAAACAGCTCCTGCTCGACCTTCATCACCTGCTCCGCGCGGGTGCCTTTACTTTTCGCCGCTTCAATTTCATCCGCCAGCATCGCCGGAGTCAGCCAGAAATAGCGATGGTACGGGCATGGAATGGCTTTCAGCGCACGCAGAAAATCGGCAGGCCACGGCAGCTCTTTGATGTTGTTCATCGACAACGCATTGCCGTCGCACAGCATCTCAATCACTTGCGCGGTGACGTCCTGATGGTCCTGCATCACTTTGTGGATCCACACCATGTGGTTCAGCCCGGCGAAGCGCAGGTTCAGCGTGGCTTCATCGGCGTTAAGCATTTTGCCAATCATGTGCTGCATGTTGATGGGCACGTTGCACAGGCCGATGATTTTCGCCTTGCTGTAGCGGCTAACCGCTTCGGTGACGATCCCCGCCGGGTTGGTGAAGTTGAGAATAAAGGCGTCGGGGGCCAGCTCTTCCACTTTACGCGCCACCTCGAGAATAACCGGAATGGTGCGTAGCGCTTTGGCGAAGCCGCCCACGCCGGTGGTTTCCTGGCCCAGCAGGTTGTATTTCAGTCCTAACCGCTCATCCTGGGCGCGCGCCGCCAGTTGCCCGACGCGCAGTTGCGTCAGCACGAAATTGGCCCCGCGAATTGCATCATCCAGCGTGAAATGCACGCTGACTTTTACGTGTTCGAGTCCTTTGTGTTTGAGCATTCGCTGGGTCAGCGCGGCGATAACATCTACTTTTTCGCGGCCTGATTCCACGTCCACCAGCGCCAGTTCCGTTACGGGAAGCTGCTCGTAACGCACAATAATCCCTTCAATCAGTTCCGGGGTGTAGCTGCTGCCGCCGCCGATCACGGCGATTTTTAAGGATTGCATGATGACCTCGTTTTCGGCACACGAAAGCCCACGCGTGAACGCGAACGCCACGCGGAAGTGCCAGTCAGGATATAAAGGAAATTAGTGAGCGATCAGGGCCAGCGCTTTGTCGAGCACAGCCGCGCCGCGCATCATGCCGTAGTCGGCCATGTCGATAACCGCGACGGCTTTGCCCTGCGGCTCAGCGATGGCGGACAGGCGGGCAATTTCATATTTGACCTGTGGGCCCAGCAGCACCACATCGGCACCCGGCAGCTCGCGTTCGAATTCAGCGACGGGCACGGCGTAGATATCCAGCTCCAGCGCACGCAGCTGCGCTTCGGCTTTCATTTTATTCACCAGCATGCTGGTCGACATTCCAGCGGCACAGCATAAAACGATTCGTTGCATGACTTCCCCTTCAGTGATTCATACGGTCAATCTGGATGCGAATGACTATATTGTTAAGATTATGTAATAGTGAAGGCTATATGAAATTTATTTTCATGGATGTGATCAATGCATAGTTTTCAACCATTATTTGCGCCTGTGCAGCGGGAAGATCAAGCGAAAACGTAGGCGTCATTGGGAATTAATGGTATAAAGTGAGTTATCAATAAGTGAAAAATATTTTCAAATCGTGACTTCGCGCAAAGGACAGAACCGGATGGATATCGTTGGTCAACTGAAGGATGGGATGAGCCGTTTCAGCACCCAGGAATCCCGGGTGGCGGCGTTTATTCTGGAAAACATGAGTTTTACCGCCAGCGCCTCCATTGACGAACTGGCGGCGAAAGCGGGCGTCAGTCCGGCGACCATCACCCGCTTTGCCCGTTCTGTGGGCTGCGATGATATTCGCGACCTGCGTAAACAACTGGCGCAGGCCAGCGAACGCCGCTCGACCTGGGTGTCCGGCAACAGCGCCGCCCTGCCGTCCGGCTGGCGCGACCGCTTTGATACCGTCAATCTGACCCTGACCCACCAACTGCAGCACACCAGCGAAAGCGCGGTGGAAAAGCTGAAAGCACGGCTGCAAACGGCTCGCGCGGTTCACTGTTTTGCCCTCGGCGAACAGGACATCCCGCTCGCAACCCTGCTGCAACACCAGCTGCTGCCGCTCGGCATCGCCATCAATCTGTGCCAGGACGGCAACCTGATGCGCATGATTGCCAGCACCCTCAGCGACGATCACGTACTGCTGGTGTTAGCCACCGGCCCGGCGGATAACCTGCTGCAAAGCGCCACACTGCAGGCCAGAATGCAGGGCGCGACCATATTTGCCCTCACTCCGGATACTCACGCGCTGAGCAACATGGCCGCAGAAGTGCTGCCGTTGGCCCCTTCCGCCCAGGCTGCACGTTACGCGCTGCTGATGCTGGTCGACTTGCTGAACGACACCCTCATCGCGTGATCTTTCTCACAGCATTGGTTGCACGGTGACCACCTGATTTCGCTGCTTTTTTACACAGCTCAAACTATCAGAAATTTCATTTGAAGCCGCGTTGCCCGTCTGCTGTGCTGTCCCGTTTTTACTTTGTTCTGAATCAAAAAAATCGCAAACATGTTTGATGCATATCACTATATATAGAACTTAGAATGCACCCCGGCCCTACATATTGTATTAATCGCCTATTCTCACACCAATCCCTTAAGGATACGAGTGATGAGTTTTGTGGATAAAAAGGGCCGGAACCTGAGGAAGTTATTGGCGTATAAGCCCATTGACGTCTCAGGTGCGCATTCCCCCTCTGTGGATAACCTGTTCTTATAATTATGGAGTGATCATGACACCGCATGTGATGAAACGAGACGGCTGTAAAGCGCCTTTCAAGTCAGCACGCATCCAGGAAGCTATCCTGCGTGCGGCCAAAGCAGCGGGAGTCGATGACGCAGACTATTGCGCCACCGTCGCAGAAGTCGTTAGTAACCAGATGGAGGGCCGTGATCGCGTTGATATCAACGAAATTCAGACCGCGGTCGAAAATCAGCTGATGTCTGGCCCGTATAAACAGCTGGCACGCGCTTACATTGAATACCGTCACGACCGTGACGTTCAACGCGAAAAGCGTGGCCGCCTGAATCAGGAAATTCGCGGCCTGGTTGAGCAGACCAACTCCGCGCTGCTCAACGAAAATGCCAATAAAGACAGCAAAGTGATCCCGACCCAGCGCGACCTGCTGGCGGGCATTGTCGCCAAACACTACGCGCGTCAGCATCTGCTGCCGTATGACGTGGTGCAGGCGCACGAGCGCGGCGAAATTCATTACCACGACCTCGACTACTCACCGTTCTTCCCGATGTTTAACTGCATGCTTATCGATCTGAATGGCATGCTGACTCAGGGCTTTAAGATGGGTAACGCGGAAATTGCGCCGCCAAAATCCATCTCAACGGCCACCGCCGTCACCGCACAGATTATCGCCCAGGTTGCGAGTCACATTTACGGCGGCACCACCATCAACCGTATTGATGAAGTGCTGGCCCCGTTCGTCACCTTAAGTTTTGAAAAGCATCGTAAAACGGCAGAAGAATGGCAAATTCCTGATGCCGACGGTTACGCCCATTCTCGCACCGAGAAAGAGTGTTACGACGCGTTCCAGTCACTGGAATATGAAGTGAACACGCTGCACACCGCCAACGGTCAGACACCGTTCGTGACCTTTGGCTTTGGCCTGGGCACCAGCTGGGAATCGCGCATGATCCAGCAGTCTATCCTGCGTAATCGTATTGCCGGTCTGGGCAAAAACCGCAAAACCGCGGTGTTCCCGAAACTGGTGTTTGCGATTCGCGATGGTCTGAACCACAAAGCCGGTGACGCCAACTACGACATCAAGCAGCTGGCGCTGGAGTGCGCGAGCAAGCGTATGTATCCGGACATCCTGAACTACGACCAGGTGGTGAAAGTCACCGGTTCGTTCAAAACGCCAATGGGCTGTCGCAGCTTCCTCGGCGTGTGGGAAAATGAAAACGGCGAGCAAATCCACGAAGGCCGCAACAATATCGGCGTTATCAGCCTCAACCTGCCGCGCATTGCGCTGGAAGCCAAAGGCGACGAAGCGGCGTTCTGGACATTACTGGACGACCGTTTACAGCTCTCCCGTAAGGCGCTGATGACTCGCATCGCCCGTCTGGAAGGCGTGAAAGCGCGCGTGGCCCCAATCCTGTATATGGAAGGTGCCTGCGGCGTGCGTCTGAAAGCTGACGACGACGTGTCGGAAATTTTCAAGGACGGTCGCGCATCCATTTCTCTGGGCTATATCGGTATTCACGAAACCATTAACGCGCTGTTTGGCGATTCGCACATGTACGACAGCGACGCGCTGCGCGAAAAAGGCGTGGCCATTGTGCAGCGTCTGCGTGACGCCGTGGACCAGTGGAAAGACGAAACCGGATACGGATTCAGCCTGTACAGCACGCCAAGCGAAAACCTGTGCGACCGCTTCTGCCGTCTCGACACCGCCGAGTTTGGCCTGGTCGATGGCGTGACCGACAAAGGGTATTACACCAACAGCTTCCACCTCGACGTGGAGAAAAAGGTGAACCCGTACGACAAGATTGATTTCGAAGCGGCCTATCCGCCAATCGCTAACGGCGGTTTCATTTGCTATGGCGAATACCCGAACATTCAGCACAACCTGAAAGCGCTGGAAGACGTGTGGGATTACAGCTATCAGCACGTGCCGTATTACGGGACCAACACGCCTATCGACGAATGCTACGAATGCGGATTTACCGGTGAGTTTGAATGCACCAGCAAAGGCTTCACCTGCCCGAAATGCGGCAACCACGACGCCGCGCGCGTATCAGTGACTCGCCGCGTGTGCGGCTATCTCGGCAGCCCGGACGCACGTCCGTTCAACGCCGGCAAGCAAGAAGAAGTGAAGCGCCGCGTGAAGCATTTGGGGAATGGGCAGTTAGGTTAAGCTCGCTCCTCAATGATGCCCGCTGGCGAGAAGCTTACCGGGCCTAAGCTTGTTAATGTTTCCGCAACGCAATTCACGTCAGAGCAAGGCGGCAAATGAGAGAATTCCGGGGAGCTTACAACAGTAAGTGACCCGGGCGCACGAATGCAGCCAACGCCGCTATGGCGTTAATTGATAAGCGGACGAGAAGCGAAAAATGAATTACCACCAGTATTATCCTGTCGACATCGTCAATGGGCCGGGTACGCGCTGTACCCTGTTCGTTTCCGGCTGCGTCCATGAATGCCCCGGGTGCTATAACAAAAGCACCTGGCGGCTGAACTCCGGCCTGCCGTTTACCGATGAAATGGCGGACCGCATCATCGCAGACCTCAATGATACGCGCGTCAAACGACAGGGGATTTCGCTCTCGGGCGGCGATCCGCTGCATCCGCAAAACGTGGCGGAAATCCTGCGGCTGGTGAAGCGCATTCACGCGGAATGCCCGGGGAAAGATGTCTGGGTGTGGACTGGCTACACGCTTGATGAGCTAAACGCGGAGCAGCTCGAAGTGGTCAATCTCATTAACGTGCTGGTCGATGGCAAATTTGTGCAGGACCTCAAAGATCCGGCGCTTATCTGGCGCGGCAGCAGCAATCAGGTGGTTCATCACCTGCGTTAGAAAAAGTTGAGCTCTGGCTCCGCTTTTTTGTATCAGAACCGGCTCACGCACTCCATCGCCACGGTTTTAAACTCACTGAAGTTTTTGCAGATACAGAGCCGGGCCATGGCGCGTTCGCGCAGGAAAGTGACGAAAATATCGTAAATCGCCATCGCCTCTTCGTATTCGCTTTTGCTGATGGCGAGCAGGAAAATCACCTGCGCGGTTTCATCGCCCCAGGCAATTCCCTTCGGGGCCAGCACCGTGTACACCACCGTTTTCTTGGCCATTAACCCCAATGCGTGCGGCAAGGCAATGCCATCGCCGAGCATGGTGCTGACAATCGCCTCACGTTCAATGACCGACTCAACAAAGTCGTCATCAACAAACCCTTCATCGTGTAACTGCTCACACAGTTCGGCAAACAACGTCTGCTGATCGACCGGCTCGTTGATGATACGGAAATGGCGAGCATCAAAGAACTTTTCCAGCATCCACGGACGGGTTCGGTCCACCAGCACCAGCTTGCCGATTTGCTCCAGCTGATAGTCGGTTGGGAACGGCGACATCACCACCACCGGCTTGTCTTTCTCAGTGATGCGTACCGTCGACACCACGAAGTCTTCGCTGATGCCATCCCGCTGTTCGTAATCGCGTAGGGTGATGGTTTCGGTCATCACCAGTTGCGGATACTTGCGCTGCAGTACCGCTTCAATCATCCGCACCATCGCATTGCCTGCATCGCACACCAGCAGCACGCGCGGCTGACGCTGATAACCAATGTTGTAATGGCGCTCAAGCCCCACGCCGATATGCAGCACCAGGAAACCAATTTCATTTTCGCTGATGGTCCACGGCGTGTATTTACTCCAGCCGGACACCGCCGCCAGGGTCATATCCCAGGCCATCGGATAGTGCTGTTTAATGTTATCGAGCAGCGGATTGGGGATCATAATCTGGTAGCGCACGCGGGTGATCATGGTCTTAATGTGGGTCAGCAGGTCCGCGTGCAGCTGCTCATCGCTGAGCATGTTGTAGTTATAGTGGCTGTTGATGTACTGCAGAATGTAGTTCACCAGCGCTTCATCATCGTCGGCGTTAATCTGGCTCGGGGCGATGTCCTGCACCTGGCGCGCCGCAATATGCACTCGCAGCCAGTTCTCTTCCGAAGGGGCCAGGGTTTTACCCGCCAGCTGTTGAATCGCGACGGCGATATCACGGGCCGCATTGCGCACCGCGTCATCGACATCATCGGCGCTGAATTCCGGCAGCGGATACCCCTCGCTAACGCGACGCACCGCCACCGCGCAATACAGCCGCACGAACAGCTCACCTTCGTCGGTGAGGCGAATGTGCCAGCGGCTAAACGCGTCCTGCAACACGGATGTCAGTTGCTCAGGCACGCCCGCATTGAGGGCTTCCTGGGTCAGTAGTGGATTGGTGCTGTCCTGCTGCGCCAGTTGCCACAGCAGGTCTGTCAGGCAGGCACGGATGGTCATTTCGCTGCCGAACAACTTCACGCCGTGCCGCGGCCGAGTTTCCAGCGTCAGCTGATAACGAGCCAGCCATTCACGCACTTCCGCCATATCGCCCTGCAACGTGGCGCGACTGACAAACCATTCATCGGCCAAATCTTCCAGCTTCAGAGAAAAGGCTGACGTCAGAAAACGAACCATCAAATAATGCACCCGCTCGCTACCGGTTCGCGGAATACGCAACAGGCGCGGGCGGGAATCCTGCAAAGACTGGAACAGCGTCGGGTCATCCACACGCAGCTGATAACCGTTACCCCGGCTAAGCACAAACTGCGCGCCGTGCTGAAGTAGCAGGGCATTGAGCGCGGTGATATCTGCCCGAACCGTACGCGTAGAAACGGACAACCGCTGGGCGAGCTCGTCCTGCGGCAGCGTTTCGTTTTGCAACATATCAAACAGTTGCGCTAAGCGTTGGTTCGGAAATCGCACTCGGGTGTCCTCTTTTCAAAACGGGCGATTACCGCCCGACGTCCAGCTTAATTTTTGGGTGATATCACCATTTGCGATGGGCTGCCTACCGCGGTGTAGCCTGGCTCGAAGGTCAATTTGCCAGTGTGCGGGGCGACCTTAAAGCGAGTGATGTTGTCACTGCGCTGGTTCATGACGTACAGCCACTGGCCTTTCGGGTCCAGCGTGACGGTGCGCGGGTAATCCCCACGCGTCCACACATCATCCTGATGAATGAGCTCACCGTCGGCGGATACCGTAAAGTGTGCGACGCTGTTATGCAAACGATTGGCGACATATAACTGTTTCCCATCGTGACTCAGCGTCAAACCGGCAGCAAAATTGGTGCCTTTATAGTCTTTTGGCAGCGATGAGACGGTTTTGCCTTCGGTCAGCGTGCCCTTCGCCGAATCGAGACGGTAGTGCGTCAGCGTCGAGGCTTCTTCATTGATTAACCATAGCCCATCCCCCTTCGGCGTGAAGACAAAGTGACGCGGCCCGGCACCTTTGGAAGATGCAGCAATAAACGGCGGCGTGTTTGGCGTCAGCTTGCCGGTGGCGTCATCCAGCTGATACTGGTAGATCCGGTCGAGACCCAGATCGGTTGAAAAAACGTATTTTCCCAGCGGATCGGCGGCGATCATGTGCGCGTGTGGTCCGTTATGATCGCTGGCGGCAAAGCTTCCTTCAACGGCGGCTTCTGGTTTGCTCGCGCCCGCCGGGCCTTCATCCTGATGCGTGTCCGTTGCCTCACCGAGGCTGCCGTCCTCTTTCACCGGCAATACCGCGATCGTACCGCTGACGTAGTTCGCTATCAGCAAGTGGCGGCCGTTCGGCGTCAGGGACAGATACACCGGGCCCGCGCCGCCGGAAGACACCTGATTCAGCGCCGTCAGACTGCCGTCGGCAGCCACTTTCCAGGCCTGCACCACGCCCTTTTCCGCTTCACTGGCGGCGTACAGCGTTTTACCGTCGTGAGAGACGGTCAGCTGCGCAGCGTTAGGCAGCGAGCTGACCCGTGTTTTGTCGTGCAGTTCGCCGGTGGAAGGATCGACCGCGAAACGGTACAGGCCTTCGCCGTTCGGATTGTAGGTGCCGACCCAGGCGAACTGTGTCTGTGCGTTGGCAGCGGTGGCGAGAAGTGAGAATGAAGCGACAAGCAGATGGCGTGCGGACAGCATGGGAACTCCTTGACGGTCAGTTGATGAGTGGTCTGATGCCCTCACTCCGACCCTCGCCCCTGTGGGGAGAGGATCGGGGTGAGGGGCGGTAAATTACCCTACCAGCTTTTTCGTCATCTCCAGCAGCGTGCGCACATCCGCCGGGCGGGTGTTGCCGCTGTCTTTGTCGATGATCGAACTGTAAATATGTGGGATCACCTTTTTCACGCCCGCATCGAGAGCGATCTTAAGGATTTCGCTGTAGTTTTCCAGATCGATACCACCGGTCGGCTCCAGCCAGAAATCGTGGCGAGCGCAAGCTTCGGCGACTACCTGATATTCGTCACGACACTTCAGGCCACCCATCGGGAAGTATTTGATGGAGCTACAGCCCATATCTTTCAGCAGCGCAATCGCGGTATCGACCGGCACAATGCCGTCCTGCTCTTTGCTGCTCAAGGGACCGGTGGAGATTTTGACCATTCCCGGCGTGCCGGTTGGAGACACCAGACCGTTTACCACGGTTTCATTCTGACCAAGCAGCGCACGGCTGGTTGCCACGCCGGTGAACACCTGGTTCACGTGCTGCGGCTGTACTTCACGGGAAATCTGGCTAACCATGTCAGACTGGTTCGGATCACCGGCGCCAAGGCCGACGGACAGCGCGTTATCAATCAGCGCCGCGTATTCACGCATATCGGCGACCGCGGTCGCGACGTCCGGATAATTTTTGGAGAGCACGCCGACCAGCACATGGCCTTCTGCGGCCTCATACACTTCGCTGGCATTCGCTTTCGACCCGGCGAGGACATTCAGACAGACACGGTCACGGTAAAAATTCGGGGTCAGTTTCATGCGTTTTTTTCCTTGTTCAGCTCTTCTGCAATACGGCTTGCGACAATCTCCAACTGCTGCGCATTCACACTGCGCACATCAGCTTCAATAATGCCTTCGTTGGCCTTGTAGCCACGGAAGTAAATGGCGTATTCGCCTTTTTTCAGCGCGGCCACCAGTTCGCCTGTGGCGATGCGGGTGACGGCTTCATCAAACTTGATTTCGGTACGGGCGATATCACGACCCGCGGCATCCCACACTACGCGGGATGTCACACCGTTCAGGGCATTGAGCGCAGCGATAAATGGCGTCATTTTTTCCACCATTTGCGCGCCGCTCTCTTTTTCCGCCGTCAGGTAATGTTCGATGGCGCAGGTCAGGCCGAGAATGCCTTCTTTACCCACTTTCATCGCGCGGCCAATGCCCGCCGTCTGGCGTTTGACCCACTCGACGTACTGCGTTTTGCCGATAACCAGCCCGCTGGTTGGCCCTTCAATTGCTTTCGCACCGCTGTAAATCACGAGGTCAGCGCCCGCACGGTAGTAACACTGCAAATCTTCTTCTGCGGCAGCATCCACAATCAGCGGCAGATTGTGTTTACGCGCCACCACGACTGCCTGCTCTACGCTGAGCATACTTTTCTGTACGCAGTGGTGAGACTTGATATAGAGGATTGCCGCGGTACGCGGAGTAATCGCCGCCGCCAGCTGATCGGCGGAACACTCGTTGGCGTAGCCCGCTTCCACCATTTTGCCGCCGCCAAGGGCGATCATGGTGCTGACCGGTGCGCCAAAGTTGACGTTGTGCCCGCGCGGCAGAACGATTTCGTTATTCTCAACCGGCGTGTTGTGCAGGTTTTCCAGCAGCCAGTCACTGTCTTTCACCAGCACGCCAGCGATAGACTGCGCGATGCCTGCGGAGGCGCAGGAAACAACCGTTGCGCCTTCTACGTCCAGCAGTTTCGCGATGTACTCGCCGGTTTTGTTCACCAGGTCTTTCATTTCGAAGTAGTGATTCATACCGGTCAGGACCGCCTCAACCACTTCCGGGCGTGGGGTCGACACACCGAGCGCCGTCATACGGCCAGAGGCGTTAATCACTTGTTTCAGCTGGTATTTCTCATAAATCGAAGACATGTTCTGCACTCCCTTGTTCGGTCAGATAGCCCTTGCCTGCACGGATTGCGGCCAGCGGCACCAGATCCTGGTCCGCCTGCAGGGCGTTGTTTTCAGCATCCACCAGCGTGACCGGCTGGCGTTTCAGGGTGAATAGGGTGAGGTCGGCGTCGAAGCCTGGGGCCAGCTGGCCTTTATTCTTCAGGCGAATCGCCTCAGCGGCATTGGCGGTCACACAATTGATCACCTGCGGCAGCGACATCCCGATGGCGAGGAATTTCGCCATCACACGCGCCAGGGAATGCACCGGCCCGTTGATGCGGTTGCGACAGTAAATGTCTGAGCTGATGGTGTGCGGCAGAATGCCCATCGCGATCGCCTGTTTGGCGACGTCAAAACTGAAGCTGGCAGTGCCGTGGCCTACATCCAGCTTGATGCCACGTTTCAGGGCGCCGGAAACCGAGGCGCGCAGCTCGCCCGACGGGGTCAGAATGCGGTTCGGTTTGCCGTTGTAGCAGTGGGTAATGATGTCGCCAGAGGTCAGCAGCTCGGTAATTTCATCGAGGTTCGGCGGGTTATTGCCGATATGCACCATCAGCGGCAGGTCGCCGTTAGCTTTCTGAATTTCTTTCGCTTTTTCCAGCGGCGTGATGCCGTTTTCACCGACCACGCTGCTGCTCATGCGCGCCTTCAGGCCGACGATGAAATTCGGGTGGCGCTTGATGGCGGCCGTCGCGGCGTCAGCATCAATGTTCGCCATGTTGGCTAATTCATTCTGCGCGATAAGGCCCACGCGAGAGATGTTCAGCAGCGCATACACGTCGGTGGCACAGGTGCGGGTCAGTTCGTGGAAGGTATCCACATCGTCTGCCCCGGTACTGCCTGCGTCGATGACGGTGGTGACGCCGGTCGCCACGCCCACGCTGTCCGGCTCGTCGTTATAAATAGGCGATTTCGGGTAGCAGTGAACGTGTAAATCAATCCAGCCTGCGCTGACGTAGTGCTCGCCGTTGAGAGAGACGACTTTCGTCGCCTCACCGTTAATCTCGCCCAGCGCTGCAATCTTGCCGTCTTTAATGGCGATATCCGTTACCGTATCGTCAACCAGTCGTGCGCGCTTAAGCAGTAAATCAAACATCGCTTTCTCCTTGCAGACTTAGCCGATCGCGACCGGGAAGATAGACCCGAGGATCATCGCGCCGAGGATAGCCCCGCCGGTGATCGGCTTCTGCCAGATGTAGAACAGTAACGCGCCAACCAGAGAACCGATTCCGATAGGAATGGAGGCAGTCATCGCGCTGAGGATAATCAAAGGACCGAGGAAGCGGCCAGAGGCGTTACCCGCGCCCATCATCACGTCGGCACCGTAGGTGGAGTCGCTCTGATTGATGGTGAATTTACGCGCCAGGATAATGATGTAGCCCACCGCCAGGCCCAGAATCAGACCGGTTGCCAGAGAAGCCGCAAAGTTAGCGACCGGGAAAACAATGCCTGCGCCCAGTAACAGTGCCGGAACCCCAAGACCAATACCGGTCTGGATGGCACCGCCGATATCCAGAATCCCCACCAGCGAGCCTTCAATGATACGGGCGAACAGGAAGCTTGCGCCAAACGCGGCAACCGCTCCGTACGCGCCGGTGTCGATACCCGATTTCAGCATCGCGACGAAGGCCACTTCGTTAAATGCGCCAATGCCGTACAGGTAATACATGTGTGTCCCGGCGAACACGCCAGCGGACAGCAGGCCGACAAAGATCGGGAATGACCAGTCCGCGTACCAAAAACCTTTATTCTGTTCCATGCGTTATCCCCTTATTTCCCGCTCATGGCGTTGTGAATCAGATCCAGCCAGTTCGGCACCGTCATGTGGAAGGATTCAATCATCTTCATGTCGAAGCCACGGAAGAAGGCACTCAGCACAAACAGAGCGACAATCGCGCCCATCATCACTTTGGTGACACGATGCCAGCCGCTCTCTTCAACGCCTTTACCGATCAGGATACCCAGTACCAGGCCCGGTACGGCGTTACCCATAATGAGCTGCGCTGCGCCGCCGAAAATGGTCGCCCAGAAACCGGATTTCTTACCGGCATCAATCGCTGCCAGCCAGAAGATAACTGGCATCACGGTGTTAACCAGCAGGTTAGCCGCAGGGACCAGCACTTTCACCGCAGTCACCTGCAGCGCTTCCGGTACTGCCGAGGCGGTAGAGTTCAGGAATGCCACCACGATCATGCCAATCACACCGCAGGCGATCGCCATCTTTCTCGGGTCGTGCAGGGTTTCTGCCACGTTGCGGTTTTTGATCATCAGCGCCGCGGCACCCCAGTTCGGGATGATGCGGTGGTCAACGTCCTGAGTGAAGGCCCCCGCCGCCACTGAGGATGCCCAGGCGTTAAAGAAGAAGCCCAGACCAAAGGAGAAGTGGGAAGCCGGATCACCTTCACAGGAGTTCAGCTCGCCCAACGTACGAAAAGCACCCATCCCTTGCGTGGTGGGCGCATGAAACATGCGTGCAGCTCCGGCACCCACACCGACGCCGACCAGGCCGCCAATGATGAGTGATTTAAAGAGAATAATCAGGAACATGAGTCTGTCCTTTTCTAATGGTTATGTTGTCGTGACGAAATCTACTTTGTCGAGATTTAACGCTGTCACGTTGACGGTGACATCCAGCTCAACGCTGAACGTGCGTCGTTCCCGGCGCAGAAAGATAAACAGAAATGCCTCTTTCCGGACCGATTCCTGCGCATGAACAACCGCCACGTCCTGTGGTTCGATGCGCAGTAAAATATGCGATGACGCTTTCATCACCGCACCCTGTACCTGGTTGAGCGCATCGGCGAAGGCGCGTGATTTGGCCTCGCCTTTGCCCTTGACCCTCACCGTGGTGGTGAATTGTTCTTTCATGCGTAGAACCTATCGCAGTAAGTGTTATTGGCGCAGGCAGTTTGAACATGGCCAGCGCGGAGAAACCGGAACGTACACGTAGTACGTGAGGATTTCGAGCACTGCCCTAGTTCAAAATGGCAAGCAAGATAGCGATAATGAGATAGGTTCTTATGCGCCGTATTTCTTCTGCCAGGCTTGCACTAAACGCTCACCCAACTCTTCTTTATCCATAAAGCCGAAGCCCAGTACGTTCGCGCCTTCGTTAATTGCGGTAACGCCTTCATCCACTGAGCGCATGCCGTATTTTGCTTTGTAACCGTGCTTGGTCTGCGCGGTAATCGCACCTGCGCCACCGCTGCCGCAGAAGGAGATGCCGAAGGTGGCATTTTCTGCTTTCATCACGTCGCCCAGTTTCATATCAGCAGCAACGCCCGGCACGACTACCGCACGGCCACCGGCCTTTTCCACACCTGCTGCAACTTTCTGACCTTTGCCCAGACGATCGCCAATCACTACGGTAATTTGTTCCATGTTTTGCTCCTTAAAGGTTTTCTTTCGCCACTTCGAAGTGCACCGACAACAGCCAGGCTTCTTCATCCGGAAGGTTGCCGAACTGCGCTACCACTTCGCGGGCAAGCGACATTGAATCGGGTGAAATTTCTTCAAACAGGCTGGCTTCTACTTCTGGCAGCGGCTCGCCGGTAATGGATCGGTGTGCCATTGCGCGGACATGAGATGTCAGCATTTGCTCCTGGACGGCGTTCGGGATGATGCCATGACCTTTCAGCAGGCTGTAAACCTGGCTCAGCATGCGTGTCGCAAGCTCTTCTGTCTGACTCCCAACGTCGGTAATAACTGCTCCGTTGTTCACTCTTCTGACCCCGTTTGTTGCGTCTGACTTAAAACTACCGTGGGCGGAGTTGGGTTTGTAGCGAGTTGTTTTCCACTTCGAAGTGGAAAGGGGAGAGGCGGGAGTGATCTGTCCCACATAATTTCACTGAATGCGGATTAAATGCTAGATAAGCGTGATGAATATCACGGGAAACGGCTGAAAAGAGAGCAGGAGAAAGTGGAAAAACATTGCGAGCGTTCACGTAAAACTGTGATGTCGATAAGCTTTTACGATGACGATGCGGGAGAATACTGGCGGGTGCTTGAGGCTTTTTGTCTCAGGCATGGGACAAAAAGTGGAAAGCCCCAACTTGAATTTAAATCAAGGAGGGGCCTTAAACTTCACGTCTGACAACGCGAAGGATAATGCCTCACCTGTAACATCACAAGGAGGCATCCATGAAGCAATCGCAACTCATTATCGCGGCTCTGCTGATTATTGCTGTGACAATAATCGCAGTTACCCTGATAGTCCGGCGTTCCGTATGCGAGATACATTTTCGCAACGGTTCACTGGAAGTTGCCGCGCATCTGGATTGCAAATCTGTGAAGGCGCAGTAACAAGGTACACACTGGCGGAGGACTTCCGAATTCCCCCGCTAGCCTTCCGTCGAGGCCGTAGGGCTCAGGCACCCTTCTGACTAACGGTATTTCTTATGGTAGGTGTTGCGCGTACCGGCGAGATCGAGAGCAACGCCCTGCGCTTCCTTAATTTTGCCTTCGTTGGCAAATTTGGTGGCGCTGTCAATCTGGCCAATCAGAATATCTAAACCGTGGCGGTAATCTTTCATTTCCGCGCTGTCTGCCGCTTTGTCTTCCAGTTTTGGTGGCGTTTGCTTCTGGGCATCGAGCGCCGCAGTCCGCATTTTGCCGAGGGCGTCTTTCATCACCGCGGCATCATCGGTTTTCTGCACGACTTTCAGGTTTTCAGACAGAGTGTCCATGTCATCGCCCAGGTCGGCAAACACTGGGGCAGCACTCATCAGCGCCGTGACGGCCAATAAAGCCAGTACTTTCTTACGCATTGCTCACTTCCTTTTTTATTATTTAACAGGCGTGGCGCGGCAGGTCGCGCCACCATGAGAACACTATTATTGACCGGCGATTTTCATTTCCGGCAGCAGTACGGAACCGCACTGAATGTTGCTCCGCGTTTCGATATCGTCGGCCACGGTCACGATATTACGCCACATATCTTTCAGGTTTCCGGCGATGGTGATTTCACTTACCGGATACTGGATTTCACCGTTTTCAACCCAGAAACCTGATGCACCACGAGAGTAATCTCCCGTTACGCCACTCACACCCTGCCCCATCAACTCGGTGACGACAAGGCCGGTGCCCATCTCTTTAAGCAACTTTTCAAAACTCAAACCCTGGCCCTGAATGCGCCAGTTATGAATACCGCCAGCATGGCCGGTGCTTTTCAGCCCAAGCTTGCGGGCAGAGTAGTTGGTCAGCAGCCATTGCGTCAGGATGCCGTCTTTAATGATGTCGCGACGGGAGGTGCGCACGCCTTCGCTGTCGAACGGCGTCGACGCCAGGCCTTTCAACAGGTGCGGATGCTCTTCGATAGTCAGCCATTCCGGCAGAATTTGCTGACCGAGTGAGTCCAGCAGAAAGGTAGATTTGCGGTATACCGCGCCACCGGCAATAGCGCCGACCAGATGGCCAAACAGCCCGGTGGCCACTTCATTGGCAAAAATCACCGGCGCTTTCATGGTCGACAGTTTGCGCGGAGACAGGCGAGACAGCGTGCGTTGTGCGCAGTCCGCACCGACGGATTCCGGGTCAAGCAGGTCGCCCATCGCGCGGCCAATGGTGTACGCATAATCGCGTTCCATGTCGCCATTTTCTTCAGCGATAACACAGCTCGACAGTGAATGGCGGGTGGAGCAATAGCTCTGCAGCATGCCGTGGCTGTTGCCGAATACTTTCACGCCGTAGTGGCTGTTGAAGCTACCGCCTTCGGTATTGGTGATGCGTTTGTCTGCCTTCAACGCCGCTTGTTCAGCGCGCGCGGCCAGCTCAATGGCTTCATCCGGCGTCACTTCTGCCGGGTGGAACAGGTCGAGGTCCGGCGCATCAAAGGCCAGTAACTCCTTTTCCGCCACGCCCGCGTACGGGTCTGGCGAGGTATAACGTGCGATATCCAGTGCGGCCTGCACGGTACGCGCGACGGCGTCCGGGCTTAAATCCGTGGTGGACGCGCTGCCTTTGCGATTCTGATGGTAAACCGTAATCCCCAGGGCGCCGTCGCTGTTAAATTCGACGTTTTCCACTTCACCGTAGCGCGTGCTGACGCTGATCCCGGTCGATTTACTGACTCCGACCTCTGCACTATCAGACTTGCCTGCCGCCAGCTCAAGGGCGGTGGAGACGGCTTTTTCCAGTGCTTTACGCTGTTCTGCAACCTGTGTGATTACTTTCATCGCTAATGCCATAATGTAGAAAGGAGTTTATTGAAGTCTAACAGAGAACCGTTTTTCAGTGCGCTCCTTAACTGATAACATGTGTCTCTTTTTTTAGGAGCCTGAGATGACAAAGCAGCCCGAAGACTGGCTCGACGACGTGCCCGGTGATGACGAGATCAAAGATGAAGATAATGAAATCATCTGGGTCAGTAAAAGTGAAATTAAACGCGACGCCGAGGAATTAAAAGACCTTGGGGCCGAAATCGTAGAGCTGGGTAAAAACGCGCTGGATAAAATCCCGCTCGATGACGACCTGCGTGCCGCCGTTGAACTGGCGCAGCGTATCAAGAAAGAAGGCCGTCGCCGTCAGATGCAGCTGATCGGCAAAATGCTGCGTCAGCGTGACGTAGACCCAATCCGTCAGGCGCTCGACAAACTGAAAAACCGCCACAACCAGCAGGTTGCTCTGTTCCACAAACTGGAACAACTGCGCGATCGTCTGGTGGATGAAGGGGATGACGCGGTAGCGGAAGTGCTGAATCTGTGGCCAGATGCCGATCGTCAGCAGCTGCGTTCTCTTATCCGTAACGCGAAGAAAGAGAAAGAAGGCAACAAACCGCCGAAATCTTCGCGTCTGATTTTCCAGTATCTGCGCGAACTGGCCGAAAACGCCGGCTAAGACCTTGCCGGATGACGCTGCGCTTATCCGGCCTACGAATACACGCCGAGCAGGCCGGGTAAGGCGAAGCTGCCACCCGGCAAAAAATCAGCAATCTATACGCCCGGTAAGCACAGCGCCACCGGGCGTGTTGATTACTCTGCCGCTTCCGCTTTTTTAGTCAGCATATCCAGCAGCTTCTGGTGGATGCCACCGAAACCACCATTGCTCATCACCAGAATATGATCGCCCGGCTGTGCGGATTTCGCGATCATGTCGACCAGCGTATCCACGTCAGCGCTGAAATGCGCAGGCTGAATACAGGCTTCTGCCACTTCCGCGACCTGCCATGGAATGTGCTGGGGCTGTAACAGGAACACTTCATCGGCACGGCCAAGAGACGGTGCAAGATCGTCTTTGCAGATGCCCATTTTCATGGTGTTAGAACGCGGCTCCAGCACGGCAAGAATACGTGCCGTTCCGCCGACTTTGCCACGCAGCGCCTGCAACGTCGCGAGGATTGCGGTCGGATGATGCGCGAAATCGTCGTACACGGTGACGCCGTTGGCTTCGCCGCGCAGTTCCAGACGACGACGGGCGTTGATGAACGATCCCAGCGCCTCTGCCGCATCGGCAGGCTTCACGCCCACGTGGCGCGCGGCAGCAATCGCCATCAGGCCATTGTGCATGTTGTGCTCGCCCACCAGGCCCCATTTCACCTGACCGACTTTTTCACCGTCGAGGAACACTTCCCATTCGGCGGCATCGGTGGTGATTTTCTTCGCCTGCCAGTGACCCTGTTCGCCCACCAGTTCCTGCTCGCTCCAGCAGCCCATTGCCAGCGTTTGCTTCAGGTTGATGTCGTTTTCCGGCGCGATAATACGGCCCTGACCCGGCACGATACGCACCAGGTGGTGGAACTGCTTCTGAATCGCTTTCAGATCGTCAAAAATATCCGCGTGATCGAACTCAAGGTTGTTGAGGATCAGCGTGCGCGGGCAGTAATGCACGAACTTGGAACGCTTGTCGAAGAACGCGCAGTCATATTCATCGGCTTCTATCACGAAGAACGGGCTGTCGCCCAGACGCGCGGATACGTCGAAGTTGCCCGGTACGCCGCCTATCACAAAACCGGGTTTATACCCGCAGGCTTCGAGGATCCACGTCGCCATCCCGGCGGTGGTGGTTTTTCCGTGGGTACCGGCAACGGCCACGACCCAGCGGTCGCGCAGTACAAAGTCATGCAGCCACTGCGGGCCGGACATGTACGGAATGTTTTTCTCGAGCACCGCTTCAACGCACGGATTGCCACGAGTCATGGCGTTACCAATGATAACCAGATCCGGCTGAGGCTCGAGCTGGCTCACGTCATAGCCCTGAATCAGGGAGATGCCCTGCTCTTCCAGCAGCGTGCTCATCGGTGGATACACATTGGCGTCCGAACCCGTCACTTCATGGCCCAGGGAGCGTGCCAGCATCGCCAGTCCGCCCATAAAAGTGCCACAAATCCCCAAAATATGAATGCGCATACGTCATTATCCCTCTTTCATCAGCCGCGTATTTTACCCTTATGTGAGCGGGCTGAGAAACGCATTTCGGTTAATTCCGTAATTTGCTGGCGCGATTCACCATTACGCGGGATTTTGAATGTTTGTTAAGATTGTTGGACATTAACCGCTTTACTCAACATCAAATGCAGGGAAAGTGTTATGAAAACGTTAGGTGAATTTATTGTCGAAAAGCAGCACGAGTTCTCTCATGCGACCGGGGAGCTCACTGCTTTACTGTCGGCAATAAAGCTCGGCGCCAAGATCATCCACCGCGATATCAACAAGGCCGGTCTGGTCGATATCCTGGGTGCCAGCGGGGCTGAAAATATTCAGGGCGAAACGCAGCAGAAGCTGGACCTGTTCGCCAATGAAAAGCTGAAAGCCGCACTGAAAGCCCGTGATATCGTGGCCGGGATTGCCTCCGAAGAAGAAGACGAAATTGTCGTTTTCGACGGCTGCGAGCACGCCAAGTACGTGGTGTTGATGGATCCGCTGGACGGCTCGTCCAACATCGATGTTAACGTCTCCGTCGGCACTATTTTCTCCATCTACCGTCGCGTGACGCCTGTCGGCACACCGGTAACTGAAGAAGATTTCCTGCAACCCGGCAACAAACAGGTCGCGGCCGGTTACGTGGTTTACGGCTCCTCGACCATGCTGGTGTACACCACCGGCTGCGGCGTGCACGCCTTCACCTACGACCCTTCGCTCGGCGTGTTCTGCCTGTGCCAGGAGCGCATGCGCTTCCCGGACAAGGGAAACACCTATTCAATCAACGAAGGCAACTACATCAAATTCCCGATGGGCGTGAAGAAGTATCTGAAGTTCTGTCAGGAAGAAGATAAGCACACCCAGCGCCCGTATACCTCGCGCTATATCGGTTCTCTGGTGGCGGATTTCCACCGTAATCTGCTGAAGGGTGGGATTTATTTGTACCCAAGCACCGCCAGCCACCCGGAAGGGAAACTGCGTCTGCTGTACGAATGCAACCCGATGGCCTTCCTTGCCGAGCAGGCGGGCGGTAAGGCCAGCGACGGTAAAGACCGCATTCTGGATATCGTTCCGGACACGCTGCACCAGCGCCGTCCATTCTTCGTCGGTAACGAGCATATGGTCGAGGATGTGGAACGCTTAATTCGCGAGTTCCCGGAGGCGTAGTTTGATAAGGGGAGCGTGGTGCTCCCCTCATCCCGTTCACGTTCTGCACGGATCGCGGAACCTGCTAACCCTTTGGTGAACGGAACAATTCCACCGAGCTGAGCGGCTCCCGCCTACGCCGCCTGATTCTGCAACCTGAACGACGCCATGGCTTCCATCAGTTCGCGGGACTGCTCTTCCAGCGAGCGGGTTGCGGCGGAAGACTGCTGAACCAGCGCCGCATTCTGTTGCGCGGTTTCATCCATCTGAATCACAGCAATATTCACCTGCTCAATGCCACGACTCTGCTCCTGCGACGCGCTGGCAATTTCGCGCATCAGTTTAGTCATCCGCATCACTTCAGACGCAATTTCGTCCATCGTTTCCCCGGCCTGCTGCGCCAGTTCACTGCCTTCGCTGACGTGCGTTTGTGAATCACTGATCAGGGTGCGGATTTCTTTCGCTGCATCGGCGCTGCGGCTCGCCAGATTACGGACTTCGCCGGCGACCACAGCGAACCCGCGCCCCTGTTCACCGGCGCGTGCCGCTTCGACAGACGCATTCAGCGCCAGAATATTGGTCTGGAAGGCAATCCCGTCAATTACGCTGAGGATGTCGCCGATGCGGCTGGAGCTGCCTGAAATATCGCGCATTTTCTCAATGACATAACACACCATTTCGCTGCCGCGATCGGCGGTATCCGACACCGTTTTCGCCAACTGATGCGCCTGCTCGGCGTTGTCAGCGTTCTGTTTCACCGTCGCAGTTATCTGCTCCATGCTCGCCGCCGTTTGCTCCAGCGAGGTCGCCGTGGATTCGGTGCGCTGCGCCAGATTATTGTTGCCTGCGGTCAGTTCACGGCTACCGATATCAATCTGCGAACTGGCGTCGCGCACCCGCAGCACCGAGCCCATCAACGATTCACGCATTTCGCTTATCGCCGCGTTCAGACGGTTGATCTCCCGGCTTACCGGCGCATTGTCGCTGTGGGTCAGATTGCCCGCCGCCACCTGTTCGAGTTGCACAATCGCGGTGTTCAGCGGCTTGAGCAGCATGTTGCGCAGCGCCAGCCAGGCCAGCACAATCACGCCGGCAGTCAGCAAAATGGCGATAACCATCAGCGTCATCACCCGGTTTTTACTCTTTTGAACCACGCTCACTTCGGCCTGCCCGCGGCTGTCTACCCACGTCTGAAACGCCTGCATGTCGTTATCAAACTGGCGGGAAACCGGGATCAGATGATTTTCCAGCAGATCGTAATAGCTGTCTGCGCTTTGCTGATTCAGCGCCGCCAGCATCGGGGTGATGCCCTGTTGGTTATAGGCGGCGTAGCTTTTTGCCACCTTTGCCAGCAGCTGCGCGCCCTGCTTATCGTCGATCGTCGAGGCAATCACCTCGGCCAGCGTTTTCTGCGCCGTCGTGACTTCACGATTGATGTTCTGTACCGATTTTGCCGCGTCGTCGAGCATCCCGATCTCCATCAACCGGACCGCCTGACCCGCTTCGTTCCGCGCGCGCAAAATAAGCGTATAGCCCTTGTTGAGCTGGACAAGTTGCTCACCCTGTAGGTGATTAATGCGCGTAAGAGAAGACGAACTTTTGGTGAGTGCGTAAATACCAATGCCGCTGACCAGCAGCAGAAGAAGGGTCATCACGGCCAGTAAAGAAAGCAGGCCGGTACGGATTGAAAGCTTTTTCAGCATGATGTCATTCCCGGTAGCAAAGAGACTTTTGGGCGTAAACAAACAGTATCGGCTGCTACCGGGATGACTTTAGGGTTATCAGTAAATTCAGTACGTTATTGCTTCGTTATCGCCACCGGCACGCGGGTCACCGTCGAGCTCTGGCGGCTTTCCCACAGCACGGTCAGCCCGCGTTGCAGGGCGATAAAGATGAACAGCAAAATACCGATGGCGATTTTGGTCCACCACGAGCTGAGCGTGCCGTCGAAGTTAATATAGGTCTGAATCAACCCCTGAATGCCGACGCCAAACAGCGTGCCGAGCACCGTACCCACGCCGCCGCTGAGCAGCGTGCCGCCAATCACCACTGAGGCAATCGCATCCAGCTCCACGCCCATTCCCGCCAGCGCGTAACCGGCCTGGGTATACACGGAGAAGACGATCCCGGCAAGCGTAGCCAGACCCGTCGACAGCATGTAAATGCGGATAGTGGTACTGCGGGTGGAGATCCCCATCAGGTTGGCCGACACCGCGCTGCCGCCGATGGCGTACACCTGATTACCGAAACGCGTGCGATGAGCGACAAACATTCCCGCAACGACCACCAGCACCATCAGCACGCCCATGGCGCTCAGGCGCCCGCCGCCGGGGATCATCCACGCCATATCTGACAGCGAATCGTAAATGGGGTGGTTAATCGGGATCGACTCTTCTGACACCAGATAACTGACGCCACGCAGGAAGAACATTCCGGCAAGGGTGATGATAAACGCCGGGATTTTCAGAGCGTCAATCAGCAGGCCCATAAACGCGCCGAATGCGCAGCCCATCAGCAGCACCAGTGGGAACGCCACCAGCGGTGATAATCCCCAGAAGCCGATCGCCTTGGCGAGAAACACGCCGGTAAAAGCGATCACTGAACCGACCGACAGATCGATCCCCCCGGAGAGGATCACAAAGGTCATGCCGACGGCGATGATCCCAAGAAAAGCGTTATCCGTTAGGATGTTGCAAATCACGCGTGTCGACGCGAAGCCCGGGAACTGCGTCAGGCAATAGAGATAGCCGAGGATGAATACCCCGAGGGTGATCATCAGCGGCAAATTACGTTTTATCATGGCCGCGCACTCCTTTCAGTAAGCTGATAAAGCGCGGTGACTGGACCACCAGCACGCACAGCACCACCACCGCTTTCACCACCTGATTGAGCTCCGGCTGGAAGCCCGACAGCAAAATCCCGGTATTCATACCCTGGATAATCAGCGCGCCAATCACCGACAGCAGCAGGTTAAAGCGCCCGCCCATCAGCGAACCGCCGCCAATCACCACTGCCAGAATGGCGTCCAGTTCCAGCCACAGTCCGGCGTTGTTGGCATCGGCCCCGCGAATATCCGCCGCGACAATCACCCCGGCTATGGCGGCACACACGCCGCTCAAAACGTAGGTCAGCATCACCACGATGCGGGTATTCACCCCGGCATTTTTCGCCGCGCGGATGTTAATCCCCACCGCTTCGATAAACATCCCCAGCGCCGTTTTTCGGGTGAATAACCAGAAAATCACCAGCGTAATCAGCGCGATAATCACTGGCGTCGGGAACAGCAATAACTTGCCGCTACCAAACCAGGCGAGGGAATCTGAATCAAAAGTCACGATTTGCCCGGCGGTGATCAGCTGCGCCACGCCGCGCCCGGCCACCATTAAAATCAGCGTCGCGACAAACGGCTGGATCTTAAGAATGGCCACCAGAATGCCGTTCCACAGCCCGGCCAGCACGCCCGTCGCCAGCGCCGCCAGCAGCACCATCGGCAAACTGTGCCCGGCGACTTCCATCGACGCCGCCGTAGCGCCGGCAATCGCCATCACGGCGCCGACCGACAAGTCTATGCCGCCGGTGGCAATCACCAGCGTCATGCCGATGGCCAACAGCGCCACCGGAGCCGCGCGGTTAAGAATGTCTATCGGGCTGCCGAACAGGCGACCGTCCTGTAATACCACCTGGAAAAAATGTGGCGAAACAATACTGTCGACCACCAATACCAGGATCAATGCCGCGATTTGCGGCATCCCCGTGGGCCAACGGAAACGGCGTTTTGGCCGTTCAGTTTGAGGAAGAGATTGTGGCATCACGTCGTACTCCTTATGCCGCAATTGCATTCATGATCGCCGGAACCGACAGCGCATCCAGCGGGATCTCTGCCACCTGTTTCCGATCGCGTAAAATAATGACCCGATCCGCATAGCCCACCAGCTCTTCCAGCTCCGACGAAATGACCAGCAGCGCGAGGCCATCGGCACACAGCGTTTCGATCAGACGAATGATCTCCGCGTGTGCGCCGACGTCGATCCCACGCGTGGGTTCGTCGAGGATCAGGAACTGCGGACGCGTCAGCAGCCAGCGTGACAGCAGGACTTTTTGCTGGTTGCCGCCGGAAAGAAACTCGATCGGCTGCTCCGCGCTGGGCGTGCGGATCCCCAGTTGGCGAATGAAGCGTTCGGCAATCTCATTTTGTTCACGACGGGGAATTGGCCGCAGCCAGCCACGCTGGGCCTGGAGCGCCAGAATGATATTTTCTCGCACCGAAGCGGCGGCGATGATGCCGTCGGTTTTCCTGTCTTCCGGGCAAAAACCAATGCCAAGACACGAGGCCTGATGCGGGGAACGCAGCGTTTGCGGTTTACCTTTGATTTCCGCGCTGCCGCTGTCGGACGGTCTGATGCCGAATATGACTTCTGCGGTTTCGGTGCGCCCGGAGCCGAGCAGCCCCGCCAGGCCGACAATTTCACCAGGGCGTACCTGCAAATCGAACGGTTCAATGACGCCTTTTTTGCCGTAGCCTTTAAACGCCGCCACCGGTTTGTCACTCAGCAGCGTACGGCCCGCACGTTGCAGGGCGTTGTTGTCCAGCTCGCGGCCGAGCATCATTTTGATCAGCTCAATTTGCGGCAATGCTTTGGTTTCTTTGCAGCCGACAAAACTGCCGTTGCGCAGCACCGTGATGCGGTCGCTGACCTGATAAACCTGATCGAGAAAATGGGTGACGAAAATCAGGCTGACGCCCTGATCGCGCAGCTGGCGCATCAGGGTAAACAGCATTTCCACTTCCTGTGTATCAAGGCTGGCGGTCGGTTCATCGAGGATAAGCACTTTGGCCGATAAATCGATGGCGCGGCAAATCGCGACGATTTGCTGCATCGCCACCGAAAAACGGTTCAGCGGTTCGCGTACGTCGAGGGAAAAGCCGTAAGAGGCCATCAGCGCGGTGGCGCGTTTTTCCATCTCTTTGCGTTGCAGGAAGCCGAATCGCCGTGGTTCGCGGCCAATAAACAGGTTGTCCGCCACCGACATATTGGGCAGCAGGTTTACTTCCTGATACACCGTACCGATGCCCAGCTGTTGGGCGTGGGCAGTGTTTTTTGGCGAGATAGTGTCGCCTTCCAGCCAGATAGTGCCGCGATCGGCGTGATACACACCGGTCAGCGCTTTAATGAGGGTCGATTTTCCGGCGCCGTTTTCGCCGAGAAGAGCCATGATTTCGCCGCGACGCAGGCTGAAATCCACGTTATCCAGCGCTTTCACGCCGGGGAAAAATTTGCTCAGGCCTTCCGTGCGCAAAATATCCTGGTTGTGGATTACGTCAGTCATTATCAGTCCCCTGAAAATGCCCTTCACCCCAACCCGCTCCCGAAAAAGGAGAGGAAACACGCGGTGTTAACCGGCTTCATCTCCCCTCAGGGGAAAGGGTTAGGGCGAAGGAAAACGAACTACGATGTCGACTGCACCCTCACCCCGCCCTCTCCCCGTGGGAGAGGGAGAACGACAAACTGCGCAGAGCAGCGAGGGTGAGGGGGAATACAACTCAATAGCCCATGTCTTTTTTCTTATCCAGCTGCGCTTGAGCGCTGTCTTTCAGGTAAAGCTGTGAGTGGGTGAGCGTCAACTTCGGCGGCATGGTACCGTCTTTCTTGAACTTCTCGAGTGCATCAAACGCCGGGCCAGCCATATTTGGTGTCAGCTCAACGTTGGCGTTGGCTTCGTCGGCCAACATCGCTTTATAGATATCCGGAACGCCGTCGATAGAGCCGGTCAGGATATCTTTGCCCGGTTTCAGGCCCGCCTCTTTGATGGCCTGAATGGCACCGATCGCCATGTCATCGTTATGGGCGTAAACCATGCAGATGTTTTTGCCGTTATTTTCCGCTTTGATGAAGCTTTCCATGACTTCTTTACCTTTGCTGCGGGTAAAGTCGCCAGACTGAGAACGAATGATTTTGATATTTGGCGCTTTCGCCACGGCTTCGGCAAAGCCTTTCTTACGATCGATAGCCACGCTCGCCCCGACCGTACCCTGCAATTCCACGACGTTACACGGTTTACCGGCCTCGGTTTTCACCAGCCAGTCGCCAATCAGCTTACCTTCCAGCACGTTATCAGCCGTCACGGTGGTCATGTAGAGCGACTTGTCTTTCACATCAATGGAACGATCGAGCAGGAATACCGGGATTTTTGCCTGTTTCGCTTCTTTCAGCACCGGCTCCCACCCGGTTGCCACCACTGGCGCGATGAAAATCGCATCCACACCCTGGGCGATAAATGAACGTACTGCCTTGATTTGGTTCTCTTGTTTTTGCTGGCCATCAGCAATTTTCAGGGTGATGCCGCGTTTTTCAGCCTCACTCTTTGCCACGCTGGTTTCAGCGGCACGCCAGCCGGATTCCGACCCGACCTGCGAAAATCCTACGGTTAAAGGGGCAGCCATCGCCATAGACGACATGGCTGCAGAAACAGCCGAGACAAGAAGTAAGCGCTTCCACATAAACGTATCCTCTTCGGGTTATTATCTGTTTATCCGTCATATTTCGAGCTGCATGTGCGTTGACCGCACTCCCTCACTCCAGTCACTTACTGTCGTAAGATCCTGGGCTTCACTCACTCGCCCCCTTCCTGCAACTCGAACTATTTAGGGTAGAAAATAGTCATCTGCCGAAAAACTATAGACAATGGGAAATGTAACGTGATGCGTTACATCACACTTCCAAAAAGAGAAAGTGTGATTTGTAAGCGCTTCCACAAAGTTATTCATGAAGTGGCTGGGTTTATGGATTTATCGCCTGGTTAAAGGCTCTGAAAAACGGTCCGAAGGCCTTCTGCGGCAGAAAAGAAGCGGAGACATTTACCTTGAGTTGGCTATAATACCGGGCACTTGAATGACACCAGATTAAAGGAAAAAGACATGAGCTTACTCAACGTCCCTGCGGGCAAAGACTTGCCAGAAGACATCTACGTTGTTATCGAAATCCCAGCCAACGCTGACCCTATCAAATATGAAATTGATAAAGACACCGGCGCGCTGTTCGTTGACCGTTTCATGTCTACCGCGATGTTCTATCCGTGCAACTACGGTTACATCAACCACACCCTGTCTCTGGACGGTGACCCGGTTGACGTTCTGGTCCCAACGCCATACCCACTGCAGCCGGGTTCTGTGATCCGTTGCCGTCCAGTTGGCGTTCTGAAAATGACCGACGAAGCCGGTGAAGATGCGAAACTGGTTGCGGTACCGCACACCAAACTGAGCAAAGAATACGATCACATCAAAGATGTGAACGACCTGCCAGAACTGCTGAAAGCGCAGATCTCCCACTTCTTCGAGCAGTACAAAGCGCTCGAGAAAGGCAAATGGGTTAAAGTTGAAGGCTGGGATAACGCTGAAGCTGCGAAAGCAGAAATCATCGCCTCCTTCGAACGCGCTAAGAAGTAATTCTTACCGTCGTGAAGAAAGACACCGCCTACGGCGGTGTTTTTGTTTGTACGGTTCAGAGAAGAGATGAAAATGCAGAAAATGACGCAGGAATTTCTTCAGAAGCGTGCAAAAAATAACGCCACCCGAGGGTGGCGTTATCCATTCAGAACTTATCTTTGTCCAGCCAGTTACCGGTTTCTATACGAATGAATCCGGTCACCGGACGCTGGTAGACGTACATCCACGCGCTACCGTACGGGGTCTGGATTAAATGGCGTGCGTACTCACCGCCTTTGGTGCGCAGCGCATCGAGCTCGGCGAGCGTCGAAGCGTCGATACGATACACTTCACCCGCTACAGTCCCGTCGCCGGGTACAGCGCCTGGATAGTGGCCCAGGCTGTAGAGCTGATAGTTATCGACACTATGATCGCCCAGCCACTGAGCGTTGGTCATCCAGTGGCTGTTGCCTTGTTTGCGCCGTAAACTGCCGTAAACAAATATTCGCATTGCTAAAACTCAAACTGATAGAGCAGATCAAGTGCCTGGTCTATGCCTGACACCGCTTCAAGATAAAGCTTGGGCATTAGGCGATAGCGTAACGTGAGTGTTGCCAGAGAGTCAAAAATTCCCACACCATATTTTACCTGCAGACCGGGCGCGATATAACCGCTGACCACCACCTGAGAGGAATCCCCTACTCCAGCGGTATCCAGAGCCAGATTGCTGACGCCAAACGTCTCGCCGATTTTACCCACAATCTGCCCACTTTGTGCAACCCCCAGTCCAACCAGTGCGGACGTCATTGCTGCGCCGTCGCCCTGTTCGCTGTCGAGCCCCTGTCCGCGTAACAGGTACGAGAGCGCGGCCTGTTGAGACATCGCCGGGTCAGAGAAGATTTCGGCCTTCGGCTGATCCGCCATTCCAGTCACGCGCACCCCGGCAGTCACGTTGTCTTCGGTGGCCTCAGGGTTACGAATGGCTTCAATATTCAGCATAGGCTGATCCGGCGGGCCAGAGAACAACAAGATCCCTTTGCGCACGATCAGGTCCTGACCGTAGGCGTGGAAACGGCCCTCCGGAATGTTGATCTGCCCGTTGAGGCCCAGACCGTGGCTGTCCTGCGCCACTTTCAGGTCACCGGTCAGACGCGCCTTCAGACCAAACGCATCCAGACGCACGTTATTGCCGACGTGAATCGTCAGGTTGCTGTTGATAGGAATGCCTGCAGACTTCGGATTCACCGGTTTGAGATCTTTATCGAGCATCACTTCGTCGCTGGACACGCCCACGGCGCTTTCCGGCACGTCATGAACCACGATGCGCGCCCACGGTACGTCTACGTTACCGTCGAGCGTGAACAGGCTTGGCGTGGCGGTAAAGACCACGTCCGGCGATACATCAAGGCGCACCATCGGCGGCACGGTAATACGCACCCGGCTGCCTTTCGCCGCCACCTGCGCACGCCAGTTGTCGATTTGCGTCCAGTCGGCGTTACCGCTGAGGCTAATCTGCCCCTGCTGCGTGGCAATCACGCCGTCCAGGGTCGAGCGCGTGCCGTTGAAGTTCATCGCCACCCGGCTCGGCTGCATGTCGAACGGCATAAAGTTACCGTCGATATCCAGTCCGGTGAGCTGCAATTGGCCGAACAGCTGCGGGCTTTGCAGGTCGCCGCCCAAACGCAGATTCGCATTCAGGGTACCCGCTGCTTTTTCACCGCGCGCGAAGACAGGGTTAACCATTGCCAGCGAGAAGTTGCGGATATTGACGTTACCGCCGAGATTGCGCCGCCCTTGCGGGTCGGTGATGTCAATCTGCCCATCGAGCTGGCCGTTGTTAGTCAGGCGAATCGTCCAGCCCAGCTGCGCGCGGTTGTTGTGCAAATCGGCATTCAGGTTGAGCGTATCAAACGCCACCGGCAGCGCCGCGTCGTTCACCGTTTGGGTGACCTTCACATTGCGCCCGGAAAGGCTCACTTTGCCCTGCGGCAGCCCTTCTTTGGTGGTATCCCAGCTGACGTCGGCGTTGCCCGTGAACACACCGCTGGCCTGCGTGGCGTCTGGCATAAACGGTTTAAGCATTGCCAGGTCGAAGCGGTTGAGATTCACCACCGCGTGTCCGGCTGCACCGGCATCAATGGTTTGCGGCACGCACAGTTCGGCGTTCGGGTTGGTCCAGCAGTGTGGCCCGATGCTGATTTTCTGTTCCTGATTGCGGTAATCGAGCGCAATCGCCCGCGAGAGCGACACCGGGCCTACCGGCGTCTGGAAGCGCGTATTACTCAGCGTGCCTTTCCAGCGTTGCTCTTTCCTGTCGAAGCTGCCCGCCAGTTCGAGCTGACCAGAAACCGGATCGCCCTGCATTTTGAGCTCCAGCGTGTGCTGCTTTTCATCCCCTTTGGCGGTGAGCAGCACCTGGCTGATGTTCACACCCGGCTGCGCAATACCGTTCACGCGCACGTCGAGATTGCCACCGATCTGGTCCGTCGATTTTACATCGCCTTTAATGGTGGCCTGGGCGACGGAAAGCGCCTGCCAGCGCAGATTGCGGGCAGTAATGTCCGCCAACAATTGCGGCGCATCCACGGTGCCGCGTACTTTCAACAGCCCTTTCGCCGTGCCGCCGAGTCCCGGCAGCGCGTTATCCAGCCCCGGCGCGTCGATGGTGGCGTCGAGATCCAGCTCTTTCACGCCCAGTTCGCCTTTCACATCAGCGCTGTTACGCCCCAGTTCAAGGTGCAGCCCGGGAATTTTCCATTGCAGATAGCTGTTACCGGAAAGCTTACCGTCGACGTTGACCTTGTTTTGCTTCACGTTGCCGGTGAGTTTCAGTTCCGGTACGTCTACCTGCCAGCTGCCGCCGTACAGGCTGCCACTGGTTTTAATCAGACCGTTCAGCTTCGCCGGCCAGTCCGGCACTTCTTTGGCGGTGTTGATGCCGTCAAGCTTCAGCTCGCCGCGCCAGCTGATCGCCTGCTGCCAGTCGAGCAGTGCCTTCAGCTCGGTTTTCCCTTCCAGCGCCGCGATGGTCAGCTTGTCGAGATTGACCTGCTGCTCGTTGCCCTTCGCATCCAGAGTAATCGTGGCTGGCGGCAGACCCTGCCCTTTTACCGCCGTTGCGAACGACAGCGTATAGTCGGTCATCTTGCCACTAAGCTTGAGCTTTACGTTGTCGGCCTGGTATTGCTTTTCGCCGGTAAACGGCCAGTAAAGCTGTTTGCTGAGCACCTCGAGATTTAGCGGCAGCCCGGCTTCGGCCAGCTGCGCCTGAGCGCGAATGCCCACGTCCACCGGCCCGGAAAGATTGATCCCGACGTCGAGCTGCTTGCGCACGTCGCCGCCAATCTTCATTTTGATTTTTTCGCCCTTCACCGGGTCGATATTCAGGGTGCTGTTGAGGGTTAAATCCACCGGCCAGTCATCCTGCAATTTCGCAGTACCGGTGGCGTTGACCGTGCCCTGACTCGAATCCACGTCCAGCGCGTCGAGCTTCATATTGCCGTCGATGCTGCTGACTTTCAGCAGCAGTTTATAGACCGTTAAATCGGTATCGCCGGTCAGACGCAGCTGCTCGCCGCGGAATTCCTGAATGTTCAGGTTCAGCGGCAGATGCACATCGGTCATTTCAGGCAAAACAGGCTTCGAGAACAGGTCTTTCATCGTTTCACCGAGCGGTTTTTCGTCCGGCTTCGGCTTGTCGATTTTCGGCTCAACCACCTGTTCCTGCGCCACTTTTGCCACTTTAGGCAGCGCAATCAGCAGCCCTTGCAGTGACGTTGGCATCAGCGTCAGGTTTTTCTCCTGCCAGGTCAGGCCGGAGGTGAAATCCATCACCGACACCGTGGTGTCGTCGATTTTGATGTTGATATTGTTCAGCGCGACCCGGCTGAGCGTAATCGGATACGGCGTCGAGAGGTTCAGCGGCCCGCTGTCCTCTTCCACCGCGGGCGCCGACGGCGGCATCTTTTTGCTGTCGATAGCCACGTTCACGTTGGCAAGCGAAAGGTCATTCACGCACAGGCTGCTGTCCCACAGGCAGGACGTGTTCACCGCCAGATGGAATTGCCCGGCATCGACCGCCACGCCCGGCTGCTCGTAGCGCAGATTTTTAACGGTCAAATCTTTCCAGCCGCCAACCACCTGGCCGATAGAGAGGCCTGGCACCCAGCGGTCAGCCGCTTTAAATACCAGATGCAAACCGGTAGTCGTGCCGACCAGGAACGCCACGCTCCCCAGCAGCAGGATGATAAACACCAGGACGCCGAGGCTAATCTTCTTCCATAAACTCATAATTCTGGCCCCAGACCGATGTAGAACTGTAAACCGTGCTCTTCTTTATCGCCCACCGGAGCGGCAATATCGAGTTTGACCGGGCCAACTGGCGACTGCCAGCGCACGCCGACGCCTGCACCGGTTTTGAAATCATTGTCGCGGAAGTCATTCACCGCTTCGCCACTGTCGACGAACACCGCGCCCCACCATTTACCGGTCACGTTGTACTGATATTCCAGGGAGCCGGTGGCCAGGCGCGAGGCGCCGGTAAGTTTGCCGTCGGCATTTTTTGGCGAGATGGATTCATATTTATAGCCGCGAATGCTGCGGTCGCCCCCGGCGAAGAAGCGCAGATCTGGCGGAACACGGTCGAAGTCACCGGTTTCAATCCAGCCAATATTGCCGCGCACCACAAAGCGATGGCGATCGTAAATTGTGCGAATCCAGGTATTTTGTGCCTGAGCGACTACGAAATCGACGTCTGAACCCCACGCGCCGTTGGAGACATCCACCGAATAGCGCTGTGAATCGCCCCAGGTTGGCATCAGGCCGCCGCGTGAACGGGTACGGCTGATCATCACGCCCGGGTAAAGCAGCATGGTGGTGTTGGTGACGTTAGCCTGCGTAAAGTGGTCGAGGCTCCAGCGCAGGTTAATGGCACGCTGCCAGCCGCTGGAGAGATCCCAATAACGCGACACGCCGAGCGTGGTCGAGTCGGATTCGGTATCGTTCAAATCGGTGCGTTTGAAGCCGCCCTGCAGCAGGTAATACTGCTCCAGCGGGTTCTTCAATAGCGGAATTTTGTAAGAGAAATCAAGCTGCTGCTCGGGCGCAGACAGGCTGAGGTCGGTGGTCAGGCTGTGGCCGTAGGAGTTCATCCACGGCTTATTCCACGAGGCTTTGACTCGCGGTCCCACATCGGTGGAGTAACCGACACCGGTTTCGAGGGTGTTTTTGGTACGCGGAGACACCACGCCGCTCAACGGCAGCACTTTGGTTTTTCGCGCTTTATCAAATTCTGGCGCCACGACTACCGAGTTAAACCAGCCGGTCGCGGAAAGGCGGCGGTTCAGCTCAGCCAAATCATCAGAGGTGTAATAGTCACCCTCTTTGAACGGCACCAGATTTTGCAGATAACGATCCTGGATCTGCGACCCCTGGAACGTGACGGCGCCAAAGCGATAACGTTCGCCGCTGTCATAATCGATATCCCAAAATGCCTGGTGACGGTCGAGCGACACGCCGAGCTGGCTCTTTTTAAACTCGCTGTCGAAGTAGCCCTTACGCAGCGAGACGCCGGTGAGCGACTTTTTGAAGCCGTCGTAATCGGCGTGGTCCAGAATCGTCCCTATCGCCGGACGTTTTTTCAGTAAATCCAGATAGTCTCTGTCATTCCGTGCGCCGCCGCGCAAAATCACGTCGGTGCCGCCAATGCGTACCGGTTCACCCGGTTTGACGTGCGCCAGCAGAACCTGACGGCCTTTGGCCGGTGCAGGCTTCAGTTCGAAATCAATCTGCGGTTCGTAATAGCCCAGCGCTTTAAGCCCTGCACGGATGGAGTCATCCACACGCGCACGGAAACGGCGATCCGGAGTCACCTCGTCGCTTTCAATCGTCGACAGCTGCGCGCGCACGTTTTTGAGCAGCTCTCCAGAAAGTCCATCTACCTGTAAACGTATGTTTGCCGCCCCGGCAACACCACTGACCAGTAACAGACTGGCCCAACATAACTGGCGAATTTGTGGCACGTTTTCTCCCAAATGTCCTTGTTTCCACCCCGTCAGGAAACGCAATAGCCGATCCACGGCTTAACAAAATTTCAACACTACCGGTTGAAAAAAAGACGTCCACCTCAATATTTCTTATGTTTAAATCTAGACGTATTCATCGCCTTTATTGTCATCAAAGAGAGGCGCTGTGACAACCTTAACCCCAATTTCCTTTATCCGGAGGCCAAACCGTGAGTTTATTCGATAAAAAACACGTTGTCGCTCAAGCGGATGCGCTGCCCGGTCGCAATACGCCGATGCCTGTCGCCGCGCTGCATGCCGTTAACGAGCATTCCATGACCAATATTCCGCAAGGGATGGAAGTCGCGCTGTTCGCCATGGGCTGCTTCTGGGGCGTTGAACGCCTGTTCTGGCAACTGCCGGGCGTCTACAGCACCGCTGCGGGCTACACCGGCGGCTACACGCCGAACCCGACCTACCGCGAAGTGTGCTCCGGTGAAACCGGTCACGCCGAAGCGGTTCGCGTGGTCTATGACCCGTCCGTTATCAGCTATGAGCAGTTGTTACATGTGTTCTGGGAAAATCACGACCCGGCCCAGGGCATGCGTCAGGGCAACGATAAAGGCACCCAGTACCGCTCGGCAATTTACCCGCTGACGCCTGAGCAAGAGAAAGCGGCCCACGCCAGTCTGGCGCGTTTCCAGGCGGCGATGAACGAGGCCAATGACTCCCGAACCATTACCACTGAAATCGACACCGCTAAACCGTTCTACTATGCGGAAGACGACCACCAGCAATACCTGCATAAAAACCCGTACGGCTACTGCGGCATCGGCGGCATTGGCGTGTGCTTACCGCCACAGCTCGCCTGACCGTTAGCTCTCCATCGCAACGCGGGCCGCATGCCGCGTTGCGTTGCTCACCGTTCCCGCATCCTGTAATTTCCCCTGTAGCAGCACATTCAGCACTGACGCGCCCTGCCGGTTCAACCGGTTTTGCAGTAAATGCACCGCTTCCACGCCCAGTTCGCGACACGGCACCGTCACGCTGGTGATGGGCTTCGCCAGTTCGTTGTCGAGCCGCCAGTGAAAATCAGTGGTTATCAGCGAGATATCTTCCGGCACGCGCAGGCCGTGATGCTCCAGTACGCGCTGCACGCCGGTGGTCATGCTGGTGCTGCCGGGGAAAATCACCTGTGGCCACGCTTCACGCGGCGTTTCTGCCAGCCACTGCGTGAGCGCCTGCTCGGACTCCTCGGCGGTAAAGCCTTCGGTGATAATCACATCCTTTTGCGCGTTGAACGGCACGTGATAGCGGCGATAGGCCTCTTTTATGCCATCCAGCCGGGCGTACAGCGTTTCCCGCCGAAGGGTAGTCATACACAGCACGCGCCGATGGCCTTGCTCGAACAGGTAACGCATGGCGCTAAAACCAATGGCGCGATGATCGGGAGAAACGGCATCAAGAATACGTTCTTTATCGTTGGTATTAATTAATACGCAGGGTTTATTCAGGGTCTGCGCCAGCTTAAAGACGGTGGAATCGTCGGTGCCGATAATAATTATCGCGTTAATATTCTTATTATTGGCTTTATCCAGGAAGGCCTTAATATCCGCGTCCTGTTCTTCCAGGCCACAAAATGTCAGATACACATCATGCGGTTCAATTGCATCGGCAATCCCACGGGTCACTTCCTGATAGAAAATATCCCCACGCGCGGTAAAGGTTCTCGACGGCGCAAATACGGCAATACCGTTAATCAATAACCGCCCGCTGGCGAGTTCATCCAGCACGCCGAGCTTTCTGGCACAGCGAACAATCGCCTCCCGCGCCTGCTCGCTGGTATATGACTTTCCGCTTAGCACTCGCGAAACTGTACTGACGGAATATCCCGTTGCCGCCGCAATTTGGTCCATTTTCAGCTTGCCGGACATTATGTGACCTCGCTCGCAATCAATATCTGCAAATTTTTGCAGACACAGTCACCTGATTTTAAAACAGAATTTTTGGTTACAGGTGAAATTGATAATTAGCCTGCGAGCATTCTCACAAATTCCTTTTGTCTGTCCGTATCCCCTTACCTATTTTCGCTTTATCCGTCATTAGCTCTGAATAAGGTGTGACATGGAAAGCGTAAGATTCGGCATTATTGGTGTGGGTAATATCGGCACGGTTCACGCGCGCTATTTGCTGGCAGGCACGGTGAAAGACGCGCAACTGACCGCGGTTTGCGATATTGACGAGAAAAAGCACGACGCCATCCGTCAAATTGTGGGTGAGAAGGTCGATATCTTCAGCAACGCCCACGACATGCTACGCAGTGGGCTTATCGACGCGGTGATCGTCGCCACGCCGCATTACGATCACCCGAGCCTCTCGATCCTGGCGATGCAACACGGCATTCATACGCTGTGCGAAAAACCCGCCGGGGTTTACACCGCGCAGGTTCAGGAGATGAACGCCTGCGCCCGCGAGTGCGATGTGGTGTTCGGCATCATGTACAACCAGCGCCCTAACCCGCTGTATCAGAAGGTCAAAGACCTGATCGACAGCGGCGAACTTGGCGACATCCGCCGCTCTAACTGGATTATCACCAACTGGTATCGCTCGCAGAGTTACTACAACTCCGGAGGCTGGCGCGCCACATGGAAAGGTGAAGGCGGCGGTGTGCTGCTCAATCAGGACCCGCATCAGCTCGATCTCTGGCAGTGGCTGGTCGGTATGCCGGTACGACTGCGCGCCTTCTGCCAGTTCGGCAAGCACCGCCAGATTGAAGTAGAAGACGACGTTACCGCCTATGCCGAATATGCCAACGGCGCGACCGGCGTGTTCATCACCACCGTGGCAGAAACACCGGGCACCAACCGCCTGGAAATCGCGGGCACCCGGGGAAAAATTGTCGTCGAAGAGGGCCGGTTGCGTTTCTGGCGGCTGCGCGAATCTGAAGACGCCTTCAATGCGCGCTGGCAAAACGGCTTTGGCGAGCCGGAGTGCTGGGAAGTCATCCTCCCCGTCGCCGCCGAATGCAGCGAACATCACGTGATCACCGCCAATTTCTGTGCCGCTATTCTGCGCGGCGAACCCCTTATCGCTCCGGGCCTCGAAGGCATTCGCGGCCTGACCCTTTCCAACGCCATGCACCTTTCAACGTGGACCGACGGCTGGGTCGATTTGCCGTTTGATGAGCAGCGCTTCAAGCAGTTGCTTGACGAACGCATCGCCGCCTCGGTGGAAAAACACGTCGAGAGCCGCACCCTCGACGCATCCGGAACCTGGTAATGAGGAGCCAACATGTTACGTGTCGCAATTGTCGGAACAGGAAACATTTCGCACAACCACATTCAGGGATATCTGGAAATGGGCGCGCGCTGCCAGATTGTCGCGCTGGTCGATATCTACCCGGAAAAAGCACAGGAGAAAAAAACGCGCTACGGCTTGCAGGACGCCCGGGTTTACAGCAGCCACCAGCAGATGCTCGATGACGAACCGAACGTTGATATCGTGGATGTTTGCACCCCGCCGTACGTTCACGCGGAAATCAGCATCGACGCGCTACACGCGGGAAAGCACGTGCTGTGCGAAAAACCCATGGCCGCATCACTGGAAGAGTGCGACGCGATGATTGCCGCCCAGCAGGCAAGCGGTAAAACGCTGTCGATTATCGCCCAGAACCGCTTCACCGACGCCTTCTGGCGTCTGAAAGCGGCGGTGGACTCCGGCCTTGCGGGGAAAATCTGCCACGCACAGGTCGATTCCTTCTGGTGGCGCGGCCACTGCTATTACGATTTGTGGTGGCGCGGTACCTGGGAAAAAGAAGGCGGCGGCTGCACGCTGAACCACGCCGTACACCACATCGACGCCATTCAGTGGATGCTCGGTTTCCCGAGCGAAGTGGTGGCAATGATGAGCAACGTCGCCCACGACAACGCCGAAGTGGAGGACCTGAGCGCCGCCATTTTCAAATACCCTTCCGGCGCGCTGACCCAGCTTACCGCCTCGGTGGTGCATCACGGCGAAGATCAGAAGATGGTGATTCAGGGTGAAAAAGCGCGAATCTCCGCGCCGTGGGATGTTTTCGCCAGCCAGTCGGCAGACAACGGTTTTCCGCAAGATACCCATAACGCGGCGCTGGAAGATCAGCTGACCACGCTGTTTCGGGTGACGCCAGGATTGCGCTGGACGCTGCACACCGGGCAAATAGACAACGTCCTCACCGCGATCGAACAGCAGACGTCGCCGTTAGTGGACGGCGTGCAGGGCAAGCGTTCGCTGGAAATCATCACCGCCATTTATAAATCAGCAATTACCCGCACCGTGGTGACGCTGCCGATTGCACCTGACGACGTCTTTTATCGGACCGGCGGCCTGACCGCACGCGCGCCACATTTCCATGAAAAATCCGCCTCGGTCGCCAACTTCAGCGAAGTGGGCGCCATCCCGCTCGGCAAAAATTTCGATACAGGAGCTGCATCATGAACAAGAACGACGGTATGAATTACGCCCCGACCGGTAAACCTCAGGCGGTGGTGAAGCCTGGCGAGTTTGTTTTTGCCGCCGCCGCCCTCGACCACGGGCATATCTACGGCATGTGCAACGGGCTGGTTGAAGCCGGAGCGCAGCTGAAATGGGTGTGGGATCCGGACCCAGCGAAAGTCGATAAGTTTGTGCAGCACTATCCGCAGGCCCAGGTTGCCACCTCGCTGGAAACGTTGCTCAACGACCCGCAGGTGCAGCTTATCGCAGGCGCGGGCGTGCCGTCTGAACGCTGCGCTCTGGGGCTGAAAGTGATGGCGGCAGGCAAGGATTACTTCGTCGATAAAGCGCCGTTGACCACCCTGGAACAGCTGGAAGATGCCAAAGCAATGGTGGCGAAAACCGGGCGTAAATACGCGGTTTACTACAGCGAACGCCTGCACGTGGAAAGCGCAGTCTTCGCCGGGCAACTGGTGAAACAGGGCGCGATTGGTCAGGTCATTCAGACGCTTGGCACCGGGCCACACCGCGAAGGCGAAGGCCGCCCGGACTGGTTTTACGAGCGGCGCTACTTCGGCGGCATTCTGTGCGACATCGGCAGCCATCAGATTGAGCAATTCCTGTTTTACACCGGCAATGAAGAGGCGCACATCGTCGCCAGCCAGGTGCGCAACGTCACGCATCCACAGTATCCGCAATTCGAAGATTTCGGCGATGCAATGCTGGCCGGGGCTAACGGCGCAACGGGCTATTTCCGCTGCGACTGGTTCACGCCAGCAGGCTTGCCAACCTGGGGTGACGGCCGCCTGACGCTGCTCGGCACCGAGGGCTATATCGAAATCCGCAAATACATTGACCTGACGCGCGGCGAACAGGACGTGGTGTATCTGGTGAATAAAGACGGCGAGCACCGCTATCCAGTAGCGGGCCAGGTCGGTTTCCCCTACTTCGGCGAGCTGATTAAGGATTGCCTGAATCGCACCGAAAACGCCATGAGCCAGGCGCACGCCTTTAAGGCCGCCGAGCTGTGCGTGAAGGCGCAAATGCTGGCCAACGCCGGACGATAAGGAGGCTGCGATGAAAACGCTGAATGCCGCCATTATCGGCTGCGGGGCCATTCACATCTGCCACGTTGAAGCACTACGCCAGACGCCTGGCGTGGCATTGCGGGCGGTGGTGGACGTCGACAAAGAAAAAGGACTGGCGCTGTCCGCCGAGTATGGCTGCCATTTTTATCAGGACTACCGGGAGATGCTCTGTGATGTGACCATCGACATGGTGCACATCTGCACGCCGCATTATCTGCATAAACCGATGGTCCTGGCCGCGCTGGCGGCAGGGAAACAGGTGTTCTGCGAGAAGCCGGTCGGGATGAACATGGCCGATATCGTGGAAATGCGGGCCGCGGAAAAGCAGGCCGACGGGCGGCTTGGCGTTTGCTATCAAAACCGCCTGAACCCCACCAGCCTGGCACTGCATCAGCTTCTGAGCGAAAAGGCATTAGGACAGCTACTCAGCATTAATGCGTTTCTGACCTGGTCACGTCCCCCACCTTATTACGTCAATAGCCCCTGGCGTGGACGTTACGCCAGCGAGGGCGGCAGTTTGCTTATCAATCAAGCCATTCACACGCTTGATCTCGTGCAGTGGTTTGGCGGCGGCGTGACGCGTCTGAAAGGCGTGGTCGACTGCGCACGGCTTGAAGACACCATCGATACCGAAGACACCGCTATGGCAACGCTGGAATTCAGCGGCGGCGCGCGCGGGCTGTTTTTCGCCAGCAACAACCACACCCGGGACGCACCGTTACAGCTGGACATCCATTGTGAACAAGGCGAGTTGCAGCTGCGAGATAACACGCTTTGGCGCGTATCAGATGGCAAACGGGTGGTTCTCGCCAGCGACGAAACACCTTACGGCCACAGCAAAAGCTATTGGGGAATGGGCCACCTGCTGGCCATTCGCCAGTTTTATGAGGCCGTGCGCAGCGGCAGCTCCGAGGGCATTACCGGTCTTCACGAGGCGGCGAAATCCCTGCAACTCGTAGAAGCGATTTACCGGTCCTCACAATTACGACACTGGGTCACGTTACCCCGATAACAACGCCATTCTGGCTGTAATAAGATGCGGCACACAGTGAGCGTGTGCCATATAACTAAACATCGAACAGAGAATAATAATTATGGTTAAACCTACTGAACGCAAAGTGGGTTACGGCGTAGCAATTGGCTATGGCGTAACCGATCTTTTTGGCGGGGGTGCTTTTGCCGTTATCGGCACCTGGTTGCTCTTTTTTTACACCACCTACTGTGGCCTGTCGGTTTTAGAGGCGGGTTCTATCTTCGCGATTGCCCGCGTAATTGACGCGATCCTGAGCCCGATTATGGGCTATGTCACGGATAACTTTGGCGATACCTGGCTGGGCCGTAAATTCGGTCGCCGCCGCTTTTTCCTGTTATTAAGTGCCCCGTTGATGTTCCTGTATGCGCTGGTCTGGGTCACTGACATGAGCTACTGGTACTATCTTGGCACCTACCTTTCCATCGAGCTGCTTTCAGCGATGGTGCTGGTGCCGTGGGAAACGCTGGCCGCTGAAATGACTAACCGCTTCAGCGAACGCACCCGACTTTCCGGCGTGCGCATGATGTGCTCGCAGTTCGGCGGCTTGCTGGCGGTGTCGGTGCCTGGCGTCATTATGCAGTTCACCGGCAAAGACAACCCGTTCACCTACACCCTGACCGGCAGCATCTTTGCACTGATTTTCTGTATCGCCGTCTTTACCACCTGGGCCTGCACCTGGGAGGCCAAAGATGTGCGCGAAGAGTATGAATTTAAGCCCGTGAATAATCGGCAATCAGGGTTGTTCAATCACCTGAAATATCTGGTTATCGATCTGTTTTCATCGTTCAAAATCAAAGCGTTTCGCCAGCACATCATGATTTACATCTGCTCGTTCACCGCGATGGATGTGTTCGGTTCGGTATTCACGTATTACGTGGTGTACGCGCTAGGCCGCGATGCCGGAGCGGTATCGGGCCTGCTGACCATCGCCGCCTTTGTCTCCGTGCCGGGCACCTTCGGCTTTATGATGTTGATGAATAAGCTCAACATGACGCCATCCGGCGCGCTGCGGCTCTCCTACAGCTGTATTTTTGCAGTGCTGGCCTTCTTATTTGTGGTGTACATCAACGATATCCGCGTACCGACGCTGCTGTTCTCCGCCGTGTTTGTGGTGCTCGGCGCGGCCCGTGCGGGGCTCTATTATATTCCGTGGAATATCTACAGCTTTATCCCGGATATCGATGAGATGGTGACCCGCCAGCGTCGTGAGGGGATTTTCGCCGGCGTGATGGTGTTGACCCGCAAAAGTACGGTGGCGCTGGCGATTATGCTGATTGGTATCGTGCTGCAGGAGAGCGGTTTCGTGAAAGGCGGCGGCACGCAGCCGGAAAGCGCCCTGCATGCGATCATCGGGCTGATGATTTTCGCCACCGCCGGGCTGTTGGCGATAAGCTTCTGGATGACCTTCAAATTCAAACTCACCCAGGCGTCGCACAAAACGCTGATTAAAGAGATAGCCCGCCGCAAACTCGGCGGCGCCTGCGAAGATTGCGATGAACAGACGCGCCAGGTCATCAAAGATTTGACCGGTCGGGCCTACAACGAAGTGTGGGATGCCACGCCGGATAAAAGCAAAAACGGTGCGGCTTTAGCGCCTGGAAGTTAACCTCTGGCGAATTTACAGTCCCTTACGCTATACTATCCCCGATATTGCCGGTCCAGAGCCTTCGGACCGGTTTTTTTAAGCGTTCATCCAATTCAATCAACGACTCAACCATCCTTCCGAGGTTCTGACCTTAACGGTTAGAAAAACTATGTTAAACAGTATATTAATCATACTCTGCCTCATCGGCGTCAGTGCGTTTTTCTCGATTTCCGAGATTTCGCTTGCAGCTTCCCGCAAAATCAAACTGAAGCTGCTCGCCGATGAGGGCAATATTAATGCACACCGTGTTCTCAAAATGCAGGAAAACCCCGGTATGTTCTTTACCGTGGTGCAAATCGGTCTTAACGCCGTCGCCATTCTTGGTGGTATCGTCGGTGATGCAGCCTTTTCCCCGGCCTTCCACAGCATCCTTATTAAGTACGTTTCAGCCGAGCTTGCTGAGCAGATAAGTTTCATTCTGTCGTTCGTGCTGGTCACCAGTTTGTTTATCCTGATAGCTGACCTGACTCCGAAACGCATCGGTATGATTTCGCCCGAAGCCGTGGCTTTGCGGATCATCAACCCGATGCGCTTCTGCCTCTCAGTATTCCGCCCGTTGGTGTGGTTCTTTAATGGCATGGCGAACATGATTTTCCGCCTGTTCAAGCTGCCAATGGTGCGTAAAGACGACATCACCTCCGACGATATTTACGCGGTAGTGGAAGCCGGTGCGCTGGCAGGCGTGCTGCGTAAGCAGGAACACGAACTGATTGAGAACGTGTTTGAACTGGAATCGCGTACCGTGCCGTCGTCGATGACGTCGCGCGAAAACGTTATCTGGTTCGATTTGAACGAAGACGAACAAAGCCTGAAGAACAAAGTCGCGCAGCATCCGCACTCTAAGTTCCTGGTGTGTAAAGAAGATATCGACCACATCATCGGCTACGTTGACTCAAAAGACCTGTTGAACCGCGTGCTGGCGAACCAGAGCCTGGCTCTGGCGGGTGGCGTGCAGTTACGCAATACGCTGATTGTGCCGGACACCCTGACGCTCTCTGAAGCGCTGGAAAGTTTCAAAGCCGCCGGTGAAGACTTCGCCGTTATCATGAACGAATACGCGCTGGTGGTGGGCATTATCACCCTCAACGACGTAATGACCACGCTGATGGGTGACCTGGTCGGCCAGGGTCAGGAAGAGCAGATTGTGGCGCGTGATGAAAACTCATGGCTCATCGACGGCGGTACGCCGATTGAAGACGTGATGCGCGTGCTGGATATCGACGATTTCCCGCAGTCGGGCAACTATGAAACCATCGGCGGATTCATGATGTTTACCCTGCGCAAAATCCCGAAACGCACTGATTTCGTGAAGTTTTCGGGTTATAAGTTCGAGGTGGTGGATATCGATAACTACCGCATCGATCAGCTGCTGGTGACCCGCGTCGACAGCAAGCCCACGGTTCTGACGCCGAAACTGCCAGACGCTGAAGAGAAAGGCGCGGCATAAGGTTACGGCCCATAGAAACACTAACGGCTCCCTTTCGAGGAGCCGTTTTTTTTACTTCTTAATTACTGCATAGCACGTTGGTCGATTACGCCATCTCAGTTTGCAGACGCGTAACCTGACGGTTGATCTCGGACATGACAGAAAGATGCTGCTTGTCCTTCACTTTCGGGATAAGAATCTTGCCCTTATCAAATTCGAAAGCGCCCACGTCCTTGATGTACAACCGTCCACGAAACAGGATCTTCACGTACTTAGCCACCTGAAGTGGGTTGTACCGTTGGAAAATTTTCATTGTTATCTCCTGCTGAGTCTTACGCCCTTGCGACTCCACAATCGGTTCCGCGTTCCGGGGCGCAAAATTAATGCTCTAAAACTATAGTCCATATCGACCGGGACACCCAGTCTGTAGAAGTTTATTTACCGTTTGATGACAGTAATTAAGAATAATCTATCCAGATTGGTGAATAAGGCAGTATAAGCCTTCATTTTTCCACGGTTATGTGCGGTCACCCGCAAACTGGCATCATGATTGCGGGAAAACCTAATAATTCGCACTTATGATTAAAGCTCAGAACCAAGTGGTCGGATCACCTGCATAAAATAAGGAAAACACCATGACCCTACGTAAGCTGATGGCGATTTCATGCCTGTTAATGCCGCTGATGGCCTCTGCGCATAATTTCCAGAACGGTCAACGGGTGCCCGCTGTGGGCATCGCCGACCGTGGCGAACTCATTCTTGATAATGATGATTTTAGCTATAAAAATTGGAATAGCTCGCAGCTTCCTGGCAAAGTGAGAGTTGTACAACATATTGCCGGCCGTACATCTGCCAAAGAGAAGAACGCCACGCTTATCGAAGCGATTAAGTCCGCAAAATTCCCGCACGACAAATACCAGACCACCACCATTGTAAACACTGATGATGCCATTCCTGGCTCGGGGATGTTCGTGCGCAGTAGCATTGAGAGCAATAAAAAGCTCTATCCGTGGTCACAGTTTATTGTCGACAGCAACGGGCTGGCACGCAGCGCCTGGCAGCTTGAAGAAGGCAGTTCGGCGATTGTGGTGCTGAATAAAGAAGGCCGCGTGGAATGGGCGAAAGACGGGGCGCTGACACAAGAGGATGTGCAGCAGGTTATCGCCCTGCTGCATAAGCTACTCGGTCAGTAGATTGATACCCGGAAGCCGGGGTTGAGAAACGCTTCACGCGGTGTGTAATCGAGGGTTTTTCCCTGCCAGTCGTGAACGTGCGCCCCGGCGGCCACCGCAACCGCGTGGCCCGCGGCGGTGTCCCAGACGTTGGTCGGCCCGAAGCGCGGATAAAGCTGCGCCTGCCCTTCCGCCACCAGGCAGAATTTAAGCGACGAACCAATCGATGTGGTCTGATGCTCGCCAAGCTGCTGCAGATACTCCGTCAGCTCGCCGTCGGCATGCGAACGGCTGATCACCACCAGCGGCGGCCGGGCATCGCGCACGTGAATCTGGTTGCGCACGCCGCACTCTTCTTTCCAGGCCTTGCCTTCATGTGCGCTGTACATCACTTTCATTACTGGCGCATAGACCACGCCGAGCACCGGTTTCCCCTGTTCAATCAGAGCGATATTGACCGTGAACTCCCCGTTGCGCTTGATAAACTCTTTGGTGCCATCGAGCGGATCCACCAGCCAGTAGCGATGCCAGTGCTGGCGCACATCCCAGCCCGGTGGGTCTTCTTCTGACAGCACCGGAATTTCCGGCGTCAGGGCATTCAGCCCGCTGACTATCACTCTATGGGCCGCAATATCCGCTGCCGTCACCGGAGAGTCATCAGCTTTGCTGACGACGTCCATCGGCTGTGCCCCATCGTAAACCTGCATAATGGCATCACCTGCTTTCCGTGCAAGCTGACATACTTGTTCCAGCATTTTCCACCTCGTGTTAAGTAGAGTGGCGTTAACTCGTTGTTTTATTTATATCCTATCGCGACCGATTGCGCTATCTGTGAAGCGTTACCCGTTTCCTCGCGCAATTTTCTGGCAACCTTCACACTTCTGTAAGCAACAGGATGTATACCCTTTTGTCTTTTGTGCCCTCGATCAATAAAAGGACCCCTCTGATGATTAAGTTTAGCGCAACGCTCCTTGCCACGCTGATTGCCGCAAGTGTTCAGGCTTCGACCGTAGATTTGCGGATCATGGAAACGACTGACCTGCACAGCAACATGATGGATTTTGACTACTACAAAGATTCTGCCACGGAGAAGTTTGGTCTGGTGCGCACCGCCAGTCTGATCAACGCCGCGCGGGGTGAAGTGCAAAACAGCGTGCTGGTGGATAACGGCGATGTGATTCAGGGGAGTCCGCTCGGCGATTACATGGCGGCGAAAGGGCTCAAATCGGGTGATGTGCATCCGGTTTACAAGGCGATGAATACGCTGGATTACGCGGTGGGTAATCTTGGTAACCACGAATTTAACTACGGTCTGGATTACCTGCACAAAGCAATCAATGGCGCGAAGTTCCCGTACGTTAATGCCAATATCATCGACGTTAAGACCAAAAAGCCGCTATTTACACCGTATCTGATTAAAGAGACCCAGGTTGTCGATAAAGACGGCAAGCCGCAGACCCTGAAAATTGGCTACATCGGTTTTGTGCCGCCACAGATAATGATTTGGGATAAAGCCAATCTTAGCGGCAAAGTGACGGTGAATGACATTACCGAAACCGCCCGCAAATATGTGCCTGAAATGCGTGAAAAAGGTGCCGATGTGGTGGTGGTTATCGCCCACTCCGGTCTCTCCGCCGACCCGTATCAGGCGATGGCGGAAAACTCCGTTTACTATCTCAGCCAGGTACCGGGCGTGGATGCGATCATGTTTGGTCACGCCCATGCTGTGTTCCCGTCGAAGGATTTCGCCAACATTAAAGGGGCGGATATCGACAACGGTTTACTTAACGGAATTCCGGCGGTGATGCCAGGCATGTGGGGCGATCACCTCGGGGTAGTGGATTTGGTGCTGAACAATGACGGCGGTAAATGGCAAGTGTCGCAGGCCAAAGCCGAAGCGCGGCCGATTTATGATGCCGTCGCCAAAAAATCCCTCGCCGCAGAAGACCAGAATATGGTGAAGGTGCTGAAAGCCGATCACGACGCCACTCGCGCGTTCGTCAGCAAGCCTATCGGCAAATCGTCCGACAATATGTACAGTTATTTGTCGCTTGTGCAGGACGATCCCACCGTTCAGGTGGTGAATATGGCGCAGAAAGCCTACGTGGAGCACTTTATTCAGGGCGATCCGGACCTGGCGAAACTGCCGGTGCTTTCCGCCGCCGCACCGTTTAAAGCCGGTGGACGTAAAAACGATCCGGCCAGCTTTGTCGAAGTAGAAAAAGGCCAGCTCACCTTCCGTAACGCTGCCGATTTGTATCTCTATCCGAATACGCTGGTGGTGATGAAAGTCAGCGGCAAAGAGGTGAAAGAGTGGCTGGAGTGCTCCGCCGGGCAGTTCAACCAGATTGACGTGACCAGCAGTAAACCGCAATCACTGATCAACTGGGACGGTTTCCGCACCTATAACTTCGACGTTATCGACGGCGTGGATTATCAGATTGATGTCAGCCAACCCGCGCGCTATGACGGCGAATGCCAGAGCATTAACCCGAAAGCAGAACGCATCAAAAACCTGACCTTTAACGGCAAACCTATCGATCCGACCGCAACATTCCTGGTGGCGACCAATAACTACCGTGCTTACGGCGGAAAATTTGCGGGAACCGGCGACAGCCATATCGCTTTCGCTTCGCCGGATGAAAACCGTTCAGTGCTGGCGGCGTGGATCGGTGCGGAGTCGAAAAAGCAGGGCGAAATTCATCCGGCAGCGGACAATAACTGGCGCTTAGCGCCGATTCATTCGGCCACGCCACTGGATATTCGTTTTGAAACATCACCGACGGAGAAGGCCGCGGCGTTTATCACAGACCACGCGCAGTATCCGATGAAAAAAGTCGGCACCGACGATATCGGTTTTGCGGTCTATCAGCTTGATTTAAGCAAGTAACCCAGTAATCGTAGACCCGGCGAGCCTCAGCGCCGCCGGGCAATTCCTGCTTTAAATCGGTCATTCACGCCGCGCGCTCATCCCAGTGCGCCATCACCTGCGGCAGGTTTAGCTCAATCCAGTCCGCCAACGCTTCCACTTTCTCACTCACCTGCACACCGAGCGGCGTGAGGCTGTATTCCACATGCGGGGGCACCACGGGGTATGACACTCTGTCGATAAAGCCATCCATCTCCAGCGCCTGTAAGGACTGTGCCAGCATCTTCTCGCTGACGCCGCCCATTTTTCGACGCAGGTCGCTGAAGCGATGGGTGCCATCGCGTAGCGCGACCAGAATAAGCACGCCCCAGCGGCTGGTCACATGCTTGAGCACGTCCCGGGACGGACACTGTTCGGCAAACAAATTGCCATCGCGCAGCTGTTCACTGAGGGTCGGATTCGCCATTTTCATACTTACCTTTTTGTACGTACTTACTAAAAGTTAGCTATGGTGTTAGCGTATCACAACTGAAGACAAACACGAAGGAGTTGTAATGTGACAATAAAGTTGTACTCTAAACGTTAAAGTTGTACCTCTAACCTCGAAAAATGACATTAAAGTTGTATACTTAAAATTGGGTTACATTCAATGAATGCAGCATACAACTGGCTTACATCGTGGTAATAGTCAACATGAGTAGAGGAAGAAGACCTAAGTCCTATGAGGATTATGAAAAATACCTGATCAAAGGTGTGGGATTAGGACATCTGCAAGACTACCAGCCCTGGCTGAGAGTTCAGGACGTAAAATCTCACGGTAACCGCTCTGTTGTCCTCGGTGTTAAGACCATGCGCAAGCATCACTTCATGTCTTCTATAGAAAGCGAATTCTTCTATCAGGCTGAGTTCAATGATGATGTTATTGATATTCGTGAGCAATTCCCTTTACTGCCCCTTAACCTCACAGACCAGATAGCCAGTCACATTGGCGTAGAGCACCCCCTGGTCAAGGGCATCAAAGGCCTACCCGTCCTGTATGTTATGACAACAGATTTTCTGTTGACGCTAAAAAAAGCAGACGGAGAAATAAAATACAAAGCATTTGCCGTTAAACCCGACGGAATCCCAACCCCCAGGGTTGCAGAAAAGTTAGAAATCGAACGTCTGTTCTGGGCAATGCATGACATTGAATTTAAAATCTATGTTGGTTCAGAATTAAACCGAATCAGGAGTAAAAATATTTCATGGGCAACATCAGCAATTCGAATGGATACTGCAATCCATGAATCCTTGCCCTGTCAGGAGGTTGTCTCTGCATTGCCTCCGGGAGACTATTCTGTTGAATCTCTTTGCTCTTCTATCTCCTGTGAACTCCATGTCGAACCCAGCGATATTATGACCATCTTACAGGTGATTATTGCGAAAAAACTCATTCTCGTCGATTTGACCACCCCAATACTCGAGACCGGAGTTATCCGAGTGCTTAGTAATACCTATTATCAGAAGGCGGCCAAACAATGGGTATAACAAAAAATAGCGTTTGGAAAATTAACAATACCGATGAGATAAAAACCGGCTTGTATAGAGTACTTGATCTCTATATTGACCAAGATATTATCATACTTTTTGAGATTCAGGATAAACGCATAAGTAAGCCATTCGTTTTCTCATTTGAGCGTTTCAGTATCATGATTAAAACACGTGCCATCGTTCATTCCAGCTATACCCTCCCTGTGTACATGCAGATCGATGAAGATAAAATTGACCAGATAAGCAAAAGTAAGCGAAACGAAAATTATCAACTGATCCTGCCAATCATCGAAAATAAAAACTTCCTCATTGAATACACTTCATTGCAACGTTCAAAAGTGCTATCACGGTATGCGTCAAGTGCAGGAGTTAATCTACAACATCTCAGAATTATCTTAGCCCGCTACTGGCGGTATGGTCAAAACATATATGGACTGCTTCCAGCCTATTCCCACAGTGGCGCACCGGGTAAAGAACGTAATCCAGATAGAACACAGCTGGGTAAAAGAAAAAAAAATCGGGTCCTACCGATGCAGCGAGCCCGCACGTTTATACTTAAAAGCGCTGATAAAAAAAATATCATGAAGTCACTCGAAAAGTATTATCTCAAAGTTGACGGCTTTTCTCTGGAACAGACTTACAGAAAGCATAAGGAAGATTTTTTCCACGATGAAACTAAACGAGCCAAGCTTGCCAACCAGGCTGCCTGTATCCCTTCATCCAGACAATTCAGATACTGGGCCAAAAAACTCATAACGACACAGAAATGGATAAGCTCAAAAACAACAGAATCAGAATTTTTACTTAATAAACGAGCTCGCCTAGGTTCTGCGGCAAACACAAGTACACTGCCTGGAGATGTTTTTGAAATCGATGCCACTGTTGCTGATGTTCACCTCATATCCAGCTTAAATAAAACATATGTTATTGGTAGACCAACCATATATACCGTTGTCGACCGGGCAACCAGAATGATTACCGGTGTACATGTTTCGCTTTATCATGCGTCATGGCGAGCTGCCAGGCAAGCACTGGCAAATAGCTTTCTACCCAAGAAAAATTTCTGTAAATTATTTCATATTAATATCACTGAACGTGAATGGCCTTGTTCGCATGTTCCCGTAAAATTGATGTGCGATAATGGCGAAATGATTGGTCTTAAGCCTCAGGATATTGTTACGCCAATTACGACACTTGAATTTGCCCCCACACACAGGGCTGACAGAAAAAGTATCGTTGAGAGACGGTTTGGGATTTTAAATCAGGAAGCAATACATCCACTTCTGGGTTCAACCCGGGGAGGGTGCATTGTTAAAGGTGAACCATCACCCACCTCAAGGGCTTGCCTGACATTACAAGAAGTAACGAAAACGATAATTCTGGCTATTTTGGAGCACAATCATTCCCTATATAAGGAGCTGGCCTATATAAACCCACAGCTGATTGAACATGACCTTACTATGTCCCCACTGAATAGCTGGCGAATTAGTTTGGAGACAAGCCGATTCAGCGCCCATTCAATTATCGAGGATGAGGTCATCGCCAGGCTTTTGCCACCGGAAAGGGTCAGTATTACGCCTGGTGGATTACAATACAAAAACCTTTTTTATGAGTGTGACGAGGATCTGGCCTCTGCGGCACGCGTTTTTGGGCAAGCGAGCTGCGAAGCTCGTATAGATGATAACTGTGTCGACTTCATCTACGTACGTCTCGATAAAAACAAACCCTTTACCAGACATTATTTACTTGAAAAACGTAATATTTTTAAAGGAACGCCTCACCTTGAGTCTGATGTTCTTGCCGATTGGGTTGACCTTCAGTATGAGAAATCACCAGTGACGCCAATATCATCCATTGTAAGTGAGCACGCTGAAGCTTTACATGCCAAAGGGAAGAAGAGACTCAATAATCTAAAAGAAAATAATAAAAGCAGAACCAAGAACATAAACGACAACAGGAGGGAGGAGTTGAGGAAAAGTGCTGCCGGCCCAGAAACCGGGTTTAACCCTGCCCCCCTCTCATCAGCAGAAATCGTCACTCTACTTCCAGGCCCCGAAGAAAAAGAAAAATGGCTGGCGACAAAAAGCGGAGGTAATAATACGCAAGGTGAGAAAAAATGAAAAAGGTTATCGCACGATATAATGAAGCCGTGCTACCAGAACATCGGGGAAACCCGCTCATTGAAGCGTTGCCGCCTCTCCTTGAGGAAAAAGAGATCCTGTTAGCTCTCAGCCATTTCCCTCCACTCGATAAACATATCCGGAAGAGTAGTTCTCCAGCAGTCAGGGGACAATACGTGGATCGCATCAAAAATTTTCGGTGTCCTCAGACATGTTACGTTGAATGCTATAAGTATCTGGCCCGAATAATCAGGGATGGTTACGCATCAAGAAACCCTCTGAAAAGTAGTACACAACAATATCTCCACTACTATGGCGATGAAAGGCCAGCAATTGAACCTCAGGATGGCTATTTCCATTCAAGCGCTGATACGATGACAATTGTTGGCATAAGTGGCTCCGGAAAAACCACCATGCTCGAACAAGTTCTTGGCTATTTTCCACAAGTCATTGAACATAAAAAATACAATGACGCTTTTCCAGGTGTTACTAATCAGGTCATCTGGCTTAAAGTTAACTGCCCCTATAACGCCAGCGTACGTGATCTTTGCGAAACTATCCTAACAATGCTTGATGATGCTTTGGGCATAGATGCGACAATACCGGCAAGCAGAAATGGTACGCTGGCACGTCAGATCACTCAAAAAATAAAGTCATCATTTCTTGGCGTACTGGTCATTGATGAAATGCAAAGACTCAAGTTTTCGCGCACTGGGGGAGAGGCTACCCTGATTGATTTTTTACATGAGATTGTCGACTTATTGGGGGTTTCACTGGTTTTCTGTGGTAACCATCCATTTGAAGAAACCCTTTCTAAAAAATTGAGAGTTGCAAGGAGGGCTGAATCCGGTGGTTATATGAAAATATCCCCTCCAGGTTACAATACACCGGACTGGCAATCATTTATTAATTATCTATGGCCCCTTCAATGGACTAACGTAGAAACAGTATTAACTCAGGAACTCAACGAAGAAATTTTCTTGCTTTCCAAAGGTAATATCGCAATTGCACAATCGATTTACAGAAGAGCTCAAACGATGGTGATTGGAAGCGGGAACGAGGTCATCAACAAGGCAGTGTTGCGAGCTGCACTCCCACCTCTATCGGGCCATTCTGAAGAGTTTATAACTGCTCAACTCCCCGGTACGCGATCTTCGGACACCCCGCTCGTAGCAGACGCGCATCACTTAGAAAATATATCCAGTACCATTGTAACTAACCATAATAAGACATCTTCAGTAATGGTTGTAGGCGACATAAGTCGACCTCAACATGCTGAGTTCTTTGATAAGACAATGAGTGTGCTCAACGCATTTGAGGATAAAATTTCCCTGATTGAACATAATTCGATATTCCAAACTCTTGCTATTGAACAAGAAAGCTTTTCGCGTTTGTCAGCTTACGGGTTACTGTGTACCGACCCCTTATTGGAGTAAATGCTATAATCACCTTATACCCCACTTACAGTTTTGGTGACCTATGCTACTTCTGTCAGCATTTCCTGAGGAGACGCTTTACAGCCGCTGCGTGAGAACTCGAGATGTTTATGGCATGTCCGCAAAACAGTTTTTTTGCATTTTTTTTAAGAATACTACACAATCGGTTCATCCTTACCTGAATACATCACTGAATATTGTATCTGAATACACAATAGAATCAGCCCATGAGTTATTGTCAAGCCAGACGCTTATTCCGCTTTACGCATGGGCATTACCTGAATTTAAAAATGCATTTGAAGACCTGACGATTCCAGCCGCCAAAATACAAACCATATGCAAATTATCAAACTTCGCCGAATACCATCCTGCTATATTAAAACACTGTCCTGTCTGCACGCATTATGACATAAAGCAATTTGGTGTTGCATACTGGCACCGGCAACATCAAATATTTGGTATCACATCCTGCAATCATCATCAGGTCAGGCTCAACTATTTAACTTGCCCCAGGCTATCAAATATCAAACATCACTTATCTCAATACAATAAAGGACGAATATCATTAAGTACCGAAAACGAATTTAAGTTTGCACGTTTTGCCTCTCATTTATTAGATGACATATGCAAAACACTACCTGATTTTAACGACCATCAACCCCTATCTCTTATTAAGACCTTAGAGCAGCACGTTAATATAATAAATGATCAATCTATACTCATAGAGCTTTATAACATTACAAAAAAAATGGACCACAAAGAAACAAACTTATTCCCGACTCAGACAAACCACAATAATTACTGGAAAACATTATTTCACAGGACATCGCCACAATCTCCTTCAAAATATCTCATTTTATTATACTGTCTCAATCAGCTCAACACAAAATAGAATTAGAAGTTCGAACTCAATAAAACCAACGACAAACCACTTCTGCCAGAATAAAAAACCAACGCTTACGTCATATTCTATGACAGTAAAACCCCATTAAAAATATTTAAAATGCAATATCTTTGTAGTAAAGACTTACCTTACACTTCTGTTCTTAATCGTTTCCACTTATGTTATAATACATGTTATATCTTCCATAAAGGTCTTAATATGTTAACCAGATTACGTTATCTACCAGACGAAACCTTGCACAGTTTTATCTTTAGAGTTTGTTTAGTTAACGGTGATGAAAATTTTGCAGATGTTACGGATCATCATGTTCAGTGGAAAGAGAAACTGCAATTAAATGTAAAAACAACAAAGTACTTTACCGAATATAGTGATAATGACTTCCTCTTTTTATTGAGAAACGCCTGGCAAGCAAAAAGGAATATTGCAATATTCGACAACCCTATAGAGTACATGTCAGAAATAAATTCCCTACTTACAAGACAACGCCCTCGCAGAGGTCACGGTCATAATCCCCAGCTAAAATATTGTATCGATTGCATCAGAGAATCTATCAGTAAAAATGGATTCGGCTATTTTAAATCATCATGGCACCATAGATTTTCTGAATATTGTTTCATTCATAACATACCGTTAACCCATTACAAAAAACATAGCACTGTAAAACCCCATGAAGTATTAAAAACAGTTATTAGTGGTGAGCATCCTGTGGGTTGCTACAATATACTACTCAATTATAAACCTCGAAAAGAGCGTCAGCCATTATTAACAACGGACATTGACACGCTCGTAGAAAGAACATTACCATATGATCATGGTGAATTCATATTCATTTCAAAATGTCTAAGGTCTGAAATTGAAAACTTCATACGAACATATCCTAATGACCTTCCCAAAATGTCATTAATAAGCGATACCTTTAATAAGACAACAATAAGGAGGCCTTACAATGAGTGGTATTTATTTAAAGATTACATCTTATCAAAAATACTGCGATGCTTTTTTGAGGAAAACTTTCAACCTTTTATGATTTTTTGGAAAGAGAATGCTTCAAAGATAACTTTATATTGTGGTGTTGTTAAACCCGCTGATGTAATCGAATATATATACATCTATCAAAACACTAATAGATGTGGTGTGTGTAAGCATCTACCCTGTCCAGTGAAGAACCAGCCAATTACTTCTGTTTAGCAATGTTTAAAACTTTAAACACCCTACTTTTCGTTAATATTAGATACTACTTCAATAGGATTTTATTCTAAACAATGAGACTATAAGCAATATCCTGCCATGAAACGTCCTAGTGGTACATTATCCGTCCCTTTGCGAATTGAAGACATTACCGAGTGTCCCAAAATCACCGCAGTTTGTAGTAACCATAGTGATTACATTATCTTGGGTAATCACATAATGCCCAGTTACACGATATCCAGAAAACAAGCCGGGGGCTAATTGCTGGGTTAATTCTAATGTAAAGCAGTTACGGTGTGTGTCAAGTCCACACAACTTCGCTGCTTCAAATCCAAAGATATGCTGTACCCACGGGTATAATGCTTTGAACAAGCTCTCTTTAGCGGAAAACAAAATAAATAGCGCCACCTCGTATGGTAGATGACTTGCAACCAATATGTCACGTTCATAGCTTGTAGTAAAGGTCGTGGCGATCTCTCCCATTATATCAGGGCGAAATTTTTCAATATCTACTCCTAAACTTATTTCGGAACAGCATGGGGTGATAATAGCAATGGCCCATTTTTCAGTGTGTGAAATGCTTCCCCGCCAACCTGTAGGCCAAATAGGCGCGCGATCAACCCCAGTAACTACATCACCATAATCTTCAGCCCCTACTAACAACTGTCTGGCTGCATATCGGCCAGCAAGATACTCTGCCCGCCGTTTTGTAACAGCTGAATTCAACTGTTCCGGAAATGGAATAGACAGTTGAGAAAAAAGTGCGTCTCTATAATGCAATGTATCAAATTCTGCCAAACAGACGCTTACTTCGGGATAAATTCTCGCAAAACCAATCCTCTGCTGGCAGATAAAGCCAAATGCGTTTTTTTTATTTATAAAAATAAACATATTTTTAAAATGCAATGAGTTTTTTTACAAGGTTCATCCTAAGATCGCAAGAGTAAATCATGGTAGTATCTGGATGATTTTTCTTTGCACGAATTTTGGCCACTACCGCTTCCAACAACCATAACTCGAATTTTTTTCCAACATGCAAGATTAGAATAGACCATTGCTTTCTAACAGAGCCCTAACCTTATTGGCACTCATTTCACCAGAAGCGGGTGAAACGAAATGCTGCAACTGCCATTTTTGCGTGGTAATTTCCTGCTTTACAATGGGTTTAACCCAAGGAGCATATACACGAATGGCTCTTTTTCCCTCTTTGCCTCTCATCGACATGACACCTTTTTTTGCCAGCACATGCCTGTCGAAGATAAAGAGGCCTCGATGTGTATGATCAAAGACACTCACGAATACGAATTCGATGCCATCGTCATAATCAATGGGCATAATCTCATCCTGTGTACTCGGCCGCTTCCACATGGTCACAAATTGTCCAATTTTAGTTGGGGTAGTATTGGCAACGCGGAATAATACTCGTTTACCTTCCACTTCAAACTGACAGGCGCCATACTCGCCGCTCTCAGCTTCTCGTTGAGGTTGTGATATGCATATCCCGGCCGGCAGTAATACGTCATTTATGATATCGGTAAGTTGGACGGGAATACTCCCCTTCGCGGGATCGGCAAACCAAGTTCCCTCGCCCTCTTTGTATTTTTCCATCATACTTAGTTTTCCTCTTTCGCCTCAGTGACTCTCTAGCCCGTCATTTTAATTGCCAAATTTGCGCAGAAGGATTCGCGTGACCAGCCCCCAGTATTAGATACAACCCTCAGTTAGTAATGTCGGTTTGTTTACCTTCACATTTTCCATTCCGCCACCGAGCTGCAAACTCTGATGGCGTCTGATAATTCAGTGCTGAATGTGGACGACACTCGTTATAATCCTGCCGCCAGTCATTAATAACTTTCCTGGCGTGAATGATATTGCTGAACCAGTGCTCATTCAGACATTCATCGCGAAATCGTCCGTTAAAGCTCTCAATAAATCCGTTCTGCGTTGGCTTGCCCGGCTGGATTAAACGCAACTCAACACCATGCTCAAAGGCCCATTGATCCAGTGCGCGGCAGGTGAACTCCGGCCCCTGGTCAGTTCTTATCGTCGCCGGATAGCCTCGAAACAGTGCAATGCTGTCCAGAATACGCGTGACCTGAACGCCTGAAATCCCTGATGCGATGGTAATTGTCAGGCACTCCTTCGTGAAGTCGTCCACACAGGTCAGGCACTTGATCCTGCGACCGGTAACGAGCGCGTCCATGACAAAATCCATCGACCAGGTCAGGTTGGCCGCCGCCGGGCGGAGCAGAGGCAGACGTTCTGTTGCCAGACCTTTACGACGCCGCCTGCGTTTTACGCCCAGCCCGCTCAGATGATAAAGGCGGTACACGCGCTTGTGATTAACATGAAGGCCTTCACGGCGCAGTAACTGCCAGATGCGGCGGTAGCCAAAACGCCTGCGTTCCAGTGCCAGCTCAGTGATGCGCCCTGATAAATGCGCATCAGCCGCCGGACGCTGAACCTCATAGCGGCAGGTCGACAGGGACAAACCAGTAAGCCGGCAGGCACGACGTTGCGACAGACCGGTCGCATCACACATAAACTCAACGGCTTCCCGCTTCTGGTCTGTCGTCAGTACTTTCGCCCCAGAGCCACCTGAAGTGCCTCCTTATCCAGCATGGCTTCGGCAAGCAGCTTCTTGAGTCTTGCGTTCTCTTCTTCAAGCGACTTCAGGCACTTAACCTCGGGCACCTCCATACCGCCATACCGCCATACTTCTTACGCCAGGTATAAAAGGTGGCATCGGAAATGGCGTGCTTGCGGCAGAGCTCACGGGCAGAAACCCCGGCTTCAGCTTCGCGGAGGATACTGATGATCTGTTCGTCGGAAAAACGCTTCTTCATGGGGATGTCCTCATGTGGCTTATGAAGACATTACTAACATCGCGGCGTATTAATCAACGGGGAGCAGGTCAAGGGCTTTGTTAATGGAACTGCTTAAGGTTTAATATTTTTATGTAACAACTAAATAGGACAACTTTCCAGCTTCCTTATTTTAATAAAAATCACCCCATCTCAAATATCACATTAGATTGTGAGCGGCGCAATGATATAGATAATAATGGCAATGTAATCATTGCAAGCAGAGAAATGATTGCGATCACATTCATATTATAAAGCTTTCCATTGCTCACATAAACAATCGAAGAAGACATAAATGACGCTAGCCCTGTAAAAATTCCTTGAGATGCATTTTGAAGTGACATGTAATTAGCCCTCTCCCATGGTTTTGCATAACCTGAAGATGAGAGAACACTAACAACAGTACGCCCCATACTGAAAGCCATAAATCCAGAAAACAACGCTATCACAGCAGGCTCCGCTGAAACAAAGATAAAAGCCCTTATAATGACAAAAGAAAGTACTAGAGACGTAAGAGTTATAACAAAGACATATCCCTTAGCATTACTTATTTTCCCACAAATATTGATCACCAAAAAGCAACAAACTCCAGCAATGAGGTAATATAGGCTGAGGTTATCTCTGCTCATTCCTAAATTCAATTGTATGTAAAGTGCGATTTGAGGAACAATTAAAAAAGTAGAAAATATGCTAATACCTGTCAAAAGAAAACTTTTATAAAATATTGGATCTTTTAACATATAAGATGATTTCGGGACTCTGCTGCGTTCAAAGTGATCAGTCATCTTCGGTAGACTAATGAACAGTAATAGTGCAGTAAAAATACCGAAACCGGATAACATAATCATAGGTACACGCCATCCAGCATGAGCTGAGAGCAACAAAGACACAGGGACGCCAACTATTGATGATACAGATAGCATGCTTGTTACCACTGCAAATGCCATTGACTTCTTATTATCAGACACATAATCAAGAATCATTGACATCGTTAATGAAATCATTGGGCCAGAAAATAATCCTGCTAAAACCCTAAAGAAAATAACGCTTGAAAAATCCCAAGACAGTGTCGTTAGATATGTCATGGCAGACATTCCAATTAATGATACAAAAATACCTTTCTTTCGATCTACCTTATCCAAAAAACTTGAAAATAAAAGTGAAGACAATGCGGATGATATAACATACACGCCCGTTATATAACCAGTATACCCCTTATTAAAATTCATACTCGTTACTAAATCTGAACTTAAAGGGACCATCATCATAAATTCTAAACTGTGTATGAACTGTATTAATGCGGAAAAAAATATCACTTTCAGTGTGAGGCGACCATCTTCTAGCTTCATTATTTAGTACCTGTCATGTAAACATAGCCCCCTTAAAATTCAAGAGGGAGTCAATAAATATATTCGACTACAACTTCATTTTAGAGTTAATCAGACTAGCCAAACTTCTGACATTTGGTTCTAAAACCATACTGTAGTGATTTCCACATACAAAATCATATGATATCTCGCCTATATCAGAAAATTCCTTTTCCCATCCGCCTAAGCTTAAAGGACATCCATCTTTATTATCCTTACTGGGAAGATACAAATCAATTCTTGCATTAGTTTTTATCGGGGATAAATTTTTCACAAGAGCCAAATGCTTCATCGTTATCAATATCCTATTAACTATCAGAGGAATTGTTTCCTCAGAAATCAATTCATCTGATAAATAAGATAGTAACCCATGAATTAACTCCGCTGTTCTAACTTGACAAACATTCTCATGGGAAATTTCATTTTTCAAGATGAATTCGACGATCGAATTACGCTCACTGAAAGAAATTAGTCTTTTGATAACTGAGGAGAGAGTCACTATGACAGCCTCAATAAATAAATCCTTGGAGCTGTAACTTGATTTATTAAATGGACTTGGATCTATTACGCCAAAATAGGACACACACTCTCCTGTATTTTCTAAATACTTCACCACCGCATAAGCAAACAACCCTCCAGATGACCATCCAAGTATTTTATAAGGACCATGACTTTGTCTCCTGCGAATATACTCACCATACGTTTTGGCTAACTCATTGATATTTTCCTCGCTCTCATTCAAACCAGCTATCTCGCCAGACTGAAGAGCTAATACATTATGATCTTCATCAATATATTTAGAAAGTTCGAAATACATTGATACTTCGCCACCAACTGGATGTATTAAGAATAAATTACTTTTAGCATTAATAGCCTTGAGATCAACAATAAGTTCTTTCTTATTCATACCATGTTTCTCATTATCAATCACATAAGATAATGCAGATATACTTGGGTGAATCATTAATTTATTAACAGACACATCAACATTAAAAGTCTCTTTTATCTTACTGCATAGCTGCATTGCCAGCAGGGAGTGTCCGCCGAGGCTGAAAAAGTTGTCATCTGCGCTGATGCCGCTCAGTTGCAACACCGACTCCCACAGCGCTGCCAGCCGCTGCTCCGTCCCCTCCCGGGGCGCGACAAAGGCCATCCGGCCCGCCGACGCCGTCGGCGCGGGCAGGGAGCGGCGATCCAGTTTGCCGTTGGGCAGGCGCGGCAGCGC